>OMKS01000084.1_pt1 | contig 77448 bp, 74 predicted proteins | sample 1674721 | NCBI WGS metagenome assembly OMKS01 (sample SAMN06264996, study PRJEB25208) | sediment metagenome | isolation source: hot spring sediment | place: USA: California | collected 2014-09-02 | reverse complement strand
AGTTCTGAGGTGGTGGCTAACCGTTCCTCAGGTTGGACTTTCACCAAACTGGATAGCATGGTCTTTCTCGGCGCACCTATGTTGAGGTTTTCAAAGACGTCTCCTTCGGGATCGCACCGCTGAGCGCCAGGGATGCGATGGCCATGTTCAAGGCGGTGAAGGCATACCGGATATTAAGGGGCACGAGAGGCGAGCGCGCTGCCGACATCGGTTCGCTGGTTGACCTGCTCCTGCGGTTCTCGCAGCTCAGCATCGAGTTCCCGGCGATACTCGAGGCCGACCTCAACCCGGTCAAGGTCTTCGCAAAGGGGAAGGGCTGCTGCGCGATCGATTTCAAGCTGGTGCTAGAAGAAAGGAAAAGAGAAGATGAAAAGCTTACTGGTTTCCTCGATTGAGGAGTATTCGGGCAAAAGCGCGGTGATCATCGCACTGGGACAGATACTCAAGGAGCGCGGATTTAGCGTGGGTTACTTCAAGCCATTCGGCATCGGCATCACGCGGATCGGTGATCGATTCGTTGACGAAGATGTGTACAACACCGCCACCGTTCTTCAGACGGGCGATGCGCTCGATGATATCTGTCCGGTCACCCTTGACAAGCCGTACGTGGAATTCGCGCGCTCTGCAGATCTTCCAGAACTGAAGCAGCGCGTACGGGAGTCGTACACACGCGTGGCCGCGGGCAAGGACATCGTGCTTGTGGAAAGTGCCGGCGAGTACAAATTCGGGAAAGCACTGGAACTCTGTGACTTTAACATCGCGTCCATGCTCGATCTAAACATCCTCCTCGTCGTGAAATATACGAGCGATTTCGTCCTCGATAAGATCCTGGCGGCACGCGAACTCCTCGGCGACCGGCTCAGGTTCATCATCTTCAATCAGCTCTCGGGCTATAAGACCGCATACGTCGAGGAGCTCAACGAGCGTTTCTTTAAGCAGAATGGGATAACGCTCCTGGGAACACTGCCCTACAGCCCGCTGCTCGCCGGGCTCTCTGTTCGCGAGATCGCAGACGCCTTGCACGGTGAATGGCTGATCAGGGGCAAGCGGGGAGAAGAGGTAATCATTGAGGAGTTGTTGATCGGAGCGATGTCTCCGCCCGCCGCGCTGAAGTACTTCCGGCGGGTGCGGCACGCGGCACTGATCACGGGCGGCGATCGCGCGGATTTGCAGAATCTCGCACTGGAATCGGGCACTATCGAGTGCTTGCTGCTGACCGGTAATCTGGAACCAGCGGCCACGATCATCGGGCGAGCAGAGGAACTGGGCGTTCCGATCATCCTTGTCGCGGATGATACGCTCACGACGATCGAGCGATTGGATGAAGCGCTGGGTAAAGCGCGAATCCGAGGCGCGGCGAAGGTGAAGAAGGTGAAAGAGCTCGTCGAGCAGTTTGTTGATCTGGACCTACTCATCGCACATGCTGACTGAACGAGTGCGCGCGCGCCTGTGCGGAACCAGCCACAGATTTTTTTATGACTATGACTTTTAATAGAATTGTGCGGGCTAGCCTGGAGGGTTAGGCGTCCTCTGTCACTCGAAATCGCCGATATGCGAGGGGCGAAGCCTGAGGAAGGCTCTGTAGTTGTCAGCTTCAGCTCATGGTTGGACGAGGAAGCACCGCCCTGCGGGGTTGACGGTGGCCTGGCATCAGGCTGGAGGGCCTGGTGCCTTGCCTTTGCCACGGATACCGGTTTAGGCCCGGAAGGGAGCGGACTCACTGTGGGCGTTGGCGCTCGGAGGATAGCGGTGTGGAGAAAGACCATGAGGGTCTGGTTGGCGGCTTAGGGGTCGACCAAGGGCGTGCCCGCACAAACCTTTTCTTTCCAAGAAAAGGTTTATCAAAAGAACGTATTTACCGTTACTGGATCGTTGATTCAAAGAAACGTTTAGATTTTCTTCCTTGTGTTTGCAGAGAAAGTTCAAACCGCTTTTTCCCCGTATAGCCAGACACAAAAACAGTTTCTGGTAAAATGATGTTACAACGATTTTCCAGGGCGATTCTTAGAGCGGTGATGTCTTTGCAACCCCTATTTCCTGATTACAGCTGTGCTAAGTAAGGCCGAGTAATCTCCTTCGCACTTAAAATGGCTCGAAACCTTTGGTGAGCACGCGAACGAGCATCAAAACCGGAATGATCTCCAGACGACCAATCCACATGTTCATGATCAACATTACTTTTCCTGCATATGGCAGCCCCGTGCTGGTGATGCCCGTGGAGAGTCCGACATTGCTCTGCGCCGAGACCACCTCGAAGATCACCTCGTTGAGCGTGTAGCCTGGGATACCCGCAACGGTCAAGACACTCACGCCAACGAGGAGGAAAAGGATCCAGAGAATGATGATCAATTGGCCTCTGCGCCGATGCTATTTATCTCCTCGTCATTGAGCAAGCGCTCACCAAAGCGGAAGGGCTTGATCGCGTTTTTGGGTAACAACGCCTTGACCAGCGACCAGTTGAGCCCTTTCCAGACGATCACTGCTCTGATGAGCTTTATTTCGCCCGCGGTCGAACCTGCTCCACCGCCGATGAGCATCGCCATCCAGACCATGCTGAGCGCTTGACCGGACCACAGATGCACGTTCGCGGTCTGGAAGCCCGTGCAGGTGAGTCCTGAGACGATTTGGAACGGCGAGAAGCGGAGCGCCGCGAACGCCGAGCTATAAAAACCGGTATAGTTCACAATGAATAAGAGGGTGAGTAATACCAGCAAAAGCATGAAAAGAGCACGAATCTGCAGATCTCTGAAAAACGCGCGTACGTCACCTTTGAGCAACTTGTAGTGAACGATAAAGGGAATTGCGCCGAGTATCATCATGGGTATGACGGCGAGTTCGATAAGCGGGCTATCATAAAACGCCATGCTGGTCTCGGTGATGGTGAACCCACCGGTGCCCAGAGCGGTCATGCTGTGGTTTATCGCCTCCCAGAAGCTCATCCCGGCGAAGTAAAAGAGAACGATCGCAACAGCGGTAAGCAGCAGGTAGATCCACCAGATGATCCGCACGGTGGAGATAATACTCGGCCGAATCTTCTCTTCGCGCGCTTCCGCGCGATATAACCGGAAGGCACCCGTTCCGGGGCGTGCTAAGATCGTCACCATCAGCACAATCACCCCGACGCCGCCCACCCACTGCATCGTACTTCGCCAGAACTGCATCGTATGGGTAAGTGATGATGGATGCGCGACCATAGTCAAGCCGGTACCCGTCCACCCGGACATTGCTTCGAAGAAAGAATCGAGCGGGCTCATGCCTTCAATGAAGATAAACAGGCCTGAACTAACTGCGGGAACGATGAGCCATGCTATTGCTGCCGTAATCATCGCATGCTTCCGCTGTGGCTCTTTCTGCCCTCTGCAGGTTAATCTCAGCAGTGCGCCGATGCCGATGGTAACCATGGCCGTGAGCAGCAGGACCGAGACAACGAAGAGCTCCCTGAACGCGGCGGAGACAATGAGCAGTACCGTCATGAGTACACCAACCAGCATCAAGATACTGCCGAGATCCACAAGCACAATTCTCACATTGGTAAACACGTTACCCCTCCGATCACTCCACAGTCTAGACCTGCATACGTAAACGAAGCGCCCTCAGCACAACCGATTTCGTTGATCTCGATTACGGGTCTCTGTGCTTTATATCATTCATTTTTTATCGATGTATCTTCTGGTTTTTTCTGTATGCACGGATTCTCTTCTGTAACGGGAGAATCGAGGGAGATGGACAAGCGGATTATCTACGGCGGTATTGGGAGCATCGTGAAATACCTCGGCATCTTAATGGTTATTCCGCTCCTCGTAGCGGTCTGGTACGGTGACCGCACCATATCGCCGTTTATTGTGACGACCTGGCTGATCCCGCTCGGGATCACCATCACCTGTGGCATCATCCTGGAGAAACGGCTCGGCACGGTGGGCGTGATCAAGCGTCGCGAGGGTTTTGCGATCGTGGGCCTGGGCTGGCTCGCGGTGGCCTTATTCGGCTCGCTCCCCTACATCTTCTCCGCTACACTCGGACCGATCGACGCCTTTTTTGAATCAATGTCTGGATTCACCACCACGGGCGCCACGGTGATGCTTGAGCTTGAACAGATCGACCGGAGCATACTATTCTGGCGCAGCTTCTCGCAGTGGATCGGCGGCATGGGCGTCATTATCCTCTTCATTGCGATCCTTCCCACCTTCGGCATCGCCGGGAGTCAGCTCTTCGACCGCGAGTTCCCGGGGCCCATGGCCGAACGAATTCGACCGCGCGTTCAGGTGACCGCCCGTATGCTCTGGTCCATTTACGTCGTGTTGACCGGCGCGGAGATAATCTTGCTCTATTTCCTCGCGCAGATGACGCCCTTCCACGCCTTCTGCACCGCGTTCAGCACCATGCCGACCGGCGGCTTCTCACCGCTCTCCGCCAATATCGCCGGGTATAACAACCAAACCGCGGAGTTCATCATCATGCTCTTCATGTTCCTCGGCGGCATGAACTTCATTCTGCACTACTCGTTGATCCGAAAACCCCAGCGGGTCATCGCAAACAAGGAGTTTCAGGTCTATTGCGCCTTCATCTTCGCCGCGATCGCGATCATCGTCACGGATCTCTACAGTCATGGCTATTATGCGTCCTTCCTCGAGGCATTTCGGTATGGCGGCTTTCAGGCTATCTCCTTTATGACCACCACGGGCTTCACCACGGCCAACTTCGATGCCTGGACGCATTTGTCGAAGATCATCCTCCTGAGCCTGATGTTCGTCGGCGGCTGCGGCGGGTCAACAGGCGGGAGCATCAAGGTTATCCGCGTCTATGTGCTGCTCAAATACATCGGGCAGCGAATTCGCCATATCCTTTATCCACACGCGATCTTCGTGCTGAAGAGCGGCAGGAAGCCGATCTCCGACGATATCATCCAGGGGATTGCCGCGTTCATCTTCTCCTATTTCTTGCTCTTCGTTATCTGCTCCATCCTCATGACCGCGATAGGGTTTGATATCCTGAGCGCAGCATCTGCAGTAGCTGCGACACTCGGTAACGTGGGTCCCGGTTTGGGGCTCGTAGCTGCTAATTATGCCGCTGTTCCGGTGACCGGTAAGATCATACTCTCGTTTTGTATGTGGATCGGGCGGCTGGAGCTCTTCACCGTTCTGGTGCTGTTCACCCCCGCGTTCTGGAAAGGGTGAACCGCAGCCCACTCGTTGCGCCGTGTGGTAACGTTGCCAGATAACGTTCAGAAAGCGAAAGCCGTTACGCTACACGTAAACGGGGATCTTACCTCTAAATCTGTTGTTTAGTTCAGGGCGAAAAGAGCGCGTTAATTTTATCTGCTTCTTTTGCCTTCGCAAAGACCGTGACGTGATCGCCCGCCTGAAGCGGTATGTCGCCACTCGGCAGGATGAGCTCGTCATTCCGCTCGATTGCCACCACCGTCCCGCCCTTCATGTTCAGCTCTGAGAGCTCCTTGCCCACGGCACGTGAATTTTCCGAGACCACGACCTCGAAGATGTCCGCTTTGCCGCGACCGATGGTGATGAAATCCTTTATCCGTGGCCGCTTCGCCGAGATATACAGGTGACGAGCAACGGTCATATCGGGGTTCTCGAGCATTACCACGTCCGCTTTCTTGAACATCTCCACATGCTCTTCCTGATTCACGATCGCAACAGTGTTCTTCGTACCCAATTCCTTGGCCGTGAGCGCCATCATCAAGTTATCCGCGTCGTCCGAGGTTGTAGCAATGAGCGCGTCCGCCCGCTGCGCGTTCGCTTCCTCCAGGGTTGACTTCTGCGTGGCGTCGCCGACGATCGTGAGTACGTCATACTGCTCTGCGATCTCCTTGCAGCGTTTCTCGTTCTCGTCGATGACCACGACGTCGTTCTTGTCTCTGGTGGCGATATTCACCAGATTCTTGCCGATTCCGCCCAGTCCCACGATTATCAGATACACGCCACGCATCCTCAGTAACTCTTCATCATGGAGTATAATATCACTTTCTATTTTTCCCGTAGCAGGGCCTCGAGAAATCGTAATCCTGCCTCACGTGCTTCATCCACGAGCTCCACGTGCTCGCCGCCACCCTGTGCGAGCTCCGCTTTGCCACCGCCACTGCCGCCGAGCGCGCCAGATACGTTCTTGATGAGTTCGCCCGCATGCAGTTTATCACTGAGTGTTCGGGGCACAGCGGCAACAGCCGATACACGAGCCTCGCCCCTGTTGAGCAAGATCGCCACGTAGTTATCATCAGCGAGCTGAGACGCGATCTTCAGCATCCCCTTGGCATCGGCCCCGGGCAGCACCGCGGCAATTACGTTCACTCCGCTGATCACCTGCACATTGCCCTTCAATCGCTCCAGCTCCAGATCCGCTAGCTCGCCGCGCAATCGCTCGGTCTCTTTCCGTAACTCTTTCCACTCCTCGAAGAACCGCGCAACGACCCCGGGCAGCTTCTCCAGCGGCACTTTGAGCACCGCGGCGGACTCCTTTATCAGCTCTTCCTGTGCCTGGATTGCCTCAATTGCTGCTTCTCCTGCCGCGTACTCCAACCGCTCAACGCCGTCCTGGATACGATCGATGCGCAGGAGTTTTATCGGGCCGACTTCGCCCGTCTTCGCGAGATGCGTGCCCGCACAGGCCTGCACATCCAGATCATCACCGATCCGCACGATTCGTATCTGCTCACCAACAGGCACGCCGCCCTGGTAAATACGCGAGCCATAGCGCTGCTCCGCCTCGCTCCGGTCCACAAAGCCCGTCGTGATGGGGAGATCGTCCATAACGATTTTATTGGCGAGCATCTCGATCGCCCGCCGCTCATCATCGGAAATCCGTTTGAAGTGCGCGATATCAATTCTTGCCCGCTTTTCTGTCTTCTGCGCACCCGCTTGCCACACGTGCTCGCCCAATATTTTACGTGCCGCAGAGACAACGATATGCGTTGCTGTATGGTGCTTCTTATGCGCCATTCGCCGGGTAAGATCTAGTTTACCCGTTACGGTAGCGCCCTTCGGTATGTTCCGAGCTCGCATATCTGCCAGTTTATGGAGAATAACACCCTCAATGCTCTGCACATCAACGACGCTGAATCGTTCTTGCTCCAGGATCAGGTAACCTGTATCGGCCGGTTGACCGCCACCTTCGGGGAAGAAGAGCGTCTGATCCAGAATGACCGAATCGTCGAGTGTCTCCAGGACCGTAGCCGTGAATTCCACCGCGTGCGGCGTTTCGTAATAGAGCTTCTTCGTCGCCGGTATGCCTTTCGTCTCTTCTTGCAGGTGCTCCACAAACGGCGTCAGCTCCTCCTTCTGTTCCTCGCTGTGCAGCTTTGCCACCAGCGTATAGAAGTTCTCGGGGATATTCACCGCCAGACCTTTGCTCTGCGGGCCCAATGCAGTGACCACTTCCTTCACAAATTCCGGCGGGAGCCCGTGGGTATCGTATAAATTGATGAGATGATCAACGGGAACTTCTCGCTCAGCCTTCCCGGTAAAGTCCTTAGCGAGCTGCTTGACGATTCGCTCGCCCTTCACGAGGGTCTCATCGTACCGCTGCTTCTCGAGGGAGACGATCTCGATGATTCGCTCTACTGACCGCTCCAACTCAGGGAACGAATGCCTGAGCGTCTTTATCTGCAGGAGAATGAGCTCTTCCAGGGGCGTCTCGATCCCCAATGATTTCACCATCCGAAAGGCCCGTCGCAGGACGAGCCGTGCGAGATAGCCCTCCTTCGCATTCGAGGGAACGATCCCGTCAGCGAGCATGAAGGTCAGACATTTCGTGTGGTCGGCAATTGCATACACGGTCTCGATCGGCTCCAGAATGCGCGTCAGCTCGTCAAAGGGTAGCCCGACCCGCTGCGCGATCTCGCGTCGGTTCAGAGCACCGGAGAGGCTCGCCTGCGTGCGTATAAGCTCAGGATATAGCTCCAGCGGGTGCTCGATCCCCGCGGCATTCACCAATTCGGTAATTACCGTCGGAAACAGGGCGTCATAGACCGTCGGTGTGCCCGTGGACGCCCAGACGAAACGTTCCAGACCGTAACCGGTATCCACGATATACGTGTCCATCTTCCCATAGCGCTGTCCGGCGATCTCGATCTCGCCGTGTGGTGAGAGCTCGAGATCCATGAAGACGAGCGTTGCGAGCTCCAGACCGCCCGTAATGACTTCGAGGCATGGACCTGCATTCCCACCGCCATACCAGGGCGCCTCTTTATAGGTTATGCTCTCACGCGCCACACCAAGCTGTTGCAGGAACGCATCGCAATACGCCACCGTCTCATTCTTCCAGTAAATCTCCTCACGGCCTCGCTTGTTGAACGCATGATGTCCCATCATCTCGAAGGTGGTGAGATGGCGACCGGTTCGCCCGATAGACTCAAGATCCTCGAGTCGTATACAGGGCTGCGAGATGGCGAGTGGATTCGCCGGTGGCGGGACTTTGCCGGAGGTTACAAAGGGTTGAAAATCAGCAATGGAGGCGATCGTGAGATAGATATCATCACGCCAGCGCGCAACCACGGGATACCTGCTCAGTCGCGTATGAGAGCGCGCTTCAAAGAATGAGAGGAACAATTCGCGCATCTCGTCCGGACTCCGCTCACTGAAGATCGGCGCGCCAATAAAGGAGTAAGTCGCACAGGGTGCATCACCACAGATCGCCTGGTTGGGATCGCGAGTCCAGAAAAAGGACCCACACTTCTTGCACTGACACCTCACGAAATCGTGCTCCCTGAAGTACTCTAAATCGTATTCCTGGTTCCCCATTTTGTCTTATGCACATGGGAAATCGAGGCATAAATAGTTATGTGGTTTCACGTCGGCGCTGCGCTGCATGATGTACCAAAAAACTATTCTACTAAGAGAACATTTATCACGTAGAGATGAATGGTGTACTTTCGGGCGATCGGATCGTACTGGCCGCCGCCGACGCGGAGGGTCATGAGCAGAAAGGCTTCAAAGAGCCGCGGAGCCACAGCGGGCGACGAGCGACCCCTGAAAGAACGATCTCACTCTCACTGGAAGAGGCAGCGTATCTACTCGAAACAGGCAAGCTTCAGATCATGGCGAACGAAGCCGAGGGAGTTGCGTTAACGCTTGAGGAGTTCTTTCTGTATGCACGGGAAATCCAGCCGAACTTCAGCGCCCGATACATCGTCTTCAGGGATTTACGTGAGCGTGGCTATGTGGTGCAGCCCGGCGAGCGCGAATTTTTGCTCTTTCCGCGTGGCACCAAACCGGGAGTGAAAGCCGCGAGGCACTTCATTCGCATCTTCTCGGAACGTGAGTGCTTAGCGGCAAAGGAGATTCTGCAGCTCCTGCAACGAGCGCAGAACATGCGAAAAGAGCCTATAATTGCGGTGGTCGATGACGAGAGCGATGTGACGTACTACGAAGTGCGGGAATTGCCGCTCGAGTGGGGTGAGAAACGCGAAGCGCGCGAAGGAATTGCGGGTCCTGAAAAGGAAGGAGGAGCCATCTCGCTGCTCGAGGACAAGGTCGTTGTCTGGGACACTCAGCTAGCTGAGCACCTTCACGTGACAGCGTTCTACGGTAACTTGACGAAGGAAAAGCGGCTTCTACTCTCGCTGATTGAGGCGGCGTATTTGATAAGAACGGGCGTGCTGGCCGCGGATAGCGAGCAGTTCGGAGCTCATGCAGCTCTGGTAGACCGCGAGTTCCAGTCGAAATACCAGATCTATGCTGATTTACGTGACCGGGGACTGGTGCCGAAGACGGGCTATAAATTCGGGACCCACTTCCGGGTCTACCGGGGAGCACAGCAGACGCATTCCACGGAATTGATCCACGTGCTGCCCGAAACCCATGTGTTCTCGCTACCGGCGCTGGCACGCGCAGTTCGATTAGCGCACGGCGTGAAGAAACGGATGATCTTCGCCTTCATCGCGGGAGAACGTCGGCTGTATGTGGGTGTGGGACGGAAAAAGCTGTAAGCGCTGGCTGCTTCACGGACTCACCACGGGCGCGGCTGCGATCGCCGTGATTCTTGCGCTCATTTTTCCGCTTAGCATATTCGATTCGATGTAGACTTTGCCGTCTTCTTTTGCGGCTGCTGTACGGGCCGCGGGTTCATGGAGTCGCGTGGGTCTGGAAAGGGGGATTTCCATAACGCTCATCCTTTTTCGCTGCGTCTCACCCAACAGCCGATTTGCATCGGATAGTGCTTTTATATAAATAGACTCAGGGGCAATGTAGTGGCGAAGACGTACAAGTGCTCTGCGACGTACGGGTAACGACGATGAAGACGGTAGTAACGGGTGGTGCGGGCTTTATTGGCGCCAATCTTGTCGCCGCATTGCTCCAGGATGGACACGAGGTTCACATTATCGATAATCTCTCGACCGGTAAGCGCGAGAACCTCGTTGAGCTCGTTTCACAACCTGATTGCACCTTCATTGATGGTACCGTCACCAATTTGGACCTGTTACGAGCGGTTTTCCGGGATATCGACTGCGTCTTCCATCAAGCGGCGATACCCTCGGTGCAGCGCTCGGTCGAAGATCCCCGTGCTACAAACGAGGCAAATGTGAACGGGACGCTGGCAGTCTTAATCGCAGCACGTGATTGCGGCGTGAAGAAGGTCGTGTATGCATCCTCATCTTCCATCTACGGCGATACTCCCACCCTCCCGAAAACGGAAGAGATGATACCCAATCCGAAATCGCCCTATGCGGTCACGAAGCTGACGGGCGAATATTATTGCCGGGTCTTCTCCGAGGTGTACGGCTTGAAGACGGTCTCTTTGCGCTACTTCAATGTCTACGGCCCGAAACAGGATCCTTCTTCCGATTATGCCGCAGTGATACCGCGATTCATCACACGGGCGCTCGAGCAGAGACCACCCATTATCTATGGTGACGGCGCCCAGACGCGGGACTTCACGTTTGTCAGGGATGTTGCGCACGCCAATATCCAGTCTATGAAGCAGGAGGTAGAGGGTGTCTTCAATATCGCCTGCGGTGAGCGAATCAGTGTCAACAAGCTCGCAAGGATCATTATGGAGCTGGTCGGCGTGGACCTCGGGATAATCTACGATGAGCCGCGCTCAGGCGATATCAAGGATTCGCTGGCAGACATCTCGCGGGCGCGGAAAGAACTCGTGTATAATCCGGAGTACTCACTGACCGCGGGTCTGGAGGAAACGATACGCTGGTTCCGAACCGCTCAGACCTGAGAGGCGGTTTTGAGCTTGCTTTGCGGTAGCCGTCGAAGAGCAAATCCGTTAATTAAGAGTCCATGACGAGACCCTGTCTGACTTCTCGCGCTTTCTGCTTGCCCACCAGGAGCTCCACCAGGCTGATCGCGAATTCGAGCGCGGTTCCTGGACCCCTGCTCGTGACGACGTTACCATCGACGACCACCGGATCGCTGACTGGTTCAGCCCCAATGAGATTCGCCTCCATCCCGGGAAAGATCGTCGCTCTCTTTCCGCGCACGATACCCAGCTTTCCCAAAATCGAGGGGGCGCCGCAAATGGCAGCTACGAGCTTACCCGATTCGTAGGCCTTCGTTACCATCTTCAATACCCGCGCATCTGCTCCGAGGTTGATATAGCCCGGGGAGCCACCGGGTAAGATAACGGCATCGAAATCCTCGACCGTGAGCTCATCGAGCTGGCGGTCAGGAATCATTTGAACGCCGCGTGAACCGGCGATAGGGCCCTTCTGCAGGCCTGCAAGAACAGTCGTTACCCCGGCCCTTCGCAGGGTGTCCACCACACACATTGACTCAATCTCCTCGAATCCGGTCGCTAAAAACAGCAAGGCTTTCACCATCTCAAAAGACTCACCTACCTACCTACCTTCGCCTTTAGGTATAACCAACGAACCGGAACTAGATATAGATTTAAAGTGAGCGGGGTGTATTGTATATAGCACGCGCCCGTAAGGGCCTATAAGAAGCCGCAGATTGCGCTCATCGTGCATCCCTTTCAGGTGTATGCTGGTTTGGAGCAGCATAGTACCCGCGACTGTGGAAAAAGAGGCGATAACTGGATAGAGAGAAAGAGATGAGAGCATTATATGTGGGACGATTCCAGCCTTACCATCGTGGCCATCACGCGGTAATAGCCGCGGTGGCGGCTGAGGTCGAGGAGCTCATTATCTGCATCGGTTCGTCACAGCGGAGTCATGAACTGGATAACCCCTTTACGGCTGGTGAACGCTATCTCATGATCTCGAAGTCCTTACGCGATGCGGGTATTCTCACCGTTTATATCGTGCCCGTGCTGGACGTGAACCGGAATGCCGTGTGGGTCTCGCACGTGGAGTCACTGATCCCGCCTGTGGACGTTGTTTATGCGCACAACCCGCTGACTGAGCGTTTGTTCAAGGAACGAGGCTATGAGACACGCGTTCCTCCGCTCTTCAACCGCTCAGAATACTCGGGCAGTGAAATTCGCCGCCGGATCTTGAAGAACAAGGACTGGGAGCATTTAGTGCCAGATGCCGTTGTCGCGGTCATCAATGAGATAGAAGGGGTAAAGCGGCTGAAAGATCTGGCACGAACCGATACTGAGTGAAGCAGCTACAGGTGGTCAGAGACAGCTAAAACGCCCAAATCAGCCTCCGAATACCAGATGTCTGTTACTTTCACCGTCTTTCAACCGGCGTGCCAGGCCAGATAGCCGTCTTTAGGGTGAGCTTCTCGCCGCATTCCGCCAGCAGCCGTATCAGCTTCCTGCAGCCCGAAGTAACCTGGACACCGGTGCTATTGCTTGGTAGTTCAGCCATGTTTATCACGGTAAAACGGTAATGCGTGGATGCATAATGAGCATTTACTGTATCCGAAGCATGGGACTGCATCAAAACCACTGTGTGAGTCTCTTCTGCGCCGTTTCCGTCACCGGGGGTGTATGGAACCCTTCCAGCGTACGCTGTGCACCCTCTTCGAACGATGAGCGCTCGTATCCGAAGAGCTGCAGCACGCGATGCGCAACCGGGATAATCTGATGCCGGATATAATATTCGCTATCGATCTGATAGTCCTGTCCATCTGCGTAGAGCTCAATCCCGTTGCTGCGCTCAATGATATCAACGGGAAACGCGCGATCACTCGTCTTTCCCGATCCTTTTATGATGACATAGGGTATCTTCGAGCCCACTTCATAGACGATGCGGGCAGAAGAAGCCGCTGCTCGCGTGGCCGCTACGACGTGGGCCTGCTTCGTTTCGTAGCCATCAATTCGCCGTGTAAGCGTCTTATGTATGACCAACTCATCTAACGGTATGCTCCCAGCTTTTAACTGCTGGATGATGCCTTTCACGCATTTCATCGCCTGCTCATGGTCTTTCTCGACCAGGATGAGTTGAATCACCTCGGTCTGTACCGCCTTCGCTAATTCGCACCAGTCGCCACGGCGCACTTCCAGGCCACGCACGACGATTTCGCCTTTGTCGGTTAGTGCGGCATAGCGCTTCTTCTTACCCGTGAAGAAGATCGTCCTGAAGAAATCCTGGAGTTCGAGCTCGAGCGGAAGCTCCTTTGAGATTCGTAATGAAAGCTCGTTCGCCTTCTTCAGCGTCGCTTCACGTCTGGCTGAAGCAGCAGTCGCAGCATTGGTGCCTGCGTTTGCGAGTTTTGCGAAGATGCTATCCGTATCGCTGTAGATAACCTGGAAGCCCTGCTCTTCTGCCATCTGGATCGCCTGCTTGATGAAGTATCTGCCCCATGCGGTCGTCGCCTCCGCGCATTCGCGCTTGTAGAACTTCGCGGCACTCCAGCCGGTATAGCCGTAGAAGCTATTGGTGAGTATCTTGATCGTCTGCTGTTGAATATCGAGGATCCGATACTCGGTGCTCGTCCTTTCATGGTGTTTCATCGCCTGCTTAAGTGCTCGTCTTCGGGTGATCAGGTCGCTCATGATGCTCTTGAAGAAGCCCTCCGGTTCCTTTTTGAAGGCATGACCTACCTCAGGTGCGCGATAGAGTTCTTCGTCTTCCGCAGGAACAGCCACGTAGGTGTCTGGCGAGACGTTAAAGGAGATCATTATGGTTGGATACATCGAGGAGAAGTCGAGCGCGATGACATCTTCATGCAAGCCTTGCTCGGGTTGAAAGACAAACGCGCCCTCGAAGGTCTTCTCCGTTCCACCCTTGGCCGGCACGAGTTCGTTCCGTTTGAACGCCTCTGCGGTCAGAAATGCTTCCACCTGACGACCCCGACCCATTTTGGCGACGTCATCCAGCGGATAGCCGACCATCCGGGCAAGCTCGATCTGCAGCGGGAGCATCTGTTCTGCGATACCAAGGGTGCTCACCACATCTGCTTTCGCGTACTCGTAGAGCCGCTCGCGTACTGCTGCAGCGAACCAGCATTCGTTAATTTCGCGTGGTGACAAGTCCACACGCTCGCTCTTCAGCATCACGCCGAGGAAGTCCGCGACATTCTCCAGCGTCTTCACCTTTACGCTCCCCAGGTCGCGTTTGGCGAGCTTAAAAAGATCTACGTTCAGTCTGCCCGCGATATTGAGACCCGGCAACATCCCGCCTCGATCGAACTGGATCGTGCTGCCATCAGCGCCCACGGTTAATCGAATGCCGTGCATTCTAGCCCGTTCATGGATATACGGCCAATCAAAGGCGTCAGAATTGTAGCCCACGATGATCTCTGGCGCACGGTCACGGATATAGTCCAGAAATTCGCGGAGTACCCGCGCATCGTCCCCTGCCTCGAATTCATCGTCACGCAACACGAATAACTGCGACGTGCAGGTCTCGACGTCAGAACAGGCAACGGCGATAATGACGATCGGATCACGGCTCGGTGAAGGCATACCGTGTCCACCTCTTGTCACCATCTCGCAGTCGAATGCGAGCACCTTAAGCGCGGGCAGCTCGGTGCCGCTCATTGCTTTATACTCAACGTGATCAGCACGAATTGCCGTTCTCCCACCGGTGTTCTGGTGATCTGTCTCGATCACTTCACCGGTCACGTGCACGCCGTCAAAGGGTCTGAGACCTTTATCGATCAGGTAACGAATGGCGAAGAGGATGTCGGCCTCTAGAGCAATAAGCCCACATTTGCGCACTTCCTCGCGGAGCACTGGCACGTCGCGCGGCAGTGCGGTCACGATTTTATAGCAGTTCCTGGTAGCCCCCAGCAACTTCTTCTGACAGTACTCTACACGTTTAACGCGAATCTCCTCATCGTTTCTGAACGCTACAAGCCCCTCTACCAGGCTCTTTGACTCTTCCAGATCTACCTGGCGACCGTACACGGACGGGTAGTTGTGCGAGAGCGCATAGAAATACGGCTCGAACGTGCCATCGAGGATCACGAAATCTTCAGCGTCCGTGCTCTTGCACCACAGCCGAATCACCGGCTTTTCAACGCCTGCTGCGTCCTTTTCCACGAGATAATCAGCGTCCAGTAAAAAACCCTCTTTCTCCATGCTCGTTCGGTTTGCGGAAGCTCTAAGCGCAAATGAGTGATCGTTGCCGCTGTTTGTTTGTATCTTACCACTGCACTCACTTAAATTAAATGGTTCAAGCGCATCGTTCACGCAATATGCGCGCGCGGTGCGTCACGAGGGATGACGGCGTCCTGAAGCTCCGCAGCGCTAAAACTTCTTTTGCCTGCAGCCGTTATGTACAGTACGTAATCAGTATCTGTCAGACAGACTGTGGCAGATAGTGTACGGGGAGAACTCGACGAGGATGGCTGAGAAGACCATATACATCATTGACGTGACCAATAGAGACGGGGTGCAGACCTCGCGATTGGGGTTAGCGAAGCTGGAGAAGACCATGCTGAACCTCTACCTGGACGAGATGGGTGTGTTCCAGAGTGAGTTCGGCTTCCCGACCACACGGCACGAGACGAACTATCTGAATGCGAATCTCGATCTTGCAGAGATCGGTGCGCTGAAGCGTATTTGGCTGAGTGGGTGGCTCCGGGCAGTGCGAGAGGACGTAGAGGAAGCGTTCAGGCTGGTACCGGAGCTGAAGCACGTCAACTTGAGCATCTCGACCTCACCGCAGATGATCGAAGGCAAGTTCAGGGGCAAATATGGATGGCAGGACATCGTGGCACTGATGTGTGATGCGGTGGACGCAGCCAAAGAGCACGGTGCACAAACTATAGGGGTCAATGCCGAGGACGCATCGCGAACCGAGCTCGCGCAGTTGCTCGAATTTGCCGTAGCGGCACGGGAGCACGGCGCGGACCGGATACGCTACTGCGATACGCTCGGGTATGATGATCCCTTTACCATCTATGTGAAGATCAGAGCGCTCGCCGAGGCGGTCAAGATCCCCATCGAAGTGCACTGCCATAACGATCTGGGCATGGCGGTCGCTTGCTCCATTGCAGGCGCAAAGGGCGCGATCGATGCGGGTGTCGATGCGTATGTCACGACGACCGTGAATGGATTGGGGGAACGAGCGGGTAATGCGGACCTTGTTTCAACGATCCTCGCGGTGCAGAAATCCAGCGGGTTTGCCCGCACATACTATTTGGACGAGCATATCGATTTGAGCCACGCGTGGAAGATCTGCAACTATGCCTCGCTCTCTTTCCGTGTACCGATCCCCGTGAATCAACCGGCCATCGGTGCGAATGCGTTCGCGCATGAATCGGGTATTCACGCGGACGGTGCGCTGAAGGACAGCAGAAACTATGAGTTGTACGATTTCACGGAGGTTGGCCGAGGCCACATTGAGCTGATCGAGACTGGCCGGCTGATAACGACCGGCGAATACTCCGGCATTACGGGGTTCCAGAACGTTGCGGGTAAGTGTGAATTGCGATTCCGGAACGAAGATGAGGCGCGGGAGATCCTCGAACTCGTCCGGTACGCAAACGTGCACACCCAGAAGCCGGTGACGGAGGACGAGATGAAGTTCATCGCGAAGTATCCACGGCATGCAAAGCTGATCATGTCCGTGCAGCCATAACACCGGTGTGTCTGCTCGCGGAAAATATCGAAAATTTGATATAGGCGGGCCCAGTTATTTACAACGGGATTACCATGTCAGGAACCGTTACGGAAAAAATACTCGACACACATATTGTCGAGGGCACACGAGCCCCGGGTGAAGAGGTTGCGCTGAAGATCGATCAGACGCTTACTCAGGACGCAACTGGCACGATGGCGTACTTACAGTTCGAGGCCATCGGGATCCCGCGCGTGAAAACGGAGCTCAGTGTGAGTTACGTGGATCACAACACGCTACAGACGGACTTCAAGAACCCTGATGACCACCGGTACCTCCAATCCGTAGCCATGAAGTACGGTTTGTTCTTCTCACGGCCCGGAAACGGCATCTGTCATCAACTCCATCTTGAGCGGTTCGCACGACCCGGTAAGACGCTCATTGGGTCAGACAGCCACACACCAACGGCCGGTGGGATCGGCTCGTTCGCGCTCGGTGCCGGCGGGCTGGACGTCGCGGTGGCGATGGCCGGTCTGCCGTATCGGATCAAGTATCCGGAGATCGTGGGCGTGAAGCTCACCGGAAAGCTTGCGGACTGGGTTTCGGCCAAGGATGTCATCCTGGAAGTGCTCCGCAGGATCGACGTGAAGGGTGGCGTCGGCAAGGTGCTGGAGTACTTCGGGCCGGGGGTGAAGACACTGAGCGTCCCGGAACGCGCGACGATAACGAATATGGGCACCGAAACAGGCGCGACCACCAGCGTCTTCCCTAGCGACGTGGAGACCAAATCCTTTATGGACGCACAGGCACGCGGAGATCAGTGGATTCCGCTCGTTGCCGATGCCGATGCGGCATACGATGAGCTCATAGAACTTGATTTGAGCGATGTGGAGCCGCTGGTTGCCCTTCCGCACAGCCCGGGCAACGTGAAACCGGTACGAGAAGTCGCGGGGTTAGAGGTGCAGCAGGTCGCGATAGGCTCCTGCACGAACTCGTCACTGCGCGATCTGAAAATCGTCGCGAATATTCTGATGGGAAAGACCCTCGCCCAGAATCTACACCTCACCATCAATCCCGGCTCACGGCAGGTAGTCGAGCACCTGATAGCGAGCAACGAGCTGCAGTATCTCGTCGCGGCCGGTGCGCGCATGCTGGAGAACGCTTGCGGGCCCTGCATCGGCATGGGTGCCGCACCGTCCTCGCACGGCACGTCGGTGCGCACCTTTAACCGTAACTTTGAAGGGCGGAGCGGTACGAAGGACGCGGACGTGCTCCTGGTGAGCCCTGAGGTAGCCGCGGCCACGGCGATCACGGGCGTACTCACCGATCCGCGCGATCTTGGCGCATATCCACGCATAGAGATGCCGCAGCGGTTTATTATTAATGATAACCTATTCATCTCACCGCTCCCGCCTGATGAGGCAGCCCGGGTTGAAATTATTCGAGGTCCGAACATCAAGCCGCTGCCGGATTTCCCACCGCTACCCGAGACGCTCCACGGCGAGGTGCTCATCAAGGTCGGCGATAATATCACCACAGACCACATCATGCCTGCGGGGGCGAAGATCCTCCCGCTCCGAAGCAACATCCCTGCGATCTCGCAGTATGTCTTTGAAGTGATCGATCCCGAGTTCCCGGTACGGGCACTGGAGAGGGGCGGAGGATTCATCATAGGCGGCGAGAACTACGGCCAGGGCTCGAGCAGGGAGCACGCGGCGCTTGCACCTAAATACCTGGGTATTAAGGCTGTGATCGTCAAATCGTTTGCACGCATTCATTTAGCGAATCTCATTAACTTCGGCATCGTGCCGTTGACCTTTGCGGATCCTAGGGACTATGAGTCCATCGCGCAGGGCGATGCAGTAGAGGTACTCATCGGGGATCTACGGAGCAACGTGCGGCTCAGGAATCTAACGAAAGGTACTGAGATTGGGCTTACACATACGCTCTCGCAGGGTGATGCTGAGATCTTGAAGTCCGGGGGAAAACTGCCCTGGGTCAAGACGAAGCTCTGAAAGAGGAGAGAAGAGGAGGGAGTAAAAGATGGCGCAACGTGGTATTAGAGAGTATGACGCGAAGCGGATTTTGGCCCGTCATATAGAGCGGTTTTCGGGCGGAACGGTCATTTACCAGGGAAAAGTCGCTCTGGTGACACCGGAGCAGAGCATCGAAGCACTGAGTAAAGAGCAGCCCTGGCTAAAGACAGAAAAACTGACGGTGAAGCCCGACCAGCTCTTTGGTAAACGTGGCAAACACGGGCTCCTGCTGGTGGAAGTAGACTATGACGAGGCGAAGCGATGGCTCGCGGAGAAGATGAACACTGAAGTGACGGTGGGTAACTCCCGGGGTAAGCTGACGCATTTCCTCGTCCAGCCCTACATTGAGCTGGCGAAGGAGTATTACCTGGCATTCGCCGGTCATCGTGGCGGCGACTACATCCATTTCTCGACTGCCGGTGGCATGGACATCGAAGCGAACTGGGATAAAGTTACCACCGTCACGGTGCCCATTGCTGCGACGATTGAGGACGTTGATCTCACCCCAATCCTTGAGTTCGTGCGCGATGAGGACAGAGCTGCACTCAGGAACGTCGTAGCCGCGCTCTTCCGGTTCTATCGCGAGCTGCACTTCGGGTTTCTAGAGTACAATCCGTTCACCTGTACGGGCAGCGAGTTCCGGCCGGTTGATACCGTGGCGCGATTGGACGATACCGCGCAGTTCCTCTGCTCCGAGGACTGGGGCGAGGTTGAGTTCCCTGTTCCTTTCGGCCGCGAATTGCGCGCGGAGGAGCAGTACATAAAGCAACTGGATGAGAAGAGCGGATCGTCACTGAAACTGACGATACTCAACCCTCAGGGGCGCGTATGGACGATGGTCGCCGGTGGCGGCGCCAGCGTGATTTACGCAGACACCGTTGTTGATCTGGGGCTTGGCGATGAGCTGGCAAACTATGGCGAATACAGCGGCAATCCCACGACGGACGAGACTTACGAGTACGCGAAGACGCTGCTCGATCTCATGACGCGTGAGAAATCGGAGACCGGGAAGGTTCTGATCATCGGTGGTGGGATAGCGAACTTCACGGACGTGGCGAAGACCTTTGACGGAATCATCATGGCGCTGGAGCAGTACGCGGCGAAGCTCAAGGAGCATGGCATCAAGATCTACATTCGGCGTGGCGGGCCGAACTACGAGGCGGGCCTGGCGAAGATTCGCGCGGCCGGCGAGCGGCTGGAGCTCGATATGGCAGTGCACGGTCCTGACATGCACATGACGAAAGTGGTGAGTATCGCCTTGGCTGATTTAAAGGAGGTTGCTTAGCATGGCCAAGCCGGATTATGTGTTGTTTGATAGGAATACGACCGCAATCGTATTTGGCAACCAGCAAGCGGCGGTGCAGCGGATGCTCGACTTCGACTATCTCGCGGGGCGCGAGAAGCCCTCTGTTGCGGCCGTTATCAATCCCAGTGGCGGGCGCCGGGAGTACATGAAAGTCTTCTTTGGCAGTCAGGAGATCATGATCCCCGTGTACAATACGCTCGAGGCGGCCGTCGCGGAATACCCTGATGCGGACGTGGTTGTCAATTTTGCCTCATCCCGCTCGGCGTACACCGTCTCACGTGAGGTGCTCATGTGCCCGACGATCAAGACGCTCGCTATCATTGCCGAAGGTGTACCCGAACGGCAAACCCGGGAGCTCATTGCGCTAGCACAGCAGCAGGGCAAATGGATCATCGGACCGGCGACCGTGGGCGGGTTTGTCCCCGGCGCGTTCAAGATCGGTAATGCCGGTGGCGCGCTCTCCAACCTCATCATGTCGAAACTGTACCGACCAGGGAGTGTTGGCTTCGTCTCCAAGTCGGGCGGTATGCTGAACGAGATGGCGAATATGATCTCGCTGAACTCGGACGGTGTGTATGAAGGCATAGCAATTGGCGGCGATAAGTACCCCGGTTCAACGCTGATAGAGCACCTGCTGCGGTATGAGGCGAATCCGAAGATCAAGCTGATGGTCGTGCTCGGCGAAGTCGGTGGCCGGGACGAGTACGAGATCGTAGCTGCTTTGAAGGCCAGTAAAATAACGAAACCCGTGATCGCCTGGGTTACCGGAACGTCGGCGAAGATCTTCCCCACCGAGGTGCAGTTCGGCCATGCGGGCGCGATGGCACGCGGCGCTGCTGAAACAGCGGATGCGAAGAACGCGGCACTGAAGGAGGCAGGCGCGTTGGTGCCGAACTCCTATGATGATTTCGATGACCTGATTCGAACGGTCTATGAGGATCTTAAGGCCAGCGGCGTGATAGAGGAGCGGGCTGATGTGGAGCCGCGCGCAATACCGGAGGATTACGACCCGAAGAGCATGCGGCGGCCGACCAATATCGTGAGCACCATCTCGGACGATCGAGGCGAGGAGCTGGTCTACGCGGGCGTGCCCATAAGCAAAGTCATTCGTGAAGGCTTCAGCCTGGGCGATGTGATCTCGCTGCTGTGGTTCAAGAGGCGTTTGCCGAAGTACGTCACCGACTTCTTAGAGCTGGCGTTACGAATAACGGCGGATCACGGGCCCTGTGTGAGCGCAGCGCATAACGCGATAGTTACCGCGAGCGCAGGCAGGGACCTGACCGCTGCGGTAGCATCCGGTGTGCTGACCATTGGGCCGCGATTCGGGGGCGCAATCGATGATGCAGCCCGGTACTTCAAGGACGCGCGTGAGCGGGGCTTAACCGCGCGACAATTCGTCGACGAGATGAAAGCCAGGAACATCAATATACCGGGGATCGGCCATCGCGTGAAGAGCGTGCAGAATCCTGATATGCGCGTCAAACTGCTCGAGGAGTGGGCGTTTACGAACCTTCCGAAGCACGAGCTGCTCGACTTCGCGCTCGACGTGGAGCAGATAACGACCGCGAAGCGGAACAATCTCATCTTGAACGTGGACGGGTGTGTCGGGATCGTCTTCGTCGATATTTTGCACTCGACCGGTATTTACAGCGAGGAGGAGATCGATGAGATCATCAGCATCGGCACACTCAACGGCATCTTCGTCCTGGGCCGTACGATCGGGATGATCGGGCATTATTTGGACCAGAAGCGGCTCCACTCACGTTTGTACCGGCATCCCTGGGACGACGTGCTGTATATGCTGCCCGAGGAGGAGGATGTGCTGAAATACCGGGGATCTGACTGATTGATACCGTGGAGGCATGAACATGGCAAGAAAGATAGAGATGAAGACGCCGCTCGTGGATATCGACGGCGACGAGATGACGAGAGTCATCTGGGCGATGGTGAAGGAGCAGCTTCTCATGCCCTATATCGAGCTCAAAACCGAGTACTACGACCTCGGGCTGAAGAAGCGTGACGAGACCGAAGATCAGATAACTATAGAAGCCGCGGAGGCGATCAAGAAGTACGGCGTGGGCGTGAAGTGCGCGACGATCACGCCAAATGCCGCGCGCGTAAATGAATACAACTTGAAGCAGCAGTGGAAGAGCCCCAACGGCACGATCAGAGCGATCCTGGACGGCACGGTATTCCGCGCGCCAATTATGGTCAAGAACATCAAGCCGGCGGTACGGAACTGGACAAAGCCGATACATATCGGCAGGCACGCCTATGGCGATGTGTACAAGAACGCAGAGTACCGTGTGCCGGGCCCGGGCACGGCCGAACTCGTCTTTACCGACGCGCAGGGCACGGCGGTACGGGAAACGATCGAGACGTTCGATGGCCCCGGCATCATCCAGGGCATCCACAATACCGACGCTTCGATAACGAGCTTTGCCGAGGCCTGTTTCGCCTACGCGCTCGATCAGAAGGTGGATCTGTGGTTCGGTGCGAAAGATACGATATCCAAGACCTACGACAGCAATTTCAAGCGTATCTTTGACGAAGTTTACGAAGCGGAATACAGAGCAAAGTTCGACGCGGCGGGTATCGAGTATTTCTATACGCTTATTGACGATGCCGTGGCGCGGATCATGCGGTCCGGGGGCGGTATGCTCTGGGCATTGAAGAACTATGACGGCGACGTAATGTCCGATATGCTCGCCTCGGCGTACGGCAGTCTCGCAATGATGACCTCCGTGCTGGTCTCGCCACACGGGCACTTCGAGTATGAGGCCGCGCACGGCACCGTGCAGAAACATTACTACAAGTACCTCAAGGGCGAGAAGACCTCGACCAATTCAGTGGCGTTGATATTCGCGTGGACGGGCGCGTTACGGAAGCGTGGTGAGCTCGATGGTATACCCGAGCTGGTACGATTTGCGGATATGCTGGAGGCAGCGACGCTCCAGACGATTGAGGACGGCGTGATGACCGGCGACCTGGCAAAGCTGGCTGAGCCCGCAGCAAAGCGAATAGTATACACGGAGGAGTTTATTGCTGAGGTGCGGCAGAGGCATGAAGGGCGCGTTCAGTAACGCTTTTTTTTGATCGGTTACGTAGTGAAGTGAGCGAACGGCACAGTTCCGTGTATGCGTGGAGTGCAACCCTGATTTCTGGCATATGGCCCTCCACTAAAAGACCTATTCGGATACAAAAATTCGCGTACTTCCTTTCCTCATTGATCCCGATTTTTCCGCGCGGATCTCCGTACCCGTTTTCATCAGTAACTCGTTCTAACGCAGCACTTACGGTGACTTCTGTTGTTCCTGCTGCACCTTTTCAACGGCCAGGGCTTTAGCAATCCTATCGCCGTTCTTGGCGAGGAGCGAACCGATGATGGGGAGGAGGATCACGTAGACCACGATGGTTACTATCCATCTTAGTACTCCGCGGGAAAATATAAGGATTGGGAACGACCGAGCGATGAAACGGCCGGCTAAGGTCACGGGCTAGAAAAAGAGTATATATGACCGAAATGCAGGTAACTAACTACTGTGCAGGAGCAGAGCTCTCTCTGAGTGGCAGGCGAAGAAGATCATGGAGATCGAGCAGTTAAGCGCGCGTGGAAAAGAACGGACGAGCAGATTCGGGGATGATGGTCTCAGTGACAACTGCTCTTGGCGTGATTTTGCAGCACGGGGCGTGCGCGCTCGACTCGAGCGGGCACGCGAGCACTATAAAAATTTAAGTACTGAAATCACTGATATCTTTAAAGCACTGGCAAAACGGGAGATACTGAAATGGGCTTAAGTGACTTCAGTGAAGAACTCAGATCCACATTAAAATCGCTTTTACCAGCAATAGCGCTGATATTTATCTTTCAGATTTTGTTCATAAGAATGCCACTTCGAGAGTTTAGCCAGATAGTTCTGGGATTACTCTTTGCGGTAGTCGGTTTTGTACTATTTCTACAAGGTGCAAAAATAGGACTCTTACCGATGGGTGAACGCGTTGGTACTTCGCTAATAGAGCGGCATGCGCTCTCCCTGATCTTGCTATTCGGCTTTCTATTAGGGATAATGCTCACCATAGCAGAGCCAGATGTACGGTTATTAGCCTATCAGATAGAAACAGTGATGGTATCTGATATCTCACGTACTGAGATCATCTCTGTCTCAGCACTGGGACTGGGAATATTTGCACTCATCGCCCTGCTCAGGATCGTGTATGATACCCCGATCGAGTATATCCTCGTTCCGGGCTACCTCATCTGCCTGGTTCTGGCGCTCATAGCGCCTGAGGAGTTTCTGGTCAATGCTTTTGATATGGGCGCGGTGACCACAGGTCCCTTGACTGTTCCCTTTCTGATCGCCCTTGGAGTAGGCATGGCCTCCGTTCTTGGCGGCAGGACTCGGCTCAAGGCCGGGTTCGGGATTCTCGCTGCGGGCTCTATAGGGCCGATCATGGCGATCTTACTCTGGGGCATCATCCGGGGGTGGCTATGATCGACCAAGCACTTGACGTTCTGCTCGAAGTAGGTGGTGCTATACTACCGGTACTGGGTTTAATCCTCTTCTTTCAGCTCGTGGTGCTGCGAAAGATACCTCCGGACATCAGAAGTATGCTGGTTGGCGTGGTGATAGCGGTTTTCGGCTTCTTCCTGTTCCTGCTGGGTGCGAAGATGAGTCTTTTACCTATGGGCGCGCGGATAGGAGCTTTTCTCTCCGGGTGTGCTCTGCGGTGGGTGGTTCTCTTCACCCTGGTCTTCGGGATCATCGTTATTTTGGCGGAGCCGGCCGTAAAAATTCTTGCATACGAGATAGAGGAGGCCTCGTCAGGCTCTATACGCAAGAATTTCGTTCTCCCGCCCATTTCACTCGGGGTGGGATTTGCTCTGGTCTTCGGGACGTTACGGATTTTCCATGAACTCCCGTTTGTGTATATCCTGATACCCGGGTACCTGCTCGTGCTCCTGCTAACCATTTTAACACCCGCGGATTTTGTGCCGATCGCCTACGATGCCGGTGCGGTGGCTACCGGACCTATTGCTACCACCTTTGCCCTTCCGATGATGACCGGTATGGCGATCGGGTTAAAAGGCAGCGGTGCGGGCATTCTGGGGCTGGGAACGGTGGGCTTGATAGCGATGTGTCCCATAATCTTTATGTTAATCCTGGGTATTATCATAGATCTGAGGACGAAAAAGAGGAATGCATAGCGAGTGCACGTTTCAGGTAATCGTAGCTGTTGTCGAAACAGGGCGCGCGAGTGCTCTTATGGAAGTGGCGAGAGCAGCAGGTGCTGAAGGCGGTACGGTACTTCACGGTAGGGGCACCGGCGTGCATGAACATAGTAAGTTCCTGGGCATTCCAATCGAGCCGGAAAAAGAGATACTTATGATCCTGATCGAATCTACCACTACCGAATCAGTGCTTAACGCATTGGTGGTGGCTGGTGAATTGAATGAACCGGGCAAAGGAATGGCATTTGTGCTGGATGTCTCCAAGGTCGCGGGAATTTGTCACCGGGGGGATAAAGTATCTTCGTTCAGCGATTTGTTGTCATCTCGCTTCAGGGATTGGTTGTCCTCTCGCGGCCACCATCAGGACACCGACCAGCACGAGCAGCACTAGATCGGTACAGCACCAGCACTAAGGGGGAGCATCATCACGTTGTTATGCGTGGTCTACCGTGTGCCTCATCAGAATGATCTCCGATGATACTCGTCTTGCAACCCTTCAAATGGTGGAGTTGAATACCCCTAAAACAATCAGTTAACTGTTGCAGGTGTTTTTCAGGCTCCTGCAGCCCTTCTTCAAGCTCCTCAGGGGCCAGCCAGGTGATAGCATAAGTAACCAGGAGCGTTCGCGGGCTGGTCGTGACGCTCGTCGCGTCCTCGTCACTGTAGACGTAGATGCACAGTACCCCTGCCGAATCGATCAGGACGAGCACGCGCACCACCACTGTTTCCATCGCCGCTGTTTCCGTATCGAGTGCTTTTTTCACGCTCTGCAGCACGCCACGTAGCTCCGCGAGACGAGGCCGAGCACGAAATTCTGCCGTATCGCCGCATTGATGACGACACAAATCATTCTCCCTGCTTCAGCATAATGGTATGCTTGATCAGGTCGATTTCGGCTATTCGCCCCGTGACCTCGCGCGTCTCGCCCAATATCCCGGTGAGCCTGATACGGTCGCCCTCGACAACAACGCGCACGACCTCCTCCATCACTAATTCTCGGGTCTCCGTCCCCGCGCATTCTATAAAGACATTTGATTCACACATCGTTGACACCCCTCGCAATTTGTCGGTTATGAACTCTTCTCACGCCATCCAAGATATAGCTTACCGGGGGGAGGGGGTTTGCGGAAGTTTATTATATAAAAAATTATAATAATTATGCGGCTCCTACAGGAGGATTACCATCCATGAAAAATTACCAGCAGAAATTGGAAGAGGCGAAGACGCTCGCTGACGTCTTCGAGATTGTTAAGGACGGCGTTCGGAAGGTACTGCATACCGGGAGGGCGGGATTGACGCTCGGGCTCGCGGATCTCGGCAGCGATGCCAGTACCTGGGTTGGGGCATTCTATCCCATCGGCTCGAACACGATTGTGATGAACCGAACGCCCTTACAATGGATCACAAGGATGCATCCGCAGTTGTTCACCGCCTACGCCTTTCACGTTCTACTCCACGAGTATATTCATGCATTGGGGTACCCCGAGGAGGTACACACCCGCAAAATCGTCTTCTGGATCTCCCGTGAGCTCTTTGGCGAGGAGCACGTAGTCACGCAGATGTCGCGCGATATGAGCGCTTTTATTCCCCCGGTTGCGTATTCCACGGAAGAACCCATTCAGGAGAATCTCGAAGGAGTAGAACTTGAGATGGTGCCCGATTTCGATCGCTCAAGTGTCACGTATATCAGGTGATCACTTCGCTGCAGGCCCGCCCGCGCCTCCCGAGTAGGCGCGGGACGCGCTATTGCTGAGCGCTGTACGTAACGATGGCGAGTCACATCTTCTTGAGCTCGCCAATCACCTCGTTCACCTTATCAGTCACCCAGTACCGCTTCAGCGCCTTGCCCTTTGACTTCGGCTGCTCTGAGATCTCGTACTTGCTCTTCACGAATCCGTGATCTTCCAGGATACCCAAATGATAGGAGACCAGCTTCTTCTTCTTCTCCTCAAGCGCTTTACTGATCGCATTGATGTGCATCGGCTGCTCCTCAAGCAGTTCCACGATCCGAAAGCGGATGGGGTGCAAAAGGACATGCGCTTCCTTCACCAGCTCGTCATCCAGTTTCATCGTCTATCCTTAGTAACTAAAAGTATAAAAACATTTTATATCACATTCTCATTTGTCATGGGGGTCACTCATTAGTATACCTGCCCGAATTGGGGCAACAACTATAATATGGGTCGCCACCAAAGGGGAATGTGGATCTGAAAGTGGAACAGGAAAGAAGCGAACGCATGAAAGTCGTTATCTCGCTGGGAGGCCTATTCTTCTCTGAGGTCGAGAAACTCAAGGACGTGGCGGCGATTCTAGATGAACTTGCTCGCTCGTGCACGCTCTGCGTCGTTACGGGTGGCGGCGCTCATGCCCGAGAGTATATCGCTCGCGCGCGGGCGCTGGGCGCGAACGAAGCATTCTGCGATTATCTCGGGATCGCGGTCACCCGGATCAATGCGAAGTTGCTCATTGCCGCGCTGCACGATGCTTATCCCGAACCGTTCCGTGATTATAAAGCGGCTGCCATGGCGCACCGGAGTGGCCCGGAGCGGCGAATAGTAGTGATGGGCGGTGTAAGCCCCGGTTACACCACCGATGCGGTCGCGGCGCTCCTCGCCGACTATCTTCATGCCGAGTTACTCCTCATTGTAACCTCGGTCGATGGCGTTTATGATAGTGACCCGCAGGTCAATCCGACCGCGCGGAAATACGATAAACTCAGCCCGACCGAGCTCGTGGCACTCACGATGAAAGCAGAACTAAAGGCCGGCTCACGCATCGTGATCGACCCGGTTGCCGCGAAGCTTATAGAGCGGAGCGGGATACGGACGATCGTGATCGACGGTCGCAATCCCGGCGCGATCATCGATGCTGTGCACGGCACGCATCATGGCACGGAGATCTCGGAATCTCGGTGAGCTTACGTCCGTGACGGATTGAGCACGTGGAGGCCACGCTCTGCCGCAGCCGTTTCGATATCGCCGCGCTTGCGCTTACCCACCGTCGCGGCAATTCGGACGGCAGTGCCCGCTGCCGCCGCCTGGAGCTCTTCGGCGTTATGAACGAGCAGTTCCCGAACGCCAGAAGGATGCAAACCGCGATCTTCCTTCTTTCGCCGATAGCCCACTGTCACGCGCGGACCCTTCGCCGCGATGTGCTCCCGCATCTTGTTATCATGCCCGCGGGGCCTTCGCCAGCTCTTGCTCAGCTTCTTCTTCGTGCGCCATCCATAACGCTCAAATTTGATCCTTCTTCGCTTCGTCATCGCGCCGCTTCCTTCTCATAAACAGGAGGTTATACAAAAAGAACTTTTCATCTCTGAGGACGACCCTGCACCGTCACACACGCAAACTCACAGCCGCACGAGCGTGATGTCCGCGATGTGGTTCACGTGCTTTATCTCGTCTATAATCGCCTCACTGACCATACTGTCCACATTGATCACCATAACCGCGTCGCCACCGATCTTCTCTCTTCCCACCTGCATCCCCGCGATGTTGATGCCGTTATCACCGAGAATCGTGCATACCGGGCCGATCACCCGTGGTTTGTCGATAAAGGAGCAGATGAGCATGTAGCCGGAGGGCACTGCATCCACCCGGTGTCCGTTAAGCTGTACGATGCGTGGATCATCCTTTCCGAAGAGTGTGCCGGCCACCGTCCGCTTCAGTTCCTGGTCTTTCGTCCGCGTGGTCGTGATTAGACTGATCAATGAGCAAAAATTCACAATCTCTTTCGTCTTGCTCTCGATTACTTTGATTCCGAACTTCTTCGCGATCACCTCAGCGTTGAGGTAATTCACGCCATCGGTGAAGAGCGAGAGAAAGCTCTTCAGGATCGCCAGGGTCAGGAACCGTGTGTTCTTCCCGATGCCCGTTTCCGCAGTTCCCAACTCGCCCTCATAAGCGATCTCAAATTGCTCGATACGTCCCGCTGGGGGGACCAGTTGCGCCGCGAGCAGGCCCAGCTTCTCGCCCAGGTGTAAATAGGGCTTTAAGGCGTCCATGATCGCCTCGTCGACATAGATCATGTTCACCGCGTTCCGGACCGGTTTGTTCTGCAACGCCGCGATAACCTCATCTGCAATGACGAGAGCTGCGGTCCTCTGCGCTTCCGTCGTTGACGCGCCCAGATGCGGCGTCACCACCACTTCCTCCAGCTCCAACAATTCACGCTCCTCCGGTGGCTCCTGCTCGAAGACGTCGAGCGCCGCGCCGGCTACCTTGCCGCTCTTGATCGCCTCTTTCAAGGCCTTCTCATCAATAACGCCACCGCGTGCACAGTTCACAATGCGGACACCGTCCTTCATCATCGCGAATGCCTCGGCGCCGATGAGGTGACGGGTATCTTTGTTCAGGGGCGTATGAAGGCTGATGAAATCCGCAGCCTTGAGGACTTCGGATAAACTGGCGAGCGTGATACCGAGCTCCTTCGCCCGCTCCTCGGTTATGAACGGATCATAAGCGAGCACCTTCATCGCAAGACCGGTAGCGCGCTTCGCCACTTCACCCCCCACGCGGCCCAGCCCGATGACGCCCAGCACTTTGCCGTTGACCTCGGTGCCCATATACTGCTTCCGGTCCCACTTCCCGGACTTGAGCGATAGATTCGCGGCCGGGATCTTCCGTGCGAGACTGAGCATCATGGCAATCGTGTGCTCAGCCGCGGAGATCGTATTAGCTTCCGGTGAGTTCACCACCAGAATGCCCTTCTCCGTCGCTGTCTCCACAGCGATGTTATCAACGCCGACGCCCGCTCGCCCGATCACCTTCAACCGGCCAGCGCTTCCTGCATCCACGATCTCCTGCGTCACCTTCGTGCCGCTCCGGATAACGATCGCGTCATAGTTAGGGATACGTTCTTTCAATTCCTCTTTGCTTAATCCTAATGCTACATCAACATCGGCAAACTCTTGCAGCTTGGTAACTCCCTCTTTTGAGAGATTATCGGTTATAATCACCCTTTTGGGTTCCTGCTCTTTTCCTTCCATCTACCCTCACCCGCTCGTTGCTCTCACGATCTAACACCAGATAAGAGACCGAGTAAGATATAAGTTCGCGGAAGAAGATTCTTACGCTGCGGGAAGACAATGCCCTGGAGCTGTTCTCAGGTGCGTCCGCGAGTGACTGGAAGGGTAAACCTAAAGGCAAGTAGTAATAAGTACCTAACTACAGTACAGACTGGACGGCGAGGTTGGTATGATGACGGTAATTGAGATAAGAGATCTTAAGGCGCGGGAAATTCTGGATTCGCGGGGGAACCCGACCGTAGAGGTGGATGTGCGCACGGCGAGCGGTTTTGGCCGGGCGAGCGTGCCTTCAGGAGCATCAACGGGTAGTAAAGAGGCGGTAGAGAAGCGAGACGGCGATAAGAAGCGCTACAACGGTAAGGGCGTGCTCAAGGCGGTGGAAGCCGTGAATACCGTGATCAAAAATGCGCTCACGGGCGAGAACGCGCTCGATCAGCGCGGAATCGATATGCTGCTGCTCGAACTGGATGGCACGGAGAATAAAGCGAAACTCGGTGCCAACGCGATAATAGGCACCTCGATGGCGGTCTGCAAAGCCGCGGCAGATTCCGTACAGAAACCGCTCTTCACGTACATCGCGGAAGATGTTGCGGGCATGCACCTCACGCATGAGCTTCCGGTGCCGATGATGAATGTGATCAATGGCGGTCAGCACGCGGGTAACGAGCTGAGCATCCAGGAGTTTCTCATCCTGCCCATGGGCTTCGAGCGCTTCCGGGACAGCTTACGGGCAGGTGTAGAGACCTATCATGCGCTGAAACGGGTGTTGGGCGAGCGGCACGGTAAAATCGCGACGAACGTGGGTGATGAGGGCGGCTATGCACCGCCGATGCGTGAGACGCGGCAGCCACTCGATGCGATAACGGACGCCATAGCCGAAGCGGGCTATGCTGAGCATGAGATACGGTTGGGCATGGACGCGGCCGCATCGTCGTTCTTCGACGCAGGAACGGGGAAGTACCAGATCGATGGCGTTCTGAAGGAGGGCACGGAACTCCTTGACGTTTATAAAGAGCTGGTGGCGAGCTATCCGATCGCGCTGCTCGAAGACCCGTTTGAAGAGGAATCCTTCGCGCTCTTTGCCAAGCTCACCGCGCAGCTCCCCGGGACCATCATCGTCGGCGATGACCTCTTCGTAACGAACGTCAAGCGGCTGGCGCAGGGGGTACAGCAGCATGCCGCGAACGCCGTTCTCCTGAAATTGAATCAAATCGGAACGATCTCGGAGACGCTGGATACGATCCGATTGGCAAATCAAAACGGCTACAAGAAAGTGGTGAGCCATCGCTCGGGCGAGACAGAGGACTCAATGATCGCGGACTTCTCGGTCGCGATCAATGCGGAGATCATCAAGACCGGCGCGCCAGCACGCAGCGAGCGAACGAGCAAATATAATCAATTACTGCGCATCGAGGAGGCGATGGGCGAGGCAGCACGGAGTAAAGGGCCATCTTTACGTCACTGAACGAGGCACGTCACACGTCACAACAAGTAAGCAAACAACTATGCGTGTAAGCTATCCCTTCGATGGTGCGCGATACGAAGCGGCATCGCACTGTCAGCGTGAATGGGGCATTGAGCTCGTCCAGGAGTTACCGCTGAGCGGGGACGAAGCTATTCTTGACCTTGGCTGCGGAAATGGTATAATTACACGAGCACTTGCCGATCGCGTTCCGCACGGCCGCGTGGTCGGTGTTGACAGCTCGCCATCAATGCTGAAAGCGGCGGAGGCGCATAAAACAGCCAATATGGAGCTCAAGCTACTCGACATTGCTGATATCGCCTTTGCTGCGGAATTTAACGTGATATTCTCAAATGCGGCACTACACTGGGTTCTGGACCATGGGAAACTGCTGAGGCGGATCTGCGAGGCGCTCAAACCCCGCGGCTTCGTGCGCGTGCAATTTGGCGGCGCGGGCAACATTGTTCATCTCATCGCAATAGTGAGAGAAGTTCTGAGCGATCCCGAGTACGCTCCGTGGTTTGTGCTGTTTCGCTGGCCGTGGTATATGCCGTTTGTTGAGGATTACGAAGCGCTGCTGGCGCAGACCGAGTTCCGGCAGTATCGCGTGTGGATGGCGAACAGGGACCGGCAGTTTACCGACGAGCAGGAACTGATTCATATGGTGGAGGAGGCGGGGCTCGTTCCGTTTCTCGCGGCGCTGCCAGATGAGAAGAAGCCGCGTTTCCGGGACACGGTCATCGAGCGCCTGATCGCGCGGACAAGACAGCCGGATGGGCGTTGTTTTGAAACGTTTCGGCGGATAAATGTATATGCAGAGAAATGAGGTCTGTCGAAGCGAAGAGACCGGGAACTAGGGCTGGATGCTCTTAAAGACGCTCACACTGCGGAACTATCGGAAGTACAAGGATGCTTCGGTTGAGTTCCCGGATGGCGTTATCGGCATTATTGGATTGAACGGCGTGGGGAAGACCACGCTGGTAGAAGCGATCGGTTGGGCGCTATTCGGCCATCATGCGGCGCGAACGACGAAAGAGCTGATCAAGCGCGAGGGGGCGTCACCGCACGAGCCCTGCCGTGTGACTTTGGAGTTTGAACTCGAAAGCGATCGGTATGCCGTTGTCCGTGAGATGGCGGGCAAGACGCTGGTGCCGAAGGCGAGCCTGAAGATTAACGGCAAGCTCGTTACGAGTAATGCCGATGAGGTCACCGCGGTACTCCGGGATAAGATCGGCATGGATTATCTGGCCTTCTTCACCTCGGTCTTCGCGCGGCAGAAGGAGTTGAATGCGCTCTCGGTAATGAAAGCGGCGGAGCGGAAGAAGCTCGTGCTGCGTATGCTCGGCATTGAACGGATCGAGCAGGGCATCCAGAAGATACGGGAGGAGAAACGCGGCAAGGAGAAGCGGATCGAGGGCATCAGATCGGCATTACTTGATAAAGAAGGTCGGAAGAAGCTCGACGTGCTCACCGGCAAGCAGGAGGATCTGGTGCAGGAGCATGAGCGGCTCATGCCGATTATCGCCGAACTTGAAGCGGCGACGCGCAGGAAAGAAGCGGAAGTAGCGGACGCGAAGAAGATCTTAGAGATCGCAACGAAGACCTACGAGGAGTATATCGAGCTGAGCACGAAGTTACGTGCGTGTGAGATGGAACTGAGGACTATTAGGAAACAGCGTGCGGAGAAGGCGCGTGAGCTCGCCGAGTTGAACCTGAAGCAGAACCGGCTGGAGACGATAGCCGGTAAAGAAGCGCATTATTTCCAGATCCGCGATCAGAAGGCGCAGCTGGAGACGCAGCGTGAGCAGTATCAGCGGAAGCAGGAATTAGAAGCGCGAGATCGGAAGACGGCGCACGAGCTTCAGAACCGCACTGAGAAGCTCAAAGGACTGCAGGAGCAGGTAACCACATTTCACGGTGTTGAGGATGAGCTGAGATCGGTCAAAGCCGAATTGGAGACGCTCCAGAAGCAGAAAGCGCGGCTTCACACGGCGCTTGGCGCGCTTAAATCGCAGCTACTCCAGGTGAAGAAGGAGATCGAAGAGCAGACGAAGAAGCAGCAGCGGATTGCTGATTTAGGTCCGGAGAGCGACTGCCCGCTCTGCGAGCGTACTCTGGGCACGCACTATGAAGCTTTACTCACCAAACTCGAAGGCGAGCTGGAAATCAAGCGTAACGCCTTGAAATCGCTCTTTACGGCGTACAAGCGCGAGAAAGTAGAGCTCGCGGTGACGGAACGAGCAGAGGAGACTCAGACGAAGGAGTTGAGCGCGCAAGAGCACCGCATGACTGAGCTGCGTGCTCTGGAGATGCATATCGCCCATGAAGCGCGCGAAGTAACAAGATGGCAGGCAGAGCTGGCATCGATCCAGAGCGATTTGAGCCCGTTAAAAATGCTCCAATTCGATGCCGCTGCGTATACGGATGTCCTTACGAGATTAACCGAGCTCGAAGTGGTGTACCGCGAACTACTGGGGTTGCGAGCTGAGACAAAACGGATCGCGGGGGTGGAACAGGCCATTCACGAACTCGCGGAGCTGGAAGAAACGACTGAGCGAGCTCAGGCAGCAGTACAGCAGCAGATAGCTGATTTGGGCTTCGACAAGCGTGATTATGAGGTGAAGAAGGCTGATTACGAACGTACAAGGGACGAACTGAGCGACTCAAAGCTCGCGTTATTAGCAAAGCGGAATGAGCTTGAGAACGTGCGTCGCGAAGCGAACCGTGTCTCGGAAGAGATCGCGGAGCAGCAGCGGCTCATGGCCGAGCAGGAGCAGGAAGCGACCGAGGTGAGTTATCTCAGCGTGCTGGAGCAGCTCATGAGCGAGTTCAAGCTCTTCATGGTCGGGCGAATCCGGCCGATGCTCTCTGATTACGCGTCCGATATGCTGCGACGGTTGACAGACGGCAAGTACAGTACGATGGAGCTGGATGAGAACTACGATATTTACCTGTACGACGAAGGCACGGCATACGAACTCAATCGGTTCTCAGGCGGTGAGGAGGATCTGGCGAACCTCAGTCTCCGGTTAGCGATCTCCGCGGTCGTTACCGAACGCAGCGCGATTCAGACCAATTTCATCATTCTGGACGAGATCTTTGGCTCGCAGGACGCATTCCGTAAGCGGAACATCATCCAGGCGCTGAACGCGCTCTCGAAGAAGTTCCGCCAGATCTTCCTGATTACGCATATCGAGGACGTGCGGGATTATATGGAGCACGTGCTGCGGGTGACGGAGGATGAAGACGGGGTGAGCTGGGTGAGCTGGGGCGAATGAGCTATGTATGAGCTTTTGAGCTTTTTGCACGTACTGCCATCAGAGTACGATGAGCCGCGCGCATCACCACGGCCCGTACTCAGTTCTTGCTGAATTCCGCAGCGATCGCGTCTCTGAAGAGCTTTGCAAAACGATCGAGCCGTTCTTCTTTCTCTTTCCGGCTCTTCTCCCCTAAGTCCTGGCGCGACTTCTCCACGATCTCATCAAAAACTGCCTGATCGCGAATATCAACGCCTTCTCGGTCGTAATAGAGCAGAAGCGTTTTCAGGTGGATCTCCGGAAACTGCCGGCAGCCCGCATAATACGCGATGAAACGCACCTCGAGGATATGGTGCACGGGATCGATATTCACCACCTCGAGATTCTCATGGCCCAATTCCTGGAGCAGCTCACTCAATTTCTGCTTGTAGCGCTTCAAGAACTCCTTATCGGTTTCGATCTGCTCGATGAGCTCAGGAGGCAATTGAGAGGGCTCATAGCGGAGCCTATACCCGATCTTGACCGCTTTATACACTTCCTTCGAGATCACGCTATCGAGCAGCTCATCCAGTTGCATTCGCTCTTCTCTATAGTGCTGGTATTACGAAAGGAGTACTATCCTCAAGTAACAGAACCGCAACATCTCAACTACAGCTGGTCTGTTTTACCCGTTTAAATAATTTTCCTTTGCCTTCAGTTTCAGATATAAGAGTTCTCCACGGCCACGCGTCTTGATGATCATCGTCTGCACCCAAAGCGCGTTCTTAATATGCGGATTCCAGAGTAAGGAAAAGAGCAAAGTGTTTTTGCCGCACCTTCATAGCTTTGCGTTCATTCCCGTGAAATCGTAGGTATCCCGTCTTCGTGCCGCTTGCCTGAAAAAGTATCTCTCGGATGTACCAAAACGAGTTCGCCACCGCTTCAATCGCATAGACCGCTTCGTTCTTCACCTTCCCGAACTCGCGCCTTAGGCGTCAACCGGGAAAAACGCTGAAGAGGCGTAAAAAACAGTTAATAGATCAGAAAGAGACAAAAGGCCATAGGACAAAAAAATTTAGGTCGTATTTATAAAAGATTAAGTCGTAAAGCGTAACACGGAAAAAGCGGAGGCGATGAAAAGTGGCAGAAGAAGTGGATGAAAAAGGTGAAAGAGGCGCGGATTCCGCGGTCGTTTTGATAGGGCACGGTAGCACGCTGCCGTACAATAAAGAAGTCCTTGAAGAGCTAGGGAAGCGGATAGAGATGCGAGAGATATATAAAACGGTCAGGGTGGCCTTCATGCAGTTGAACTCCCCGAACATTGAAGACGTGCTGAGAGACCTCGCGGAAGAAGGAACTAAGAAAATAGTGGCCCAACCCGTTTTTTTAGCCGACGGGGTCCATACAACGGAGGACATTCCGGAAAAGTTGAAAATAGCCTTTGAAGGTCCATGGGCGAATTTGGGCAGAGATGTTAAGCTCGTTTACGCAAAGCCAATAGGTGCGGATGAGCGGATCGTGGATATCTTGCTGGATCGTCTGAAAGCAGCTATGGGCGAGTGAAGGGGTGACGATTAACCGTTAAAGACCAAATCATTCAGCTACGAAGTTGATAAGACACCCCGTTTCCTTTTATTCTATTTTTTGCTCTTCTCCAACTGTAGTAACGAACAGAGGAGATAAAACTACAGCGGGAGAAGTTATTTTTGAGGGAAGATACCTCGACTGAAGCTCTCTCCCTTATTCAGAAACCTCTTTAATTTTCGCGGTTTCACGCTCTGCCACCTCCGCGAAGACAAGCATCGGGTGCCAAGTTTGGATCATACACGTACGACTGCCGATTGCCCCGTCTGTGATAAGTAAGCGCTGCGCTTCCCGTGCGGATACTCCATCCGGTGGATCAGCGACCTCGATCTCAGCCCGAAGCCGTGCTTCCTCCTCTTCACTGCGCTGAACGGAAGATCCGGTGCCGTCCGGCTCCGACTACGCGGCGTCGAGCACCTCGACTTCGTGGGACAGGTGCAGACCCTCTACCAAGCCCTTTGAGGACCACCTGAGCGTGCTCTGCGAGGAGACCTGGACATCAGACGCGACGTCTGGGTCGGCGAGACGCGGCGGACGGAAGCGCTCGCTCGACACCCATTCCCTAAAATCGGCGTAGTAAGAAAAAAATAGAAAAGCTTATATGTATCCTCGACATTCTGAAAATTACGTGACACTTTTAGAGCGAAAATATAAAAAGTGTCGGATAGATGCGATACGAAAAACAAAAGGAGGTGAAAAAGAAGATGAGCATCCGGTGGTTCCGCGACCTCGATCTCGGCCCGAAGCCGTGCTTCCTCCTCTTCACTGCGCTGAACGAAAGATCAGGTGCCGTCCGGCTCCGACTACGCGGCGTGGAGCACCTCGACTTCGTGGACAGGTGCAAACCCTCTACCAAGCCCTTTGAGGATTACCTGAGCGTGCTCTGCGAGGAGACCGGGACATCAGACGCGGCGGACGGAAGCGCTCGCTCGACACCCACTCCCTAAAATCGGCGTTGTAAGAAAAAAATAGAAAATTTTATATGTACCCTCGACATTTTAAAAATAATGTGACACTTTAGTCATAAGATATAAAAAAATGTATAAAGGAGGTAAATAGATGCATATACCTGACGGATTTTTGGATCTTTGGATATGCGCTGTGATGTATATCATCTCAGCGACGGTGATTGGATATTCAGTCAAGAAACTGAAAGATAAGTTGGAGGCCCCACAAGTCCCGTTGATCGGTATAGTAGGGGCGGGAATTTTCGCAGCACAGATGCTCAACTGGCCAATTCCTGGAGGGACAAGTGCGCATTTCGTTGGAGGAGCGATTGCGGGGATACTCCTTGGACCCTATGCGGGGTGCTTATCAATGGTTTCGGTCCTGACTATTCAATGCCTGGTGTTTGGAGATGGCGGGATTACTGCACTTGGAGCGAACATTTTCAACATGGCGATAGTGGATGTATTCGTCGGCTACGGGATCTTTAAAGCGCTACGGCGATACAACCAGGATGTATCACTATTTTTGGCTGGTTGGATCGGGATTTGGCTTGGTGCACTTGCTGCTGGCGTTGAGATAGGAGTATCTTCGATCTTCGCATATGGACTAATGACCACTGTACCAGTGATGGGCATCTGGCATGGCGCTCTGGGAATCATCGAAGGAATCATCACCATGCTGGCGGTCAGATATGTCCTCGTTAAACAACCAGACTTTGTCCCCTTACCAAAGGAGGTGAGGGGATAGGCATGGAAGTAAAAGAAGGGCTGCGCAAATGGAGGAAGGTGCTCATCGTTATCGCAGTGATGATCTTGTTATCGCCATTTTTTGCATGGGCAGCGGAGGTTGTAGGATACGCAGAACCGCTTGAAAGTGCTGCAGAACACTTGGGGGCGATGGAACACGAATCCGCAATAATATCGGGGCTAATCCCGGATTACACAATCCCGGGGGGTAACCCTTATGCCTCAGCGATAGTAGCGGGCATAGTGGGTTGTCTCATTGTTCTGGGTCTGGGTTTGGTGCTGGGCAAAGTGCTCGAAAGGAGGGAAAATGGTCGAACTCGCTGGCACGATTAAAGTAATCTCGAAATTGCTCAGGGATTTCCTGGTTGCGGAGGAATATGCATACAGAGAGGGATTCCTCCAAGGTGTGGATCAAAAAGTGAAATTAATGGCGATACTTCTGCTGATCGTGCTGGCAGTTTCGACACAAGACATCTTTTTCCTCCTTCTTCTTTTTTTATTCTCGCTTGCAATGGTTTTACGCTCAAATATATCGTTGAAGATGTATCTTCCGCGGTTTGGGTTTATTCCACTCTTTGCGTTCATCATCGTTCTTCCCTGGATTTTTTTGATACCCGATCAGCCGATCTTCACATTGCTTGGACTTAACGTCACGATGCCAGGCATCATGTATGTGATAACATTCACGCTCCGGGTGACGGCATGCGTATCCTGTGTATCTCTTCTGTTATTCACCACCAGGGTATCAGATTTGCTCCATACATTAAAATCGCTGAAAATTCCTGATCCGTTGGTGGATATGTTTGGACTGGTATATCGCTATCTCTTCACTTTTCTATCTGAATTAGAGAGAATGCTTCTGGGAAGGGAATGTAGGGTAGTTTCTGATCAAAGGCTGCTCAAGAATTGGAGGGACGGTGGTAACGTGGTTGGCAACTTCTTATCTCGGACGTTTTCTCGTGGTGAGAACGTTTATAAGGCGATGAGGGCGAGGGGATATGACGGGAGTTTCAAAACATATCCGCGAAATGATAAAATCGGAAAAAAAAGTATAGTTTTTATGGCTTTGGTGGGGATAATGGTGGGAATATGGCTCGTGACAAGGTTATAGAAGCAAGGAACCTGAAGTATCGGTACCCGGATGGGACTATTGGCATAGAGAAAGTGGATTTTGAGTTGTGGAGTGGCGAGAAAGTAGCGATTATCGGTCCAAATGGCTCGGGGAAGAGCACCCTTTTAGAAGTCCTCGCGGGTTTGATAGAGCCTACCGAAGGATATGTGAAGTTCTTTGGAAAGGAATCAATAGACCAGTACGAATTGAGAAGGCGTGTGGGTGTAATGCTCCAAAATCCTGACGACGTTTTATTCAATCCAACGGTGAGAGAAGATCTGGAGTTTGGGCCGGCGCAACTCCAGATACCAAAAGAAGAGTTTAATAAGATACTTGAGGAGATCTCGCAACTCCTGGACTTGAAGCCTTATCTAAATAAGCCGCCATTCAGACTGAGCAAGGGTGAGAAACAGAAAGCTGCGCTCGGAAGTGTTTTAGCACTAAAGCCTGAAGTTCTTCTCTTGGACGAGCCGTTCTCCGCTGTGGACATCGGCAGTAAGCAATCCATGATACGATATCTGAACCGCTTGAATGAGGGCGGAGTTACCATCGTAGTGACCGCACACGATCTTACGACAGTTCCATTAATAGCGGACCGCGTTTACCTCCTGAACAAGCGCGTAATGGCAATGGGTTCCACCAGAGATACCCTGACCAATGCAGAATTGCTAAAAAATAACGGGCTTGAGGTTCCCCCGCTTGTGGAACTCGGGCTAAGGCTCGGCATAAATACGATGCCGTTAACCGTTGACGAAGCCGTGAAAAGGTTGCAGGAGGAATTTGATAAGAGCTAACCGTGTAACCACCGCCTCTTTGGAATAAGAGTTGAATGAATCAAAAGCTGCTTTAGTAAGAAAAATAGAAAAACATATATATATATCGTTATATAAAAAATATTAAATAGCATCTATGGTATGGAAATGATGGAGAAAAGTATGAGAACCCTTGCAAGGTTAGAAGTCTTGAAGGAAAAAAGAGAGGTGAAAAATGAAAGAGCAAGGTGAAAAGATACTATTTAGAGAAGAGATAGAGGATTTAATAGAAAACGGGGATCTAAAGGGCTTGCTTGAGAAAAGCGGTGAATTGCATGGCCATTTGTGTAGCTATTCAGCATACGGAGTCAAGGCGGGCTATATTGCCATGTGCGAGTTGGGGTTCAGAAATAGAGGCATGGAAGAACTTGTGGCAATTGTCGAAACCAATAATTGCTTCAGTGATGGCATTCAACTCGTAACCGGCTGCACTTTCGGAAATAACGGGCTTATATTCAGAGATTATGGGAAAACCGCCGTAACCGTAGCGAAACGGGACGGGACTGCGATAAGAATCGTTTTAAGCCCTGATGTTGACGCTCGTCGTGCACAAGAGTATCCAGAAGCACATGAGCTGTTCGATAAGATCGTGGCTAAGCGCGAAAAGGCAACACCCGAGGAGCATAAAAGGTTGATGCAGCTATTTGCAGAAATCTCAATCGCGGAATTGGAAAAACCCGCGGATGAAATTTTTCTCATAAAGCGCCTGAACATTAGAGTGCCTGAGTACGCCCCAATATTTGATTCGGTGACGTGTTCGATTTGTGGCGAGAGCTTGATGAAAACGCGTGCTGTAATCGAGAATGGGAAATATTTTTGTATCCCGTGCTCCAACCGTGAATTCTATCAGATGGACGGGTCTGGCATTTCCTTCATGGACAAGGGGGGTCGGCAACGATGAAGAATAAAGCCATTCCATTTTTAACGCTAGTATCAGTTTCAATTCTCCTGATCTCTTCAGTACCGGGCTTGTCCGTCGCCAGCGCAGGTCCTGAAGATGCAAAGGCTGGTGAAGTGAGCTACACAATTGCGGATCCCACGGGTGATTACGGCTATCCCTCTCCTTATGGACACTATCCACGGGGTCCGGGGTACGTAAGAATGAGTTTCATCTTCGACACCTTATTATGGAAGAATGCAGAAGGCTTTGTGCCTGCTTTAGCTGAAGATTGGAACTACATCGCAGCCGAGAATGCGTATGTTTTCCATTTACGTAAAGGCGTTACCTGGCACGATGGGGAGAAGTTTTCGGCAGAGGATGTCGCTTTCACCTTTAATTATGTTAAGGAACACCCCAGTTGGTGGGTGGACATTCCCTATGTAAAGCAGGTAGAGGTACTTGACGAATATACGGTAAAAATTTACTTGACGGAGCAAATCGCTTCCTTTCTGAACGATGACGCAGGCCAATTAGCCATTCTTCCACAACATATATGGCAGGACGTCAAGAATCCTAGCAAATTCATGGAACCGGAAGCGCTGATAGGGACAGGGCCCTTCAAGCTTGTTGATTACAGCAAAACTCATGGTTCCTACCTCTTTGAAGCTTACGAAGATTACTATCTGGGAAAACCTGAAATAGAGCGATTGATGTTTGTCAAAATCAGTGAGGAGATGGCTTCTACTGCATTAATAAGAGGAGTAGTCAACGCTACTGCAATACCACCGGAAACCGTGGAAAAGGTTAAAGGGAAGGACTTCACGTTAATAAGCCAATCAGGGGATTGGAATGTCAAGCTCATGATAAACCACGAAAAGGAGCCAATGTCTTCTAAAGAGTTCAGACACGCCCTCGCCTATGCAATAAACAGGAGTGAACTGGTGGAAATCGCACAACGAGGTCAAGCTATTCGAGGAAGCCCCGGCTTACTCTCTCCTACCAGTCCGTACTACAACCCGGACATCGTAACGTATGACTACAATCCAGAGCGTGCAAAAGACCTTTTGGAAAGCATGGGGTACCAATTGAAAGACGACGGCTACTACTGGAAAGATGAAGAAATGCTTGAACTCGAACTCATAACGACCCCGCAAATGGGTTTTGAACGTGTTGCCGAGATAATGGCGCAGCAGTTGGAGGAAGTAGGCATAAAAGTCAATATCAGGAGCCTTGAATCGAAAACACTTGATAGCAGGGTCATAAACCGGCAATTCGATGTGGCTATAAACGGACATGGCGGGATCGGCGGCGATCCGTCAATCCTGAACAAAGTCATTCTTGGCACGTTTGGCTACAGTGCGAATTACACGAAAAATGAGACCTTGAACCAGTTGCTCGAAGCACATTTGCATGAGATGGACGAGGAAAAGAGGAAGGAGATAGTGCGTGAAATTCAGGCGATTTACGCAGAGGAACTCCCTGCTTTGACGCTTTACTATCCGACGTGGTACTGGGGACATGACGGCAGCGTTGACATTTATTACACCAGGGGCGGTATTGCAAGGGGAATACCCATCCCTCTGAACAAGCTGGCTCTTATGGACTACAAAGCAACGGCGAATACTCCGGCATCCACAGCCACGAAAGCACCAGTACCGGGATTTGAACTCGCGCTTTCGCTACTTGTACTCATTACAGTGGCGTTTCTGAAAAGAAGACGGTGATAGCGTTGCCCGTAAAAATAGGAGCACCAAAAATTGGTAACTATGTTATAGCCTTCCTCACAATACTGGCTCTCAATTTTTTACTCCCGAGGATGATGCCAAGTGACCCGCTTACCGCCATCTGCGGCGAAGAAGTTTTTGTGGAGATGACGCCGGGAACTGAGAACCGAACTCATGCACCGTTTTGCTTTGGATGAACCACTCTGGAGACAGTTCTTCGTTTATCTCACAAGCATTCTACGTGGCGATTTTGGATATTCCTACTACTATAACGCACCGGTATTGGACGTGATCCTTGAAGCTCTCCCCTGGACCTTACTGCTTCTTGGCTCATCGCTCGTTCTTTCCACGTTACTGAGCATAATTATGGGGATAGAATCCGGCTGGCGACGAGGCAGAAACAGTGATAAATTCTTGCTCACCGCAACCATGATTATGAATGGTTTTCCGAATTTCTTCATTGGCATTATTCTGCTGCTCTTGTTTGGCGTTTATCTTGGCATTCTACCGCTTCAGGGCGCCCAAACCCCTTATTCCGATCTATCAGGTCTCACGCTCCTGCTTAATAGAGCCACGCACCTTGTCTTACCTCTTACGGCATTGACCTTAGCCCAGATCCCTAGCTCTTATCTCCTAATGCGGAATACGATGATTACAACGCTAAAAGAGCCTTTTATCCTGACCGCAAAAGCAAAAGGTCTATCAGAGGCGTCAGTGCGGTATAGACACGCGGGTAGAAATGCAATGCTTCCGATTGTCACCACGACGGGCGTAAGAGTGGAAGTGATTGTTACGGGTGCGCTTTTCATCGAAACGATCTTCTCCTATCCTGGTGTGGGACTGTTGATATACAACTCGCTGCTTATGCGGGATTATCCGATTCTGCAAGGCGCGTTCTTCATTGTAACGGTTTTTGTTATAGCTGCCAACTTCTTCGTTGATTCGCTCTATACAAAGATCGATCCGCGAATAGGGATAGGAGATAGCGTAGAACATGCACATTAACTACTGGAAAGAGCTGAAAAAGAGCACCTTTGGAATGATCGGGTTAGCTCTGCTTATCTTAATCGTCATTATTGCGGTATTGTCGCCTCTTCTTGCTCGATATGACCCGGGTGAGCCAAGCCACGCAGCCCTTAAACCCCCGTCCAACGAGCATTGGTTGGGAACAAACGATGTGGGACAGGATATTTGGAGTCGTCTACTTTACGGGGCGAAAAACACGCTCTTAGTGGCTCTAGGTGTGGGCGTGCTAACAACCCTTATCGGTACCGTCATCGGAGCATCGACTGCGCTCGTCGGTGGCTTATACGAAAGAATAATGATGAGAGCGGTAGATGCCCTCATTGCGATTCCCGCGGTTATTGTTATCATTTTAGTCGCAGCCTATGTCCTGCCGAATGTCTGGATACTTATTCTTCTCATTTCTGTCCTAACCTGGCAGGGCGGGGCGAGACTGGTAAGAGCTCAAACACTGTCAGTTAAGGAACGAATGCATGTTTACGCAGCGAGAACGTTTGGAGCAAATAGGTGGTACATCTCAACACGCCATATAATACCTGACCTCAGTCCAATTCTGTTCGCCGTATTTATCCACAGCGCAACGAGGGGGATATTCATGGAAGCGGGTTTGGCGTTCCTCGGCATAGCAGACATCTCAACGGTGAGTTGGGGGCTCATGATGCATCACGCACTCAGATTCTACTACCTTGACGTTTGGATGTGGTGGCTCCTTCCGACTGGACTTGCTCTTTCGGTTACGATAATGGCTTTCGTTTTCATTGGATACGCCCTTGAAACAGCCATGGATCCCCGCCTAAAGGAGGGAAGTAATGCTTGAACTAGAAAATCTGGAAGTCGGCTATAATCAAAAAAAGGTTCTCTGTGGGATAAATCTCACGGTGAAACGAGGCGAATCTCTATCAATTGTAGGCGAATCGGGCGGTGGTAAAACCACTCTTGGGCTTAGCATCATGGGACTCGTTAAAGGCGCTGTTACCGGTAAGATCTTATTGGATGGTAAGGATTTGGCTTCACTCCCAGAACAGGAGCTGAGAAAGATAAGATGGAACAAGGTCTCCCTGGTCTTTCAGGATGTAGAAGGCGCGTTAAACCCTCTATACACAGCATTGGACCAAGTTTCAGAGCCAATAATAGAGCATAAACTGAAGAAGAAGGAAGAGGCTAGGAGGCATGCTCTACAGCTCTTAAAGGCAGTCGGTCTTCCACAGGAGCGTTCTTCCGCTTACCCACACCAATTGAGTGGCGGGGAGCGGCAACGCGTCTTGATAGCAATGGCAATAGCAAACAACCCCGATCTGATTATTCTGGACGAACCCACCGCAGCATTGGACGCCATCACCAAAGCAGAGATAATCAATTTGATTCGCGATGCATGTAAGGGGCGGACAATACTTCTATTAACTCATGACCTCTCCACACCCCCAAAGCTCTCAGATAGAATCGCGGTACTCTATGCCGGTAGAATTTTGGAATTAGGTTCGACAACCAATATCCTCTCCAATCCGAGACACCCATATACACGAGGACTTCTTCGTTGCTATCCGAGCATGACCAGAACGAAGGATTTGCAGGGGATAAAGGGCAGAATGAGCTTCTCTGAGCGGGGATGCCCATTTTATCCTCGCTGCACTCAATCAATTGAAATCTGTCGAGACGAGGTGCCTCGGTTGGAAGAGAGGGGGGATCGCCTCATAGCCTGCCATAGAGGTGGGATCATACCGCTCTTGGAGGTGAAAAAGCTAAGCAAGTTTTTTAGCTCATTGAAGGCGGTTGATTCTGTTGATCTAACCCTCTATGAAGGGGAGACCTTAGGACTAGTAGGAGAAACGGGCTCTGGAAAGACAACGCTAGCCAAAACAATCATGGGGATTTTTGAAGCAACGGAAGGAGAGATATTGCTCGAGGGTTCGAGAATTCGCAATAGAGACCTGTCCTTCTATATGCGAGTTCAAATGGTCTTTCAAAACCCAAGGGAGTCCTTAAGCCACCGCCTCTCAGTTCTTGAAGCTGTAAAAGAGCCTTTGGAAATACAGAAGCTGGGAGATGAGGATCAAAGGGAAAGCAGAGTGCGCGACATTTTGGAGGAGGTTGAATTGTTTTGCACAGAGTACTTGAACAAATATCCACATCAACTGAGCGGTGGAGAAGCGCAAAGAGTTGCAATAGCAAGAGCGCTTATATTAGATCCGAAGCTGCTCATTGCAGATGAACCAACTTCAGCCTTGGATGCCAGTATCCAAGCAAAAATTGTAAAGCTCCTGCTCAATCTTCAGGAGAAGAGGGGCATAAGCATACTCTTCATCACCCATAACTTGCCCCTGGCAAGGAAGATAAGTGATAGGATCGCGGTGATGTTAGCGGGTAAAATCGTGGAAATAGGCAATACAAACGAGATACTGGGTTATGAAAGCCATCCATATACGAATGAACTGATTTCTCTGGTATCTGAAGACCATGTAATCTCAGCGGGTAATATAAAAAACGGGAGCAATTATCCGTCAGGGTGCGTGTTTTATCCGAGATGCCCTTTTGCGGCAGAAATTTGTAAGAAAAAAGAGCCGGAGATGGTTGAACTTGGAAAGGGGCATTTGGTAGCCTGTCATTTTGTTTAAAACTTTATAAACAACAAAAAGTTATTAAAGAGCACATGAAATGGAACTAAAAGAAGCATCCAAGATATTAGTTTTAGATCCCATTCATGGGGCTGAAGTTATTGCGGAAGAGCTGGAAAAAATGGGAAAAGAAGCAGAGATATTCAATCCTTACAGGGAATCGTCCTATACCAATAGGATGGATCACGATGTGATTATATCGCCTGTTCATCTGAATCCGAACTTTGAAATCGTCAAGCAAGCGTTAACCAATGATATACCGTTTATGACCCATCACGAGGCTGTGAACGAGATTGCTACCATAAAAAACCTCTTCGAGGGTATTGAAGTAATAGAAGTAACAGGGACAATTGGAAAAACTTCGACCTGTGAGCTGATCTACCAGTTGGTAAGAAACAAACGTGTTCTTCTGCATACCAGTTCTTCTACAAGGTTCGTATCTCCCGACGGTACCCAGATATTCCCGCGATTGGGCGGAACACCCGCAAATGTGTTAAAAGTGATGGAACTCATGCGGCAATGGAATTTGACCGCTGATACGGCGGTGTTTGAAATTTCACTCGGGCTTACCGGGATAGGCTCGGTCGGCGTGATAACAAGCCTAACGGAAGATTATATGATTGCAGGCGGCACGAAAGCGGCTGCTGCTGTTAAAATAGCGTCAATTCAGAACTTTAACGGGTCGGGCATTATCGTTCATCCGGGCGCACCGCTGACCGTCACACCGGGCGGCATACCGGCCAGCGAGAATGTCTTTGGGTGTGAGGGTGCGAACCTGTGGGTAGATGGCACGGAAAACAAGGTCGTTTACAACAACCTCAGAACGCTGACCCGCGGGGTTATCAATGGCGAACTGCCGTTTTACCCGCGTGAGTCTTATGTGTCTATTATCAGGGATTTTTACAGAGTACCGTTGGAAGCCGCGTTTTGCGCTGTTTTGAGTCTTGGAATCGCTCCTGATGACATCACTACGGAGGTGTCCCCGGTCGCGGGCAGAATGAAACTGGAGATGCTAAAAGGGCGCTTTTTGATCGATAATTCCAATTCGGGCACGAAATTGAAGTTCCTCGGTGAGATAACGGAGAGCGCAAGTAGACTATCAGAGAAGATGATCCTGATTGCTGGGGAAGACTCATCCTATGTGTGCGAAGGTGTGCCGGTGGAAGAACTGAAGAAAGTGGTTGAAAAGCGATCAGCAGATTTCGTGTCGATAATACTGGTAGGAGAGCAGTTTAGAGGAAAGATCAGCGGAGAGAACATCTCCTTTTCGCCTCATTTGGATACCGCTCTGGAAAAAGCAGTCCGTGAATCAGAAGAGGGGTTTGTGATTCTATCCAACGTGAAGACGTGGAGGTAACTCTGGTCAGGTGGCGGGTGATTGATATGAGCATGGACGAAGAACGGGAGATGATATTGCATCCACGGCCGAGCGCGATTGTAGCTGCTCTTTACACGCTTCGTGATTTAGACGTGGACGTTGCGATTTTACACGGACCCGCAGGATGCAGCTTCAAACACAGCAGACTGCTTGAAGAGGATGGTATGCATGTATTGACCTCGGCGATGAACGAGAGCAATTTTGTGTTCGGCGGGCATGACTCGCTCGTCACGGTGCTCAGAAAAGCCGTGGAGCTGTTTCAGCCGGGCTTGATCGGCGTGGTAGGCACCTGCTCAAGTATGATCATCGGTGAGGATTTGCAGCAGGCGGTAGAGGAGAGTGGAATACGCGCGAAGTGTAAGGTGATCGTGGTAAACGTACATGCCGGATACCGGGACAACACCGTTGGCGTTATCTTAACCCTCGAGTCGGCTTATAAATCAGGTTTAATCAGTGGTGATGAGTTCGAGCGCCAGAAGAGGATGCTTGAAGCGGCAACGAGGCTGGAGAAGGACGTCGGAGCTGCATGCAAAAGTTATATCCCGCCCTCTAAAGGTGATTCTAAGATAGACGTTGCCACCAGGCTGCTTGAGCTCATACGAACCGGAAAAAAGGGGATATGCGTTTTAAATGCGAAAAAGGAGACTGCTTTTATGTTCGCTGATATTTTAAGAGCGGTTAATACCGTCGCAAGGCCCGCGCACATCATTAATATTGCCAATCTCGACAGAGCGGTGGGGTTGAGGAAAGTGAAAGGTTATGCGGGCAAAATTCTGGACGAATTAGCGGCTGACGGGTGTGCAATAGACCATTTAACCGGCGGCCTGGATGAATACCCTGTCGCTGGCGAGCGAGCCGCCGCTCTAATCAGGGACCATTATTCTTCGTACGATTTCGCCGTTTTACTCGGTATCCCGCATGCACTGCCGCTAGATACGTATAATATCACCATGGAGATATTCTCGGTAACTAATGGCCCACGAACGATCGAGCCGCTCAAATGGCTTGGGCATGACCATGCTGTGCTGGAGGTGGATCTTCATCCAAAGACCATGGGTGCAACGGGCATTATAGCTTCGGAATTCGGTGACACGGTCTTGAAGCTTAGCGCTTTATGACGCCAGGTTGGGTTGTATGACAAGAATGACGAAAATAGCCCTCTAAAAAGGAGATTATCGTTTGCTGAGGGATGTTTACTCCCTCATCTTTTTCCCCAAAAAACCCGAAACAAACTCCGGTATCTCTTCGAAGCAGCGATCCTTACCAAGAACAGCCGTCTGCAAGATGTAGCGATCAGCAGAAGAGCCGATATAAACGCTTAATTCCACTTCACTACCCCTGCAAGATGCGTGGACCCCGACCGGACGCGAACAACCGCCACCAGTTGCTTGTAATACTTCCCGCTCGAGTTCAGACTCCCTTCTAGTATCCGCATCGTCCATCTCCCGTAAAATTGCACTCTCCACTGACCCCTTCCGGGCTACCACGGCGATTATTCCCTGCCCCGGTGAGGGCACGAACGGGTAACGATCCAGTCGTTCATACTCGATCTCCATACCCAACCGCTCAACTCCCGCTTCCGCAAGAATAACCCCGTCATAATGGCCGCGCCTGAACTTCTGGAGCCGCGTATCCACATTACCCCTGATATCCTTTATCTCTACTTCTATGCCGCGCTCCCGTGTGTAATTCAAAAATTGATACCGCCGCCGCACACTTGACGTACCGATCACAGCACCGTTAGGCAGCTCGTCCAAGCGATACCGGGAGACCAGAATATCAAACGGAGAATCTCGCGGTAAAACCGCCGAGAGCTCGAGCAGTTCATCTCGTTCCAGGGGTATATCCTTCATACTATGTACCGCGAAGTCTATTTCACCGGCTAACAGCAGTTTATCCAGCTTCTTTACAAAGACGCCTTCCGTGGGCATATCATGTAGGGGCTTGTCTGTCATCATATCACCTAAACTACTCACTGTTCTCATCGTAAGCAGGTCGCCAAATCCAAGTGCTCGTAAACGCTCACATACTTGCTCGGTCTGCAAAATTGCCAGTCTGCTACCTCTTGTCCCTGCGATCATGTATCCATCCCATGGTTTGAGGGTATGTTTCAGATTGACGCTTAAAAAGAGCGTGGCGTTTGCGGCTCTGAGGTGGCATACGAGCTGATACCTGAGGCTATTCATCGTAAATAAAGTCTGCGTAGCGTGAAAGCACCGTGCTCAAGGATGGCAGGATAGATAATGACTGAAGCGGCGTAAAAAGCGGTCTGGAGCATATGGAGATCGCTCTGGGGTAACTTCGCGAGGGATTCAAAACGCGGCTAAAGACCGAGCTGCGGCGGATGAAGCGCACTCCTGGGGGGGGCGTGGTTTGATATCGCTTCTGATCGTTGGATAAGGAAACCGCAACCTTTAAAAAGATGGATGCGCTATGAGAACATCATGCTCCCTCTTTACCTCGATCTTTCTGATAAAAGAATAATTGTATTCGGGGGCGGTAGTGTCGCGGAGAGGAAAATCGGTCAGATATTGGAGCTGAGTGGGGACACAAAGCAGGGGGCGTTGACTGTGGACATTTACAGTCTCGATTTTACAGCGCGTATCGAAGAGCTCTGTGCGGCGAGAACCGTTCACTGTTTTCAGTGCGATTTGTGGGATCAAGACTTGAGAGCGCTTGTGGAAGGCGCATTTTTAATTCTCATCTGCACCCATGACGAAACACTCAATAAGCATATCTTTCGCGAGGTGAGGACCTGCGACGCGCTCATCAATTACAGTGACCGAGGGGACACGTTTATGTCCTCAGTGATTAAACGAGGTGAACTGATTATCTCTATCTCAACAGGGGGTAAAGCCCCTGCAATGGCACGGTATATGCGAGAGAAGATTTCAGCATTACTGCGTGATGAAGAGGAAAAGATGCTGTATGTCCAGAACTATCTCAGAGAGCAGTTTAAAGATAAGCTGAGCGATAGCGAGAGCAGGAGAGCGATTTTAACCGATGTTTTGAACGATTCCGATTGCTGGGCTGCACTTGCTGCGCCTCCTGATGTGGCCAAAGAGCGTATTTTAAAGATAATAGAGGAGAGATATGCATAGAATCGGTGCCCTCAGTCTTTCGCATAAAACGTGTACTGTCGAAGAACTCGAAGTAGCATCTGATCGATTGACTCCGGAAACATTCGTTGAGGATTCGCGCGTGGATGGCTATGCGGTTATAACGACGTGCAATCGCGTGGAGGCTTATATAGCCACCGAGTATCCGCGCGCGATTCTGGAGGATGTGGCTAACCAGTTGCATTTGAAAAAGGGCGCAATTTTCGTGGGTAAAGATGCCGTGAAGCATCTCATGCGGGTATCTTGCGGTCTCGAGGCGCTAATCGTGGGTGAAGATCAGATCCTGGGACAGATAAGGAAATGCTATCATGATAGCCGGAAAGCAGGGAAAACCGACTTTCTTCTCGATATGACGTTTGAACGCGCGATAAAAGCTGCGAAACGGGCGAGGAGCGAGACAAGGATAAACGAAGGCTCGGTTTCTATCGGCTCTGCCGCGGTGGAATTGGCAGAGGTTGTCAGTGGTGGCTTGAACGGGAAGCGCATCCTGGTTATTGGTGCAGGCGATATGGGCACGCTCGTGGCAAAATCAATCCATGAAAAAGCCCTGAAAGCCATGTTCATTGCGAATCGCACCTATGAAAAGGCTAAGAAGCTTTCAGAAGAACTCGGCTGTGACGCAGTTAAACTGAGTGAAAAAGAGAAGCACCTCGCTGCTTGTGATATCGCTATCTGCACCACCTCAGCACCACATTATATCCTGGATTACGCATCGATGGCGCGAGTAATGGCGTTTCGGAAAAGCGGTAACGAGCTGACTATTATAGATATTGCCAATCCAAGGGATGTGGAGGAACGAGTTGGCGAACTCGAGGGAATTAAGCTGTATTGTCTTGACAATTTATACGAGGTAAGCGAAGAAAACCTGAAGAGAAGGCTTTCTGAGGTGGGTAACGTTGAACGCATTATTGAAGACGAGATGGAAAACTTTCAATATATGCTGAATCGCCAGAACGCCGAAATACTTATCGCCATGCTGTATAAACAGGGCCATCAAATACGGGAGGAAGAAGAGAAGAGAGCACGTCGGTATTTAGAATTGGGAAGAGATCAGAACGAGGTCTTGGAACGGTTCTCGCATGCTCTTTTAGCCAAAACGCTTCACACCACGACCAAACTATTGCGTAATTGTACGGATGTTAATTTCATCAATGCGTTTACCGTGCAGCTCGAGCGGGAGTTTGCAAGACCGGGACGAACTCATGCCGATGAGAACAAAAGGGTGCAAAAGAAAGAGATCGATGACGAGTTCAACCGTGGATGGGCGTGAAGATGATCGAGATGTTTCCAAACACAAGAATGAGACGTTTAAGAGAACTGAAATTGCTAAGAGAGACGCGGATTTCTAAAGATGACCTCATTCTCCCACTGTTTATTGACGAGAACCTGGAAGGGACAAGTAAAAGACTAATTCATACTATGCCAGGTCAATATAGATACTCACTAGAAGGTGCAGTAGAGGAAGTTTTTGAGGCTCGTTCGCTGGGGATTAAATCAGTATTATTGTTTGGTCTCCCCAAAAGAAAGGATTCGATTGGTAGTGAAGCGTACAACAAGGACGGCGTTATACCGAGAGCTGTAACGGCGATAAAACAGGTGGTTGAGGATGTCATTGTTATCACCGATTTGTGTCTCTGTGAGTATACCAGTCACGGACATTGTGGCCTTATAGAGCATGCACGAGTAATGAACGACCCAACCCTGGAGCTCTTAGGTAAAATCGCCGTGAGTCAAGCAGAAGCAGGTGCGGATATGGTTGCACCATCAGGGATGATGGATGGGATGGTCAAGGCGATACGGGAGCAGCTTGACCGCGAGGGCTTCTTGGACACCACCATCATGTCGTATGCGGCAAAGTACAATTCCGCGTTATACGGCCCCTTCAGAGAGGCTGCGGACTCCGGCTATCAATTCGGTGACCGGAGCGGCTATCAGATGCACTTCTCTAATGCGCGAGAAGCTTTGAGGGAAGTGGAACTCGACATAGGCGAGGGCGCTGACATCGTGATGGTGAAGCCAGCACTCTTTTATCTGGACATAATTGCTCGGGTGCGTGCACGATTCGATGTTCCCCTTGCGGCATACAATGTTAGTGGCGAGTATTCGATGCTCGCGGCGGCATCAGAGCTGGGGTATTTGAACCGTGAAGACGTGATCATGGAATGCTTAACCGCGATAAAAAGAGCGGGAGCGGATTTGATCATCACGTATTTCGCAAAGGATGCCGCTCAATCATTACCGCGCTAGGGGGGGATTTACAACGCGCTCTTTAGCGGAATCTGTAATCCGTGCAGAAGATCTTCTAAAGTGCTCTTTTCCGCGACCAAATCGACTTGTAAGCCTTTACCAGCAATGGTCTCGGCGGTTAGTTCACCAATAGCGGCTATTTTAGCGTGTTCAAAGAGCATCGCTATTAAATGCAGCTCCTCGGCAATTTCAAAGAAGATTTCGAAGGTCATTGAACTTGTAAATATAATATAATCGGGCTTATAGTTGACCAATTCATCAAAATATACCTTTAGATCCTCTATAGCCTTCTTCTTCGGCGCATAAACAACTATATCCGTAACAATAGCTCCTGCGCGTCTCAAATAGTCTGTTATCTCCTTATTTCCCGCGGAACTCCGGAGGAATACGACCCTTGTACCCTTTACACCACGTGCATTAAATAACTCTTTGAGCCCTTCGGTGCTGTAAGCTGCGGGCATTAAATGCACGTGCAAGCCTATCTTAACCAGCTCGTCGCGCGTGACGGGCCCGATAGCACAGAGATCTGCATTGGCAGCCTCCAGGCTTTGCTTTAAATCAAATTTATCCGCGCAGAGTTCGAACGATCTTCTGACGCCGTTCACACTGGTGAAGACGAGAATGTCAAACCCGTCTTTGAAGACGGCTTCTAGCTCATCCAGCGCTTCTTCCCTGCCCACGAGCTCGAATAGGGGGAACCCGAAGAAGTCGAAGTCGTGCTGCGCTGCGAGTTCGGTTGTGCGCGAGAGTAAATTTTCAGGCCGAAAAGCTGCGAGCTTCGCTTTTTTCACTCTGATACACCGCCTTCGAGTCTCTACAGTGGTATCTTTACGTTCTCATCTTTAAAAAACGATCGCAGGAGTGGGGCGCGTATCAAAGAAGCGAACGAGTCTCTCTCCAGGTAGCTAAACCGTAGCCAGATGTGCCTTATACGCCTCTATCGTGCTCTCAATGTCCTCATCGGTATGCGCGCCACTGATGAAATTCGTCTCGAATTGCGAGGGGGGCAAAAAAATACCAGAAGAGAGCATCGCATGGAATAGGTCCATATATCTATTCCTGTCACAACCTAAAGCATCGGTATAATTCCTCACAGGGCGCCCTTCCGAGCTGAAGTATATCTTGAACATCGAGCCCACACCAGATACATATCCCTTAACGCCCAAATCACGCACTATCTCGCGTAACGCCGCACGTATCTGTTCTCCCTGTGCATTTATTCGACCCAGCACTGCTGCCTGCTCGAGTATTTCGATCGTTTTTAAACCCGCGGTAAGGGAGACAGGATTGCCATTGAACGTTCCCGCCTGATATACTAGCCCTGAAGGAGCTATAAGCTCCATGATCTCTCGTGTACTTCCGAAGAGGCCGATCGGGAACCCGCCGCCAACAATCTTGCCTAAAATGGTTATATCCGCATCTACCCCATAGAATTCCTGGGCACCGCCCAATGCGAGCCTGAACCCGGTGATCACCTCGTCAAGAATGAGTAAGATGTCGTTCTCCTTCGTTATCTTCCGCATCTCGCGCAAATACCCCTTTTCCGGTGGGATTGGTCCCACATTGCCCATCACGGGCTCGAGAATGACCGCAGCGATCTCGTCGGAATTCTGCGCCAGCAGCGTAATGAGCGCCGTGGAATCATTGAACGGAACTTGAAGCGTGTTTCGTACGGACTCCTTCGGAATGCCTTTCGAATCAGGAATGCCCAAGGTGGTTGCTCCCGAACCCGCTTTGACCAGAACGGCGTCATGAGCACCATGGAACCCGCCCTCGATTTTGACGATTTTATCGCGGCCCGTAAAGGCTCGTGCTAGCCGTATCCCGGCCATCGTCGCTTCGCTTCCCGTATTGACAAATCTGACCTGTTCAATTGAAGGAAAATGGGCTTTTATCTTCCTCGCAAGCGCTATCTCCTTCTCGTGCGGCGTACCGTACAACCAGCCGCTTTGGAGCTGTTCGTTCACGGCAGTCCTTACTAGTTCGTTGCCATGGCCCAAAATGAGCGGCCCGTAGGCTAAGCAGTAGTCGATGTAATCCTTGCCGTCCACATCATAGATCCGTGAGCCCCGTGCATGCCGTGTAAAAAACGGATACGGATCATAAGCCCGCACAGGACTGCTAACACCACCGGGCATACAATCCCGGGCCAGTACAAAAAGCCTCTCCGAGTTCATCGTCCCTGAAGACCGTTGTATTTTAATTTTTATAGGAATTAATTACATATGAAATGGGCAAAGTATATCTGGTTGGCTCAGGGCCTGGAGATCCCGAACTGCTGAGTTTGAAGGCTTACCGGCTCATACAAGAAGCTGATGTGATCTTGGTTGATCGTCTCGTGCTCGGTGTGAAAGAGCTGATACCTCTGGGTAAACGGGTTATTGATATTGGTAAAACTGCGAGTGCGCACAAATACACGCAGGATGCGATAAACGACCTTCTCGTGGATCTATCAAAGCAATACGAGATGATTGTGCGATTGAAAGGTGGTGATCCGTACATCTTTGGCAGGGGTGGCGAAGAGGCCACGTATCTCACAGAAAAGGGTGTTGAGTTTGAAGTAGTGCCGGGAATAACATCCGCAATCGCTGTTCCAGGCCTGTTCTCCATCCCACTCACGTACCGCGGTGTCTCTTCTTCTGTGACTATGATCACAGGACATGAAATGGAAGAGAAGAACGAGGAGCTTGATTGGCAGGCTTTAGCGAAGTTAAAGGGTACGCTGGTTATATTGATGGGCGTAGGAACCATGGATACCAATGTTGAGAAACTCTTACGATACGGGATGCCGGTAGAGACGCCCGTAGCGATTATGGAGAAGGGCTTCACCGAAGATGCGCGGATCGTTCGCGGAACGCTGGGCACGATCGCAGAAGTCGCTGCGAAAGCGGGAGTGAAGCCACCGGCCGTTACTGTGATTGGCGATGTGGTTCGCATCAGAGAGAAGCTGATCCTGCATCCTGGGAAATGAGGAAAAAACCTGTTTGATTAAGCCCCACAAAACGCCACCTATCTCGTTCCTAACCGTTCGTCTTTACGGTTCTATTGCGGGCTTGTTATGCGCGGTGCGTGCGATACTCACCAGATTTTTAGCGAATTCGGTATATGATGCGGCATGGAGATGAACAAAAGAAGCGAGGCAGTTCTTTGATATAATACCATCCATGCCATCCCGTATACCCTCGCCCCTGAGCAATTTATATGCAAACTCACTCGAGTCGTCAAGCTCTAGTTCTGCATGGTGGAATTCATGCCCTTTAAACCTGCAGCCTTTCACGCCAAGGATACAATCTTTCTGAATCTCACCGACCACATAGTTAACGACTCGCTTATCTCCGAATGTAACCGAGCCGTTTAAAACACCGCAGAGCTTAAAGCGGTCTCCCTGGTACTCGAGTTCTTCCATCAGATACATCAAGCCCCCACATTCGGCGTAAAGAACACCATAATGCTCGTAAAAGCTTTTTACAGACTCGAGCATCTGTGTGTTCGCGGATAGCTGCTTTGCATACAACTCAGGGAAACCGCCGCCAATATAAAGGGCATCCACACCCTCTGGAAGCTTACTATCACTGATAGGGCTAAAATAAACGAGGTCTGCACCTGCCAGCGCGAGTAAATCCAGATTATCCTGATAATAAAAATTGAACGCCTCGTCAAAAGCTACCGCAATCTTAACACCTGTGCCTTCACGTCCATCCACCGTAAAGATCGTTGACTCCTGCACCGTTAGGGGACGTGCTGATGCGGCAATCGCGAGAAGCGTGTTAAGATCTACGTTCTGCTCTACTGATACTTTAATGTTATCCAAAATACTGCTGAAATCGCTCCATCTTGCTTTGCATTCCGTAGCGGTAATCAATCCGAGATGGCGCATCGAGATCCTGAGTCCGCTATTACGCGGTATCTTACCGATAACCTGTGTACCACTATATCGCTCCACCGCTTTCTGCGCTTTGTCACCGTGTCTCGCGCTTCCAATATTGTTTAGAATAACTCCTGCGATCTGTACTTCAGGATCAAAGTTCTTATAACCGTTAACTACCGCTGCAACACTCCTCGTAATGCTGGCTGCATCAATCACGAGTATAACCGGGCAGTGTAGCGTCTTTGCTATCTGCGCAGTGCTTCCGACATCGTCGTTATAATTTAACCCTTCATACAGTCCCCGTACTCCTTCTATTATTGCTATATCCGCACCCCGACTGCTTCTCTCAACTATCTCTTTTAGCACCGAAGGCGTCATCAAAAACCCGTCCAGATTTCTTGACGCTCTACCAGAGACCAATGTATGAAAGCCAGGATCGATATAGTCCAATCCGACCTTGAATGCCTGCACCTCAAGCTCACGCTCTCGCAAAGCGCTCAAAAGCCCTATACAAATGGTGGTCTTACCTGCAGAGCTTCGGTCCCCTGCAATTACCACCCGTGGGATGTTCATTTCTCGTTCTGTCGTTTCCATTGCCCTTTCCGCTTTCTGTCCTTTATGGGCGGTGAAATCGCTTCTCCCTTTATCGCGCTTAGGTATGTCCTCATCACCACTACTAGTAGTATGTTTGATGAAAGATATTGAGAAAAGGACTTTAGTCGTGATTTGTGATTGGTTGAGCTATAAGCAAGAAAATGTTGTCCGCAGAGCGTGGATCACGAGCAGGTTGAGACTAACAATGACGGGGGAAAGCATACCAGTGATAACGTCCTGCAAGGTACCGGTATGCCGGCGGGTCGAGCATCATCCAGCGCCCGCCTGGGTGAGCGCATCGCATATGTACGTTGCATCGCATTAAAGAAACGGTAACGGGACGGATCTTCGTGCCCGTGGACGAGTGCATCGAAGTTGAAGGAAAGCGGAATGCGGTGAACCTCGAATGGTCTTAAAACGCTGCTCAACCTCCTGCGAGCGGGTTAAGCGCAGGTAGTGAAGCGTGATGCCGACACCAGAGTAAGGTTGCTCTTCTGTCTGCCCGGGATGAACTTTAACTGATGCTGAAACAGAATATGAAAGCAGAGTTAAACGGATTCAGTCGATGAGCAGAGCAACATGAGGCAAGTAGCTTTTTATGGTAAAGGTGGCGTCGGGAAATCGACCGTTAGCTCCAACATTGCCGCGGCATTGGCTGAGCATGGTTGTGCGGTGGTAATGATCGGTTGCGATCCGAAGCATGACTGCACGCGGAACTTGCGGGGAATGGTGGAAATCCCGACTATTCTGGAAACTTCACGAGATCACGGTATAGAGCAGTTAGGCCTTGAAGGGCTCGTAAAGGAACATAGGATCAGACTCGAGGAGATCATCTACAGAGGTTATGGTGGCGTCTTTTGTGCCGAATGCGGGGGGCCACGACCGGGCGTTGGATGCGCGGGGCGAGGCGTCATTGTTGCTATCGACTTGCTAACGAGGCTGAATATCTTTGCGGAACTTAAACCTGACGTGGTGATCTATGACGTACCCGGGGACGTTGTATGTGGCGGTTTTGCCATGCCCTTGAGAAAGGGTCTGGCTGACGAGGTTTACATTGTCACATCCGCGGATTATCTTGCTCTTTACGCTGCGAACGCAATTTGTGAGGGTATTAGAGAGTTTGCCACAAAAGGCGGATCGCCATTGGGTGGTCTCGTTTATAACGTGAGAGGCATGCTTGACGACCACACGGTAGTCCACGATTTCGCCGATTCGATCGGGTCATACGTTATCGGGCACATTCCCAACGCACGTGAGATCGCCGAGGCCGAGATTGCAGGCAAAACGGTCATTGAATATGCACCTGAGAGCGACATTGCCCGTATGTTCCGGGGGCTGGCACAGAACATTTATGGTAATACGTTGACTTCGGTTCCACAGCCTTTACAACCCTCAAAGATGGCGACTCTGGGCCAAGAAATCAGAAGGCGAACAAGAGAGCGGTATACCCTTAACCCTTCAAGGCACAGGGAATAGCCACCTGAATTCGGGCGTTCTCAGGCGTATGCTCTCTTTAAACACTATTTTGATAACGGGTCTCCGAGCTTCTATCGAGGATTTTGATTAAGTGTATCTAAAGCCATCCAAATTTTTTCCCCGGGTTTTTCATCTTTTTTGGTTCTATTTTGGGGGTTTTTACGCCGTTTAGACGTTATTTTCCTCGCTTTCTCGCTTTTTCTCGATAGCTCACGCTACCCTAAACTGCTCCCTGCCTCTTGAGCGTGCATAACTGGTACAGATTGAAGCTAAGACCAGTGAAGATCATCTTCACATGGACCCGCTCGACTGTGGTAACCAGCACGTGTCCGGCTTTGAAAACTCTCTTGATTACGGCATAGTGCCGCTCACCAGGAGCTCTCTTTTTGCTGATGCGGCGATTTCGCAATGTATCCAGGATGCCGATAGGATGTTCCCGAGCACCGCGTTTCATCGTCGCGGAATAGCCCTTGCATCCCGCACCCTGATACCCCTTATCGCGATAGGCGACCTCGCCCTCGTTGGAGAGGTCTATCTGGCTGTCATGGACCGACGCCGTGGTCGTTTCGAGCTCTCGTAAGAGACCAAAGTCTGTATCAACCTTGGTGTGGAGTTTATAGCCAAAATGAGATTTGTTGCCCTTCTTCGCCCACGTACCGTCGGCACTCCGCCGCGTCTTCGCCTCATCGCCGCGTGGCGTATCAGCCTTCGCGTGCCCAGGATCCGCGGTGATAAACGTCGCGTCCTGTACCACGCCTTTTCGCACCTGCAGGCCGAGCGCATCAAGCTGCCGCTGGAGCTCCGCCCAGATCGCTTGATCTCTGCCGGTCTCGGCCAAGCGCTCTCGAAACCGCCAGACGGTCGTAAAATCCGGAATAGTGTGGAAGAACCTGAGGAACTTCCTGAACGAGAGCCGATCTGCGACCTGCTTCTCCAGTTCGGGATCGGCGAGCCCGTGCCACTGCTGAAGCACCAGTAGCTTGATCATCAGCACTTCGTCGGTATTCGGTCGACCGCCTCGTTCGCTCTTGTTATCGTACAGCTCAGCCACTATCGGACGGAACGCTTCCCAATCAAACAACGATTCAATTTCCGCAAGTTTATCGCCAAGTTGTGCCACCCGCTTATACGCCTCGTTCAAACCAAGATCAACAAAACTTTTCATGATAGTAAATATATGTTTTAATATATTTAAAATTATGTGATGTTGCTAGTAAGGGTGTTTTTCAAAATCCTCTATAGTATTCCTTACTTAACCTGTACAGTATTGAAGATCGAGTCTGTAAGTGGGTACAGGCGAAGCGAGATGATGGCGAACGTGGAATTTAAATAAAACGCTTTCGCCACACCTACTACGTTTACGCTCCCACTCCCTCCGGGGAGTTATCAGAAGTGAACGCGCACTCCGGCCAGCCAACCATGATTCGAGCGCCGCCGGGCTGAGCAGAGTATAGGTTTAAATATGAGCGCAAGGAGATATAACTGGTGGGCGTAATGGAGTTCCAAAACGGTATCTTCTTTAGACACGTGTGCGTTTGAACGAGCGCATTCTCTCTTAAATTAAAGGGTAAGTGGGGAGCGAGTAAATGAGTAAAATCGTGGTTCTCATTACCGATCTGTTTGAGGATGTGGAGTACACGAAGCCCGCCGCAGCGTTTATCAAAGCGGGGCATGAGCTGGTTCACGTGGGCTTACAGGCGGGTAAAACGGTCAGAGGCAAGAAGGCAGAAACGCCCGTAACAATTGATAAAGCAGTTAAAGATGTTTCCGTGAATGAGTTCGACGCACTTTTCATTCCCGGCGGCTATTCGCCCGATAAACTCCGGGTCGATGATGACGCGGTACAGTTTGTGAAAGCGTTTGTGGAGAGCGATAAACTGATCTTATCCATCTGCCATGCACCCCAACTGCTCATTACCGCGCAGGTGCTCCAGGGCCGGAGGATAACCGGCTGGAAGTCGATCATCCAGGACATCAAGAACGCCGGTGCGGAATATCTCGATCAAGCGGTCGTTGAGGATGGCAACCTCGTTTCGAGCCGGTATCCCGGTGATCTCCCAGCCTTTATCAGAGCAGCACTGGCGAAACTGACTGGCATAACGCGAACGAGCAACGGTCCATAACCCGGACGATTTCTTCTCGGTCCTCGAGTCTGCGTGATACTACACACAGCATCGCAACTTTCTTATGAGCGTTCCACATGAGGAGAACATAGTATGTACAACTCGCTCAGGGAGCTTGGTATCGAAGCGGAACGTAAAGGGCGAGCAGAGATGCGTGGTGACTCGAAGTCAGCAAAGATAAAGACACTTTTGTACCGGGCGATGACACCCATCTTCTTCAATATCCAGACCGAGAAGGAATGCTATCACTTCATCTTCCAGAAGGATGGCTCGGTCGTTTTATCTCCTGGATTACACCCTAAGCCGGACATTAACTTGACTGGTGCGTACGACGAAGTAATCCACCTGCTGCAGACGCGAGATAAAAAACTGTTTGAGCTGGTTCAGCGGACGGGCAAGATCACGATAACAACGCCCACGTTCAAGGGTCGCGAGGCAGTCGTCAAATTGCGGGAGATGTTCCACTAACGAACGAGCCGCGCCGGCAGCATGTGAAACACCCGTCAACACCACGGGTTTACAGATCACCGTCTACACTCACTTTTTCTGCTTTTCAGACGCCTTTTCGAGTTTATCGAAGGCGGCCCGCATCAGTTCCTCGCCTTCCGTTATCCGCTCAAAGGCGCGCCGGAGCAATTCGTTCCCCTCTTCGAGCGGCGTGATCCACGATTCAAATGCATCCTTTGCATCGTCAAACGGTTTGAGGAGCTCTTTGAAGACGCGTTCTGTCTCTTCCGAAGGCGTTATCCAGTCCTTAAAGCGCTTCTCTTCCTCGCCGATGGGCTTGATCCGCTCCTCAAATACCCGCTCCGCTTCTTTGAACGGCTTCAGCAAGTCCTGAAACGCCTGCTTCATCGCCTCAAACGGCGGTCGGAGCTCTTTAAACGCCTTCTCAGCGTCCTCAAATTTGGCAACCAGGGCTTTAAATTCCGGTTCTTGCATATCACCTGTTCACTCCTTACACCAGCAAATACAAAAAGGGTGCCGGCAATAAGATACTTTCTATACCTTCCGCTTCTGCAGCACCGTTACCAGCAACGCTAACCTGTTTATCGGTCATTTACCAGGACGAGCTCGAGCCTGTCTGCAAGCAACCGTGCAACATCATGCAGGCTAGCTTATTTACTGCAGAAGGGAATGTTTTCCTAGAGGTCCTGTGCCTGCAGAGTGAGGTGCCTCAGATCACGCCTGCTTCCAGTCTACCACAGATAAAGTATCACGTACCATGTTTCACCTGTTGATTCGGTTTCTCAGGACCATCTCGTGGCGCGTCCGAGAGCGACGCACCTTGATTTATGCTGGCATCTATCTTGCCGCGTTATGGATCGTGGCCACACTCCTGTTCCATCTCTGCGAGCACGTCTCGCTCTTCGACGCGTTTTACTGGAGTGTTACCACCACGACCACGGTAGGCTATGGCGATATCGTTGCGCGGACCGCTATCGGTAAAATCGCTTCAATTGCCGTGATGCTCAGTGGTATTGGCATCTTAGGGTTGCTCTTGGCGAGCTTTACGGACATCCTGATCGAAACAAGTTTAAAAAGGCGGCATCGCATCAGATCTTTCATGGAGGGGCATGTCATCGTCTGTGGCTGGGACAACAAGCTGGAGATCGCGGTCAAGGAATTACTGGCTACAGGTAGGGAGGTGGTCGTAGTCGCCGACGTTGCTGATATTCCCCTGGTGCATGAGAAGCTCATCTTCATTAAGGGCGACCCGAGTGAAGACGAGAATCTGAAGCGGGCGAATGTAGAGAAGGCGGCCTTCGCACTGATCTCCGGGAAGGATGAGACCGAGACATTGCTCTCAGCTATCGCGGTGGAAAAACTCAAGACCACTATGCATACCACCTGCATTGTTTCGGACCCGAAAGTTGCGCAAGCGATGAAGAAGACGGGCGTGGAGCAGACCTTATCGGCCGATGAGTTCTTCGGCCTGCTCCTCTCACGATCTGTTTTTGTGCCGGAGCTCTCGAGCTTTTTGAACGAGATGCTGGGCGTCCGGGGGATGGATCTGCATCAGGAGCGCATCCCTACGGAGTTCGAAGGTAAGACGTTTTTGAGATCCTCACACGGCTCAAAGAGCGATATGAGACCATACCCGTGGGGCTTGTGCGCGATAGCAGGATGACGCTCAATCCAGAGAAAGGTGCCATTTTGCGCGCAGGCGGTGAACTCATGTACATAGCTGAGGAGAAATTAAACCTCGGCTCGCAAAGACGATAGTCGCTGACTAATCGTCCGCGCGCATGAAGCTGGAAGCGTTGCTTCGGTTTACGAATCGTACCTCATTCGATTACTCAATCAAGCGGGCACGAACTTCGTCCCGTAGTAAATGATGCCGCGCTCACCCTCCTCACCCAGTTTCCTGAACACCGCACGCACACGCATGCCAATATGGATCGTTTCAGGATCACAGATGATCTCCGAGAGCATACGCGTGCCCTCATCGAGCTGGATGATCGCGAGGGTATAAGGTGTCTGACGGTTCTGGTTTCGTGGCGCTTGATAGACCGTGGAGAAGGTCACGATCTCACCCGTGCCCTTGAATTTATACGGCTCAATGCTCCCCTTGCGCCGGCACTGCGGGCAGACCAGTCGTGGCGGGAAGTAGTAACTCCCGCAGTTGGTGCAGTGCGTGCCCTCTAAGTTATAGCGCGATTCCTGCCATCGCCAGAATTTTGCCGTGGCTGCCATATAAGTTCGAGCCTCCAATGCTCAATATGTTCGTCCTCATATAAAAACCGTTATCCAGGGCTTCATCGTCGACGAGCCGTAGGAGAAGAGAAGCAGGTGCGACACGTAGTACGTACGGGGCGATGCTACGCGGTATACAGTACCTGACAGGAGGGGCAGAAGAAGCTTATGCGCGCGCTATCGCCCGTTCGCTCCAGCACCACCGTTCCCTGGCAAAGCGGGCAGCACTTTTTCCGATAGAGGGTAAGAAACGGCTGCAACTGCTCCTCGTTCCGCCGCACGGTATGAAAGAGCTGCGAGAACGCCCGTGCTTTGAAGGTAACATCGATCAGCTTCTCGTGCGGGATACCTCCCACGACGCTCAGCGGATGGAGTTTCGCCATAAAGAGCGCCTCGTTCTTGATGATGTTGCCCACACCCGCAAAGACCTCCTGATCGAGCAGCACATCGCAGATATAAGCATCCTTCCGCTCGGCGGCACGCGCGATCACCTTCCGAACATTCCAGTTGCCGGAGACGATATCGAGCTCTTCATCGAACTGCGCGTCGATCTGCTCAGTAGGAACGATGCGCACGGAGCAGTTATAGAAATTGAGCTGCTCGTTGTCGAAGACCAGTGCAAGTCGCGGTTCCTTGCCTTCACGCGCCTCGTTGATCCGATAGCTGCCGTACATGAGGAAGTGTATCTTGAGTGCGGCATCAGCGAACTGGAGGAAGAGGTTCTTACCTCGCGGGAAGATGTTCTCAATGGTTGCGTCGACGAAACCATCTTTCTCAATTTTGGCGTTCCCTGAGACAGCTGTTACCTTCTTACCTTTGAACCCTGCCAGCTTCTCAGCAACCGCCCATACCGAAGGCCCTTCCATCTAATGTGCTCCTGCTTCGCTTCGTGCGCCAACAATGTACTTTCTGCTCTTTCAATTGTTAAGCTCATCTGTAGCACAGATCAACTTGACCGCCTCGACTTGCGGGCGTCATCAGATTCTTTCGAGCTGTTTCAGCACCGTAACCGCTTGTAATGCGCTCGCTTCCTTGTCCTTGATCTCGAGCATGAGATCGAACTCGAGCCCTGCTGTTTCTTCGATGAACTGCTGGAAGTGGCGCAGATCGATGGTTTCGGCGTGCTTGCCCCTGCGCTGGCTGCTCGGTGCCGGGGAGCTGTAATCCACCATCGGCAGACCATCCCGGTGCTTCCACGTCCCGGTAATTCGGCTTACTGCTTCCCTGAGCGACGCGCCGGAACTGTTGACCTCGTGGTGGTAGACATCGAACAATACCGGAATACCGGTTTCTTCATGTAGTTGAAGGCACTCATCAAGCGTGTAAAGCCGATCGTCATTCTCGATTACCAGTCGTCTTCTTATAGTGTCTTCGAGTTCGCCGTAGCGCGTGACGAACCGCTGCATGCTCGCTTGTTTATCGCCGTACACGCCGCCGACATGGAGCTGTATCTTTGCCGCCCTGTCCAGTCCCATGAGGTCCAGTACGGCTGCATGGTAGCGCAGTTCCCGGACGCTGCGCTCGAAGACCTCTGCATCAATCGAATTGATGAGCGTGAACTGGTCGGGGTGCATGGAGATTCGGATGTTCTGGGCCTTGATGAATCGCCCTATCGTACGGAACTGCGACGTGAAATAGCGCTGCCAGTCGAATTGATTGACACGGTGGGAGGCAAAGGGCACGAGGTCGGAAGTAATCCGAAAGAACAGGAGATCGCGCTCGACGTTAAACGCGAGTATGTTCTGGAGGCAGTCGAGGTTGTTCGCAACCGCGTCAATCACCCGCTCCTCTGAGTACGATTTGAGCCTGAACGTTCGCGCTGCTTTGCAGCCAATGGTCCTGTTGAGGCAGGGATAGCCGATTTTCATCTCATAATGCTCGCTTCTCAAGCGCACCATACAAGGATCAGGAACGTCACTCAGTGGGACGACATGGAGAATCATTTAGTAATAAGCAGTAAAAAGAACGTGCGAGAAGCCGTTTTGAAAACTTTTTATGCTCGTGCAGCATATACTTAACTACCGGGAGGAAAGGGAGGGGTCGAATTTTTTCACCTCCGAACACAACGCGACTTTTCCCCCTTCTTTTTCTCTCGGAATACTCATGCTCCTACGAGCTATAAAAAGCTTTCGGCTTTTTGCGGGTTCTGTAGAGTACAGGTATTATTTCGCGACACCATGCCTTCGGATGGCATGGTAAAACTGACGAACGAGGAGATCAAATGGCTCATAATCCGTGCAGGGTCCGGCTTTTTCACCGTGAAGAAAGCTGCGGCGGTCTATGGGGTAACGGAGTGCCGTATGCAGCAGTTGATCAAGATGCATCGTGAAGACGGGGGAGTATTCGAAATTGGCTTCAAAGAGGCGGCCGAAGACCCACCCGACTCCTGACCAGAAGGCAGTAATCGAGGAGGCCGGGGGAGAAGAGTCGCGTCTGGGCGCTCGCCACCTCTATTACGAACTCCGACGGCGTAGTTACCGTGTACCGCACAACAAGATCCACCAGTATCTCCGAGAGACCGGGGAAGCGTGCCCAATCCGCGGAAGCAGCAGAAAAGAAAGCGATGCAGATACGACCGTGAGCATTCGGGTAGCCTGGTACACGGCGACTGGCATTGGACTTCGGTGAACCACCCAAACGCGATCATCCGTCTCGATGATGCGTTACGCATGGCGCTTGCCGGCGGTGATTTTTCGCAAGCGATCCAGGTGGAATCGATCGACCAGTAAATACGCACAGAGACTCACGGTTTTACTCCAACAAGAGCTCGGCGAAATTCGGGCGGCTACCTCAACCCCCAATATGCTGTCAACCCCCCAAGAGGTTCACCGTTTATATACTCGGAAACGTTCGTGTGATTGTATGGCAGTCTCACACAAAGTTCTCGCGGTCGTGGCGGTCCTTTTGCTCGTGTGCTGCTTTGCTGCTGGCTGGTTCGCGCGAGAAACGGTGGTACCTGCCATTGAGACACACGGGGAACGGGAGCTTGTTATTGGCGCGTTCCTGCCCCTTTCAGGCGCGCGCTCTTCCTCGGGCGAGTCGACGCGTGTCGCGCTGGAACTCGCGGCGAATGAGATAAACGATTATCTCGCAGAGCTTGAGAGTCCGACGAAAGTGCGCTTGCTCGTGGTGGATACCGCGACTGATCCAACAGTTGCCCGTGAGCAGCTTCAGCGGTTGGACCAGCGAACCGTAAAGCTCGTGATCGGGCCTGATTCGAGCCTCGAAGTCGAGGCGGTCAAGTCCTACGCGGACAATCACAGCATCATGCTGATCAGCCCGGGCAGTACTGCGCCCTCCCTGGCTATTCCGGGCGATAACATCTTCCGATTCGTCCCTGATGATACCCACCAGGCTGAGGCAATCGCCCAGCTGATGTGGAACGACGGCGTCAAGCTCGTGATACCCGTGTGGCGGGGCGATGTGTGGGGCGATGATCTTGCGGACGCGACGAAGCGCAGCTTCGCGGCTTTCGGCGGTACGGCGGCTGAAGGCGTGCGGTACAATCCCGAAGCCACCCAGTTCTCCACCGAGTTGGAGCGGCTGAACGGCCTGATGAGTGCCGCAATTGCGCAGTACGGCGACACGGATGCAGTAGCAGTTTACCTCCTGGCATTTGAAGAAGTCGTGCCGCTCTTCTGTGAAGCGCGGAACTATCCGCTTCTGAACTCCGTGCGGTGGTATGGAAGCGACGGCACGGCACTCAACAAAGCACTGGTCAGCGCCCCTGCGGCTGCTGAGTTCGCGGCCCAAACCGGCATTTTTAGCTCGCTCTACAGGCGCAACGAAGGGCCTATCTTGGTACAGATTCAAGAGCGTATCGGAAGACCGCCTGAAATCGATGCGCTCACGGCCTACGACGCGCTCTGGGTCGCCACGCTCGCGTGTATCGCGGCGGGCGATGCGGACGACGCCGCGGGCCTGAAGAAAGCGCTCGTGCGAACAGCCAATTCGTACTACGGCGCAACGGGCTGGACGGCACTCAATGAGGCGGGTGATCGTGCATTCGGCGATTACGACTTCTGGACCATCGCGAGGGTGCACGAGGGTTACGAATGGGTGCGGGTGGCGCGATACACGGTCAGCCCTGGCTCACCCGGCACGATACAGTTTGAGCAGCCTATTTGGACGGCGCCTTCACGGCGCGTGCTCATCATCCATTCGTACGACGAAGCATGGAGTTGGGATCAGGATATCCAGCGTGGCATCATCGAAGGTTTACGCCGGCACGGCTACATCCTTGATCGCGACTATGCGTTGAAGACCTTTTACATGGACACGAAAGTCAGCTACACCACGCCGGAGCAGATCGAAGAACGCGCCAGGACGGCGATTGCGCTCATCGAGGAGTTCGAGCCGGACATCGTCTTCGTGAATGACGATAATGCGCTCAAGTACGTCGCTGTCGCGTACACTGAGCGGTATCCCGATCGGAGACTCCCCTTTGTCTTCTCCGGCGTGAACGTGGATCCCACGATTTACGCGCCGATCACCAGCTTGGAGCGCCCGGGCGGGCCTATCACCGGCGCACTCGAGCGGTTCCCGTACTACGAGGGTTTCGCGTTGGCTCAGAGAATCATCCCGAATGCGAGTACTATCGTGCTCCTTGCCGACTCCAGTTCGAGCTCGAGCTTCGTCGTCAGCACGTTCAGGGAGCGGTACCTGGACGTGGTTAACGACTCGCCCTTGCAGGTCATCGGCCCACTTCAGGTAGGGACCTTCCGAGAATGGCAGGAGACCGTGACGGCGTATCAGACGGAAGCAGATCTCCTCGGTATTCTCACGTACCATCAGCTCCGTGATGAAAACGGAAAGGTGGTCCCGGCACCGATGGTGGTTGAGTGGACCGTGCACCATAACGAACTCCCGGAACTCGGCGTGCTCACCTTCCATGCAGAGGACGGCTACTTCGCTGCCGTAGGCGTGTCTGGCTATAAGACTGGGCTCTACGTCGGTGTCATTGGCGGCGAAATCATCGGTGGCAAGGATCCTGCGATCATCCCTATTGTGGATCCTGCGGTGATCGAGGTCGCGTTCAACCTCGAGCGAGCGGATACGCTCGGGATCACCATACCCGCTGAAGAACTGGTGAAGGCCAGTGAGGTATTTCACGCTCCCCAGTGAGGAAGCAATGCTTTTATTATTGGGGCGACCACATACATTAACGGATTTGTTCATCGTGTGCGGATGAGATTCAGCCATGGAGATTGAGGAAAAGGATAAGGGAACGGTGAAGATACTAACGCTGAGTGGCCGGCTCGATGCGTATTCCTCAAACGAAGTGGAGAAGAGCATCACCGGCCTGATTGATGAGGGCTGCGTACGAATTGTGGTGAACTTCGAGGATGTGGAATAGAATACATCAGCAGCTCAGGCTTGCGCGTCATGCTTGCCGCACTGAAGCGCTTGCGTAAGCTCAACGGCGAGCTGAGTCTGGCATGCCTGCGACCCTACGTGAAAGAGGTCTTCGATATCGCGGGCTTTACGCAACTCTTTGGGATCTATGATCGCGAAGCAGAGGCGGTAGAGAGATGCGCCGCTGCAGGCACGTGACCCGGCATGAAGATAACGACTGCAGAACTGTTATTACGGTACTTAGAGGGTGAAGGCGTCGAGTATATCTTTGGTGTACCGGGTTTATCTCTGCTTCCCTTTTACGCTGCCGTTAACAAGCAGGATGCCATCAAGCTGATTCTAGCAAAGCACGAAGAAGGCGCGGCATTTATGGCCGATGGCTACGCGCGGGTGAGCCGCAAACTCGGCGTCTGCTATGCGACTTCAGGACCCGGAACGACCAACCTCATCACCGGCGTGGCATCGGCGTATATGGATAATGTCCCGATCTTAGTGATCACCGGGCAGGTAGCCACGAGTATCTATGGCAAAGGGGCGTTTCAAGACTCCACGAAGGCGGGTATTGACTCTGTTGCCATGTTAGATCCGATCACGAAGTACAGCACGATGATCCTCTCCCGCCAGAAGATGCCTGAGACGCTCCGCGAGGCTATTCGAATCGCCTTCAGCGGCAAGAGGGGCCCCGTACACCTCAGCTATCCGAAGGACATCATGGAAGAAACGATCGAAGATACCTTGCTGCCGGCAAAGCGGTATCACGTGGACTCGAACTACTTCGATCGCAAGCTAGTAATCGAGGCTGCGGAAAAGCTGGTGCGGGCAAAGAGGCCCGCGATGCTTTTGGGCGCCGGGGTGATCGCGGCTGATGCGATCATGGAAGCGCTCGAATTAGCTGAACTGCTCAACATTCCCGTCGCCACGACGCCCAAGGCGAAGGGCGTATTTCCAGAAGATCATCCGCTCTCATTGGGTGTATTTGGCTTCAGTGGCTCACCCGCGGCCGAGGAGTATCTGCTGGGAGGTGTGGATGTGCTGCTCGTGGCGGGCTCCAGTCTGAATCAAGTGGCAACGTTCTCCTGGGATCCGAAACTCCAGCCGACTGACTGCTTGATCCATATAAACATTGATCCCTCAGAAATCGGCAAGAATTATGTGGCGGACCTCGGTCTGATCGGGGATTGCCGTGCCGTGCTCAATGAAATTTCGTTCAGAGTTCTGCGGGAGTTACAGAAACACGACCCCAAGGAGGAGCGTCCGATCGAGGAGGTTGCCCGCTTTAAGGATCGTGTGGGCGTCTTCTACGAGCGTGAGAAGATGTTCTCGGATTCTGTCCCGATAAAGCCGCAGGCGCTGATGCGTGAGCTACAGGACTGCTTGCCTGAGGATGCCATCGTCTTCGTTGACGCCGGCAACCACACGTGCTGGGCGCTACATTATCTCCAGGTAAAGAAGCCGAACATCATTTTTGCGCTCGGACTGGCCGCGATGGGGTACGCCACACCAGCGGCGATCGGCGGCAAGCTGGCTGCGCCTGATAGGCCGGTTGTGGCGATCGTAGGTGACGGCTGCTTCCTGATGAACGGTATGGAGATCGCCACGGCAGTGAGCCATGATATCCCGGTGATCTGGCTCGTCCATAATAACGCGAAATTGGGGCTCGTGCACGATATTCAGCGCTTCAGTCTGGGCGATAAAACGGTATCCACCTTGTTTAAAGCAGTGGATTTCGCAACGGTTGCGCGAGGGCTCGGCGCCGCGGGCTACCGGATAGAACGTCCAGGCGAGCTTACGGAGATCTTACCGCAGGCTATCGAGCGTGCCGAGCCGACGGTGATTGACGTGCGCATTGATCCCACCGAAGTTCCCCCGATAGCTCGCTGGATACACAGCGTTGGGGAACTCCGTGCACGATTGGATGCATTTTGACCATGCATCTTATGGCAAACTGGTGCATGAGCGGTAAGTGAGCACGATTTCAGTGGTGTTTTTTTTTAGCGCGCTCTACCGACTCTGGTTTCTTTTTACTAAAAGGCGAAATACCCGTATTCACTACCCGCCATCCTGTTTCTGCTCACGAACTCAGACGAGGCGGCGATTTAAAGCGTCCTTTGCGCATCCGCAGCTCGTAATGGCTCTCGATCGTCACATTGCCCCGGTGCTGCTCTGTACACCTGCTCGGGCTTGAGCGCCGTCAACGTCTCCGCACTCGATGTCCACCATTTGCCGGGCGCGCACAAGCAGCACTTCAGCAAGCGCCTTGCCGGAACGCGGATCCACCACCGCCAGGAAGTCGCGCGCCCAACGGTATGCTCGTGGGCGAGTAGTAGTCCACCCACCGGCCTCTTTTTATCAGCACCTGCGCACTTCTTTGAGGTTATCGAAAGAACGCCTATCGAGTCAATTGCCCGTGATGGGGGGCAGATATTGTCGTGCGGTAATCACGGGTATACCCGTTCGCCTTCTTGAACCGGTGCTAAGCTTGCAGGAAGACAGGGCGATTTTCCACGTGGCGTGCTCACGCATCGTCTGTTCTGGTTGCAAGGCCGGGTTGGACGGAACGGATGAGAGCGGACACGCGCTCCCGGATACGGTGGACCCGTAACAACGTAACGGCGCAATGCGTGGTGCTTAAATAATTGATTAGCCTATTTACCACGAAGGATATGGTAGATGCGGTCCTTGAACTCTCTTTGAGATTGGTTGTGAACATGCTCGTGATCGTGGCGGTCGCGTTATTCGTTACGCACACACGGTACCTCGAGAAGGTTCTGCGGCATCAGTTCACGCTTCTCAATCGCGCGGTCTTCATCGGTGTCTTCGGCGCCCTCGCTATTTTCGCCACCTACGCGGGTATTCCAGTACCAGGCGCGATAGCAAATGTGCGTGATCTCGGCCCGATGATCGCGGGGTTGCTTGGCGGGCCGGCAATCGGCCTCGGTGCGGGTTTAATCGGCGGCGTGCACCGCTATTTCCTGGGCGGTCTTACTGGTCTTCCCTGCGCACTGGCTACGGTACTAGCAGGGCTCTTTGGCGGCATGATCTATCTGAGCCGTGACGGTAAATTCATCGGCGTTTTGGGTGCGGTGATCTTCGCAGCGCTCATGGAATCGCTCCATATGGGCCTGATCCTCGTGCTCGCAAAGCCGTATGCAGACGCAGTTGCGGTTGTCAAAACGATCGGCATGCCGATGGTGCTTGCGAATGCATTGGGCATGCTCATCTTCGCGCTCATCATCTCGAACTGGCTAAGGACGCGCGATGGCGTGTGCCTCCGCGAGGAAAGGAACTAAAAATGCTGTCCTCGATCTTCGGGCTCTTGCTGACACTGGCAGAGAAGATCTGTGTGCTCCTCGTCTTCGCGTACATTGTCAGCCGCACCACGTATTTCCAGGAGATTCTGGATAAGAAGTTCACGCTCAGGAATCAGGCGTTCCTGATCGTCATCTTCGGTGCGTTCTCGATCTTTGGAACGTATTCAGGGATACAGCTGTTCGATGCGATCGCGAATGTCCGGGATCTTGGCCCGATGATCGCGGGCTTGATTGGCGGGCCGGTGATCGGGTTAGGCGCAGGCCTGATCGGCGGTGTGCACCGGTATTTCCTCGGCGGCTTCACGTGCATACCTTGCGCGCTCGCCACGGTGCTTGCTGGCGTCTTCGGCGGGCTCATTTATATGGCGCGTAAGGGTGAATTCATCGGTGTGCCCGGTGCCGTGGCCTTCGCGGTGCTCATGGAGTCATTCCATATGGGGCTCGCGCTCCTCATTGCCCGCCCCTTTGACGAGGCCCTCATCCTCATCGAGAACGTCAGTGTGCCCATGATCTTTGCGAATGCCGTGGGCATGTTCTTCTTCGCGTTCGTCCTCTCAAATCTGATCCGGGAGCGGGAGACGGCTGAGGAACGTGACCGTTACCATGCGGAGCTGGAGCGCAAGCGGCAGGAATTGAAGATCGCGCACGAGATCCAGCAGAGTTTCCTGCCTGAGGCGATACCACTATTGAAGGGCTTCGAGCTCGCGGCTCTGAATCTTCCCGCGCGTGAAGTGGGCGGTGATTTCTACGATTTCATACCCATTGCGGAAGACAAAATCGGGGTCACCATCGCGGACGTTTCCGGTAAGGGCGTGCCCGCGGCACTCTTCATGGCGCTTTCGCGTACCGTTGTCCGGACGAAAGCGCGCGGTAATCCGAGCGTTGCGGAGGTGATCGAAGCGGCGAACAGTAGTATCTCTGCGGATTCGAAATCGGGCATGTTTGTCACCCTGTTCTATGCGATCCTGGACTTGAAGGCGCGAACGCTGACGTACGTCAACGCGGGCCACAACCCGCCGGCGCTCTTCCGTGCGCTGAGCAGCGACATCATTCTGCTTAAGGCCCGTGGCATTGCGCTCGGCGCGCTCGACGAGATCGCTCTGGAGGAGCGCACGATGCAATTGGACCGCGGTGACACGGTGGTCTTCTACACCGATGGTGTAACGGAGGCGGTGAACGAGCGTGAGGAGCAGTTTGGTGAGGAGCGCCTGGTTGCTCTCATTACCGAGTGTCACGGATTAACAGCGGACGCGCTCGTGGAGCGGATAAAGAGCGAGGTAGTGGCCTTCTGCGGCGGAGCACCGCAGTTCGATGACATCACGGTGATGGTCTTGAAAGCGGGGGAAGTAGAAGATGCGTGATCACGTGGAGCAGGAGTTCGAAGCTGATTTAGCACAGCTCGAGCCAATCGGGAAATTTATAGTGACCGTGCTTCGCGAATTCGGCCTGGAAGAGCAGAGGATCTTTCATCTCCAGCTGGCTGTTGACGAGGCGTGCTCGAATATCATCAAGTACGGATACGCTACTGCAACGGCCGAAGAGAACAAGATCATGATCTGTTGCTCACGGCGCGATGGCACCATTGCGGTAGAGATCAAAGATAATGGCAAGCCATTCGATCCGATGACCGTGGCATCACCTCATCTGGAAGCGAGCCTGGAAGAGCGGCAGATCGGCGGACTCGGGATTTACTTCATGAAGAAAGTGACGGATGCGATCTCGTATGCGTATACGGACGGCCAAAATGTGCTGACCCTGGTCGTGCGGTGTTGATGGCTGTATGGATGGTGATGCATTGTGCGTTTACACCCGCTTTAAATATACGTGACCCTTCATGCAAGACGTGAATGAGTGACTGAGTGAAGGAGCATGCCAAAGAAACCACCGGAACTCATCTATGCGGTTGATGACGTACCGCCACTGTCTGCTAGCCTGCTCTTGGGGGTGCAACATATCTGCATCATTGCCATCTCACTTATTTTCCCCGTCGTCATTGTCCGTGCAATCGGTGGCTCAGCTGTGCAGGCAGAGTTCATGGTCAGCATGGCGCTCTTTGCGGCCGGTGTGGGCACGATCCTGCAGGCACTGAATCGAAAGGGCATAGGATCTGGATACCTCTGTCCATCAGTCTGCGGGCCCTCGTATCTCTCTGCGTCACTCTTAGCGGCGAAAACGGGCGGGCTCTCGCTACTCTTTGGCATGACCCTGATTGCTGGCACCTTTGAGGTGTTCCTCTCACGTGCAATGCATCGTCTCCGCGTTCTCTTCCCACCCGAGGTGACCGGCACGGTGGTTGCAATGGTTGGTATCACCGTTGTGCCGATTGCCATCACGAATTTCATGGGACTCGATGCCTCCGACACGGTTACTGAACGTGCTGAACTTATCGTAGCCTTCATTACGCTGGGCGCTATGCTGGGCACCAGTGTGTGGAGCAAGGGTAAACTGAAACTGTACCCCCTGCTTATAGGTATGATCATCGGGTACGCCGCTTCATATCTACTCGGCGTACTCGGCGCCGTTGATCTTCGTGAAATAACCGAAGCACCGGTGATCGCCGTGCCGGAGCTCGAGTATTTTGGCTGGTCATTCGATCTCCTCCTCCTTGCTCCGTTCCTGATCGCCGTCACCTGCTCAACGCTGAAGAGCGTGGGTGATCTCACCACGTGTCAGAAGATCAACGACCTCGACTGGAAACGCCCGGATATGAAGAACATCGGTGGTGGTATTCTTGCCGACGGGCTGAGCGCGGTCACCGCAGGCCTCGTAGGAACGATGGGGCAGTCAACCTCCTCGAGTAATATCGGGCTCTCGATCGGGACGGGCGCAACGAGCAGGCGAATCGCCTTTGCGGCCGGTGGGATTCTGATCACGCTCGCGTTCTTTCCCAAACTGGCCGCGATCTTTGTGATCATGCCCAAGCCAGTAATGGGCGCTGCACTCATCTACGCCGTGAGCTTCATGATCATCGCGGGGTTCAATCCTTGTTTTGGTGGATCGGTCTCTTCGACATGGCAAGCATAGTTTCTGTGGCGGTTGTTACTACGGTTTCAATCCTTGTTTTGGTGGATCGGTCTCTTCGACTTGGAAATGCCAACAGACTATTCAGAACTATTATGAGTTTCAATCCTTGTTTTGGTGGATCGGTCTCTTCGACCGCGGACCCGCCTAATTGCGCGGCGGATGAGATGAGTTTCAATCCTTGTTTTGGTGGATCGGTCTCTTCGACTTACCGGTAGCTTTGCGAGTGCCAGCCCAGCGCCGAGTTTCAATCCTTGTTTTGGTGGATCGGTCTCTTCGACCTGAGGGTCATTGCTCTTCCTCCTCGTTTGATGGAGTTTCAATCCTTGTTTTGGTGGATCGGTCTCTTCGACCAAAATGAGAAAGAAGCTAAGCTGAGTGATGACCGCGTTTCAATCCTTGTTTTGGTGGATCGGTCTCTTCGACCAGTTCCCTACATAAAGATCAACAAAACTATCGTTAGTTTCAATCCTTGTTTTGGTGGATCGGTCTCTTCGACATCAAGCATCGCACGTGATACCCACCCGGCGTAGTCAAGTTTCAATCCTTGTTTTGGTGGATCGGTCTCTTCGACTTATCAACCTTAATTATATATTGGTATTAGAGTATAGTTTCAATCCTTGTTTTGGTGGATCGGTCTCTTCGACCAATTACGAAGCGTCGGTTGCGGTGCCCATACTCAAGTTTCAATCCTTGTTTTGGTGGATCGGTCTCTTCGACGCACAGATGACATCGTTGCCGTTGCAGAAGAATCGGGTTTCAATCCTTGTTTTGGTGGATCGGTCTCTTCGACCCTTTATTTTTGCAGATGATTTTTCCGGTACAATGCGTTTCAATCCTTGTTTTGGTGGATCGGTCTCTTCGACTCAGCGAGGACGAGCGCGAAGCGGTATATCAGATACTGTTTCAATCCTTGTTTTGGTGGATCGGTCTCTTCGACAAGACCGAAGATGACTTGGAGCTGGAGTACGCTATTTGTTTCAATCCTTGTTTTGGTGGATCGGTCTCTTCGACTCAGCCTCGTTCAGGCACAGGTGAAGAAGGCGCTCGGTTTCAATCCTTGTTTTGGTGGATCGGTCTCTTCGACTGTTGGAGGAGACGAAGAAAGTCGAAGGATTCCTCGGGTTTCAATCCTTGTTTTGGTGGATCGGTCTCTTCGACTATAGTTCACTCATTTGTTTGCTATCACCTCCTAAGAGTTTCAATCCTTGTTTTGGTGGATCGGTCTCTTCGACCATACAGACGGTACTCTCGGTACTAACGGTACTTTTAGTTTCAATCCTTGTTTTGGTGGATCGGTCTCTTCGACTTTTCAACCATAATTGTATATTGGTATTAGAGTATAGTTTCAATCCTTGTTTTGGTGGATCGGTCTCTTCGACCCTTTATTTTTGCAGATGATTTTTCCGGTACAATGCGTTTCAATCCTTGTTTTGGTGGATCGGTCTCTTCGACTCAGCGAGGACGAGCGCGAAGCGGTATATCAGATACTGTTTCAATCCTTGTTTTGGTGGATCGGTCTCTTCGACCCATGTGTATGATATTCTGTAGTATTCGGTATTATTGTTTCAATCCTTGTTTTGGTGGATCGGTCTCTTCGACCCATGTGTATGATATTCTGTAGTATTCGGTATTATTGTT
>OMKS01000083.1_pt1 | contig 77580 bp, 70 predicted proteins | sample 1674721 | NCBI WGS metagenome assembly OMKS01 (sample SAMN06264996, study PRJEB25208) | sediment metagenome | isolation source: hot spring sediment | place: USA: California | collected 2014-09-02 | reverse complement strand
GTATGCCCTCTGGGTACTCATCACAACAATTTCTCGCTCATCATCTTTGCGGATTTACCCACACAAAACGTAATAGAACCCAACTTTCCAACTCTCCAACTTTTTTTAATATGACCGGGCTAACAGCACCATGTGCTTAGAGGGCCCGCCACAGGCCGCGCAAATGACTCCTTCTTCCGGTTCCTCTTCCAAAATTACGCGGATGGTGGCTTTTGTCTTTTCTTTCACCAGGGCTTCGCATGCGGTTGAACCGCACCAGCCGGCACGTACCAGGCCGCGTTGCTCTTGAATGATTTCGGCCAGGGCATCAAAATCCGCTGCGTCCCGGGTGTTGTCATCGCGGAATTTCAGCGCCCTTTCAAAAAGGGAAGACTGGATTTCGTCCAGTTTGTTTTGAAGGGATTGCACGCATTCACCGCGGGATACGAAGGATTTTTCCCGATTGATGCGATTGACCAGCACCACCTGCTTTTTCTCAATATCCTTGGGACCGATTTCCACCCGCACCGGTACGCCGCGCATTTCCCATTCCGCGAATTTCCATCCCGGTGTATTTGTGTCGCAGTCATCCAGGTGGGCCCGGATTCCCGCGGCTTGAAGTTCATCCCTCAGCCGGATGGCTTCCGGCAACACCGTCTCTTTCCAATTTCCCCGGCTGATGGGCACAATGACGGCCTGAAAGGGTGCGATGCGGGGAGGAATGATGAGTCCGGAATCGTCTCCATGTGCCATTATCACGGCTCCCACCAAGCGGGTGGACACACCCCAGGAAGTTCCCCAGCCGAATTCCAGTTCCTGGTCGCGATTTTCAAAACGAATGTTAAATGCCCGAGAGAAGTTCTGCCCCAGGTTATGGGAAGTACCTGCCTGCAGGGCCCGGCCGTCCGGCATCAGCGCTTCAATGCAGTAGGTGTTGACGGCTCCGGCGAACTTTTCAGCGTCTGTCTTTAGCCCGGCGATCACGGGAAGGGCCAGGTATTCTTCGACAAATGTCCGGTAGATGTCCAGGATGCGAAGTGTTTCTTCCTGGGCTTCCGCAGCGGTTGCATGTACGGTGTGTCCCTCCTGCCACAGAAATTCCGTTGTACGCAGAAAAGGGCGGGTGACTTTTTCCCAGCGAACCACGTTGGCCCACTGGTTGATCAGCAGGGGCAGGTCCCGCCAGGAAGAAACCCAGCGCGCGTACATGGAACAGATGATCGCTTCCGATGTGGGGCGTACGGCATAACGCTCTTCCAGGGGTTCGTTTCCTCCCATGGTGACCCAGGCCACTTCCGGGGCGAATCCTTCCACGTGTTCGGCTTCTTTTTTCAGCAAACTTTCAGGAATAAAAAGGGGGAAATAGGCATTGCGGTGTCCCGTGGCTTTAAACATCCGGTCCAACCGCGCTTTCATGAGTTCCCAGATTTCGTAGCCGTATGGGCGGATGACCATCATGCCTTTCATGGGTGAGTAATCAGCCAGTTCCGCGCGTCGGATCACGTCTGTGTACCAGCGGGAGAAGTCCTGCGAACGTTTGGTGATCTGGGTGATGAAATCGTTTTTTTGGGTCATGATAGCGGCTCCTTGGGCAACGAAGATGTTTCCAGGTAATGCAGGGCGGCCTGGTTGACGGGGTCATGCAACAAAAACACCCGGAAGCCCGCAGATTCCGAAATCGATGATGTCAACAGGGCGCGCAGGATTTCCCGGCGCACTTCGGGTTCATTGGATTTTTGGATGTGAATTTGCCAGTCGCGCCCGTTAACAAAAGCCCGGAAACGGCGCAGCAGATCCTCGCTGATTGCCAGGTCTTGAGAGACAGCAAAACCGGACTCCAGGAGGCGGCGGGAAAAGTGAAAAAATGCTCCCTTTGAGATCAGGTCGCGCACGGTCTTTGACTGGCGGGTCTCCTTCACGATTAGATCCGGAATCACCCCGCCCGGGATGGCCCTGTTGGTGTCGTAATCTTTGGGGATGCGATGACCGTAGGGGTTGAGTGCGGTGCCGTATTCACGTTGCAGACAACGCCCATGCGGAGTGTGGTAGCGGGCCGTGGTTAAAGCCGCGCCGCGGTTGCCTGGAAGATTGAAAACCGTTTCCACCAGACCCTTTCCCCAGGAGCGTCGGCCAACCACTAGCGCGCGCCCGTGTTCCTGCAGGGCGGCGGCCAGTATCTCGGAAGCACTGGCACTGTGACGGTTGATCAGGATCGCCAGTTTTAATTCCGGCCAGAGCGGGCGTTCCCGGGAGGTGAATCCCCGTTCCAAAGACCTTCCCCGCAGGGTGACGATGGGGCGTCCCGGCTGCAGAAAGAAATCACTCAACTCAATGGCGGCCGCCAGGGAGCCGCCGGTGTTCCAACGCAGGTCAATGATCAGGCGCTGAATGCCTTGGCTGAGTACCAGGGAATCGACGGCTTTCTTGAACTCATCCGCAGTTGTGCGGCCGAATGTGCGCAAGCCGATGTAGCCGGTTCGCGAATCCGTGGGTTCAACCAGGGTATGGGTCAAGGTAGGCAAAGGGATTTCGGTGCGTTTGATCTGAAAAGAGAGCAGGTCGGGGTTTCCCGGGCGCTCAACCTTTATGGTTACTTGTGTGCCTCTCTGTCCACGCAGATAATTCATTGCCTCGTCCAGGCTCATTTCACGGGTAGGGCGCCCGTCAATAAAGGCGATTACGTCTCCGGGAAGAATGCCCAGGCGAAAAGCCGGGGTACCCTCAATCGGGGCGATTACCGTCAGGTGGCCCCCAATACGACGGATGCGGGTCCCGATTCCGAAATAATTTCCCCGTTGGTCTTCGAACATGGCGCGAAATGAATCCGCATCCAGGAAGTAGGAATGAGGATCCAGTTTTGCCAACAATCCGTGTAAAGATGCATGGACCAGTTCCGTTTCATCAACAGGCTCAGGGTGGTACGCCCGTATCTGCTCAAGAATGGCCGTGCAGGTGCGGATTCCTTGTTCCCACTCCCCTGGATCAGAGGAAAAAAGAGAAAAACAGGCTGCCAGCAGCAACAGGCCGATAACGGTCCGTTTCATGGGAGTTGTATAGCAGAATCGTGCGCATGCGTCAATCAAGCCGTCCTCTATTGAACTGGAAAGCAAAAAATAGTACAATGGGATTCCGTTGGGTATCACATCCCCGAAAACAGGCCGGATTGAGGAGTGAATATGTCGGAAGATAAAGGCAAAGAAGAACAGAATACTGATCATACAGGGGAAGTCCGGGAAGCTTCCGGGAACGGAGCCGAACCTTCCCAGGCAGATCAAAAGGAACCGCGGGTGTTTTCATCTCATGATTTGTACGAATACCAGACGCCTCGGGATGATCTTCCCCGGATTCGCACCGGCGATATCGTGGCCGTCCACTATCGCGTGATTGAGGGGGGCAAGGAGCGGATCCAGGTGTTCGAGGGAACGGTGATCGCCCAGAACAACCGAGGCATCTCCCGCACGGTCACGGTTCGCAAAACTTCATTCGGCGTCTCCGTGGAACGTATCTTTCCTTTGAACTCCAAGCTGGTGCAGACGATCAAGGTGAACCGTCATTCACGGATCCGCAGGGCCAAGCTCTATTTCCTGCGCAGTCGGCGCGGGCGTGCGGCAAGATTGAAAGAACTGCGGTAATGACCGATTTTTCCCTGGAAAGGGAACAATTGGATCAGGGGTGTCGTTTTATCTGCGGTGTAGATGAGGTCGGCCGCGGAGCTCTTTTTGGACCTGTGGTAGCGGGGGCGGTAATCCTTGATCCCTTGAACCTGGATTTTCGTATCCGGGACTCCAAACGTCTTTCCGCCCGCCGACGCGTTGAGTTGGCGACGGTGATTTACGCGATTGCCAGGGCGTGGTCCATCGGCTGGTGTTGGAATGACGCCATTGACCGCATCAACATTCTGCAGGCCACGCGGGTAGCCATGGCACGAGCCGTTGCCGGATTGCAAATCCCCCCTGATTATGTTCTAATAGATGGCATGAAGCCCGATTTTTTGCCGGTTCGGGGAGCCGGCATTCTCCATGGGGATGATTGTAGTCTGTCCGTGGCGGCGGCATCCATTATCGCCAAGGTGTTCCGGGACGACTTGATGATCCGGATGGCAGGCTGGTTCCCTGAATATGAACTGAGTGCCAATAAGGGATATCCCAGCGTCCGACATATACTCGCCTTAAAGCACCATGGGACTACACCATTCCATCGCCGCAGTTTCAGGAAGGTCCTATGGCAGTAGAAAAGCGTTTGACCTTGCAAAGAAGCGCGCAGAAATGCCTTGGGCAGGGCAAGATTGATGCCGCCATCAAGCAATATCGGCGGCTTTTGGAACTGAAACCGGACGATTTGGAAACCCGTCGCATCCTGGGTGATCTCTTTTTAAAACAGCACGACGTCAATTCCGCGGTGGAGCATTTTGAATGGATTGCGGATTACTACCTCAAGGAAGGATTCTTTTCCAAAGCCATCGCCATGTACAAGCGCATTACCCGGGTGAGTCCCAATTACGAGGACGTCTATTTCAAATTGGCCGACCTTTATACCAAGCAGGGGCTGGTGATCGAGGCCAAGCAGATCTACCTGGACCTGGCAGAGGAGAGTAAGCGCAAAAACAACCACAAGCGCGCGCTGGATATGTACAAGCGCATCCTGGAGTTTGACCGCAACAATCTCAAAATGCGACTGTTGCTGGCGGATCACTATTTGCGGGAGGGGGAAGAAGACAGCGCGGTAACGGAATATGTGATTGCCGCTGATCGGTTGATTACAAAAAAGGATTTTGACCGGGCTGAAGAGGTGTTGCGGGAAGTCTTGAAAAAGACCCAGAATCCCAAACTGGTGGAAAAACTGGTCAACTGCTATACCAACCAGGAGCAGGAACAGAAAGCAATCGAATTGCTGACCTCTCTGGGATCAACGCTGTTCAAGAGCAGTTCCCTGCTGAAGCTGTTGGGGGAACTGTATTTCCGCAGCAATCGCCTGGACGAAGCGGAAAAGATCTTTCAGAAAATCACCGAGATCAATCCAGAGGAAAAAGAAGTCATTCTCAAGTTGGGTAAGGTCTATCTGCAACGCCGGGAGTACGACAAAACGTTTCAATTGTTCCTGCCCATTATTGATCAGGCCATTGAAGCGCAGCGTTTTGAAGAGGCCACGTCTCTGTTGCGTTTCATTATTGCTTCCAATTCCAGCCACATCCCCGCATTGTTGAAGCTGGCATCCATTTTCAAGGCCAGCGGCAAGAAAAGCAACCTGATTGCGTTGTATGAGTCCCTGATCCCGATCTACGAAGAAGAGGAAATGAAAGCCGAGTTGGAAAATATACTGGAAGAGTTGATCCGGTTGTCGGATTCCTCGTTTACTTACGAAGAACACCTGGCCCGCTTGCGGGGTAAGCGTTCGGACTCTTCATCATCTTCGCGGGAAATGAGTGATGAAGAGAAACAGCAAAGCCAATTCATCCGTTTCAACATGAAGGTGGTGGATGAAGCCATCAGTGAAGGGGATTCCACCAAAGCCATCGGCATTCTGCAGAAAACCAAAGAGACTTTTCCCCAGAACATTGAAATCCGTCTCAAGGCGTTTGATGTATATCAAATGCTTAATCAGCTCGAATTGCTTGTTGATGAGGGTATTGAGTTGCTGGAGATCTACAGGAGCAGCAACAACGTCCCGGAATTCAATCGCCTTCTGGAGACCCTGTCCCTGTTGAAACCCAATGATCCGCGGCTTTTGGAATACACACTGAACGAAAAAACCAATATCGAGATCGATTTTACGCAGGATGAGTTGAATGAGCAAATCGAGGAGTTGAATACCGGCCGGTTGCATGAGATCGATTTTCCCCAGGAAGAAGAAAGTCATGAAGACGATGTGTTTCTGTTAACCGATGAAGATGGAATGGCGACAGACAAAACACAAGGTTCGGAGACAGACGGGGAAGCCATTCCTGAATCCGCGTTGGCGCAAATGCTGGCGGAATTGGATGGTTTGCTGGAGAACGGCCGCCTGGACAATGCCCGCCAGATGCTCAATGCTTTGCGGCGCCAGATCCCGGATCATCCCGAAGTAAAAGAACGGTTGCGACGGCTGGAGCAACTCAAGCAGGACGAATCTTTCCTTCCCGGCACATTGCCTGAGGATACGGGTGCCCGGGAGAAAGAGATGGTGACTGAATCGATCCCCGTGGAGGAACAGCTCGTCAAAGTAGATGAAGAATCCCTGGAACTGGATATCGATCTCGGTGGTTTTGAAATCGAGTCGCACAAGCTGACCTCCGACAAAAAAGAACAAACACCGCCACCCCCGGTTTCACAACCCTCTCAAGAGTCTATCGAAGATCTTTTCCTGGATCTTGATAATCTGGAAGACGCGCAACCACAATCCGTCCCAAATAAAGAAAAGCAAAGCAGAGAAGATTTCGACCTGTTCAATATCCAGTCGTCCATCTCCGATGAATCCTTAACCCGGCAGGAAGATGAGGATTCGCGGGAGATGCCCCTGAGTGAAACAGGGATTGACATGTCCGCTGAAGAAAAAGTAACGGCGAGTCCGGGATTTGAGGAAATGGAAAGCATCTCTTTTGAAATTGACCTGGAAGAACCGGTTGAAGGCCGGGATTTGCCGGCCCAAGACGTTGATCGCGAAAACCTGATTGTGGGTCCGGATAGTTCAGGGGCTTTCAAAGAAGAACGCATGCAGTCTTCCGTTGATAATCTGTTGGACATCGACGACATCATGATCCCTGAAGAAACCGGTGCGGAAGCGGAATCCCCGTTCGGCGATCTGGGAAAAGAAGCTTCTCCATTTGACAGCGACGAAACCTTGTTGAGCGATGGCGACCTCATGATGGACGTGGAGGAGTTCCTGGAGACGGAAAATTCCGTCGCCGTGGAGCGGGAAGTGATCGAGGCGTGGATGAAAGAGATCGAACGTCAGCGAACTTCCACCACGGAAAAGAACATGATGGAGATCTTCCGGGAGTTCAAGAAGGGTGTGGATGAAAAGATCGGGGAAGGCGACTTTGACACCCGTTACAATCTTGGGATTGCCTACAAGGAGATGGGATTGCTGGAAGAGGCCATCCATGAGTTTCTGATCTCGGCAAAGCATCCCGAGAAGTTTTTTGATTCCGCAGGCTTACTGGGGTTGTGTTTTCGCGAGAAAGGCATGTTTTCCGAGGCGATTACCTGGTTGCAGAAAGCTCTGGATGTAGGGGGACGCAGCCAGGGGGAGTACATGGCCATCCGCTATGAACTTGTTTTATGTTATCGCTTGGGCGAAGATTTGCCCACTGCCTTAAAGATTCTGGGCGAGATGATGGCCATCGATCCCGATTATCGCGACGTGGCCAAACTGTTCGAGGAAGTCCGGGAACGTACCGGCTGATCGCTGATCCGGCCACCATCGCGGCGTCAACCCTTTTAAATTTTTGGTTCTCCCGCGTTTGGTGTGGGTTGCAGCACGAAAGAAGCCGGGTGTTTGCGAAAAAGCGGTTTCAGGCAAAGTATTTCTCTAGCCGGCATGTCAAGCGCTCGTCATCTCTGTGCGTACAGGCGGTCGCACCCGGGAAATGATAACCGCCGCCAGCAGGCAGAGAATACCGCAAATGCTGAAGGCGAAGGGGAAGTTGCCCAGGTCGCCGAGTTTCCCGCCCATAATGGGACCGGCGATTCCGCCGATGCCGTAGGCCAGGAAAACCCACCCGTAGTTCTGTCCCACCGAGCGGGTGCCGAAGGTTTCAGCGGTAATCATGGGGAGCAGTGCAAAATTCCTACCGAAGTTGAATCCGATCATGGCCGCTCCCGCATACAACAGTATTTTGCTGCCGGCCATGAGCGGGAAGGCCAGGACCATGATGCCCTGGGCGGCCATCATGGTGGTCATGGAAGCCCTGACCCCCAGTTTTTCACAGATGGCGCCCCAAACGATACGTCCCAGGCCGTTGGCCAGAGAGAAAAAAACCGCCATGGCGGTACCGGCGACGGCGCTTGCCGAGGCCAGATCCATACCCCGGGCGGTGAGGGCCACCATGGGAAAGAGCTTCATCAAACCAATGCTCATCAGACCCGCCCCGGCCCCGAACACAAAGGTCAACAGGATCATGTAGTATTGGGGGGTGCGCAGCATGCTGCGGCTTGAGAACTCTCTATCAATACCGATTTGAGATTGATGCAATTGCGGAGGGGACCAGCCCCGGGGCTTCCACCAGGGGTTTGGTAAAAACACTCCAGGCGTAAATGGCCCCCAGACAGAGTTGAATCAACACAGCTCCCGCCACAACCATCCAGCGATTCAGGATCCTGCCTTCAGTCATACCCACTCCTTTCGGGCTTGCACTTTGTCCGTATCTCGCCCCTTGCCGCCCGAATCGTGATTGGATCGACTTTCTCATAGCACACACCGGCAACGTGATCAAGCGGGGGTTGCGGATTTAGAGGCGAAGGCGTTTTTTAAGCGGGCGTCCGATTGGAAACGTATCGCAACTCAGCCTGCACAAATTTGGAAATACCCCATGTGGGCAAGAAAAACTCTGGCTGTTTCCAGGAAGTTTCCGTTTCCCCCATTTCGCGCTCTTGTGGAATCTCCATTCCAGACGTATTGCCAAGCCAATTTCCGGGTTTTTGGTTTTGGTATGCAGATTGCTCGCCTGATTGTGAGGGGAAGGATGCAGAATCGATTGGAAAGGGCCGGATGCGGACCCCGCCGGGACGGTGGCAATGGATCGGATCCGCTGGCGCGGATTGTGGGTTGTTCCCCGGCGATCCAGCAGTTGAAACGCCGCATTCAGCGTTTCGGCCGGGTTGATTTCTCATTGTTGATTGTCGGCGAGAGTGGCACCGGCAAAGAGTTGGTCGCACGGGCTGTTCACGAGTTGAGCCGGTGTGCATCCAACCTTTTCGTGGCGGTAAACTGTGCGGCCCTGCCCGAAACTCTAATGGAGGCTGAATTATTCGGCCATTCGCGGGGAGCCTTTACGGGCGCCGCGCGAGAGCGCCGGGGACTGATCGAATCCGCCCGCGGCGGCACTCTGTTTCTGGATGAGATCGGCGACCTGTCCATTCCTTTGCAGGCCAAACTGCTGCGGGTGTTGCAGGAGGGAGAGATCCGCCGCCTGGGTGAAAATGAGCCTCGCACTGTTGATGTTCGCCTGGTATCGGCCACCCACCAGGATCTTCCCTGCATGATCCGCCGGGGTGCTTTTCGAAAGGACCTGTTCTATCGCATTCAGGACCTGCAGGTTCGGGTTCCCCCTTTGCGGGAACGTCTGGAAGATATCCCCTTGCTGACGCGGCATTTGCTGAAGCGGCTGGGCTTGAACCACATCGACGAGCAGGCGTTTAACAGCTTTATGTCCCATCTTTACAGACAAGATTGGCCCGGAAATGTGCGCCAGTTGGAGGCCCGCATCAAGCGCTTGGTTACGTTTTATCCCAATTTTGAAGAAGATGGATACAAAATCAGTTGTTCTGTTCCGGGCCTGAAGGAACAACGCAACGCATTTGAGCGCTCCATTGTGTTGCGCACATTGCAGCAATTCCGCTGGAGCCGGGGCCGGGCCGCAGCCAGCCTGCGCATCAGTCGCACCCATTTGTTTAACCTGATGCACAAGCATGGCCTCATGCAAGAGAACGAAGCACCGCCCATGTAAAGTATCGATACAGGCGTTGCGATCAAAATTTATAGAAATATCAATGCATACGGAGTGGCAGACCATAATGTATCATTGCTTAACATTCTGAAGGCAAAGGAGCAAAACCCGCTGATAGCAAGGGTAGCAGGGGATTTTAGCCGCCCAGCTGTAAAGGAATGAAACACTGGAGAGATGCTTGGTGGTTCTTGAATCAGGGCAAAAAAGCGAATGTCCAGCCCTATCAAGTGTTTCCAATGCCCCATCATAGGTTGGAACCGTTCATGCTGAGCTTAGATGAAGTCATTAATGCGGCACAGATGGTGGCGGGCAAAGAGGTCGTTATGGTGAAACACGAGGCGGGGCGGGAAACGGTCATTAAAGGGAAGGACCGGCAGGGCGCGTTGCTCGTGAACGTAAGTGAGAAACGTGAATTGGCTTACTGTGCCAGGGCCATCCGAATTGGCGAGGATGAACTCCTAAAGATTGTAAAAACGGTTGGGCCATCTATACAGGCGATATTGCGGGAGGCCATCCTGAAAGAGATCCGGGACCGTGGGTTCTTAGCGGAGGGGAGGTAGAAATGGCACGTCAGATCCGGACGGCGCAACGCTATTCTGAGCGGCTGCTGAAACTGATCCCGTCTGAAATTGTCACCGCCTGGGTGGCGGTTCAGGGCATGATTCCTGAGGATTCCGGGCCATGGGTAATGACCGCCGCGGCCGCAGTGCTTATGGTTTTGACTCCCTTTTACCTGCGCCGCTTCCAGAAAGTGGTCCGGCCCATGCAGTTGGCGGCAAGCACGGTGTCCTTTCTGGTATGGGTTTACACGTTGGGCGGACCTTTTGCTTATTGGGGACTTTATCGTTCCTGGTTTGCTTCGGTAGTTTTGATTCTGTGGACGGTTACGGTTCCCCTTTTTCTGGATGGAGAAGGAAACGCACGTGCGGGGAATTGATATCGAGCCGGATCCACTTCCGCCGGCCGCAACATCATGGCCTGGAATAATTGCCGCGGCAGCCGCAAGAGGGCAACTGCCGTGAAAAGGAGTGTCGCCGTGAAGCAAAACAAGGTTTTTCCCGCGGGCAAGGTGGTGCTGACCGGTTTAATCCTGGCTACGATCTTTACTTACCTGCATGCCCTGGTTTTGATGAACGGAATCCCGCCCTATCTGGGCGGTGACGGAAAGGCCATCGAAAGCCGCGTGATGAAGGCAACGTCCATTTTCCTTGAATCCAATGCCGATGCCTTCCTGTTGTTTAGCGAGGTGGAAACCGGGTATGAGGCGGATTTCGATTTCAAGCGCGGTGGGGAGTTGGCGGATTCAGCCATTGAAAAGTTGGCCTGTTCAAGGGAGCATTACGCGCAGGTTTTGGCCGTGGCCGCGGTTTCGGAATACGATGCCGCGGCCCTGGAGCGGCTGCGTTGTTTTGACTATCGGGGATTTGCAACAAAAAACAACCTGTTGGTTGCGGTCATGGAACGGGTGGCAAAGAACCTGTCCAACGGCGATATCCCCGGAGTACTGCGCCGCAACCTGGCCCATGTTGATCAAATCATCCTGGGGATGCAGAAGATCCGCGAGCTGATGCAGCAGGGCATCTGCCCGCCCATTGAATCGATATGGAAGTTGTTGCAGAACTATTCAGATGCCATCTTATACGGCAATTATGCCACGCTGGTGTTTTACAATGCTTGAAAAATCCATCATTTTGGTTGATCCGGGCCCCTCGGCGGAAATAAGGGGGGAAGAGCAAGGCTCTTTCCGCCGGGGGGTTTGGTTTGCATTTTGGTTTCCACGGCTGATATGATCGCTGGGGAGCGCTTATGATCCGGGAATTCCTCTGTTTTGAAAGCGGCCGCGTGTTGGGTGACCGTCGCATTGTCGGGGTTGGCTTGCTCATTCTCTTGATTACCACTTTCCTGGTGGTTAGCGGCTATCGCAACCATGCCGCGTTTCAATTAGAGAAAGAGGCGTTTGTCAATTATGAACGACAACGGATTCCCCAATATGTCAACTACGCCCAGTACGCGGCCCTTGGATTCCGTGTGCTCTTTGAACCATCGCCGCTGGCTGTTTTCACCGAAAGCGGCAGATTGCTGGCCAGCGTGGAAAGCAAGGTGGACATGAGCGAATTGGTCCAAATTTACAACGTGCACAAAGGGCGCCAGCTTTTCACGGTCAAAGGCTATTTCAGCGATGTGTTCGGCTTTCTGTTTGTCATCGGCACCTTGATCATGGTCTATAGCGGAGCGGCGACTTTTTCCAGTCGCTCCGCCATTGTCCTGCGCATGCAGTTTCTGGGTTATTCACGCGTGTTCTGGGGAGTTCTTTTAAGTCGTTTTACTGTTTTATCCGCACTTTTTTGTATTCCCATTGCAAGCCTTTGCGCTCTGGCCCTCTGGGGAAGCATCGCTTTTTCTCCGGCCGAGATCCGTCATCTGCTGGCCGCTGGGTTGTTGTTGTGGGTGGTACTGGCTTTTTTTTTCATCCTGGGGTTTATGCTTAAAGGGGTCTTCCGGTTCAGCAAAAACACCCTGTTATGGAGCTTTTTGATTTGGTTCGCGCTGGTGTTCCTGGTTCCGGAATTGGTTGCCGAGTACGTTTACGTCCGGTCGCAACGTTTGCCGTCCAACGACTCGTTGAACTTCCAGAAGCTGCGGGTTGTATTGGAAAACGAGGCCCGGGCGGTGGAACATGTACGCAATATGAGCCAGAAAAAGGATGTCGACATGAAAGCGGTGGTTCGAAAGCAAGTCCATTTCTTTATGAAAAACATTCATCTACTGAATCGCAATATCGAACTTGATATGACACGGCGGGTTTCCAGCCTGATCCGGCAATACGAACGCGTCTCTCTATTGATCCCATCCCAGTTTTTCCTATTCGTCAATCGTGAGATATCGGGATTGGGATATCGCGGATACCTTGATTTCAAACAGCATGTCATGCATCTTCAGGAGCGTTTTATGCGCTTCTTTTTTCAGCAACACTACTTTCACAAAGCGGAAAAAGTGAAATCCTTTGTTCGTCCGGGAGAGAGCGTTTACCAGTCACCCAGTTACTTGACCACCATGTTCGGGTGGGGGGTATGCCTGATCCTGTTGTACATGATCATGATGTGCGCCTGGTCTCAGCGGCGTTACCATCGCCTGGCGAAAGAACCATGATTCGCATGTCCGGATTGACGCTGGGAAAAGGCAATGATTGCGTGCACGACCTGAACCTGGCCGTGGCGGACGGAGAAATCTTTTGCCTGCTATGCAAACAGGGAGTTCTGCGCAAGCGCCTTTTTTCCGTATTGCGGGGCTTTTCTCTCCCGGATCATGGAGAGGTGGTTTTCCCGGGTAACGCAACCGAAATAAAGGCAGGAACGGTTGCCCTGGAGCCGGTAAATGCCGCTGATTTTGATGCCGAAGCCACCCTCAATGCCCACCTGTCATTCCTTTGCCGCGCCGCCAAGCTTTCCCGGGAAGCCGTATATGAGATCCTGATCAAATTGAACGTGGGCGAGGAACAACTGGACAGACGTTTGCGGGATGCGGATGAAGAGGCTTTCCGCAAGTTGGTTCTGGCCATAATCATGGCGATCCCGGCGCCCAACCTGATATGCAACGATTTGATCCATGGTGAAAAAAAGGCTTTTGAACTGGAATTTAACAAATTGCTGATGCAACGCCGTCAAAATGGTCACGCGATTCTTTATCTGACCGATGATATTTTTTACGCCTTGCAGATTGCGGACCGGGTCTCTTTTATCAAGAAGGGCCGCCTGCTGCCGCGGGAGCCAATCCCCGCCATGGACCTGGAAGAGATGGACCTGATGCGGCTGTACAACAAATATCTGGGCTGATCACCCTGAATCGGTCAACGCTTCAGGTTGAATGCGCTGATTTTTCGGTAGAGAGAGGGTCGGGAAATTCCCAACAGCTTGGCCGCACGGCTGATGTTGAATCCCGTGGATTCAAGTACCTGTTGGATGTGTTCTTCTTCAATCTGCTTCAAGGTCTTGACCGGTCCGTTCCCCGCGGTTGAGCGGTCCAGGATCTTGGTGGGCAGGTGTCTGGGTTGAATTTCGGTGCCGTCGATAAATGTCACGATTTCAAATACCGTGTTTTTCAGTTCGCGGACATTTCCAGGCCAGTGGTAGGCTGTCATATACGCTTGTGCTTCGTGGGACAAACGCACCACTTCCTTGTTGTAGGTGAGAGCCGCGCTGCGCAGAAAACCATCGGCAAGCAGCTTGATATCTTCCGGGCGTTTGCGCAAAGGCGGAATGATTAGGCGGATCTGTTCCACCCGGTAGAAGAGATCCTCACGAAACAGTCCGGTATCAACCATTTGTTTGAGACTGCGGTTCGAAGCCGCAATTACGCGGACATCCAGCCGGTCCATGCGGCGGCTTTTCAGGGAGATGACTTCGCCGGACTCAAGTACGCGTAACAATTTGGACTGAATGGATTGGGGTAGTTCTCCGATTTCGTCCAGAAAAATGGTTCCCTTATCCGCCAAACGAAACCGTCCGGAATAACTGGAATCGGCACCTGTAAAAGCTCCCTGCTCAAATCCAAACAACTCTGATTCGGCCAGATGCTCAGGGATCGCGGCACAGTTAACGGGAATAATGGGTCGATGCTGACGGGGAGACGCATTGTGAATGGCGTAAGCCAGGAGTTCTTTCCCCGTGCCGGTTTCGCCCTGGATCAATATGGTGCGATCGGATTCCGCGGCTTCCCGGGCCTTGTGTATCACTTGGCGCATTAAACGACTGCGGAACTGAATGCGGTCAAAACTGGAAAAATCACGCAGAGAACCACGCAATTCCCGATAGCCCGCCAACTGGCGATTGACGTTCAGCGCCTTCTGGATGGTGGCCAACAGGATTTCCCGGTCAATCGGTTTTACCAGGAAATCGTATACGCCCATTTTCATGGCCTGGATCGCCATATCCAGGTTGCGGGTACCCGAGATGACAATTACGCGATTGCGGTCTTCTTCGCGGATTTGGTTCAACAGGGAGGTGCCGTTGCCGTCCGGTAAAGTCAGATCCAGGAGTATTAGCTCGTAAATGGTTGTTTTCACCGTGGACATCGCCTGTTTCAGGGTGGGAGACTCCTCAATACTGTAATTTCGGCGCATGAGGATGCGCCGCAGGGAGTCCCGCAGGGCGTTGTCATCCTCTACAATCAAGATGGTTGCCTTGCCGTTCATGCTGATTTCCCCGGGAGAACTAAAAGTACCGTCGTGCCCTTTTTCGAGCTCTGGATCTCAAGGTCCCCCTTCAGGCTGGTCATGATGCCATAAGAAATATACAGCCCCAGGCCGGTGCCATTGGTTTTGGTGGTGAAAAAAGGCTCCAGAACATGGTTTTTATGCTTTTGTGGGATACCGGGGCCATTGTCGCTGACAGCGATGACATGGCGCCTGTTTCTTTTTGTCTTTGTACACTCCGCATACGCGCGGACTCCAATCTCTCCCCCCGGACCCGCAGCGTCGAACGCGTTAAACAGGACGTTGAGCAAAACCTGGTGGAGACGGTTGCGGTCAGCGTGGCTCACCAATGATTTTTCGAAGCGGGTGTGGATCCGGGCGCCTTCGGGTATGCGTTTGCAGGGAAGACTTTCCAGGGTTGATTCCACCAGCGCTTTCAGGTCGACTTCCTCTACCTGCAAGGGACGAAAACGCGAAAAACTCAGCAGGGATTCGATCAACTCATTCAAACGGATCATCTCTGTGCGGATTTTGCCGAATGAGCGCATGGTTTCCGCGGAATTGAGATCGCCGTCCTGTAACTCCTGGAGCTCCAACAACACGGTGCTCATGGGAGTTTTCAGCTCATGGGCGATGGATGCCGCCATTTGGCCCAGCAGGACCAGGCGATCAAATTTAAACAATCTATAGTGGTTGCGGTCATTCTCCAGTTCCAACCTTTCCATTTCAATGGCAGGAACGATGATGGTTGCGCATTGGTCAAGAATGTGGGCCATTGAAGTTGGGGAAATCCGGCACTTGCGCTCCATTCGCGCGGCCACCACTCCGCGATGGTAGCCGTGAAAATGGATCGGCAGAATGAGGTTGATACCCAGGCGGTCGATCAATCCGTCTGTGTCCCGATTAAAGAGGATGCGATACATGTCGGAACGGCCATTGATGACCAGCGGGTTGGTGCGGTGGTTGAAGCAGGTGATCAGGTTGCTGTCATCGGCCAGGTTGGTGAGTTCTCCGACGTCTCGTGTGCGGCCGTAGGTCGAGAAACGGTTGCCGTCGCCGTCGCGGTAAAAAAGGACGAGAGGTCCCAGGGGAAGATGGCGCATCAAAAGTTCCGGCAACCGGTGCAGGAATGATTCAATCGCCGCAGACTCATTCAGTCCGGTGGACAGGGCTTTCAACAGATTTGCGGTCTCGTCTTTGCGATGCATTGTCTGCGCAGTGTCGCCAAACCAGCGAGAGCGGACTCCCATGCCGCAAACGGCTGGTTGACGCCCCCTTTGGCTGTCCCCGCTTCCAGGTCCAGTCAGGTGCGGTTTCATGCTGTTGAAAGAGCGCGCCTGATCCCCCCGTTTCCGGGACCTTTTCATATTACCGGTTCGGGGAGGTTGAAGTCAAGGCGGTTCTGTGGGCGAAGTCAAAAAATGTGGAAAACATTGAGAAGGGGACCGTTAAGAGAAGCCGGCGGCATGCGTATGGTCTGCTCCGTGGGGCTGTGTTATAATTCGTCCATGCTGGATTTGAATTATGTGCGCCAAAACCTTGAGCAGGTAAAGAAAAAGATCACTTCCAAGAAAGTCGATTTCGATAGCGAAACATTTCAGGCAGTGGATGAAAAGCGGCGGCGCCTGATTACGCATGCGGAAGCGCTGAAGGGCAAGAGAAAAGCCATCTCCAGACAGATTGGTATACTGCGTCGCGACAAAAAAGATACAACTGAACTGGAACAGCACAGTGTCGCCCTGGGACGGGAAGTAGAGGCGTTGGACGAGCAGCTCGGAGAGGTGGAGAGAGAGTTCAATGAACTGTGGCTGAACCTTCCCAACCTGCCGGACGATTCCGTTCCCTTGGGACGTGACGCCACCGATAACCGGGTGGTCCGGCAATGGGGCGAAAAGCCCGCTTTTGATTTTGAGGCGCGGCCGCATTGGGAATTGGGTAGTGATATCGGACGGCTGGATTTTCCCCGTGCCGCCAAGATCGCCGGTGCCCGCTTCGCGGTCTACTTCGGTAACCTTGCCCGCCTGGAGCGGACGCTGATCCAGTTTATGCTTGACATGCATACCCGCGAGCACGGTTACACGGAAGTGTTGCCGCCTTTTTTGGCCAACTCGGACAGCTTGACGGGTACGGGGAATCTACCCAAATTCAAGACAGACCTGTTCAAAGTTGAGGGCCAGGATTTTTACCTGATCCCAACCGCCGAGGTTCCCCTGACCAACCTGCATCGCGATGAGGCCTTGACCAACGCCGATTTGCCGCTGAAATACGTGGCGTATACACCGTGTTTCCGCAGCGAGGCGGGATCCTACGGCAAGGATATGCGCGGCATTATCCGCAATCACCAGTTCAACAAAGTGGAGTTGCTTAAGTTTGCGGCCCCGACGCGTTCCGCAGCTGAGTTGGAGTCCTTGACCATGGATGCGGAACGCGTCCTGCAAAGACTGAACCTGCATTATCGCGTGGTGCTGTTGTGTACGGGTGATATGTCTTTTTCGTCAGCCAAGACGTATGATATCGAGGTTTGGATGCCGGCACGCAATGATTACATGGAAATCTCTTCCTGTTCCAATTTCCATGATTTCCAAGCCCGCCGGGCCAGAATCCGGCTTCTGGATGAAAAAGGCCGGAAAACTTTTCCACACACCCTTAATGGATCCGGTCTTGCCGTCGGGCGCACAGTAGCCGCCATTATGGAAAATTTCCAGACCACTGACGGCGGAGTGCGGATTCCCCCGATACTGGAGCCGTTCTTTCCCGGGCAGGCCAGGTTGGTGTAGATGCCCTATTTTCGCTGTCGTTTTTGTAACGTAGCCGGCAGGGTTTCACAAAGGGTTGTGTTCGCCGCCGGCCGCCGTGAATTGGAAGCCTTATACCGGGGCGATGGGGACGAAAAGATCATCTCGGCCCAACGCCTGTTCGGCATGAACCGGTCGTTGCGCAATCTGTTCTCAAGGCGCATCCGTTATGGCGAGTTTCTCTTGTTCAACCAGAAACTGGCCGTGTTGCTGCGTGCCGGCTCTTCATTTATCCGGGCGCTGGAAGTCATTCTGGAAGGCATGCGCAAAGGACCGCTCAGAGAAGTGGTCACCCGGGCCCTGAGTGACGTGCGCAACGGGGTGCAGATTTCCGATGCCCTAAACAACAGCCAACTTCCATATGTGCGTATTTACCGTGCGTCCCTGCTCGCGGGTGAGGGCAGCGGCAACCTGGACAGCATGTTGCGGCAGTTCAACACGTACCTGGAGCGAATCAACACGTTGCGACGCAAAACCGTCAGCAGCCTGACCTACCCGGCGATTCTGTTTGTGCTCATGATTCTCATGGTGGGCGCCGTGATGGTTTTCGTGATCCCGCGTTTTTCCGAATTCTACGGCAACTTTGAAGCAGAAATGCCGGGAATCAGTTTGTTTTTCATTCAATCCTCGCGATTTCTCAAGGCAAACGCCCCGATCATCCTTGCCGGTTTGGCGGCCATGGTACTGGCGCTGCGCCTGGCGGAAAAGCTCAACCCCGAGTTGGCCGTTACCGACCGCATCAAGCTCCGCGCCCCCTTTGCAGGCGGGATTATTCGTGAGCGTGCTTTTTCAGTTTTCTCGCGGACGTTGTCGATCCTGATTGCCGGCGGTGTTACGGTCCCGGATGCCGCAGAAGTCGCGGTCACCGGCATTTCAAACCGTTGGCTTTACCTGCGCATGCGCAATGTACCGGAAGAGATTCGCAGCGGGCGATTGTTGTCTGAAGTGCTGGCCGGGGTGCCGGATATCCCATCCATTACGGTCGAATTGGTGCGGGTAGGCGATTCTTCCGGCAACCTGCCGGAAGTTCTGGATCAGAACAGTGAATTCCTGGAGGCCTCCATTGACATGAAGGTGGCATCCGTCATATCCTTAATTGAACCGGTGGTGATTGTGATACTGGGCCTGGTGATCGCGTTTATGCTGTTGTCGATTTACCTTCCCATTTTCAATACCGTTCAGGTGGTGCGATGAACCCGACCGTTGATTTGAAAGACGCCCGCATCGACTACGATTTGTTGTCGATCTTTCCACCCGAATTTCTGATTGCCCAGTTGATTTTCCCTTTGCAGGACGACGGCGAAGCCATTCAGATCGCCATGGCGGATCCGAATAACCTGGAAAAAGTGGCCCTGGTGGAGAATTTTGTCCGCAAGGCTGTTGTGCCGATGCCGGCGGACCGGGATGAGATCGAGCGATTGCTCAAACGCAGTGATACATTTACCCAGGCGCTCAAACAAAGAACACAGACGTTCTTTCAAAAACGTTCCACCCGCGAAGCAGAGGAAGAAACCCTCAGTATTGAGCAGGTGAGCGAAGAGGACGACTCGGTCATTCAACTACTCAACAACATCGTATTTTCCGCGGTCAACAAGAAAGCCTCGGATATCCACCTGGAAAGCCAGGCGGGATCCGTTGTGGTGAAATTTCGCATTGACGGCATTCTGCATCAAGTTATGGAACCGCTGGATCCGCTCTATCACATGCCCCTGTTGACCCGCTTAAAAGTAATCTCAGAGTTGGATATCGCGGAGCGGCGGGTTCCCCAGGACGGTCGCTTTCGCTTGAAATTCAAGCACAAGACCATCGATTTCCGGGTTTCCATTATGCCGGGTATCTACGGAGAGAATGCGGTGATCCGCATCCTCGACCGGGAGATGATCACAGAGAATATCGGAGAATTAAAGCTGAGCCAGTTGGGGTTTTCCGATTCCCTGTTGGAGATGGTTTTGTACTATATCACCCAACCCTACGGCATGTTTCTTGTGACCGGCCCCACGGGTAGCGGTAAGACCACAACCCTGTACGCGGCGCTCAACCAGATCAAAAAGCCGGAAGATAAAATCATCACCATTGAGGATCCCGTGGAATACCAGATATCGGGAATTACACAGATCCCGGTAAACGAGAAAAAAGGGTTGACTTTCGCGCGCGGACTGCGGTCCATTCTGCGTCATGATCCCGACAAGATCATGGTTGGAGAGATCCGTGATCCCGAAACCGCCCAGATTGCCATCCAGTCTGCACTTACCGGGCATCTGGTGTTTACCACGGTTCACGCCAACAACGTATTCGATGTGTTGGGACGATTCATCCACATGGGGGTGGACAGCTATAGTTTTGTCTCTTCCCTCAATTGCATCGTGGCCCAGCGCCTGGTGCGGGTGCTTTGTCCCGAATGCCGCCGGCGTGTCCGCCTGACAGAGAAAGACTTGCAATTCAACCGCATTGACGCGGAATCTTTCCCGCGTCAGGTGTTCGAAGCCGGTGGATGTCCGGAATGCGGCGGTTTGGGATACTCGGGACGCACCGCCATCGGCGAGATCCTGGAACTGACCGATGATATCAAGGAGATGATTCTGCAGAAAAAACCCACGTCGGAGATCAAGAGAGTGGCCATGTCCCAGGGCATGTTACCCATCCGTTTAAACGGCCTGGAAAAGGTGAAAAGCGGCGGAACATCCCTGGATGAACTCAATCGGGTAACCATAAAGGAATGGTTGTAGAAAAGTTATTTTTTTCGTATCCACGCCCTTCACGCTACTGCGTAATCGGGAGTGGACAGCTGGATTGCTTTCACAGAGAAAAGGGCCGTCTGCGGCGGATGCACTCCGTTGAAACCCGTGGCATGATGAATATGAGCGTGGATGATGCCGGCCGCCTGGCTTCGGTACTTGGAAACCGGTCCTGGGGTGTGTTTCTCCGTTCCGATCCGTTTATCTTTAATATCTTTGATTTTGAACACTTGCCCCGCGGCGCAAAAAAACAGCGTGAATTGGCGCAGTGGCGATTGGAAAAAGTTTTCCCCGAAGACCTGTCCAATTTTATTCATACCGTACTTCACCCCGGGGGAAAGCGATTGTTGTCCGTTCTGCTGCCGTTGCGTGATGCCGGCAGGGTGGAGGATTGGTTTCGTGAACACCCGGCATCGTTGACATTCCTGGGAAACTCAACGTTGGAGTTGATGAACCGGTTGTGGGCCGGCGGCCTGGCCGGAATGCGCAAACAATCTCCCCAGGTCATGATTGAACTGGATCACCAGCTGGGTGTGGCGGTGTTCCAGGAATCGAGCCGGCCCTACTACATGCGCAAATTTCGCTGTGATTCAGAGCAAATGTTCCTCATGGAGGTTCGCAAAACCCTGGAGTACGTAAAAAGCAACTACAGCCGAACTCCCCGTTCCGTGGCTTTTTTTCCCGGGAGACCCAAATTTGCTTTTAGCAATCAAGCCGAAATATGGCGGCAACTGAATTTGACGCCGTTCGCAATACCCGGTGGCGCGGCGTTTGCCATGTCGGGGGCCGGATGAAGCACCTTGACTTGAACATGGCGTCTTCGCGGCGCCCCGATTGGTTGCGTTTCTGGGGAGTTGCGGTATTCTTGCTGGGAGTCTCCGCACTCCTGGTGTGGAATGGCTGGCGTGCGCTGAATCATGAAAGTGAACCGTCTGGGGAAGCAAAGCTGGAAATGCGATCCCTGCGTGAAGCGGACCGAAACCACAACGCACGCATGGAAACGATCAGCGCAGAGATCCAACAATTACAAAAGCGATGGGATGCTCAGGTACGCTTTGCCAATGCCTTGATCAACCGCAAAACCTACTCTTTTCTCAACAGCATGAACCAGTTGGAGAAGGCTTTGTCCGGTCGTGTTTTTCTGCAGCGCTTAACCGTTGACCAAAACCGGCCGCAGCGACTGGAGATGGAGGTTGTCGCGCCATCCTTTTCCGATCTGATTGTGGCGTATCGGCAATTGTCGGCCTTCCGACTCGAGGTCAACAGCGAAGTCCGGGATCGTGACGGCCAGTACCGGGTGTCGATCAACTTGAGGATCAAACCATGAAAAAGTTCCGGGTTCTGGCATGGTTGATCACAGGCGTATTTGCCGGCTCACTGTTATTCTGGGTCACCGGTTATGGGATGGCACAGGCAAAGGGATCTTCAGCAGAACGGCTGCGTTCGGAATACCAGCTGCTGCAACAGCGCCGGAACCAGCTAAAGAAGAAACGCGAAACGCTTGATGCTTGGAAAAGGGTTCCGGCCGAACTCGATGCATTCCGCACAAAAGCCATTCCCGCTTTTAACCGTTTTCCCGCTTTTCGCGACGATCTTCAGCGGCGTATTTCAGAGAGCGGACTCACCCCGCTACGGCTGACTTACCGCATGCGCCCGGTCCAGCAGAATCTGCAGCGGGTGACCCTGGAGTTTTCATTGTCCGGACCCTACGCGGCGATCAAGCGCTTGATTCATGGAGTGGAAAACCAGGCTGAAATGGTTTATCTGATGTCGGTGCGTCTGCGCCGGACTGAAAGCGGTGTGATTGCCAATTTCTTAATGGAGGCGTATTTTGCGCGCTGAAAAGAGGTTGTTCGCGGTGCTTTTCTTGAGTGTGGTCGCTGTTCTGGGCGCTGAGGAGGTTGTGCACCTTTCCCGCCTGGACGGGCCGGCAAAGGAACTGACGATTCATCGTGACCTTTTTCGCCCCGGGCAAAGCCGTGTCGAGGAAACGACGCGCCCACGTCCAATGCCCATACCCCAGGTACCGCAGGGGGAAAAGAACGCCTCTCAGAATCCAGAAGATCGCATTCGTCGCAGCATTGCTTTCGAGGGATTCATTCGGCGAAAAGGCCACTTGACGGCAATCCTCAGCGTGGATGGGGAGTATTTCGTGGCAGCGGAGGGGGAGCAGGTGTTGGATGCCGTATCCGTGGAGGCGCTTGACGAGAAGCGGATGGTTGTTTTGGTGGATGGGAAGCGACACGAGATCCCCTTCCAGGGAGTGGATGAAAATGAGCAGTAATTTGAGTTGGAAGAACGCCTTGGTTGTGTGTGGAGTCCTGGGGGTGCTGATGCTTCACTCCGGATGTTCCCTGCACAAAGAACGCATCAAGCAGGGGTTGGATTACTCCCGGATGCAGGATTATGCCAGGGCGGAAGCCTATTTCACGGATCTGGTGCGACGCTTCCCGCAGAAAACGGAGTACCGTACTTTGTTGTTGCGTGTGCGCATGTCGCGTTACTATTCTCACTTGTATCGCGCCAGGTCGCTGCGCCGGCAAGGCAAAGAAAACGAAGCCATCAGAGAATACCGGTCCGCACAGGCGGTATTTCCCGGGAATCAGAAGTTGCAGGATGAATTGGACGAATACCTTGGACGCGGAGCTGACGAGGTTTCCAGCCAACGGTTTCAATCAAAGATCCAGCCTCCGGTGCGTCTGGGAGTGGATGCGGCGGAAAAGGTCAGCCTGAAACTGCGCAGTATGCCGATCACCCGCATATTCAAGGCGCTGGGAAAGTCTTTCGGCGTAAATTTCATATTTGATAAGGACTTTCGTGATTTTGTGTATTCGCTGGATGTAGAGGATGTTTCGTTTGACCAGGTATTAAACCAGCTCTGCCTTGTGGCCGCGGCAAAATTCCGCGCCCTGGACCCTTCTACGGTGCTGATTTTCAGCGACACGCCCTATAAGAACCGGGCATATGCTCTGAGCGGCGTCAAGGTATTTCCCTTGTCCAGTATCAAGGCGGAAGAAGCAAAGAAGCTGGTTTTAAGCGTTTTCCGTGAAAGTCGGCCCATGGTTCAGGAAGACGCGGCGTTGAACACGTTGATCGTCAAAGCGGACCTGGTGACCTTGAAAGAGGTGGAACAATTTCTGTCCCAAGTGGATAAGGCCAAGGCTGAAGTGGAACTGGATGTAGAGATTCTGGAGGTCAATCGCAGCCTTTTGCAGGAGATCGGCGCCGGGTTCGGTAACACCCTGTTCGAATTGAACATGGGAACTGAAGGTGACAGCGGATCGATCAGCAGTACTTTTCGGCTGGACCGCATTAAAGACACGAATTTCTTTCTGACGGTCCCAAGTGTGGCCATGAACCTGTTGGAAACCAGCGGAGACAATCGCCTGATCGCCAAGCCAAATCTGCGCGGCATTCACGGTGAAGAGATCAATTTCATGGTGGGAGACAAGATCCCCATTCCCCAGACCCAGTTCCAGTCTTTTGCCGCTGGTGGTGTCAACAACACGCCCGTGACAACCTATCGTTACGAAAACGTGGGTTTGGAAATCAAAATCACCCCCTTTGTTCATCAGAGTGATGAAGTCACCCTGCAGATTGAGCTGTCCATGACTTTTGTCACCAGTTATGTAGATCAATTCCCCGTGTTGGGCAAACGCGAAGTCAAAAGCGTGATTCGTCTGAAAGAGGGGGAAACCAACATTATCGGTGGATTCATTCGGGATGAAGAACGGGATATCATGAAGGGAATCCCCCTGATTGCCCACCTGCCGATTCTGGGCAAACTCTTTGGCAGTACGAACCGGAATCTCGATCAGACGGATTTGATTTTCTCGATTTCTCCCCGGGTGATCCGTCGGCGCCTGCAACTGGCCCGGGACAGTGAAACCATCTGGACCAATACGTTGGGGGGGGTTGAGGGCGGCCGAGTGGATGCGCCCCAGGAAGAAACCGTTGGGTCAGTTCAACCGCCGGCGAAGCGGCCTGCGGGCCGTGTGGTGCCGGAATTGGATCAACAGGGTGGCCGGGTTCTGGTTGCCCCGGCTTCCAGCAATGTACGGGTGAATCAACCCGTTTTGTTTACTTTGCGCCTGGCCGGTGTATCCACGCCTGTGGCCCGCCTGTCTCTGGCGGGGGAATTTCCCTCTGGAGACGTGGAAATCATGTCGATCAGCACCTCTTTCCTGCCGCCTGAACAAGCGCGGACCTTGAAGAACTTTTCAGGGGGAAACTTTGACCTCGGCATTAATTTTACGCCTCCAAGAAAAGATGGAATGCTGGCACAGGTTCAGGCGAGGTTTTCCACGGCGGGGAATCATGCTTTGCACATCACCAGCCTTCAGGCTTTTTCTGATTCCGGTGAAGCGGTGGAAGTGGAGCCGCCGGCTCCGGTAAACGTTGACGTCAAATAACCCGCTTTTGCCCAATATACAGAAACCCCCGTGTGGGGATTTCTGGATCCATTGAAACTTTTTGGGGGTAACCGGGTAGTCAGTTGATCAAATCTTTCAGGGCTTTCCCCGGTTTGAAAACCGGGACGTCCTTTGACTTTATCGTCAGCTTGGCTCCGGTTTTGGGGTTAACGCCGGTCCGGGATTTGCGGTGGGAAACGCTGAAAGTACCAAAGCCAACCAGGGTGACTTTGCCTTTCTGTTTCAGCTCATCGGAAACGGTGTCGATGAAAGCGTTAACCAGTTTTTCCGTGTCCGTGACCTTAAGGTTTGACTTTTCCGCAATCGCTTTAACCAGTTCGGTTTTGTTCATGATGTCCTCCCTAGTGCCCATAATAGGTAACAATAAATTGAAAGTCAAGTATAATACGCATTTCCAAGGATTTTTTTTGCGCATCCTCCGTTATGTTCATTTTTTGACTTTATTTGGGCACTGCACTAAAATTTTAGCATGAAAGGCGACCTGAATTCCGCTGAAATCCGTAGCCTGAGCCGGTTACTGGAGTCCAGGGGCGTACACATTTCTGAAGACAAGATCGCCCGTCGCATGAATCTGATCGCGGAATCTCAGCATGTGTTCCCGCTGGAGAGGCAACGGGCGCTGCTTTTGCAGTTGATCAGCATGTACGAGGAGTCGCGAAAAAAGGCGGTGATCCTGATTGAAGAGATCGGTGAGTCGAGGCTTCCCGTCACCTTCGCCATTGGCGCACTGGCAGAGGATTGGCCCGGTATGTCCAACTCAATTCTGGGGATTGTTCACCAGTCCGCGCGCAACGTCGATTTCCTTAAGGGTTTTACCGTGGATTACCGGTCCATGACGGTCGGACTGGTGATCCTGGCATTTACCTTAACCCGGCGCGATGAGTACGAACATTTTTTGCGAGAGAAAGATAAACTGGTGCGCCGCATCCGCATGGCCGCCGTGGGAAGCGTGGGCAAGTCGCTGTTTCTGGATGATGAAACCGTCAAATTCGGGATTTACAATGAGATTGTGCGCCGCATTCGCCGCATCTACCCAGGACCCGATTTAAACAAACTGATTGGAGAAAAAGGCGAAGCGTTGTATTTTGTCTCTTCCCGGAGCCGGGAGTACCTGGAGGAGCGTTCAGTACGCATGCTGGCGGACCTGATTATCGATAACCACCGTTTCCAGGAGGCGTTGCGAAGAGGCGAGGTGGAACAGGTGATCCGCATACGAAGCTTTCAGACCCGTTTCGAACACTTGACCGGTATCACATTCGTATGTCGCGAGGAACTGGTTTCTGTTGAGGATTTCCTGCACACCCTCAACTTCATGGTTCCAGGCTACATCCTCAAACACCACAAGAGTTTCGTTAACGAACAGGGAGTGTTGGTGTATCGGCTTGAGATTGTGGATCGTTACGGCAGTCCCCTTAAAGGGACCCAGATCCAACACCTTGAAGAATCCCTGATGAAACTGGTCAACACAACGTTTTCAAAACCGTTTTCGCGCGTCAAATCCATTGGTGGATTTGAACATTATGCCCGGGCGATCATCCCGTTCCTGATGCTGGAATTGCGGCGTACTCACATGACCCAGGTCTTGATGAGTGTGGAAAACCAGTCGAATTTCTCGATCACCATCAAGTTGGTGGTGGTGGCCCGCGCTGAGGATCCGGGACGTCTGCACCTCTTGTTGACGGCGCTGGAAACCCTGCGTGGAGTTGAGGTGATTTCGAGTCTGCCGCCGAAACGCTACACGCAAGAGGTGGAGGTGGCCATCCTGAAGCTTCGGGTAGAGTTCGCCGAATTTTCCAATGTCCGGGAAGTGTTTGACGTTCTGAAAAAGAGGATTGAAACCGTATACGGCAAATTCAGGGATTTTGACCAGGGGTTCCGTGAGATTGATCTGCGGGTGTTGGGAGAGCTTTACGACACCCTGAAGTCAATCAATCAACTTCTGGTGAGAGACATCTTTTTTAGTTTTGATGAATTGTACCGCATTGAAGCCCCTTTTGATCTCTTGGTGGAAGCCGTCAAACTGTGTGCCAAAGCGGTTGATCAGGCCAACCGCCCGGGTGGTCAAAAACTGATATTCCGTTACCGCATTCTTCACCAGTTGAAACGCACGGTGCTGGTGGTGTCCTCGCAAGATCAAAGAGACCTGCTTCCACGCATGGTCAAACACCTGGAATCGATCCCCTTCTCATTTTCACGAATCGAGTGGAACCAAAGATCGTACCATATCCTGGTACTGAAACATGAACCAATATTTCCAAACAGCTCCTGGTTACGACGATTGCGGGAATTTCTGAAGTCGGGAAACGGGCCGGACGATTAGCCTGCATTTTTCACAACAATCTGCTGCAATGGCGGATATGGCCGCATTGACGGCGTTGTGCTCGGTCATTCTTCTCAGCCATAGCGCTGCTATGCCTTCGAATAATGCCTGTCGAATGCCTTGTCACTACAACCATCTACGCTATTTCGCGACAATCCTTGTGAGAAATGCAGGCTAGTGCTTGCTTTTGGCCGGACGCAACAGGCGAAAGAGTTCGTAAATGTTTTCCACTGGATGGATCGTCATACCGGGTTGCTCGGGGATTCCGGATTGGGCTTTGGGCAGAATGAAATGGGTCAACCCCTGTTGCAGGGCTTCGCGCATTCTGGGAGCGATCCAGGCAGTGGGCCGGATTTCACCGGTCAGGCCGACTTCGCCGATCATGGTTCGTGGATGGGGGGAAGTCAGGTTGAGACGGCTGGATAACAGGGCGCCCAGTACGGGAAGGTCGGCAGCCGGGTCCCGCAGCGAGAAGCCCCCGGTTACGTTGATAAACACATCGTGTTGATAAAAAGGAATCTTCAGTTTTTTTTCAATTACGGATATCAGCATGGCGGTGCGGAATGCGTCGAATCCCACCGAAATGCGTCGCGGGTTGCCGCTGAACGGGCTTTCCGATACCAGAGACTGGATCTCGACCAATAGGGCCCGTTGTCCATTGAGCGTAGGGAAGATGACCACTCCCGGTTCGCGGTTTTCCCGGCCATGGATGAACAGGGCCGAGGGGTCCGCAACGGATTCCAGACCGCCGGCGCTCATGCGGAACACTCCCAGTTCATCTACAGGGCCGAAACGGTTTTTTGCAGAGCGCAGGATGCGCAGGTCCGATTTCAATTCTCCCTGGAAGTAGAGCACCACGTCCACCATGTGTTCCAGGGTTTTGGGACCGGCGATCTGCCCCTCTTTGTTGATGTGGCCGATAATGAAAACAGTCATGTCAACGGCCTTGGCGGTTTCGATCAATGCGGCGGTGGCCTGACGCATCATGGCCACGGATCCTGTTCCGGTCGTGCTGCCGCCGGCATTGAGTGTCTGGATGGAATCCACGATCAGAATCCGTGGGTTCAAGCGGGTTACAGCGTCCTGCAGGTCTTCCATGTCTCCCATGGACAGCAAATGAACCCCCGTAGCGGGAATGCCGATGCGTTCCGCTCGCAGTTTGATCTGGGAGTCCGACTCCTCCCCTGAATAGTAGAGTATGGGACTCTCCCGGGGTCCGGTCTGGCCGCAAATCTGCAGCAGCAGCGTCGATTTGCCGACTCCGGGCTCGCCGCCGATCAGGATGACGGATCCGGGAACATATCCGTCACCCAGCACCCGGTCAAGTTCCGGTATCCCGGTTACCCGGCGGTTTACGCGGGTCGAATCCACCTGTTCAAGGGGGATTGCCGAAATTCCCCTACGTTGGCCGCCGGAAGCGGACGAATCCTTCACCGGCAGGATCTCGGTCAATGAACCCCAGGCATCACACCGGGGGCAACGTCCGTAGTGTTTGGGGCTCTGGTAGCCGCATTCCACGCATTCGTACAGGGTATGGGTCCTCTGTTTCATGGACACCTCCTTTACGAGCTTCTGGAGAGATTCTCAGCGGCTCACTCGGATTCCATGATACGGCTGAAATCAGCCACCTGCATCAGGGTATGATCGATCTTGCGCACCAGGGCGATGCGGTTGCGCCGCAGATCCTCTTGCTTGGCCATGACCAGGACGTTATCAAAGAAATTGTCGATCAACGGCTTCATTTGCAGGATTTCCGCGGCCACGGCTCGAAATTCCCGCAGTTCCAGGTGGCGGTGGATGGTGGGTTCCGTTTGCCTCAGGGTCTCGTAAAGCACCTTTTCTTCCTGGTCCTGAAGCTGTTCCGGGACCACATCTCCCACTTCGTCATCGCTTCGAGAGATGTTCTTTACCCGTTTGTGCAGGATCACCAAGGGCTGAATCGCGGGGGTGCCGAGCATTTCCGAGATCTCAAGCGTTTTAAGATAAAGGCGATAGATCTGCAGATTCGCATTGGTAATGACGGCTTCGGCCACATCGTGCCGGATGGCCAGATTTTCACGCATGATGTTATCCAGGCGGATGTAGAAGAGGTTCTCCACCTTCCGCATCAGGATATTTCTTTCGGTTTCATCCGTCACCAGCAAGTTGCAGGCATGCCCGATCAGGTCTGAAAGGCTGAAATCCAGACCCAGGTCCAGGATCACTTTGATAACGGCATTGGCGTCCCGGCGGATGCCGTAGGGATCGCTGGAGCTGGATGAGCGGATGCCTTTGGATAAGAAAGCGGTGATGTTGTCGATCTTGTCGCAGATGGACAACAAACCACCACCCAGGTGGTTGATGGGATCCTGTGTGAAACCCCGAGGTTCATAATGAGCGTAGACCGGGCGCCAGATCGACTCGGAAACCCCGGTTTCCCTCAAGTAAAGACCGCCCATGATGCCCTGAAGAGAGGGGAACTCGCCCACCATGCGGGTGACCAAGTCGTTTTTGCACCATTCCGCGGCTTTTTTGAGGTCTTCGGTCATGGAGTTGTTGTTTGTCAGACGGCAAAGATATGCAACCAGGGTCTGAATGCGGCTGGACTTATCCTGAAAAGAGCCCAGTCCTTCGTGGAATACCAGGGCGGAGAGTTTTTCGCGCAGGACGGGGAAATCTTCCGTGCGGTCGGATTCCCAGAAAAAGGATGCGTCCTCGAAAGTGGCCTTAATGACTTTCTCGTTGCCTCCAGCCACATTCCGGTGTTCATCCGGCACGTTGGATACGCCGATGAAGTGGTTGATCATGCGTCCGGAACTATCGTGGAGGGGATGGAGCTTTTTCTCGTTGCGCATGAATTCCGAAATGATCTCCTGGGGAAGGGTCAGGTAGCGGCGGTCGAATTCCCCTGAAAATACCACGGGGTACTCGTTGTTAAACACATAGTACCGCAGCATGTCCATATCGATTTCAACGGTGGTTTCAAGGTCTGCAGCCAACGAGATCGCATCCTGCAGGATGATCTTTTCCCGTTCACGCTCTGCGGCAATGACGAAGTTCTTGTGCAGTTTTTCGATGTAGTCCCGGTAAGAGTGGATCTCCAGTTTGTCCTCAGCCAGCAGGGGATGGGCGTCGATTTCCTGGGAGGATCGAATGCCGGCGAATTCCACGGCAATGAGCTCTCCGTCCAGAATGGCCAGTATGTTGCGGATGGGCCGGATAAAAGCAACTCGAGAATCGTTCCAGACCATGGCTTTGCGGAAGGTCAGGCCGGCGAGGATTCGTGGAATGGCTTTTTCGAACACGCGCTGGGACTTCTGGCCTTTGTGGCGGCGCTCAACCGCCATATACACCCCTTTGGCGGTTTCCACTTCCTGAACGTCATCCAGGGCCGTACCGTTGGCTTCCAGAAATTTGAGCAGGGGAACGGCCGGGTTCCCGGCATCATCGTAGGCGATGCGTTTGGATGGGCCGGTCAAGACTTCAGTGCGGTCACTTGCCTGATGAGGCAGGCCGGTGATATACACCATGAAGCGCCGGTTGGTGGCCGCAACTTCCATTGTGTCCATACCCAGGTGCTCATTTTCAAGTTCCATCCGGAAAGCGCCCGCCAACTGGTCGCGGATCCGTGGAGCTTCGGATACCGGAACCTCTTCAACGCCGAGTTCAAACAAAAAGTCAGCCATTCTGTTCACCCTCCCCGGGTTCCGCCTGAGGCTGGATCCGTTTCAGGTACAGGCCGGCAATGGCTCCGGCAAGGTCGCGCATTTCCGCCATAAGCGTGGTTCGCTCCGCCACGGATATGGCCTTGCGGGCATCCATGATATTAAAGGTGTGAGAGCATTTGAGCAGGTAGTCATAAGCGGGCAGGTACAGGCCGTTTTCCACCAGGTGCGTAGCTTCGTCGCGGTACATGCGGAAGGTGTCACGCAGCATGGGAATGTTTGCCGCTTCGAAGTTGTAAATGGAAAACTGGCGTTCTTCTTCATGGCGCAGATCGCGGTAGGAGGTTTTGTGCCCCCATTCCAGGTCGTATATATTGCTTTTGCGATCCAGAAAACTGGCCAGGCGCTCAACGCCATAGGTGATCTCAAGGGAATTGGGGTTCAACTCCTTGCCGCCGGCCTGCTGAAAATAGGTGAACTGGGTGATTTCCAATCCGTCACACATCACCTGCCAACCCACTCCCCAGGCGCCCAGTGATGGAGACGCCCAGTTGTCTTCGTCGAACTTGATGTCGTGGTTGCGGATATCTACGCCCAGATGATAGAGGCTGTTGAGATACAGGGATTGGCCATCAGTGGGAATGGGCTTTAGGATGACCTGGAACTGGTTGTGTTTTTGAACGCGGTTGGGATTGTCTCCATAGCGTCCGTCGTCGGGGCGGCGCGAAGGTTGCCAGTAGGCGACTTTCCAGGGGCGCGTTCCCAGAACGCGGAAGAACGTGTCCGGGGTCATGGTGCCGGCGCCGACTTCCAGGTCATATCCTGAAGCAATTACGCAGCCGTTCAGGGACCAGAATTCCTGAAGTTTGAGGATGATATCCTGAAGGCTCATGATCTCATTCCTGTTCCTGGGGTTGCCACCTCAATACCGGATGGCGCGCGGCCTGAACTTCATCCAGGCGACGCAGCGGGGTGTTGTGGGGTGCATTGCGTACCGTATCCGCATCATTTTCCGCTTCCGCCAGGATCTCTTTCATGGCGGCTATAAAACGGTCAAGGGTTTCCAGGCTTTCTGTTTCCGTGGGTTCGATCATCATGGCGCCGCGAACAATCAGCGGGAAGTAAATGGTAAAGGGATGAATGCCGTAATCCAGCAGGCGTTTGGCGATATCCAGGGTTGACACGGGTAAGTCTTTATCAGAGAACACGACTTCGTGCAGGGTGCGGGATTGATAAGGAAGGTCCAACACTTCACTGAGGCGGCAGCGGATGTAGTTTGCGTTCAGCACGGCATCTTCAGCGACAAGGCGCAGGCCATGGCGCCCCAGGCTCATCAGGTAGGCCAGGGCGCGGACCATGACCAGGAAATTTCCGTAGAAATTCTTGATGCGTCCGATGGTGTCGGGGATGTGGTAGCGGGGGCGAGAGCCGTCCGCTGCGGGAATCACGGGTGGAGGCAGGAAAGGCGCCAGGTGTTCGGCCACGCCGACGGGTCCGGATCCCGGTCCTCCGCCGCCATGAGGCGTAGCAAAAGTCTTGTGCAGGTTCAAGTGCAGGACGTCTACACCCAAGTCCCCGGGGCGGACGATGCCCAGCAGCGCGTTCATGTTTGCGCCGTCCATATACAGCATGGAGCCGTTATCATGCAGGGCCGCCGCAAGTTCACATATGTGCCGTTCAAATATTCCCAGTGTATTGGGATTGGTCAGCATTAGAGCGGCGACATCCTTGTCCAGATGCGCCTTGAGGGCTTCGGGCTCAAGTACGCCGTCCGGACCCGATGGGATCTCTTTTACACTGTATCCGGCGAAATGGGCGGACGCGGGGTTTGTTCCGTGAGCGGAGTCAGGGATCAACACGATACGGCGGGGATTCCCACGATCGCTCAAGCAGCGCCGGATTATCATCATTCCAGTCAATTCGCCGTGGGCGCCTGCCGCCGGGGCCAGTGAGAAGGCCTTCATTCCCGTGATTGCGCACAGCCGGGCCTCCAGATCGCGCATGATATCGATATTGCCTTTTACCAGATGGTGGGGTGTGTATGGGTGTGCGTTTGTAAATGAAGGTATGGCGGCTATGGTTTCGTTGACTTTGGGATTGTACTTCATGGTACAGGACCCCAGGGGGTAGAATCCCGAATCCACGGAGTGGTTGAGGTGGCTCAGGTTGGTGTAGTGGCGCACGATCTCGACTTCCGATAAACTGGGGAAACCGTGAATGTCGCTTCGCTGCAGTTCAGGATCCACATATTCCTTTGTTTCCGGCATGGGATCGGAGTCAAAAGAGTAACCGATCTTTCCGCGTCGGCTCTTGTCAAACAACAGTTCGGGCAGGGTGTTCACAGCGTACCTCCCATGGCGTTCAGCAGGCGGTCAATTTCGCTTTTCCGGTGCATCTCCGTGATGTTGATCAGCAGGCAATCCGCGTAGTCCGGGGCAAACCACTGCAATGGCACGCCTCCCAGAATGCGGTGGCTTTCCAACTGGGAAAGCAGGTCGTCTACGTGCCTGTTTTTAACCCGCACCACCACTTCGTTAAAGAAATTGCGCGGGAACACCAACTCCATGTTTGGCAGGGAGTTTACCCGGTCCGCGAAGTAGGAGGTGTTGGTGTGATTGGTCTGGGCGATGTTGATTAAACCGTCGTGCCCCATGGTGGCCATGTACATGGCGGCTCGCACTGCGCACCAGGCCTGGTTGGTACAGATGTTTGACGTGGCTCGTTCACGTTTGATGTGCTGCTCACGGGTCGAGAGGGTGAGCACGTAGCCGCGGCGCCCTTCCAGGTCTTTCGTTTCACCGACGATGCGGCCGGGAAGCTGACGCAGAAATTCCGTTTTGGTTGCCATGAATCCCAGGTATGGGCCGCCGAATCCCAGCGGCAAACCGAAACTCTGGGCTTCACCGGCTACAAGGTCGACACCGAGTTCACCCGGCGGCTTGAGAAACGCCAGTGACATGGCTTCGGTTACGATTTGGGCGGCGTAGGCGTCAACTGAATGCGTGAGTTCCGCAATGGCCGCGGATTCCTCGATGACACCGAAGAAATTGGGAGACTGAAAGATTAATCCCCCGGTTTCCGGATTCAGCAGGGCTTTCAACTTTTCCAGGTCCACACGGGCGGTGGCTGGATCCATAGGCACGGTTTCCGTCTGAATGCCCAGATTCTGGATATACGATTGAATGATTTCCCTGTATTCGGGGTGCAGGCTTTCCGCCACCAGGATACGGGGACGCCGGGATTTTCGTTGCATCAGCAACAGGGCTTCCGCCGCCGCGGTGCCGCCGTCATAGAGAGATGCATTCGAAAGGTCCATCCCGGTGAGCTGCGTGATCATGGTCTGGTACTCAAAAATGGCTTGCAGGCTTCCCTGACTGACCTCAGGTTGATAAGGGGTATAGGGTGTCAGAAATTCTCCCTTGGCGCTGAGAAGTGACACGACTTCCGGAATGAAATGGCGGTAAGCACCGGCACCGAGGAATGGCAGATATTCATCGTGACGGTTGGCCGCGGCAAGTTCACGGAATCGTTCCAGCAGGCGGTTCTCACTTAAGGCTTCAGGAATCTCGTTCAGGGGGGGAAAGCGGAATTTATCTGGAATATCGGCAAATAACTGCGCCGAATCCTTGATTCCCAGGCAGTTGTGCATCGATTCCCGGTCAGCATCCGTCAATGGCAGGAACCTCATGGCGTTCTCCTCTAGTCAGGAAATCATTTTCCGGTAATCTTCCGCCGGCATCAACTCGTCCAGTTCCGCTGCATCGGAAATCTTGATCTTGGCGATCCAGCCGCCGCCTTCGGCATCCTTGTTGATCTGTTCGGGGTGGTCTTCCAGGTTTTCGTTAACCGCGACGATTTCACCGCTTACCGGAGCGTAGACGTCGCTAACGGCTTTGACCGACTCCACATTGGCCAAGGCATCTCCGCGCTTGATGGAATCGCCCACGGCCGGGAGTTCCACATAAACCACATCGCCCAATTCGTGTTGGGCATGCTCAGAGATGCCCATTACCGCGATGTCACCTTCCAATCGGACCCATTCGTGATCCTTGGTGAATTTCAAGGCGTCAGCACTCATTTTTTTTCTCCTAACCTGAATTTTTTTTTCAGCTATATTTTTGTGCGGGACTTGCCGCGGATACAGGTTGCATGGCAACTCCCCGAAGTTTCCCGCATCAACTCTCCCGCTGGTAAAAAGGCATCTTTGTGACCCGGGCCTCCACGTCGCGGTTGTGGATCATGATATGAAACCGTGTTCCGGGTTCGGTGGCCTCGGGCGGCAGATATGTCATGCCGATGGCTTTATTCAGAAAAGGGGCCATGGTACCGCTGGTTACCTGTGAAAACTCTTTTCCCTGCCACAATACGGGGTAACCATGGCGGGCGATGCCCCGTCCAAAAACCTCAAATCCGGCCAGGCGGCGCTGGATGCCTTCTTCTTTCTGGCGCAAGAGCACATCGCGGCCGATGAAATCTTTTTTCTTGAATTTCAAGATCCAGCCCAGTCCCGCTTCCAGCACGGTATGGCTGTCATCGATGTCGTTTCCGTAGAGCGCCATACCGGCTTCCAGCCTCAGGGTGTCGCGGGCTCCAAGGCCGGCGGGGACAATTCCCAGGGATTCCCCCTGGCGGACGAAGTCCAGGAAAAGGGAGGTTGCGAACGCTTCATCGGATTTAAAGTACACTTCAAATCCATCTTCGCCGGTGTAACCCGTACGCGATATCAGCGCGGCAACGCCCTGAATTTCAGTAAAAACAAAAGAGTAGTACCTGATCTTTTGGAGGTCGGCTTCTGTAAATTGCGACAGCAGCACCCGGGCTTTGGGTCCCTGGATGGCAATCTGGGAGTACTCTTCACTCTCATTATGGATTTCCACATTAAAAGTCTCTGTTTTTTCGCGGATCCATGCCGCATCTTTCTCCAGGTTGGCCGCGTTCACCACCAGCAAATATTCGGAATCGGACAATTTGTGAACCAGCATGTCATCCACAAAACAGCCTTTTTCGGTGAGAAGGCCGGAATATTGAATACGGCCGGGTTCGAGCCGGGCGGCGTTGTTGGAAGATATGTATTGCACGGCATCCAGGGCCTGCGGGCCGCGCAAAAAGATTTCACCCATATGGCTGACGTCAAAGATTCCTCCGGTATGACGAACAGCGAGGTGTTCCTCTTTGACACCGGAGTACTGAACCGGAAGGTCCCAGCCGGCAAAATCCACCATCTTCCCGTTTAACTGGTAATGGGCATGGTTGATTCGGGTTTTCTTCATAATCATCTCCACACGATCCGGACCGGACGGCACTCTAGAAGCCTCGGATCCATCCGTTGCAATTCTGATCCAAAACTAGCACACCCCCGGGGAAATTTCAAGCAGTGCCGTGCTTTGGAAACCCTTGACATTTCCAGCGATCAACTTATATAATTATTTTTCAAAGGAAATCTTGGCGGATTCAGTCTGCTCTGTGGAGGATTCCATATGAAAAAACAATTTGTGTTGCTATTGATCATTATGATGATATCATCGTTTTTTTTGTTGGCGGATGAAAAACAGGATTTGTGGTCCAGGATCAGTCAGGAAAACAATCTGGAAGCCAAACTGACCCTGCTCCAGGAATATGAAAGCAAATTCGGCCAGGACCAGGACGAGCGGGCCCGTCTGCTCTATTTGAATCTGGCCCTGACGACTTACCAGTTAAAACAGTTTGAGAAGACCATTGCGTTCGGAGAGAAAGCCCTGACCCATAAAGACCTGGATCTGAAAAACAAACTCAACCTGTGCTTGTGGCTGTCCAATTCCTACAACGTCACCAAGACGGACTTGGAGAAAGCCCATGCGTATGCGGAACAGGTAATCGCCCTGGCCGGGGAATTAAAGGCCAGTGAGGGCAAAGATTCCCACGGAAAGTATGACAAGCAATACATCGCCCCGGCCCTGCGCATTCAAATTCAAACCCTGTATGCCCGGGGAAAAGACGATCCGGAAATGATCTCCCAGGCCGCCCGCAAGGGGCTGGAAGCCTATAACGTGGAACCAGTGCGCAAGAATGCCGACCTGCTGTTCTCTCTTTGCAACGGTTTGTTTAACCTCAACCGCAAACAAGAGGCGGTTTCAATCATGGAACAACTGGTGGAGAAAGAGTCCGATAATACCCGCTACATCAGTGCCCTGGCCGTATGGTATTCAAAGATGGGCAATAAAGACAAGGCCATCAACTACCTGGAACAGGCCTACAAAATCCGGCGCAATATCAAGACCGCTTACAACATAGCGGTTCTTTCCCAGTCTAAAGACGTGGACAAGGCCATCCGCTATCTCTCCGAGGCCTACCAGATGAATCCATCGACGCAGTCCCGGGTATATAAACTGCTCCGCCACCTCTACTACAATGTCAAGACGAAGGGGCAGACCCAGGAAGATCAGGATCAGGGATTTAACTCTGTTCTGGCTGCGGCCAAAACCCGTTTAAACCAATAGGCGTTTATCTGATTTTTGAATTATACGGTTAAAAGGATTCTGCGGCGGTCACCCGTTCGTGCCGTGATCTGGCGTGTGTCCATGTATTCCAGTAAGGGGATAATGGCGCGCCGACTCAAAGCGGTCAATTCACGGAATGTGGCGATGTCGATCATATCTCCCTGGTTGCGTTTGAATTTTTTCAGGCGGTTGATGATTTTGGCCAGATCCGCTTGAAAAACAAAATCCCGCTCGTTCAGTCGCACGACCTGTTCTTCGTTTAAGAGGAACCACAACGCACTGTTGATCGAAGGATATGATAACCCCGACGTGTGCAGCAGATCGTCGATGGAAAACACCACTTTGTGCCGGCGTTGGACCTCTTCCTCGATCAAGCGGATATTTTCTTTTTCTTTCACTGATAAACCCTGGCGCGGGAATGTGATCTGATCGTCCAGGAGGCGAAATGTCCCGGATTGGGTTTCAGGAAACAAAAGGTAGCGAAAGAGCAGTGAAGAATGCGGGATCTTCAGGTGAAATTCCAAATGCGTCAGGGGGATGGCTCGGGTGCTTTTTTCCCGCTTGGCTTCCAGCCACTCCCTCATGGATTTGCGCAAGCGCGCCAAACTGTCCTGGGATGTGACCAGCAAAGGCAGGGTTTCGATGAGTTTCAATTCACCACGCAATTCAGATTGAACTAGGCGTTGCAACATTTCTGCATGTGAAATGGCATAGAAGTCCAGAATGAGCCCGGCTTCCAGAAAGCGGTCGACCTCAAGCAAAAGAAGAACGATTTGGCCGGGATCCGGATCGGGATGGGTTTGCAGGATATGAGCAATCTTGCGCAATTTGCGCTTGTTGTACTTGGACAATACCGGCAATAGAACGTCACCGGGGATATCGCGGTTACCCAGGCGCATAAACTGGTGGTGCCGCAGAAAGATCTGCTGTTTAAAATGCGCGGTATACAGCCCCGTATCTACACGAGTGAAGGTTGCCTGCAGGTTGCTGTTCCCCAGTGAAACCCTGCCCGTGAAATGAAGTTCTTCGTGCTTCAGGGCAACGAAATAGGCATTGAACTTCATGGCAGGAAAGGCCGTTGTGTGGGAACACTGAATCGTTGCTCAACATCCATGGGGAACAGGTGGGGTGAGTGAGGGGATTTGAACCCCCAACATTCGGTTCCACAGACCGATACTCTACCCTTGAGCTACACTCACCACTTACTCTGATTTTACCGCATGGCCGCTGGGATGTCAATACGGGACGCGGTTGACCCGGGGTAGCGGATGGGCTAAACTTAGATTGGATCGAGCCGATGGGCTGGGGTCAAATGGTGAGGAGGAAATCATGCGTTGTTTTTTGTCTTTGGGCTTGTTGTTGCTGGTCGTGATGCCGGCTACCGGTTTACAGGCGGAAGAGGGGATGTGGCCTCTCAGTGAAATTCACAAGTTGGATTTGGCTTCCCGGGGGTTGCTCATGGATCCGCTGGAACTGTATAACCCCGATGGGGTCAGCCTGATTGACGGTATCATCAACTTGAGCGGTTGCACCGCGTCCTTTATTTCAACGGATGGTCTGATCCTGACCAACTACCACTGCGCGTTTCGGGCGATTCAGTCCGCCACCAGTGCTGAAAACGACTTGTTTGAGAACGGATTCATGGCAGAAGACCGCTCCAAAGAACTGTCCGCTCCCGGCTACACCGTACGCATCATCGATTCCTATCGTGATGTGTCCAACCAAGTGTTGGCCGCGGTAAGCCCGGGTATGCCTTATGCGCGGCAAACCCGTGCAAGGGAAAAGCGCATGAAATCCATTGTTCAGAAAGCCGAAAAAGCCCATCCCGGCAAGCGTGCCTCCGTGGCCGAGATGTTTCCCGGCAAGACCTATGTGTTGTTTGTCTACACGGATCTGCGGGATATCCGGCTGGTATACGCTCCCCCCCGTTCCATCGGGGAATTCGGTGGCGAAGAAGACAACTGGATGTGGCCGCGCCATACCGGGGATTTCGCTTTGCTGCGTGCCTACACGGGGCCGGATGGTGAGCCGGCTGACCGGAGCGAAAACAACCGGCCTTATCATCCCGAAGCCTATCTTCATGTTAATCCCGATGGTGTCAGTGAAGGAGATTTCGTTTTCATTCCCGGATATCCCGGACGCACATACCGGCACCGCACATCTTATTTCCTGGAATTTGAAGAGAACCGCCGCATGCCCTGGGTGGTGACTCAATACCAGTGGATGATCAACGTTCTGGAAAAGATGAGTATGGAAGACCATGACGCGGCCATTCAACTGGCTCCCCGGCTCAAGGGACTCTGGAATGTGATGAAAAATTATCGCGGCAAGTTGAAAGGAATGCGGCAAGCGAAAATCACCGCCCAGCGGCGCAATCAGGAAGAAAAAATTCAGGCGTTTATTCTTTCCCAGCCGGAGTTGAAGGAAAAGTACGGATCGGTGTTGGATGAAATCCGCAAAGTATACGAACAGGATCAGCAGGATTGGAAAGCGCGCCTTGCCTGCTCCTACCTGCCCCGGGCCGCCTTTTTGCTGGGTACGGCCCACACTTTGTACGAGGCCGCTGTTGAACGTCGCAAACCCGACCTGCAACGTAAGTCCGCCTACATGGATCGCAATTTCACCCGCTTGAGCCAACGAATCCTGCGCGGTTACCGTGACTTCTATTTGCCTGCGGACCGGGCATTAACGCAACACATGCTGTCGCAGGTGCTGTCGGAGCCGGATTCAGCCTACGTTGAGCCCATCCGGGCGGCCCTGGGTGAAAAGGAATTGCCCCAATTCATCCAGTGGATTTTCCGGGACACGGAAATGGTTGAACGCGCTTGCGCGGAAAAGTGGTTGAAAGCAAAACCGGAGGATTTCCGGCGTTCCAAGGATCCCATGATCCGCTTGGCTCTGGCGCTGCACCCGGTACTGGATCGGATTGAAGAAGAGGGTAAAGCACGCAAGGGTCGTCTGGACGAGCAACTGGCTCGATTGGTTGAAGTCAAGCGCCGGTTCCTGGGGCGGGATTTCATTCCTGATGCCAACGGCACATTGCGACTGACCATGGGCCGCATCCGCGGCTACTCCCCGGCTGACGCGGTAAAGATGGCGCCTTTAACCACCTTGGGCGGCCTGGTGGAGAAGCATCGGGGTCAACCGCCTTTCATTGCGCCCGAGCGCTTGCGGCAATTGGTGGCCAAAAACCATGACGGCGGCTTTGCGGACCCCGTTCCGGGCCAGGTGCCGGTGGCCATGCTGTACGATTGTGATACCACGGGAGGCAACTCGGGCAGCCCGGTTCTGGATGCCCGGGGCAAGCTGGTGGGCTTGAATTTCGATCGCGTTTTCGAAGCCACCGTCAACGATTACGCGTGGAGTGACCGTTTCAGCCGCTCAATCGGAGTGGATATCCGTTTCATCCTATGGTTCCTGAGTGAGTATAGCGGGGCCCATCACCTAGTGCGCGAAATGGGAGTGGCTGTTTCGGCAAAGGAGGGATGATATGCGCTTGAGATGGCTGATTCCACTGGGCATCATCGTGTTTTTGCTGGGAGGTTTCCTGGCCGAACCCCTGATGAACGGGATCAACGCTATTGCCAAGTCTCAGGTTTTTTCCACGCGCAAATCATTGCGCACTGAGCTGGCAACCGTGAAAGAGTCCCGTGACGCGATCAGGGCCCGGCTGGAGGCAGAGCAGGAAGGGCTGACGCGGCTGGCCGCGGAACTCCAAGACCGGGATTTTCAGCGCTTGACCCGGGAAGCCTTGCTCGGCGCCGCGGATGAAGAAGGCGAAAACCGCGTGATGCTACGTCCCGCGGAATCGGAAATGCTGTTGCGCCCCGCGGACCGGGACAGTGCCGCCCTGGGGGCGGTACGCTCCCAGTTCAACCGCAAAATGGCCGATATGTTGGATGTATCGCGGCGCATTCTGGGCGATAAGGTCGCGCGACTGAACCTGGAGTTGAAAGAGATCAATACCGATCTTCAGGAACGCAACCTTTTGCTGAAAGAGAAACTGGATGAACTGGATGAATACCGCCAACGTCTGGATCAACAGAAGTCCTACATCGGAGAATTGGAAAACATACGCACCGATCTTCAGGCGGCGGTGACGGATTTGGAAACCAAGATCGAAGACGGCCAGCTGAGAGTGTCGTTCCAGGGAGATATCCTCTTCGCATCCGGCAGTCACAGCCTGCGTCCGCCCGGTCGGCGTCTTCTTGATTCGGTTTTTCCCGTTTTGCTGCAACAGGTGGATAAAGTCGATATCTTTGTGGCCGGCCACACCGATAATGTCCCCATTCGGCCCGATGCCCGTGACCGTTATGCATCCAATTGGGAATTGTCGACCTACCGGGCTATTGAGGTGGTGAAATATCTGACGGACAAAGGCATGAACCCCAGGCATTTGACCGCCGCTGGTTACGGGGAGTACAAGCCGGTAACGGATAATTCCACGGAAGCGGGGCGGCGCCGCAACCGGCGGGTGGAGTTGTTTTTGATTCCGCAAGTGATCCGCAGGGCACCAAACGCACGTAAGGGGGACGGTTCTTGAGTGCGCTAAGCAATTTGACATTTTGGCTTTATCGCCTATATAGGTATTCTTTTTGCGGGAGCGACTGAACTGAAATTTTGAGTGCCGTTGTTTTATATGCAGAATGTCAAATTGTCAAGAACCGTCCCCCTTCATCCACGTTCCCCTTCAAGCAGCAAACGCTTGATTTCAAGCGCGGCGGCGGCGGCGATACCATCGACTTTCCGGGCCTCCTCTTTGCTGAAGCGCCCCAGAACCCAGGATGTGACTGAGCCCCGGCCGGGTCGTGAAATGCCCAGCCGCAGTCGCAGAAAATCCCGGGTCCCCAGCGAATCGGTTATGGACCGCAGCCCGTTGTGCCCTCCCAGTCCCCCGCCTCTTTTGAGCGCGATGCGGCCGAAGTCCAATTCCAGGTCGTCGTGAACGACCAGTATTTCGTTTGGGGAAATTGCCAGGTATCCGGCCATGCGAGAAATACTGCGGCCGCTGAGGTTCATCAGGGTCATGGGCTTGAGCAGCCAGGTGGATCCCCCGGAAAAAGAATAGCGGCTGATTTCTCCCTGGAAGCGTTTTTTCCAGTCGTGGGGAGGCGGATCCAGGAACTCGGGCACTCTCCAGGCGAAATTATGCCGGGTGTTCCGGTATCCATCGCCTGGATTTCCCAAAAACACAACCAGTTTCAAATAGAAGGGCGGCGCGTTTTCAGGCGGATTCACTGCGCGATAATCGGGCCGCCGACCCTGCCGACCGCGGTAACAAAAGTCGGAGGAGGATCTTCAATGTGGATCCCCAGTTCATTAGATCCATGAGCCGAAAAGGTCTTCCTGATCCAGCGGATGGTCCCGGACAAATTGAATTCTTCGCCGTCGAGTTGGAGGCTGACGCGGATCTGTCGCCGGGTCGGCAAAGAAGGCAAAGCCACTTTGATGCCGTCTTCGCTGATATCCAGAAGCATCCCGGCCTTGTCGTCAACTTTGATCAGACTTCTTTTTTTTAGTCTTTTGTCTTTGCGCTTTTCCATGGCGGCTCACCCTATCCGGCTCTTGGATTTTGGATTCAGCATACGCTGATCTTTTTGAATTTTCAAGGGTTGTGGCGGCAGATTCGTGAGCAGGCCCGGGCCAAGGCGAGTCCACGGGCCCCCGGTATTCAAGCAGGTGGTGTCCATAGGCATTCAAACGGAAATGCAACCCCCGGCGCCGCAGATCAGCGGCGGATTGGATGACGCGGGTTCCGGTTACGAGGTCATGAAAATATAGATCTCTGTGGCTGGAAGCAGGGATCTGCAAGATGTCTGTCAGGTTATGACCCGGGTTCAAGTCTCCATCACGCAGGCTGCCTTCAGTGGATGCATAGCAGTTGTGGACCAGAACCAGCAAGGTTTCTCTTCCCCGTCCGCGGGAAAAGGCCAGAACATTTTCGTCGATTTCTCCATTATCGGTGCGAAAAGAAAACATCTCCAGGTCATCGGCTGCAGCAAAACGCCGGCGTTGCCGCATCAGGGGGAATACAAAGGCGTTATGGTGTTGATACAGGGGCTCATCCCGGTTTTCGCTGCTGCGGGGGGCGGCGAACTCCATGCCGTACTTCTCTTCCAGGCCTTCCACTTGGCCATGGGCGAACATGGGAAGCCCGGGGAGGGTCAACATCAAGGTACAGGCGGCAAAATACTTGTCTCCCCGGCCGAATTGTCTTGCCGTTGTTTCTTCATCCGGATTGCTTAAAAAATTAACGAAACGGGAGAGAACGGAAGGGTTTTCTTTCCAGATGGAAAGGATGTACTTGCGGAAATCCGCGTTTTCTTCGTTACGCAGCATGTGCATAAAGGTGCTGTTGTACACCCGGTGCATGCCCAGTCTGCGTACGAAATAGCTCTCCATCAGCCAGAACGCTTCCGCCAGGAGCAAAGTATCCGGAAATTCCATTGTCATGGTATCCACCACCCCGCGCCAGAATTCTTCCGGCATTTCGGCGTCAAAAGCGGCCTGATCCAGAGCCGACTCCGCCCGGGAAGGAATGGCACCTCCCTGCCCGCGGGCAGGGTACCAAAGGCGGCGAAAGTGTCGCCTGGTCAGCGTCATGGCGGCATCAAAGCGGATGATGGGCACCCGGCGGGCAACGCCGCGAATCTGGTCCATCACGATCCGCCGCACTTTTTCTTGAAGAAAATCCAACTGGGCCGTGTCGTTCCAGGGGATATGGGTGCCGTCATTGCCGTGGTACACATAGCGTTGCCGGCCTTTGCGGTCATGCATGCGAAACACCACCGCCGCATCGGAATGATCAAAGTAATGATCTTCAATGTGGATCGAAGTCTCCGCTTCGGGGCTGAGTTCAGGCCCATTGAACGAATATCCGGGATAGGGGCAGTCATTGCGCTGGATAAACAGTTCCGGGTGATTTCGGACCATGGGTGAATCCAAACCCATGTGGTTGGGAACCATGTCGGCCCCCAAACGAATGCCCACTCCGGCGGCGCGATGTGAAAGGTTTTCCAGGGCGTTGTCTCCTCCCAGTTCGGGCGCGACGTGGTAACGGTTGATCGCATAAGCTGAGGCCAGGGCTTCATGGTCGCCGCAGAGGCGCTTGATGCGCAGTGAAGCGGGGCTACGCTCCCACAGCCCCACCAGCCAGATACCCGTAAATCCCTGAGCCGCAAGGAGTTGCAACTCTTCATCGGGAATATCTGACAGGCTGTTGACCGGGCGCTGCCAGCGTACACTTAATTGGTGCAGCCATACATGGGCATGCTTGGCCACCAGCACGAGCTTCCTCATCCAATCGCTGTCATGACTGAAATAATCCGCTCCATCCATGGATTCATCCGCGCGGCGCCAGTAAGTGGCTTTCGGCGGCGGTGGAGGATGGGCGGGGGGTTTTTCTTCGGCCACCAAATCCAGCGCGCTGTTAACGCAATCAGCCAGGTCGGGCATCCAGGCTCCCCATTCACGTTTCAAGACCACCAGTTGCTCAAACAGGGAGTCCGGGGCGGCACGGACCGCTGCCGTTAACGCGTCAGGCAGAAAGGCAATCTTTTCCTCGCTTGAATCGGGAGTGGCACGCAGCAGAGACTCCAGTAGGGGCAGAACGGTGGAAAAAACTTTCTGCGCAAGCAGTTTTTCCACTGGAAACAGTGCTTTTACCCGATTCAGAGCCGGGTTGGCTGTTGCCAGATCGAGCAGCCAGAGTTCTTCGAGCATTTGTGATCTGCGTTGCAATCCATCCAGGTACTCGGCGGGCGAGGTGCGGTTGAAAAACACTCCTTCCGGTGGGAAATCCGTCGTAACCAGGCAAAGAATCTGATCCAATTGGGTCGGTCCCATTTTCCGGGCCAGGATGTTTACCGGCAAAACGGCTGAGCCCAGGCTGATGCGGATGATCCGGTGTTGGATCTGGTGGATCAGCGAGGCGGCCAGAAGTTCACCGGCCCCGAGTGGGGGCATCGCGGCTGCGGCAATTCGTGCGGCAAATCCGCGGGCGCAGGGAATTGATTTCAATACCAGATCTCCTTCGCTGGAGAGCCGGGAAGGATCGGGTTGGAGCTGCTCGCGGATTTTGCGGTGAAGGCGCATTTGTTGTTCACACTAGCCCATTGCCAAAGGGAAGTCAATCGCGATGCAAAAATTTGATTTTCCTTTTCCAGCCGGGGTATAATTCCGGAAAGGCGAATCGGATCTGCTGACATGCAACACAACGTACGCAAGATGGTGCTTGTTTTCACCGTCCTTTTGGTGGCCGGACTGTCCGGGTTGTTTCTGGCCATTGCCGAGTTCAATCGCAAGTACGAATCCCAGTTGGAATCCCTGGGAAAGATGCAGCAGCGCGTGCGCTCGCTGGAAAAAGAACTTGATTTGCGCAACAGACAGCTCAAGGATTACGAGATCACCCGCTACCGGGTGCAGGCTTTTGCGCGTCGTTATCCATTGTTTGATCGTATCGCCCAGGTGGTCTTCCAAAAAAGCCGTGAATACGGATTTCATCCCCGGTTGGTCATGGGCGTGATCCAGGTGGAGAGCGCTTTCAATCCCAAGGCGGTTTCCCATCGCGGTGCTTATGGGTTGATGCAGGTTAACCTGTCGGTTTGGAAAGATGAGTTAAAGATCGATCGTCGCCGCATTTTTGATGTTGAATACAACATCGACCTGGGCTTACAGATTCTGAAACAATATTCCCTGGTTGCCAAGGGCAATATCCAGCGGGCGTTGCATCTCTACAATAATGGTTACAAATACAACAATACCGGATATGTACTGCGGGTCAACTCCGTTCTTTTCGATTCCGACGTCAACCAACTGTCCCGGTTCAACCTGACGCAACCGTCGGGACAACCTTAGCCTGCGTTTCGCGACAATCCTTGCGAGAAATGCAGGCTGGTCCGGGGAAGCCCGGTTATTCGCCTGGGGCGTATTCGGTTTTCAAGATGACGTCCATGGGTTGGTGTTCGCCGCCTTCATGTTGAAAATCCACGCCGCTCACCCGGCTGCCGCTCTTTTCGAACAGGTCGATCTCCCAAAAGAAATCCGGCCACAATGTGGTACGGAAACGGTATACTGATGGCTTCAGGCGGCAGATGCGCCAGGCGGGGCCATGTTGGATGGGACTTCCGTAGGCGGTTAATTGCATACGCCCCTGGTCGCCGAAAAAGTGCAACATCAGGTCATTCAGGGGAATGATCACCCTTCTGGGCTGGGTGAAACGTGATCCGCCGTCCACTTCAATGCGCGTGGGTAGTTCCCGCCCCCGGCCGCCGGTCTGGCAGAACTGGGCCCCGCGCACTTCCCAGACGCCCCGGTCAACGGTGTTGATCTCCCAGTGATAATCGGGCCAGTTGGCATGGCGCAACTGGAAGATATAGGGACGCATGCGGCACTTGCGCCAGTCTTTGCCGTCCGAAATCACGTCCCCCTGGCTTTCAATGGTGAGCTTGTAGTTTTCCGGTTCGAAAACCAGTTGTGCCTGGTTCAGTCCAACCTCGAGTTTCTGGAGTTTGGGAAACGCCAGCAGGGTCAGGCCCAGAATGCTGTTGTCCAGGCGGGCATATTCTTTCAGTTTTCCTTCCGGGTCAGCCACCACGGCCATGTAATACTTGCCCGGAGGTACGTCAAAGGGAATGGTGATGGAGTCGGTAAAAGAAATCTTACGACTCTCGCCCGGATCCAGTTGCTTTAGCGTAACCCGTCCCAGGCGCAAGGGCGCGTCCGGTGAGAAAACCGTGACACTGGGAATGGGGGTTGGCGGCAACTGGCTCTGGGCGGAAAGCAGCAATTCCACCTGAACTTCCTCAGCAGGGGAGGCGCCTTTGTTTTTTACCGACACTTCAATCTCATCAGTTATGTCCTGGCCGTTCTGAATGTGAATGGGGAATTTCATCTCCACGGCCAGGTCGGGGACTTCCGAGAATGTCAGGTGGTAAAAACGCAAGTAGTTCAATTCCTTCTGCTGGTAGCGTTTGTCTGCGTCCCGGATCACGAAACGGCCGTCCGGGATTTTAATGTCCTTGGTAACCAGTTGCAGCAAGTAACCCGATTCACCTGGGTTGCTCTGGACATTTTCCAGGATTTTTCGGTAGTCATTTTCTTTGAATTCCACCAGGAGCCACTGGTCATTTACCACGCGGAAAGTCCACTTGATTTCTCCGTTTTTCACTTTTCCCAGCCGCGCAACGGTTTCGCCGTCCGTGTTGATGATCTCCAGATCACCGGCGGCATCCTGGAGTTCGTCCAACCGGATCATCTCGTACAGGTTGTCCAGGCTTAAGAGCAGATGGTTGCCCGACTCCTGATTCAGTACAGGTTCCTTGATTTTAAGGAAACGTGCCGTCGATTGCTGTTGTCCCGCGTACAGCAGGACCGCGGACAGGATTGCGATAACCGGTACACTTTTCTTGCCTGTCATGCCGACCTCCCGATCTGAGCAGTTGATATCATTTCGAAAGCATAAGGTTTCATTATACATTATGGTATAAACGCCCTTATTTTTCAGGCGTTTGTCCCAGCGAATCGTTGGGGCGTTTGATTCCGTCCATTCGTGGGGTACAATCCTTTCGGAGATACCGTGATCGATACATTCAGCTACTCCGCCATTGCCACGTTCAACAATTGCCCGATGGCTTTCCGTTTCCGTTACCTGGAGAAGCGCCCTGAGGCTTTTGTTACGGTGGAAACCCACATGGGCCGGGTGATGCACGGGGTCCTCTTTCAGGCGTATGCGGCCACAGATGGGCCCGCCTCCGTTCCGGCAGCCGTATTGGAGGCAAAATACCGTGAGTTGTGGGAGCAAGCGGATCTCCAGCGCCTGCATATTGTCCGGCAAGAGGTATCTCTGCATGAGTATTTCCAGGCCGGCCACGACATGCTGCTTGCCTATCAGAGACGGGTCATGGGCAATGACCGGCGTTTCAGCCTGGGGCTGGAAAAAAACTTTCAGTTGCATCTTTCTCCAGATATCGCTTTCCGCGGTGTGGTGGACCGCATTGCCCGCCAGGAGAATGGTTGTCTGCGCGTGATCGATTACAAGACCGGCCGTACCGGCGATCCCTTCGACTCCCTGCAATTGCCTGCGTACGCACTGTTTGCTTTGACGCTGACCACGGATGAAGCCGTGGAATTGTGTTTCGAGGACCTGCGTGAACAAGTGACAAAAACGACTTTGTTTTTTCGCGCCCAGGCGGATAACACAAAACAACAGTTGGTGGAGGCCATAGATGTGATCCGGCAGGCAAAGGAATTTCCGCCCCGGCCTTCGGCCTTGTGTCGCTGGTGCGGCTACAGTCCGGATTGCCCGGCAGTCGCCGGTCCGTCACTCGCTGTCGGGGTATCGGAACCGGCCGGCGACTTGTGCGACAGCTGTCCGGAATGCGGCGCACCACTGGTACGCCGCAAGGGCCGGTACGGAGAGTTTTTGGGTTGCACGGCATTTCCCGGCTGCCGTTTTACTTTGGACTTGAGTGTCAACGAGGCGCAAATGCCCGCGGAGATGGTCTGTCCCGAGTGCGGAAGTCCCTTGCGTGAGCGCAAGGGCCGCTACGGACGTTTTCTGGGCTGTTCGCGATATCCCGCGTGCCGATTTTCCCGCGATGTTTCCACGAAAGACAAAAAGGCCTGACCGTTCTCTTCTATATTGAATGGATTAAAACGGATGAATGACATGTTGCAGACCGTGGGGATACGCGTAAGCGGACGCAAGCGATTTTAAAAGCAGTGCCGTTCTCTTGTCTGATTGTTTGTTTAAACTCCGGACCCGCTGATACCAGAGGGTCTTCGCCGCCGGTGGTTGACTTGGACCATGTAGTTCAGTATACTGAAAAGACTCTGACGGGAAAGTTGTAAATTCTAATTCCAACTAGAGGAGGAAAATATGCGCAAAGCCCTTATTATGGGTGCGGCTGGACGGGATTTTCACAATTTCAACACGTTTTTCCGCCATCGCAAGGATATCGAGGTAGTGGCCTTTACCGCCACGCAGATTCCAGGGATCGATGACAAAAAGTATCCGGCTGAGCTGGCGGGAAAGGAACAATATCCAAACGGCATTCCCATCCATCCTGAGACTGAACTGGAAAACCTGATCCGTGATCACGGTATTCAGGACGTGTATTTCTCATACAGCGACCTGCCCTACGAGTATGTGATGAGTCGTTCCGCCCAGGTAAATATGACGGGCGCCAATTTCATCTTGCTCGGTCCCGGTGAAACCATGGTAAAGAGTTCCAAGCCCGTGGTTTCGATCTGTGCCGTTCGAACCGGTTGCGGCAAGAGCCAGACAACCCGCCGGGTATCCGCGGTGCTCCAGGAGATGGGGCTGAAAGTGGCGGCTATCCGTCACCCCATGCCTTATGGCGACCTGGTTAAACAGCGGGTGCAGCGTTTTGCTTCGCTTGAAGATTTAAAAAAGCACGAGTGTACAATTGAAGAGATGGAAGAATACGAGCCCCATATCGCCAGTGGTACGGTGATATATGCCGGCGTCGATTATGAAGCCATCTTGCGCGAAGCGGAAAAAGAAGCAGACATCATATTGTGGGACGGCGGCAACAACGATTTCCCTTTCTACCATTCAGACCTGGAGATTGTGGTGGTGGATCCCCATCGTCCCGGTCACGAAGTTTCTTATTATCCGGGCGAAGTCAACCTGCGTCGCGCCGACGTGATTGTCATCAACAAGATTGATACCGCTGATCTGGATGGTATCCTTGAGGTTCGCGAAAATATCCGCGAGTTCAATCCCGGTGCGGTTGTCGTGGACGCTGCTTCCCCGGTTTTCGTTGATGATTCCGAAAAGATCCGCGGCAAGCGGGTCCTGGTTGTGGAAGACGGGCCTACCCTGACCCATGGCGAGATGACCTATGGTGCGGGAGTCGTGGCTGCATACAAATTCGGAGCTGAGGAGTTGGTGAATCCGCGTCCGTTTGCGGTCGGCGAGATCGAAAAAACCTACGCCAAATATCCGGAAATCGGCGAAGAACTGCTGCCGGCCATGGGATACGGTGACAAGCAGATAAAGGATCTGGAGGCCACGATCAATGCCGTGGACTGTGATCTGGTGATCATCGGCACACCCATTGATCTGGGACGGGTCATCACCATCAATAAACCCATGGTTCGAGTTACATACGAGCTGGATGAGATCGGCAAGCCCACACTTGCAGACATTCTGCAAAAAAAATTTCGGAAATAGGAGCGCGGTTAATTAACGGTCTGCCGGGTAATGTTTCGGCAGGCCGTTCCGCACGGTGATGAAAAAACGAACAGCGCTTGTAGCATTCGGCGGCAACGCCATGTTGCCCGCGGGCAGCCGGGGAACCGCCAGCGAACAATACCGCAATGCCCGTAACGCAGCCGCCCTGATGGCGGAAATCGTGCGCAAAGGGTACGAGTTGGTGATCGTTCACGGCAACGGACCACAGGTGGGCAACATTCTGTTGCAGATGGAAGCCGGGGCCAATATTACTCCGCCCATGCCCATTGATATCTGTGATGCCATGACTGAGGGCAGTATGGGGTACTTGCTGGAGCGGGCATTGATCAACGAGCTGCGCAAACGATCGATCGACAAAGAAGTGGTTACGATGCTGACCCAGGTGGTGGTGGATCGCAATGATCCCGCCTTTTCCCGTCCCACCAAACCCATCGGTCCGTTTTACCCGGATTTTCGCGCTCGGCAGTTGAGAAGAGAAAATCGTTGGGAGATGGTGGAAGATGCCGGAAGGGGTTTCAGGCGCGTTGTGCCTTCGCCGCATCCCATCGATATCGTTCCCAAACGCGCCATTCGTACCCTGCTTGACAACGGCGTCATCGTCATCAGCGCCGGCGGGGGCGGTATTCCGGTTCATATCAACGGCTCGGGCTATCTGGAGGGAGTGGAAGCGGTAATCGACAAAGATTTCGCCGCTTCTTTGATCGCTCGAGAAGAAGGGGTTGACCTTTTCGTGATCCTTACCGGCGTGGACCGTGTGTATGAAAATTTCGGAACTCCGGAAGCCAAGCCGGTACGTGTCATGAGCCTGTCCCGGGCCCGGGCCATGCTGGAGGCCGGGCAATTCCCGGCCGGCTCAATGGCGCCCAAGATCAAGGCCGCCATGGAGTACATTGAGGCGGGAGGCCGGGAAGTGTTGATCACTTCAGCAGAGAAACTGAAAGCGGCAATGATCGGGAGGTCCGGCACACGTATCGTGGCTGGAGGGGAGTCATGAAACCAGTTCATTGCGATACAAGGAGAGAATGGTGGAAGTCAACCTGAATATTGAAGATCCAGATGTTGAGGTGATCCGCTCCTATTTAAAGGGCAAGGAAATCCCTCAGGAACTGGATGAACTGGTATACCACCTGGCGCTGGTTAAAACCAGGCATTTGCGCAAAAATCGGGTCAAGATCTTCGATCCCGGTTGTGAATACCGGGAAGGCGACCTGATCTTTAAAGAATACTCCGGCAAACTGCCGACCGGGGCCAAGCGTTTCATTGAAATGGATCACGGCGTTGTGTTAAAGGTGGTGGAAGTGCGCCAGAACCTGGGGCGCCATGAGATACGGCTGGAATACGACGGTACTTCGGATTTTCTCGGGTACACCCAATACCTGGAACGACAGAAAATCGATTTGCTGTTGCCGCATAAGCAGGCTCGCCCCATTTGCAAAACCCGGTATCTGGAAGAAGAGCAAGACCCGCGTCTCAAGCAGCAACCCCTGGTGGAACGTGATTTCAATCGCTTGCGCAAAAAAGTGGTCAGCGCGTTGAGCCGCATCCAGGGAGTGGCCTTTATCTCGGAGAGATTGTTGCTTGAGGAGAACCTGAAGAAAATCGACGACAGCGTATTCAGCCATATTCGTGAATTTCTTCGTGAAAACAAAAAATCGGAAAGTACGGAGTTTCTGGTGGAGAATTTTGTCAAAATCAAACCCAAAGACCCCGCTTTTTCCGCCTATTGTTTTGCCTTGAATTTCCGCATGATGCGGGATTTCAAGATCGATTTTCATCAGACCAGCATGACGGGTTGGGGACGCTGGAACTTGATTTCCGTTATCTACCATTTGCGCAAAGATTCTTTAATCAGCTTGTTTAATCCTTTGGAAAAAGAGGTTCACCTGCCCAACCGCAAGGGATTGACGTTGTTACGGCGAAAATTGAATGCGGAGTTGTTTCCGGAACCCAACCGTTTTTACCTGACCCAGCGTGAAGTGGCTTCAGGGGCGTTGCGTGTCAAGCCCGGGACGTTTCAATTTGGGGAATCGATTGAACTCACGGCCCATGAAGTCGGCACCAAAAAGGAACTCACTCTCTATTACTATCCGGATGACCAGTTGATCATGGGGTTCAAGGATTACTTTGAGGGCATTCGCGCCCTTCAGGCCCTGAGTCTGACCCTGGAGCAGGTTGGCGAAGATCGTTTTCAGTTCGAGGTGCGAACCACCAAGAAAGGTACGGTCTCTGATCGCGTGGAGTACGATCCGGATAAAGGCACGTTCCGGGTTACGGAAGAAAAAGTGGCTTCGCCGGTGTTTGCCAACAAAACCATGTTCCTGGAATCAGAGGTGTTTCGCATTGTGCACGAACATATCGAAGATTTCCGCGAAGCCGATTCCATGAACGACTTGGTGCAGCGGGTCTTCCTGGTATTCGGTCTCCGTGAACGCAATTACGAGATCCACACCCTGCGTTTGTACCATGTTTTGGATCTCATCTATCCGGTATGTCTCCGTACCGTGGAAGACATCCTGCTGGCCAATCCGGAATTTGTCTCTTCTGAGAAGGTCCCCGGTGTTTTCTACCTGGATTCTGATTCCATTGGTCAGCCCGAAACAGAGGAACGTGAACGCCTGTTGGAGGTTCATGAAATTGAAGAGAAGGCGGAAGTGGAGGTCGAAGCAGAGGTGGTTTCGGCCGCTGATACGCAAGCCGGGGAAGAGAGCAGCCGCGAAGAAGAGATCCGTTTGTTGCGTGAAGAACGGCGTCGCCGCCGCGAAGAAGAGATGCGCATAAAAGAAGAGCGCATGCGTCGCATCCGCATCGAGAAACTGGGAGAACGGCTGCAGGCTGTTGAAGTGCCGCCCGTGGTTGCCGAACCAAAGGAGGCGGAGGCGGAAACGACTCGTCGCCGGCGTCGCACTGAAGAAGAGGAGAAAACACCCAAGCCCAAAAAGCGAGTGGAAAAGGCACCGGTTCCTGAAGAGGAAACCCTGGACATGGATGAGATCGAAGAGGAAATCCAACTGGAAAAGCTCAAGGAAGAAGTGCTTGAGAAAAAGCCGGTTGAGGTTCCCAAGGAAAAGAAAGAGGTCGCGTACCAGGACGATGGCGGTTTCGGCGGTATTCTGGCTTCCAAACTGGATGACTTGTCGGAAAAAGAAAAAAAGCAAACAAAAAAGCCGGATAAAAAGAAGGGCGGGACCAAAAAGTGAAATTGTTGACCGCCCAATGGATGCGGGAAATCGATTCCCGGGCCATTGAAAAGATCGGTATCCCCTCCCTGGTTTTGATGGAGAACGCTTCCCGGGGAGCGGCGCGCTGGTTCCGGGAGTGTTTCCCGGCTGCACGCTTCAGCCATGCTGTGGTCTTGGCGGGAAGGGGCAACAACGGCGGAGACGGAATGGCCGTGGCCCGGATCCTGGCGGATTGGAATGTCTCCACGGTTGTTTGCCTCATGGCGGAACCAACTGCATTGCGTGCCGATTCAGCGCGGCAATACGCATTAATGACATCCCTGGGTATACCGGTACACATATTGCCGGGAAAGGAAGCGTTGTCGCGGTTGTTTGCGCAAATGCCCCGGGAACGGACTTTTATAGTGGACGCCTTGCTGGGCATCGGTATCGATCGCCCGGTTATCGAGGGTCCACTGGCGCAGGCGATCCAGGCAATCAATGCCTCGGGTTTACCCGTTGCCGCAGTGGATGTTCCCTCCGGTCTATGCGAAAGTGTGCTTCCCGGGAAAGGACTCTGCGTGCATGCCGCATGTACGGCTACTTTTCATGCCTTGAAAGTGGCGCACCTTTATCCGGATGGAAATTCCCAATGCGGGCGCATCCGCGTAGTGGATATCGGGATTCCCACCATGGCTGAAGCGGGAGTGGGGGATTCGTTAATGATCACGACGCCGGAGTTGGCTTATCCCTTGGCGGCGCCGCGCACACCCGGGGCCCACAAGAAAGATTTCGGGCATGTGCTTTCGATTGCCGGTTCAGTAGACAAACCCGGTGCCGGATTTCTCTGCGCGTATGCGGCCCTGCGCGGAGGCGCGGGGCTGAGCACCCTTGCCTTGCCCCAGAACAGTCCGTCGGCAGCACTTCGGAATCCGGAAATCATGACCCTCTACTGGCGGCAAGCCGATGACCTGGCGGCCGTGCTGCAAGGCTTCGATGCCATCGCTGTCGGTCCCGGGCTGGGAGTGGATAACCCGATTCCGGAAATGCTGAACCGCTTGTTGAGCGTGTCAAAAGTGCCCTTGATCCTGGATGCGGATGCCTTGAATGCATTGGCCGGGAACCTGCCGCGTTTGCGCGATGCATCCGCTCCGGTGGTGATCACTCCCCATCCCGGAGAGTTCTCACGCTTGACCGGTTGGCCGGCCGAAAAAATTCTGGCGGACCGTTGGCGGGCGGCCCGTGCAGTGGCCATGGAAAACAAGATTGTCGTGGTTTTGAAAGGTCATCACACGGTGGTGGCTTCACCCCAGGGTCGTGTGTGGGTGAACGCAACCGGTAATCCCGGAATGGCTACTGCCGGGAGCGGGGACGTATTAACCGGATTCATTGCGGCCCAGGTGGCCCGGGCGCGCAGTCATTGCCCGTTGGACGAGATTTGCGCCGCCGCGGTTTACCTTCACGGAAAGGCCGGAGACCTGGCCGCCGCACGCATGGGAGAGATCGGCATGACGGCGGGTGACCTGCTGGATGAATTGCCCGCGGCCATTAAGGGAATTCATGATGATCCGGGGCCTTTCACGATCGAGCGCTGAAACCCGGCTCTGGGGGAACGCCCTGGGCGGAGTCCTGATCGGCAAAGAGCTGATCCTGGTTCATGGCGGACTGGGCGTTGGCAAGACTCGTTTTGTCCAGGGCCTGTACGCCGGGCTGGGAGGAGATCCGGGCGACATCGTCAGCCCGACTTTTTCCTTGATGAATGTTCACGATCTTGCCGACGGATTGCGGTTGCTCCATTACGACCTGTACCGCTTGGAAGCGGTTGCGGGCGGACGCATGCCGGAAATCGACGATGAACTCGGGGAAGCAATCCAGGTAGTGGAATGGGCCCAATACCTGGGACCTCGCTACCAGAAATTACCCGATGCCGTCACCGTTATCCTGGAATTTGCAGGCGAAGAGAACGGGCAGCGAAATATCTTTATTCAATGGCGCAACTTGAATGCCGCCGGCCTGGCAAAAGAAATGAAACGACTGGGACTTGACGTCCATTCCGGCTGAATCACCAGAGAAAGAAATGGATCCCCGCGTTGATTGACAGTCCGCGCATGTCCAGATCTTCGAAGCCTTCGAACAACTCACCCAACTCGGCCTTGAGATAAAGGTATCGGGCTTCCAGGGAGATGCCTGAATTGCGCCCAAGCCGCAGAACCATACCGGCTTTACCGGTGAATCCGGGACTGAATTTCGACGCGTCGGCATACCCTTCGTAGACGCTGTAATCCTGGTTGTCGATAAAATTCCCCCATTGCTCGTATTTCCAGGCGTATAGACCGCCGCCGAGAGCAAGGAAGGGGTAAAGGGCACGACGGCGCCCGATGGGGTAGAGTTTGACGGTGGCTTCCAGGGAGGTGATTCTCAACGAAACATTCTGGGGAATCAGAGAGCCGTCACTAAACTCAAAGTCACGGTAGTAGCTCCGCTTTTCCTTCTTGTAGATTCCCCCTTCAAAAGAGAGTGAGAACCGTTCGCTCATGAGCCATTCGTATTCCAGTCCGTAATACAGGTCCACCATATCCGCTTTTTCGAACTCCAGGTTGGCCCGGTTGATATCCCAGAGATCCGATTCCATGAAGGGGATAAACACCCCGGCTTTCAGGTTCAGGCTTTGGGCCGACAATCCCATTGAAGCGGCCAACAACACACTCAGCCAAACAATCATTATGCGTTTCATGAGTACCTCCACTGCTTCATTAACAGCAAAAATGTTGCCAATCCCTGCCGGTCCTCAGGGCCGTTATTTGCTTCATCTGTGGACAATTTTGCGGCTCGGTCCGGGACGCTTTTCATTGCAGGGCATCGCGCAGTTTGGACCTGGATGGCAGGGAATGAAAGCGCGCAATTTCAGTCCCGTTGCGAAAAATGATCAGGGTGGGAACACTGAGTACCATGTATCGAGCTGCCAGTTCCGGCACTTGTGATACGTTGATCTCATAGGTCTGGATGTCCTGAAGGGAAAGTTCATCAATCACACTTTCAAGCAGGGCCGGCACTTTGCGGCAGGGAGCACATCCGGGAGAACTGAAATCAAAAACAACGGTTTCGGCCGTCGAAAGCGCAGTATCATGGGTGTCGGCAGTCAGCGGTTTCATAGGCTCTTCTCCAGAAGGGATTCAATGGTGCGGCGCAACGAATCCGGATGCCCCGCGCCAACGGTAATGGTTGCGATACGGCCCGTGCGATCGATCACCACCAGGGTGGGGATGCCGGAGATCTTGTATGTATCAAAACTCTGGCCTTCCCGGGATACGGCCACCGGGTAATTGATGTCATTGCGGCCAACGAAATCAGTGATCAATCGAAGTTCTTCATCCGCTTCCACCCGTCCCCGGTCCTGGATGTCGTCTTTATAGTAACCGTGCAGGCGTGTCAATCCGATGATTTCCAATCCTTCTTTTTTGAGGTCTTTGTACATGCGGATCATATCGGGGATGACCATGCGGCAGGGTTTGCACCAGGGGGCCCAGAAATCGATCAACACCACTTTGCCTTTCAACCCCTCCAATGTCAGCGGACGCTGGTTGATCCAGTGCTCAGCTACCAGACGGGGTGACGGCTGGCCAAGCATTTCCATGCGTTGACTCTCGCTTTCCAGGGAGGCGCGCATCGCGGGGTCCCTGGCACTCTCAATCGCCTTTTTCAGCCATTCACGTGCGCTGTCGAAGCGGCTCTCCATCTGCTCCAGCCGGGAGAGTTGCGCGTATACGTTGGCACGAAACAGGGAAAAGTGGGCAGGCATGTCGGAAGATTCCACGAATTTGCGGGCGAAGTCGCGCTGAACATCGGCACTATCCGCAACCATGGCGAAATAGAGCCAGATATTATGGCGGTCGGTGGGGTCGGTGATGTCGCTTTTGAGGGAACGAAACATCTTTAGGGCATCATGCTGCCGTTGTGCGGCCATATGGGCCAGCACCTGGACCGTAATGGCTTCCGGCGGTGTTTTGCTGCGGTTCAATAACGGCTTTAACAGGGACTCCGCACTGGAAATTCGTTGCAGATTGACCAAGACACGGGCCCGCAGAATCACTGCGGCGTCGGACTTCGGGTCGTCGGGCATATCGTTGAGCAATTCATCCAAGCGACGGTTGCGGGTTTTTTGCAACTTTAAGTAGGCTTCCCGGTCCGTCACTTGGGTGAGGCCGGAGTTGTACTCCTGCTGAATCCGGGAAAAGGTGGAATGAAAACGTGCCAGGTCGGCATTGGTATTGGGGCATCCCACGGTTGCAAGCAAGAGAACGAGGCAGGTCAAGGTTATGGAAACTCGAGTTGTCATATTCGCATCTCCAAGTAATTAAATTATAACTTTAATGGTATCATACCCTGCCGCGCGACGCAATTGTTGCAGCGGCCTGGCCGCTGACGCCGGCAGTGAAAATTACAGTCGGATGTTTAAACATGCGGGAAGGCATTCGAACCGTGCCGGCAAGGTTCCGCCGGGTTCACCGTCGAATTCAAGGCCCACGGTTTCATTGTTTGTGTGCACTTCAATGGATCTCGCTCTTAAAACGCGAACTTCGGGACGTTTTTGAATGGTTCCGGTATATAAACTGAGTGAACGACGGATAATGGCCAGGGGCTTCATGTCGTCTACCAGCACGAGATCGAAACAACCGTCATCCGCCCGCGCGTCCGGCGCAATAATCATGCCGCCGCCGAAAACACTGCCGTTGGCCACGGCACCGATCAGGAAACGCCCTTCCAAGCGGACTCCCTCGTCTGTCTCGATGCGGATACAAGGGCTGGAATAGTTGCGGATCGTGGACAACAGGCCGGAGTAATACGTCCATCGGCCCGGTTTGCGAACCGGGACGTTTGTCAAGCGCCGGACCACTTCCGCGCCGATTCCGAAGTCGGCGACGTTGACAAAATACCGCGGCGCGGGCGCATCCGCTCCCAGGTATTCGATTCGTCCGGCATCGATGCGCCTGGGCAGAGCCGTTTTAATGCGCTGCAGTGAAGCCCTCAGGTCACGGGGAATTTTCAGGCCGCGGATAAAGTCGGATCCGGTTCCGGAAGGAATCATGCCCAGGGAGGCGTCTCCGTTGATGGCGCAGTGTTGGTTTTCCGCAAAAAATCCATTCGCGATTTCGTTGAGCGTGCCGTCTCCGCCGACGCCGATAATGAGATCAAATCCGTCACGCAGCAATTCGCGCACGATTTCGGTGGCTTGAAGGGGGCGCTCGGTAAAGACGTATTTGAATTCACGATAGTATTGCCGCACCGCTTCACGGATGGTTTTCCAACGCTCAGCGGTTCGGCCCCGGGCGGAAAAGGGGTTGACCACCAGGTGGACACGGCAGGTTTCAGTCATGATGTTCCCCGCTGGGGAGCCCGGAATCTTTCTGTTTTCGCGGTGACCAGGCCCAACGGGCGATCAATCCGCCCAGGATCCCCACCAGACCGGACAAACCGACGGACATGAGCAATACGATCCCCAGCATACCTCGGAAATCATCGCTGGTGACCCACGGATCCACCTCTGCTCCGAAATTGGGCAGGATTTTTTCGATCAGCATCAGCATGCGGTTGAATCCCTCGGGGGAAATTGTATGCAGGGCCATGTACGTAACCAGTGCGAAAATCACGCCACCCAAAAGCCCGCTCAATCCTCCGCACAGGGCGGCTTCCGTTAAAGTGGCTTTCTGGTTGCGGCGTTGAAAAACCCAAACTCCGATGGCGCCGCCGATTGCCATCCAGAACATAAAGAAAAGGTTCAGAAGGTTGACAAGCGGGATCAGGGATATCACACCTGCGCTAGCGGCCCCGATCAGAATCCCATAGGTGAGTTGTGCGGACCGGGTTGTCGCTTTCACTTCAATCTCTCCACTTTGCCCACGTTCCGGGGCGGGGGCGTATTCGTAATCAGGATTCTTCCCTGAGATGTGATCACCTTGTACAGGGGAGAAGGTACATTTGCACCCCCGGTGAAAGTGCGGCCCATGAGGCGCATTACCCGGCGCACGTACTGCTGGGTTTCCTTGAATGGGGGGATGCCGTTGTATTTGCGAACCGCTTCTTCGCCGGCGTTGTAGGCGGCCAGAATCAGGGCCAGGTCACCGTTGAAACGATCATTCAAGTACTTCAAGTGACGGATGCCGGCTTCCAGGTTTTCATTGATATTGAAACGATTTTTGACGCCATACAGTTTGGCTGTATCCGGCATGAGCTGCATGATGCCGACAGCTCCCTTGGGCGAAACCGCGTAGGGATTGAGCGCGCTTTCAGCCCGCGCCACAGCGTAAACAAGGGATTCTTCCATGCTGTGCCGGGTTGCCAACTCGCGGATCTTGAGGGACAATTCCCGGCTGGCTGAGGGGATGGAAATACCACGGTTCTGAACGGATACGGATCGGGCCGGCCTGCGCAATGCGTTGCGAATCTCGATTTGTCCCCGCGGCTTGCGTTGAATTTTCACTTCATCCTGGGTATGCGCGGTCAAAGGCAACAGCAGGAGCAATACCCCCATGAATTTCATGGCAGCCGGCTCCTGAGAATCTCTATCACACGTGAACGCAAGAGAGAAAAATCGGTGATCAACCGCCCGCCGGCCTGGGCGAAATCGGGCCGCCCGCCGCCGCTGCCTTCCACCAGTTCCGCGATCTGTTTGACCAGTTGCGAAGCATTAAAGGTTGAAGCCAATTCGTCGGCCACTGAAACCGTGATGGCGGATTTGCCGTTGGTGTTGGCGAACAGCACGGCCAATCCCTTGAGTTGCTTTTTTAATTCGTCCGCCAATGTACTGAGTTGCTTGCGATCCAGATCGCCGAAAAACTCCACCACAGCCGCGGTTTCACCGATGGGCTCGGCTCTGTCCATGACTGTTTTCAAATCCGGTTGTCTTTGCCGCCGTTGCAGAGCCTCCAGGCGCCGCTCCAACTCCCGGGTATTTTGTTCCAGTTGAACCAGGTATTGGGGGAGTGTCTCCGCGGGTTGACTGAAATGTTGCTGCAACGTGTGCAAACAATGCAAGCGCTGCTGAATATGGGCGAATGCGGGGGCGCCGCCCAGGGCCTCGATGCGCCGGATTCCCGCGGAAATTGAGGATTCGGAAAGGATCTTGAACACACCGATTTCACCGGTGGCATCCAGGTGAGTGCCGCCGCACAGTTCGGTGGAAAAGTCATCCATCTGGATGACGCGCACGATGTCGGAATATTTTTCTTCAAAAAACGCAATGGCGCCCCGGGAAACCGCCACATCGTATTCCTCCGTGGTGGCGTTGATCAAGACATTGCGGCGGACCTTCTCATTTACCAGGTTCTCTACGGACTGGATTTCCTTGTCCGTCAAGGCTTGAAAATGGGTGAAATCAAAGCGCAGCTTGTCCGGACCCACGTACGAGCCGGATTGCTTGACATGCAGTCCCAGCACTTCCCGCAGTGCGGAGTGCAACAGGTGCGTAGCCGTATGATGGACCGCCGTATCGCGGCGGTGCGTTGCGTCGATTTCCAACCTGGCCCGGTCTTTCGAGGCAATGCGACCACGGCGCAGGCGGATGTAATGCAAAAAAGCCCCGCTTTCGCTCTTGCGCGTGTCCGTTACCTGGAAAAAAGCGCTGTCCGTGTGTCCTTTGCCCCGGTCGCCCACCTGTCCCCCGGATTCCGCGTAAAAAGGCGTGCGGTCAAAAATGAGGATCACCTCTTTTTCACTGTCTCCACTTTCCACGGACTTGACTGGTTTTCCATCCACCAATACGGCAATGACCGTTGCCGCATCTTCGATAACCTTGTATCCCGTAAAACGAGTGGTCCATGTGCCGGCACCTTCCAGAACGGGCGCGGAAACGGAATCACGCCGGCGTGTCCTCGATTGTTCCCGTTGCTGGTTCAAAGCCGCCTGAAAGCCTTCATGGTCGATCTCTACGTTTTTTTCCCGCGCCAGGTCAGCAGCGAAATCCAGGGGAAAGCCATAGGTATCGGATAACGTGAACAATTCGTTTCCGGGAATGATGGGGCGGCTGGATTCGCGGGCCCGGTCCAGGAGTTCGTCGAAACGTCTCAATCCCCGGGCCAGCGTGTGCGCGAAACGTTCTTCTTCATTCAGGATCACCCGCGAGATAAAATCAGCGGAAAATTCGAGTTCAGGATAACAAGGCGCCATGATTTCGACCACCGTGTGGCAGAGGCGGTGGAGGAACGGCGCCTCTTGTCCGAGGGCGCGGCCATGTCTGGCGGCCCGCCTCAGAATGCGGCGCAGAACGTATCCGCGGCCGTCATTGGAGGGCAACACACCGTCGGCAATGAGAAAAGTCAAAGCACGGATATGATCGGCCACCACGTTCAGGGGAACCTCTGATTCCGCTTTGGCGGTATCCGTGCCGGTGAGTTCAGCCGCAGTGTTGATAATGGGGAGAAACAGATCGGTGGCGTAGTTGCCCGAAACTTTCTGCAGCAACGCGGCCAGGCGTTCCAATCCCATGCCCGTATCGATCGAAGGCGCGGGCAGCGGGGTTAAAACTCCCGATTCATCGCGGATGAACTGCATGAACACCAGGTTCCAGATTTCAACGAAACGCGAAGGGTTGGCCACGAAATCGGCTTTTCCGAAATGCTCACCGCGGTCGAAATGGATTTCGGAACAGGGTCCGCAGGGGCCGGTGTCTCCCATTTGCCAGAAATTGTCTGCCTCGTCCATGCGCGCGATGCGGGCTTCCGGTACTCCGATCCGTTCCCGCCAGATGCGGAAAGCCTCGTCATCTTCCCGGAAAACGGAAACCCACAACTGCTCCGGTGAGAACCCATAATTCCGGGTCAGCAGGGTCCAGGCATATTCAATGGCGGCTTCCTTAAAGTAATTTCCGAAAGAGAAGTTTCCCAGCATCTCAAAAAAGGTATGGTGAAATGCGGTGCGGCCGACCTCGTCGAAATCGTTGTGTTTTCCCGATACCCGCATGCACTTTTGAATGCTGGCGGCCCGGTTGTATTCCCGTGTTTCCTGCTGCAGGAACACGCCTTTGAACTGATTCATGCCGGCGTTGGTAAACAACAGCGTGCGATCGCGAGCCGGCACCAGCGGGGCGGATAACACGCGGCGGTGTCCGTGGCCTTCAAAGAAAGCCAGGAACCGTTCACGGATCTCTAGGTGGTTCATATGTCATCGATGTTGAGCAGGTTGTGATCCCGGGGCCCGTCTGACTCAGCGTTTTCGTCTCCAGTGTCGGCGATATCGGATATGCGCTTTTCCATCTCTTCGGTGGCCATGTCCTTGGTGCTCTGAACCCCGATCTTTTTGAGTTTGAACTCGTCTACGTTGGAGGCCCACTTCAAGGCGTCCTCATAGCTGATCAACCCGCGTTCGTACAGAAAATAAAGAGATTGGTCAAATGTCTGCATGCCATACTGGGAAACACCCTGGGCAATGGCCTCGCGTATGAACTTGGTTTTTTCAGGATTCACGATGCAGTCCTGGATAAACGGGGTGGTGATCATGATCTCTACCGCCGGCACCCGTCCCTTGCGATTGGAACGAGGGATCAGTCGCATCGAGATGATGGCCTTGAGCACGGCTGCCAGTTGGATGCGGATCTGTTTCTGCTGGTGGGGGGGGAACATGGAAATGATGCGGTTAATGGTTTCGGGGGCGTCCAGGGTGTGAAGCGTGGACAGCACCATGTGGCCGGTTTCGGCGGCCAGCAGGGCGGTTTCAATTGTCTCCAGGTCGCGCATTTCTCCAACCAGGATGACATCCGGATCTTCACGCAAAGAACTGCGCAAGGCGCGGGCGAACGAGTGGGTGTCGGAGTTGACCTCGCGCTGGTTGATAATGCATTTTTTGTCGCGGTGGAGATATTCTATGGGGTCTTCGATGGTCATGATGTGTTCAATGCGATGGGTGTTGACGTGGTCTATCATGGCGGCCAGAGAGGTGGATTTGCCGCTTCCGGTTGTACCGGTGACCAGGATCATTCCCCGGCGCTCGTCCGCGATTCGTTCCAATACCAGCGGCAGGTTCAGATCATGAATGGACTTGATCAGGGTCGGAATGATGCGCATGACAATACCGATTGCGCCGCGTTGTTGAAACACATTGCAACGGAACCTTCCCAATCCGGGAACGCTGTAAGACATGTCGATTTCGTGATCCTGTTTGAATTGTTCTTTCTGACGGGTTCCCATGATCGAAAAAGCCATGGTGATGGTGTCTTCCTGCATGAGCCGTTTGAGCTCCACCAGTGGATGGAGGGTGCCGTCGATTCTGAGAACGGGATGGTTACCGACTTTCAGGTGGAGATCGGACGCGTTACGCTCTACCGCAATTTTCAGTAGATCATCTATGTTCATGACTCGCGCCTCCGCCGTATATTATAAGCTTTTCTGGAAGGATATCAAGTTTGGGAACGGATCCGGATATGATCAGGGCAACGCTGCCGGCAGGGGGTAGTGAACCCCCGACTGCACGATCTCCACATCCGGAATGCCCTGATTCAGGAGTTTCTGCCTGAGGCTGGTGAGCGAATCGGCTTCTCCATGAACCAGGAAGATCTTTTTCAAGCGGTCCAGGTCGTGTTTGCCCAGCCATTCCTGCATCTCCTTGTAGTCTGCATGGGCGGAAAAAGCATTCAGCGTCACGACTTCCGCTTTGACGGGGTAATCTTTGCCGAATATTTTAACTGAGGGATGTCGTTCCACCAGTTTCCGACCCAGGGTGTTTTCCGCCATGAAGCCCACAATCGCCACGATGTTGCGGGGTTTGCCGATGTGGTTTTTCAAATGGTGAAGGATGCGGCCGTTTTCAGCCATGCCGCTGGCGGAAATGATGACAGCCGGCCCCTCCAGGTCGTTGATTTCACGCGATTCGCGCACGGATGTCACGTAGCGGATGGTTTCAAACCCGAAAGGATCGATGTTTTTGGACAAAAAGTAATCCACGGTTTCACGGTCAAAACATTCCGGGTGGATTTTAAATATCGAGGTGGCGTTTACGGCCATGGGGGAGTCGATGAAAATGGGAAGGGCATGGATGCGGCGTTCGCGGGTCAATTGGTGAATAAAGTAAATGAGTTCCTGGGTGCGTTCAATGGTAAAGGCGGGGATAATGACTTTCCCACGGCGCTCTGTGGCGCGCCGGATCACCTTTTCCAGTGATTCCCGGGCCATGCCGATCGATTCGTGCAAACGGTTTCCATAGGTGCCTTCCAGGACCAGGTAGTCCATTGGCGGCAAGATTTCGGGGTCGCGGATAATGGGTAGATTGGGACGGCCGAGGTCGCCGGAAAATCCGATACACATGCCGTTATCGATCTCGAGGTGGACGGTGGCGGCGCCCAGAATATGGCCGGCGTCGTAAAAGTTGGCCTTTACTCCAGGGATCGCGCCAAAGGTTCTATGGTAGCCGTGCCCGGCGAAATGCTGCATGGCGTTTACGGCATCCTGGCTGTCGTAAAGCGGTTCGTAGGCGATGAGGTTGCGCTCCGGGTACTTGCGGGCCTTTTCCGCCAGGTATTCATGATCTTTTTGCTGGATGTATGCGCTATCGAAAAGGATGATGTTGGTGATGTCGCGTGTGGCGGATGTGGCGAATACCGGGCCGTCGAATCCTTTCTTCACCATGATGGGCAAGGCGCCTGAATGGTCGAAATGGCCGTGGGTCAGAATGATCGCGTCCACATCGGCCGGGTTGAACGGCAGGTCACGGTTCTTTTCATAGGATTCCCGCCGGCGCCCTTGAAACATGCCCGAATCGATCTGCAATGTGTGGCCGTCTACGTCCAGGAAATGCTTTGAACCGGTAACCTCCCGGCAGGCTCCGTGGGAGTAAAAGTCGATTTTCATGCCATTAATATACTGGTGATGAGAATAGAACGCAATCCCCGGGTTGACACTTTTCTGCCGCGCGGCTATAGTGAATGAGATTGTGGTGCGTGTGAATGAGCCTAAAAATCCTTGCCTTGACCGCCTTGCTTTCAATTCCCCTGTTCGTGGCTTTGTGGATGCTGGGCCGCTTTGAGAAGCGCCGCAAGCAGCGGATCGTGGATGATTTTCTTGCTTATGCCCATGCCCATCCCGCGTCGGGGCGCAACATGCGTGAAATGCGGCGCGTGTTGTTGCCGGTGGATCTGGATGTATGGCTGCACGCCACGGACAGCAACGGCCGCCTGTTGCGTGGGCGACTGCGTGATCTCTCTTTGAGTGGAACTGCCGCGATCATCGGTGGTTTCCGCCGCCGCCTCGAGCCCGGAATGGAGGTGAACCAGGCGATTATTTCCACGCCGCTGAACCGGTTCTGTGTAGAGTGCATGCGCCTGGTGCGGATCGGTTCGGGACCGGATCGGCATGTGGCGGCCTTTCAATTTCAGCGCATTGATACGGCACAGTTTAAAGAACTGCAACGATTCATCGGTTACCTGGACCGGTATCAGCATCATGAAACTGCCCGGAATTGAGTTTCCCCATCGCCGCCTGTTTGTGGACCTGTTCGGTGAAGCGGTTTTCCTGGTGGGAGGAACGGTCCGGGATTATTTACTTACAGCCGCCCGGCGTGGGGGCCGGGATATCGACCTGGTTGTGACCGGCCGCACTTACGGGGAAATCGAAGAGATTCTCAGCCCCCATGGCCGCACCGGAACCGTGGGAAAGAGTTTCGCCGTCGTCAAGTTCACTGTTGACGGCATGACCTATGATGTGTCTGTGCCGCGCATGGATGCACGCCTGGATCCGCGCCGCCATTCCCACCGCAATTTCGCCATTCTGTCCGGACCGAAAATTACGCTTGAAGAGGATCTCGCCCGCCGTGATTTTACCTGCAACTCAATGGCAATGCGTCTGGTGGACAACGAATTAGTGGATCCGTTCAACGGCAGGGAGGCCTTGCGTCAGCGCCGAATCGTCATGACCGGTCCCGATACGTTCGCAGATGATCCATTGAGGCTATTGCGTTGCGCCCGATTTGCCGCGGTTCTCGGGTTTAAAGTAGACCCGGAAATCATCCGCCGCGCCGCGTCTATTCCCCTGCAAGAACTAAGCCGGGAACGTGTGCAAGAAGAGTTATTCCGCCTGCTCCTGGAACCCCACCGCCCCTCAATGGGTCTGGATGGGTATTTTCGTTTGTCCGTGCTAAAGCAGCTTTTTCCGGAACTGGATCGTCTGGCATTGACCATCCAGGATGCCCAATTTCACCCTGAAACCGATGCCCAGGGCCACCATACCGTCTGGGCCCATACATGCATTACCGTTGACGTGGCGCGACGCTGCGCGCGACTTTTCGCTTTGGATGACAACCGCTCTCTGGCCCTGTTACTGGCTGCGCTGCTGCATGATCTGGGCAAATCCCTAACCACAACCTGGGAGTACAAGCGGGGTCGCATGACCGTGACATCGCCCTTGCACGATTCGCACGGCGTGGACATGGCTGCGGCACTTTTAGAGAGGATCAACGTCGAAACCCGGCAGGGATTTCCCCTCAAGCAGGCCATACTGGACCTGATCCGCAGCCATCACCGTATCTACGAGTTATACCGCAATCGGGAAGAGATCGGCTTCAAAGCGGTCGCCCGCCTGGTCAAGGACATGGATGGAGAAGACCTCCTGCTTTCCCTGCTGGATTACGCCGATCGACGTTCACGTGAACGTGAACCCCTGAATTTTGTCAAGCCGGACGCCATTTTTTCGTGGTTTCGGGAGCGCACCCAGGAGTTTAACCTGAACCGGGAAACCATTCGTCCTTTGATCATGGGGCGCCACTTGCTGCAATACGGGGTTCATCCCGGCCCGGCAATGGGACGCTGGCTGGAGAGGTTGTATGAGCGGCAATTGAGCGGCGATTTTTCCACGGTAGATGAGGGCCTTTCCCTGTTTGAACAGATGATGGAGTCCAACGGAAGCGAAAAGTCGAAAGTCGAAAGTGAAAAGAAGGTGACAGGGGACAGGAGACAGGTGACAGGGAAAAAACGTAGGGGCGGTTCGTGAACCGCCCTGTAGAACGTAGAAGGTAGAACGTAGAAAGCAGGTAAGAAAGCAACATGTGAAAGGCAGGGGACAGGAGACAGGAAGTCGAAAGTGAAAGCACTTGGCGAAGGGCGAGTGGCAAGGGGCAAGAGGCAAGATGACAGGAAGAAATCAGTCGAAAGTTGAAAGTCAAAAGTGAAAACCAAGCGACAAGGAACTCTCTCAACGTTTCTAATCCAGGGCGGGTTTGAAACCCGCCACTACATTCTCAACTTCTTCTCAACTCCCCAACTTTTTAACTTTTTCAACTTCTTTCCTTTTCAACTTTTGGTTCTCTTCCATTTTGTGTGGGTTTGCACGTCACTCTGGTTTAAAAAGGGAAAGGCTTTTGAAGGGTACCCTTTCGGGCATAAATACCCAGTGGGCATAAGTCACCGCTCACCACTTCGGTGTTCTTCGACGGCTTAAGATGGCCATGGTGGATGTTCGGGATGTTTCCGAGGCCGGCTTTCGTCTTCGGGGAGTACCCCTCAGCCGACCATCCTGTCTCAGACCATGGGTCCCCGGAACCTACGTTTGCGTTCGCTTATGCTTTATGCCCTGCGGGTACTCATACTCACAACCGCTTACCAATTACCAATGTGTATTTACCCACACAAAACGTAATAGATCCCAACTTTTCAACTCTTCAACTTTAATAGGGAGCCGATATGGTTGTAATTCGATGCTCGAAACTGAAAACGAATGCCCAACTGCCACGGGCCGCTCATGAGGGAGATGCCGGCCTGGATCTTTTTGCCGCCGAAGATTGCATGATCCCGGTTGGACAATGGCGACGGGTGGGCACGGGCATCGCCATGGAACTGCCGGTGGGAATGGAAGGCCAGGTTCGTCCTCGCAGCGGCCTTGCCTGGCGACACGGGGTTACGGTGTTAAACGCCCCCGGCACGGTTGATTGTGGCTATCGGGGGGAGGTTATGGTAATCCTCATCAATCACGGCAACAGAGATTTCAAGGTAAGCTCCGGCATGCGCATCGCCCAATTGGTGATCGCGGAAGTTGCGCAGGCCCGCGTTGAGTGGGCAGAAAGCTTGAACGACAGCCATCGGGGCGACAATGGATTCGGGTCGACGGGTGTAGAAGATTTTTCCGGGGCGCCAAAAAAGCTGTCGGAGTGAATTTCGAAGCGGCTGCCGATGATTCCACTAAACTCATGGCGTTTGCCTGCGTACCGTGAACAGGATCAGCCGGGATTCGTCTCAGGGTCAGACTTGATCCGGCGCGGTCATCCGCATACACTGGGAACCGAGGTGAAAAGATGAAAAACAGGACGGCTTCCCTGGATGAAGTGGCGGACCTGCTGGCCCTTATGAAAGATCCGCTGCTGGTTCGCGGGTTTCTGGAGAGCCTGTTGACTCCCCGGGAAATCTCGGATTTGGCCGGGCGCTGGGAATTGGTTAAATTGCTGGATGCCGGATGGACCCAGCGCGATATCGCCCGGGAACTGGGAATGAGCCTGTGCAAAATCACCCGGGGCGCCCGGGAGTTGCGACGTCCGCATGCCCCATTCCGGCGTGTATTGCGATTGCGTAACCACATGCTGGAAAATCAAAACGGGCCGAAGCCGGGTTGAGTCCGGGCGGGGCATCTGCTATAGTGGCGACGAGTCGTAAGACGACGATTGAGAGGAGATGATTATGCAGGCGACAAAAGTGGTATGGGTGGTAATCCTGGCGGCGATGTTGCTGGGTTGCGGGGGCTCCGCCGAAGACGCGGATTCGCAACCGCTTGAATTGGAAAGCGATTCGGCCCGCACAAGTTACGCGATTGGATACAATTACGGCAGCAATATCCGGCGTCTTGCCGGCGAACTGGATCTTGAAGCCCTGATAGCCGGGGTAAAAGATGCCTATCAGGAAAGCGAATCGAGAATGAAACCAGAGGAAGTGGCGCAACGCATGCAGCAATTTCAACAGGATGTGATGCGCCGTGACCAAGCGCGCCGCCAGGAAGAATCATCACGAAATATCGCCGAGGGTGATGCATTCCGCAAGGCCAACAAAGAAAAGCCGGGTGTTATGCAAACCCCTTCTGGTTTGCAATATGCGGTAATCAATCCCGGTGACGGCCCCAGTCCCAAGCCCAGTGACCGGGTGAAGGTCCATTATCACGGCACATTGATCGACGGCACGGTGTTTGACAGTTCCGTTGAGCGCAAAGAACCCGTGACTTTCCGCTTGGACGAGTTGATTCCGGGATGGGTGGAAGGCATTCAGCTGATGCGGGTTGGCGCCAAGTATCGTTTTGTCATTCCCCCCGAGTTGGCTTACGGAAAGCGGGGCTCACCGCCAAAGATCGGGCCGGACGCCACGCTGATTTTTAGCGTCGAATTGCTGGATATCGAAAAATAAGGACCCCATATAAGTGTAAATTCTACGCAGCCAGCACGCGGGAATCGGCGCTGATGAAGGCATTTGACAATTTTGAAAACCGGGCTCTATAATGGGGGCGATGAGGAGAGATACCGTTGCATTAACCATAGCCGGAAGCGATTCAGGCGGAGGGGCCGGCATTCAAGCCGATCTGAAAACATTTTCGGCCTGCGGGGTGTTCGGTACCAGCGTGATCACTGCCGTAACCGCGCAAAACCTTGACGGCGTATATGCCATTCAGGCGGTGGATGCCGATATGGTGCGGCGGCAACTTCGGGCTGTCCTTGACGGTTTCCCGGTTACGGTCGCAAAAACCGGGATGCTATTCTCTAAAGAGATCATCGAGGTGGTTGCAAAAGAACTTGAGGCGCAACCCCATATCCCCCTGGTTGTGGATCCGGTTTTCGCCGCTACTTCCGGTGGACGCCTGATTTGCGATGATGCAATTGAGTCACTGCGGACACGCCTCTTTCCCCGGGCCTTTTTAATTACACCGAACATTCCGGAAGCCGAGGCCCTGCTGAATGAGAGTCTGGATGGTGAAGAACACCTGGAAGCCGCGGCACAAACACTTTTTCAACGCATTCAGGTTCCTATTCTGTTAAAGGGAGGGCATTTGCAGGGCCGGGCCGTGGATGTACTGGCCACCCATGCCGGGATTAAATCCTTTTCTATTCCCATGGTCAGGGGCGTCAATAACCATGGCTCAGGGTGCACGTTCGCATCCGCCGCAGCGGCATGGCTGGCTCGGGGTGCCGGGTTGGAAGCCGCTGTAGCGGCGGCCAAGGAGTATACCAGCCGTACGTTGATCTATTCCCTGAGTCTGGGCCCGAATATCCAGGTGATAAACCATTTCTGGCGCGTTCCCGACCCCGAGAGAGACCCTGAGCATGAATCGGAATAAGGATGCGGGCGTGTTGATCGATACCGACGGGGCCTGTTCCGGGAACCAGTTTCAACGCAATGCGGGCGGCTGGGGTGCGGTGATGCGTACAAACAGCCAAGTCAGAGAGATATGTGGTGGTGAGCGCAACACAACCAATCAGCGCATGGAGATTATGGCGTGCATACGGGCATTGGAAGCCTGGGGCCGGCCGGAAGTCAGGCTGGAATTGCGTTCAGACAGCGCCTATCTGGTCAACTGTATGAACCAGAAGTGGTACCAGCGCTGGCGACGCAACGGCTGGCTGAATGCCAAGCGCCGGCCCGTTGAAAACCGGGACCTGTGGGAACGATTGCTGGAGCTGGTTGAATCCCTGGACATATCTTTTGTAAAAGTCAAGGGGCACTCAGGAGACAGGTGGAATGAACGGGCGGACGCCCTGGCGCGGCAGGGAATGGCAAAGTTCTGTGAGTAAGAAGCGGTGTCCGCAGACGGATTCGCGGCCATGAGGGAAACGGCATGATCATACCGGTATCGTCGGGAAAAGGCGGAGTGGGGAAGACCACTTTTGCGCTGAACGCGGCCCTGACTCTGGCGCGGCGGCGCACAACCGTGTTGGTGGACCTGGATCCGGGAACTTCAAGTCTGCGTTCTTTCCTTGACATGCCGATCCAGCGCGATCTTTACCACTTTATCAAACGCGATGTTCCCATAAAGGAGTGCACCCTGGGGTTGAACCGCAGCCTGGATCCCGAAGGCCTGTTTCGTCGTTTTCGGGTGATTGCATCCCCGGCGAGTTTCATTGACGAAATTGTCAACATGGAACCGGTGCACATGGAAAAGCTTCAACGGGGCCTGATGGAATTGAACGCCGACTACGTTATTCTGGACAACCGGGCCGGACTGGATCGCCATGTGCTCGATTTCATGCCCCTGGCCAATTCCGGAATTCTCATATTTACCCCGAGATTACGCGCCGCCACGCTGACGGCCGCGGAAATGGTGCGCGCGGCCCTGATCCGCGCCTGCCGGCACGTGTTTTCGGCTCCGGATGATGACCTGGCTGTCCTGGCGGGAAGAGAACTGCCCGATTCCGCGGAGTACCTGGAACAACTGGATGCGTTTTCCCACAAACCCGAAGGGCCGGTGTTTGACTTGTGGCTGGAATGGGTACGTGAACGGATCGGTGACTGCCTGCTCACACGGGTGCTGGAGCGGGTGGTATCCGGTTACCGTGTTTTCTTTGTCCTCAATCAGTTCGACAGTGTAGAGGATTCCGCGGAACAGGTGGTTCGGCCGTTTATGGAGCGGCTCTACAAATCGGTTTCCCAAAGGGTGACGGCCATCAACATGGGCTGGATGGTGGCCAGCGACGAGATCCGCCTTTCGGGAGAATCGGGCCTGCCTTACCTCTTGATGCAGCATTATCGGCGCCGGCGCAAGGATCCGGACGCGGAACGCTGGGAGGGGTTTCTTCGTGATCTGGCCGGGCTGCAGCAACGGCCGCCGAATCGCAAGCAGACGGTTCCGCTTGACGATGAATTGAACCGCCAGGTGGACCTGCTGAACCGCATGTACGTACACAACGCGGGACGAAACCCGGAAACCAACCTGGATTTCATTGCGGAAAGGTTGATCGGGTTTACGTTAAACACCACCCATCGGTGCGGAATGCGGCGTTTTCTAACCCCGCTGGAATGGCTGAGGGAACTGCAGACCTGGGTCTGAACTGTAACGGGTTCAGCGACGGACACCCAACAGCCGTTCCAGTTTTGACTGGTCGAATCCCACTACCGGCTGGTTGTTTACCAACGTGACGGGAACACCCTGCTGACCGGTGCGTCGCACCATGTCCCGGGCGGCGGCGGGATCACGGCTGATATCCACCTCACGAAAACGGATATTGAGTTTGCGCAGATGGCTTTTGACCGCCCGGCACCATGAACAGGTGGGGGTTGTAAACACAACTACTTTCGGGGTCTGGTTCATTGCCGCTTTCCTCCGCACAGATTTTATTAGTTAAATATTAACACAGAGCCGATCCGGTGTCAATGCGGCCATATCCGCCATTAGCGCAGATCGTTGTGAGAAATGCAGGATGGTTGTTTTTATTCCATGTCGCGGTATAATGAGGCTGAGAGATCACCTTTAGGAGGAACGGCGTCATGTCCAGAAAGTACAATTTTTATGCGGGACCAGCGGTATTGCCGCGGGAAGTCATGGAGAAAGCCCAGTCGGAGCTGCTGAACTTGAACGGGATCAATCTTTCGATTCTTGAAATCAGCCACAGGTCCAAGGACTTTGATGACATCATTCAGGGTGCGGAAGCCAAAATCCGCTCTTTAATGGGCGTATCCGATGACTATGCCGTGCTGTTTCTGCAGGGCGGTGCCAGCATGCAGTTCGGCATGGTGCCCATGAATTTCCTGAAGGCAGGTACGGCTGATTATGTGAATACGGGTGCATGGGCCAAAAAGGCCATCAAGGAAGCCAACCTTTTCGGCAAGGTTCATGTGGCGGGATCTTCAGAGGATAAGGGATTTTCGTATATCCCCACCAACCTGGAGTTTTCCCAAGGTGCCGCATATGTTCACATCACCTCAAATGAAACCATCGGCGGTATCCAGTGGAAAGAGTACCCGAATACCGGCCAGACACCCCTGATGGCCGACATGTCTTCCGATATCATGTGCCGGGAAATCGACGTCGATCGCTTCGGCCTGATCTATGCCGGAGCCCAGAAAAATATCGGACCTGCGGGTGTCACCCTGGTGATTCTGCGGCGCGACCTTCTGGGTCGGATCGCTGACGGCTTAACCACCATGCTCGATTACCGCACCCATGTGGACAAGGGCTCCATGTACAATACCCCGCCTTGCTTTGCCGTCTACGTGGTCAAATTGATGATGGAATGGGTCGAAGCCCAGGGAGGCGTGGCCGCCGTTGAACGGGTCAATCGCCGCAAGGCCGCGCTGGTGTACGATACCATTGACGCCGATGATTTCTACCGCGGTACCGCCCGTAAAGAGGATCGCTCCATCATGAATGTCACCTTCCGCCTGCCCTCCGAAGAACTGGAAGCCCTGTTTGTCAAGGAAGCGACCGCTTCGGGTTTGATGGGCCTAAAGGGCCATCGCAGTGTGGGCGGGTGCCGGGCATCCATCTACAACTCCATGACCCTGGAGGGGGTGGAAGTTCTGGTCGATTTCATGCGCAGCTTCCGCAAAAAGCACGGTTGAACCGTCCCCGCCCGGTCTCTAATACCATTCCGTTACCAGGTGGGGTAAGTGGCTGGTGTGGTTGAGCGCGGTCAGGGTGAACCCGCGGCCGGGTTCCCACACCAGTTGTGTAATGGAACCGTTATCCAGGTGAAATTTCCAGAAATAATTGCTATCCAGTCCCATGGCGACTCCCAGCAGGCATTTTATTACCGAGCGGTGGGTGACCGCGGTTAGCGGGCTGGTCGCGGACTCCGGGAACCATTCCAGGAAATCACGTGCCCGTTGATGCACATTTTGCAGGGATTCACCTCCGGGAAAACGCATGGAGTGGGGATGATTAACCCAGCGTTCCCATGCGCCGGGAAAATCGTGTTGGATGTCAGTTTTGCGTTTTCCGCTCCAATCCCCCAGGTCCAGGTTGTTCAGGCGTTCATCCACGGAAATCGGCAGGCCGGGAAAAGCGAGTCGGGCCGTTTCCTGCGCCCGCTGTAACGGGGAGCAAACCACGGCAAGGGTTTTTGAAAGCGACGTCGCCCTCTGCAGGGCCCTAGCCTGTTCGTTTCCCCGGATGGACAGGGATATCTCCAGGCGTCCACGGAAGATGCCTTCGCGGTTGGAACGGGTTTCACCATGGCGGATCAGGAACAGCACCCGCTGTTGGCCCGCGTTTTTCGCGGTCTTCATGTGATGGCTCCGCGGGTGGTTGGAAACCGCGTGTATTCGCGGTTGTCAATGATCTCAACCAGGGCTTGCACCACCCGATACACCTCTTGGGCCGTGTTGTACAGCGCCACCGGGGCGATACGGATGGTATCGGGGGGGCGGAAATCGGGAATAATGCCGCGTGCTTTCAGGGCGGCGGCGATGCGCAGGCTTTCGTGGTCTCGCGCCAGGGCCACGTGGCCGCCCCGGCGGCCGTCTTCTTGGGGATTCACAATGCGGAACGAATAGGGAGGGTGGCTCAAGCGTTCATCCACCAGCCGCATCAGCAGATCCGTCAGGAGCAGGGAGCGTTTCCGGATGGCGTCGATACCCGCCTCGCGGATTACTTCCAGAGCACCCGCCACCGCGGCGGCGCCGAGTATTCCGGGAGAAGAGATCTGCCAGGCGCCGGCATCGGGTTGGGGAATGAAGTCCGGCAACAGGTCGAATTGCTTTTCCTTGACAAATCCGAACCAGCCGGGAAGTCGGGGATGACGGGAACCATGGTGGCGTTCATGGACAAACAGAAAGGCGGGGCTGCCGGGTCCGCCGTTGAGGTATTTGTAGGAACACCAAAGGGCGAAATCAATGCCCCATTTGTGGAGCTGGTGGGGAACGGCTCCGGCTGAGTGTGAGCAATCAAAACCAATCAGAATCTCCCGTTCCCGTGCCGCCGCCGACAGCCGGGGCATGTCCAGGAGTTGGCCGGAGGTGAAAAGCACTGAAGGCAAAAACACCAGGGCTACATCTTCGGTCATGGCGGCAATGATTTTTTCTTCATCCAGGGTGCGGCCGTCCCCGGACCGCACCCGCACCAGGTGGCGCACCGGGTCCAGCCCGCGCAAGCGCAATTGACCGTCCAAAGCGTACAGGTCGGTGGGAAAATTCAGCTCGTCGGCGAGGATTTTGTCTTTTCCCGGGAGCGGATTAAAAAAAGACGCTACCAATGAGTGGATATTGACGGTGGTGGTGCCCGTGGCCACAACTTCCCCGGGAAGCGCGCCGACCAGGGGAGCCGCCATTTCTCCCAGGGTCTCGGACAGGGTGAACCATGCCGGGGTTCCATCCATCCAGCCGCCGATTCCGCGGTTGCGCCAATCGTTCATGACCTGTTCAACCCGGCGTGCGGCGGCGCGGCATTGCAGCCCCAGAGAATTTCCATCCATGTAAATGGTGTTTTCAAGAATAAAGAATTCTTTGCGAAATTCAAGCAGGCGATCATGCCGGTCCATCCGCAGGATATCGGCTTCGCAAACGGCAGCGGACATAAGCACCTCCGCTTGCTATTGTACCCCGAGTGGGATCTGCTTGCCAGGCTTGACCCGATGGCGTACAATTATCTCGAAATCACCAGGGAGGCGGAATGGATAAAAAAATCCTTGGTATCCTGGTACTGTTGCTGGCTGCATCTGTGGTCAATGCCGGGGGAATCGGCAGGAACGAAACCAGGGCCGGGCTTATGCTTACGGCTATCCACCATACCACCTATATCGGCGGTTGCTTCGAAATGGGGGTTGGCCGGCGCGTGGCCCTGGGAGGGGACGTGAGCGTGTGGCTGGAGGGGAACGGAGGAATGGTTCTGTCCCCGCACCTTGCTTATCATTTTCCCCTGCGGGTATCCCGCCTCGAACTCTTTGCTGGTGCCGGTCCGTCCCTGGCTTTCGGCTTCCAGGGCGGGTCCGCGTTCCGGGTGAAACTGTTCGCCGGCGCCCGCTACTGGTTCAACCGGAAAACCGCGCTGTTTACCCGCCTGGTCGCCGAGTTCGGTGACGGGGATGACCTGGGCGGCACGCTGGGAATCGAGTGGCGCTTGTAAAACTGGATTTTTCCGGTTTTGGTTATATAATTGTGTCGTCCTCTTTGCAGGCCGCTTTTTTTTCTCGTGAATTGTCTTGACATGATTTGGACTGCCAAAAAAACAGGGCAAAAGGATTGGCCTGCAAACATAGGGTGAATCCAGTGAGGTGAAAAGTGAAAAAACATTTCATATGGTTTGTGTGGCTGTTGCTTCCACTGGGTATTGCCGCCAATGAGAAGCCGGAGCGCTGGCGCCTGGAAGCGGAAGGCGGGATGGTTATTCCCGGCTACAATACGGTTCAGGTTCCCAACCCGGAAGGAACGCGTTTCTCTCTACGCGACGACCTGGAGACTGATTCCCGGGCCTACCTGCGCTTGCGTCTTTCCTGGCATTTCGCCCGCCGTCATGAGTTGTCCCTGTTGTACGCTCCGCTCAGCTTGGATGCGGCTGGAGTTCTCCCCGCTGACATTCGTTTCGAAAACAGCCTTTTTCCTTCCGGGGAAACCGTTAACGCAACCTACCGCTTCAACTCCTACCGCCTGACCTGGCGGTGGCACTGGGTTCAAAAGCCCAAATTGAATCTCTGGGTGGGGTTGACCGCCAAGATCCGCGCTGCGGAGATCCGCCTGCAAAGCACTAAACAGGAGGCATACACGGACAATGTCGGGTTTGTCCCCCTGTTGCACCTGCGAATGGTCTGGCACTGGAGCGGCCGGGCCGGTTTGATTGTGGAGGCGGATGCTGCGGCGGCCAAGCAGGGCCGCGCCGAAGACGTTGTGGCCATGGTGTTCTGGAAACCCGGGAGCGCCGGCACCGAGTTGCGTGCGGGTTACCGTTTCGTTGAAGGCGGTGCGGACGTGGAACAGGTTTATAATTTCGCCTTTATCGGCTACCTGTTCGCCGGCGTGGCTGTGCATTTTTAAGTTGGAAAGTTGGGTTCTCTTCCATTTTGTGTGGGTTTGGGGGTTATGCATATTTGAAAAAATGATAAGGCTGCATGAGAGT
>OMKS01000082.1_pt1 | contig 77585 bp, 54 predicted proteins | sample 1674721 | NCBI WGS metagenome assembly OMKS01 (sample SAMN06264996, study PRJEB25208) | sediment metagenome | isolation source: hot spring sediment | place: USA: California | collected 2014-09-02 | reverse complement strand
AACGGGCTTTTTAGATGAAAAAACAAAAACAGGCGGCGGTGGGATTCGAACCCACGAATAACGGTTTTGCAAACCGTCGCCTTGGACCGCTTGGCTACGCCGCCGTATATTCAGATTTGTCCGGCATGTCAAGATCATCCTTCCAAAAGCCGGAGAACTCGCTCCAGCAGATATTCGGTTAATCTAAATAAAAGCGGCCAATATTGCAAGAAAAAAGGATAAAATAATAAATTCCGCCCTTAATTTTCTTGCAACACTGTCCTGTTTTGTGTAGGGTAAAAGGCAGTTCGCCGGAAAGGGTTTTTCCGGTTCTATTCCTGAATAAAGCTGATATTTAACGGTATTATACACTTATTGGGGTATAGTGTAACGGTAGCACGACTGACTCTGGATCAGTTAGTTGGGGTTCGAATCCCTGTACCCCAGAATCAACATAAAGCACGAAAAAGGAAAGACTTGCGATTAAGCCCCCTTAGCTCAAGAGCGGGGCCTTTTTCGTTTATTTTTCGATTTTGTCCGATTAACATTTTACGAGGACGCCGCTATGCCCTATTATAGGTAAAATCCACCCTCTTTTGGTTACGTCTGAAGGCCGCACCAGGAAATCCGTGGTCACAAAAGAATGAGGTGAATAATGGAATGACGAAAACGCGTGATGCAGCGGTCAATGCGGCTGGGGCATTGTGTGTGCGACCCCAAGCAGCCGTGTCCATGCGATTTGTTCAAAGAGAAAAACATTTGTCTCTGCGCCGGGGAACGGTTGGACGAGCCGACCGGCCCGGTCGCCCTGACGCAGCTTGTGCAAAAGGCCGGCTGCGCATCGAAGATCGACCAGGCCTTCCTCAAAGAAGTTCTCCGCGACCTGCCCGACCCCGGCGATCCGCGCGTGTTGATCAGCTCGGCCGCCGGCGATGATGCGGGCGTCTATGAACTGCCGGACGGGACGTGTCTGGTGCAGACGGTGGATGTGTTCACGCCGTCGGTCGATGATCCGTATCTATTCGGCCAGATCGCCGCGGCCAATTCCGTCAGTGATGTCTATGCCATGGGTGGCGCCCCGCTGACGGCGCTATCAGTCATTGGTTTTCCCGTAAGACAAGTCCCCGACGCCGTGATGACCGACATCCTCCGCGGCGGCATCGACAAAATGCACGAGGCCGGCGTCTCGGTTATCGGCGGGCACAGTATCAACGACAGTCAGCTCAAGGCCGGCTTTGCCGTAACCGGCGTGGTGGATAAACACCGCATCATTACTAACGCCGGGATCAAACCGGACGACGTGCTTATCCTGACCAAACCGCTGGGCACTGGGATCGTGGCCTTTGCCGCTCAAATCCGGAAAGCCGCTGCACAAAGCCTTCAGGACGCAGCCGAGTCGATGACGCAATTGAACAAAATCGCCGCCGAATTGATGATTCAGCACAATGCCCATGCCTGCACTGACGTTACGGGCTTTAGCCTGATGGGACACCTGGCGGAAATGGCCCTGCGCAGCGGCGTGGATGTCGAGGTGTGCTGGGACCGCATCCCCCTGCTGGACGGGGTACTGGATTATGTCGCGGCGGGTATTCTGCCCGGCGGCATCGAACGCAACAAAGAATCCTGCGGCCATGCCGTATCCCGCGATGCCGAGGTCAGCGAACTGATGGAAGATATGCTCTATGACCCGCAAACGTCCGGCGGCCTGCTGATCGCCGTCAGGCCTGACAATGCCGAGGCCCTGCTCAAAAGTCTGCACAACGCAGGCGTCACCGCCGCCGCTATCATCGGCCGAGCAGCCGCCTCCGGCACAGGCCGTATTCACTTGAAAACCGACCACACCCGTACACAGCCCGACCCTGTCAAATCCGCCGAACGCGCCGTGGCGCGTCAAAGCACGCCGCACCCCGTCCAGTCGGCCGAGTCAGCCGCTGCAGCGCTGGAATGCTGCTGTCCGTCAACTACAGCAAGTCCCCCGGTCGGGACGGAGGCGACGTTTCAGCAGTTTCTGGCCTCGGCCGGTCGCCCCGGGAGGCTGGATGCGGTAACTAAGCAGGCCGTCAATATCGCCCTGAGCGTCCTGACCCGATGCGAACCGTGCCTGAAGATCCATCTGAAAAAGGCTCAAAAAATGGGCTTTTCACAGGCCGAAATTGACGACGCCGCCTGGCTGGGTATTGCATTCGGCGGCTCGCCGGCTATGATGTTCTATAAACAGCTAAGTGATAAGGCAAAGGATAAAGGGTAAAGGGTGAAATTTGTGGCACGGGCTTGCAGTCCGTGAAAACACGGCCAAGATGGCCGTGCTGCGTTTTTCCTTTTTCCTTGACTATCGGAGGTGACAGGCAACCGGTGTTGCTCCTGGTCTTCAAAACCAGCGTGGGGCGGCGATCCCGTCCCGGGTGGGTTCGACTCCCATTCGCCTCCGCCATTTTTTTGTTAAGAGGTCGTGCCGTTAATCTCGCTTCAGTTTGGCCATCATCGCCGCATACCCTTTGCTGATGTGCGGTCGATCGGCCAGGTGCAGCCGACTGAGCACCTTCTTGATGGTTTGTTCATCCGGGCCCTCCACCTCGACGAAACAGCCCAACGGCGGCACATTGTCCAGACAAACCTCACAGCCGTCCAGCTCCCACAGACATCGCGTTTTTGATACCGTTACATACGTTTGGTACCCCAGCCGATTGAAAATATCTGTCATTGCCCTTCCGTCGGCGATCTGCGTTTCAATCTCTTCACGTGTCTTATAAGCGCCGCCCTGCCGCGGCCCTTTGAAGGTCAGAATCGAAACGGCATTGCCGTCGGTTGTTTCGGTGCGGATCCGAAGTCCGCAGCGGTTTTTTTTCAGCATACCGGCGGCATCTCGAAAATGGACGTCGTGCTGAACGCGCTCGGCAACAAAACGCGCACCGACCGCCTTGAGACGTTCGGCCATCGACTCAAGAGATTCGACTTTGATCTTGGCCTCGATTTCCAGACCCATTCAAGACACCTGCGCAAAATAGACGACATAATTTTTGCCGTAGCGCCTGGCGCATTTGGGACACGTTGTGTAATACATCAAGTGCCGTTTGATAGTCTTGCCCTTGTCAATAACCCACTCCTGCATCTGTTTGCACCACAGGCGTGTATCTTTGTAGGGCCCCTCGAACACTTTTGAAAGGAATGTCCCGCTGATGGTTACATTATCGGCCTGGGGAACCTGTTTGCCAACCTCAAGATAAAGCTCCATCGTCCACGGCGAAATGTGATCCGACAGAGCCAGCGGCGGCTGCGGCGTAAAGGCGCCTGCCTTGTCGATTTTGTCCATACACCGCACTATCACCTTGCCGAAATTCAGCGGTATATGCATAAAACAACGCACCTTGTCTTTGATGAACAACTTACCGTCCCACTGAAACTCTTTTTCGTCCCATGGAGTCGGGTCGAACTTTGGGCAGCAGCCCGTCTCTGAAGGATATGGATTGTTCATCTCGTTTCTCCTGTTAAACTACGATATTGACCAATCGCGATTTAATGACGATGACTTTTTTGGGCGTTTTGCCGTTCATAGCCGCCTGCACTTTGTTCGAGGCCAGCGCCTTTTGCCGAATCGTTTGCTCATCGGCATCGGCGGCCAGGACAATCTTGTCCTTGATCTTGCCGAGCACCTGTACGGCCAGTTCCACCTCTTTGGCCTTGCACAACTGAGGATCATAGGTCGGCCACGGCGCATAGGCCAGTGTATCACAATGGCCCAGCCGCTGCCAGAGTTCCTCGGCGATATGCGGCGCAAACGGCGACAGCAGCAGCACGAACGTTTCAACGACCTCTTTCGGGCGGACGTTCCGCCGCGCCAGATGGTTAATAAAAATCATCATCTGACTGATGGCCGTATTAAACCCGAAACCTTCAATGTCTTCAGTCACTTTTTTTATCGTCTGGTGCAGCAGCCGCGTCGTTTCTTCATCCGCCGGGACGTCCTGAATCGCCGCCGTCGGCGCACCGCTGTCGGTATCGATGATCGTCCGCCAGACTTTGTTCAGAAAACGATGTACCCCTTCAACGCCCTGCATACTCCACGGCTTGGTCGCCTCCAGCGGCCCCATAAACATCTCATACAACCGCATCGAATCGGCGCCGTACTGCTCGATCACCGCGTCGGGGTTGATGACGTTGCCGCGGGATTTGCTCATTTTCTGGTTGTCCTCGCCGAGGATCATCCCCTGGTTGACCAGCTTCTTGAACGGTTCCGGCGACGACGTATAGCCCAGATCGTACAGCAGCTTGTGCCAGAACCGCGAATAGAGCAGATGCAAAACCGCGTGCTCGGCCCCGCCGATGTACAAATCCACCGGAAGCCAGTATTTTTCCTTTTCCGAATCAAACGCGGCGGCGGCGTTTTTCGGATCGGTATAGCGCAGATAATACCAGCAGCTTCCGGCCCACTGAGGCATCGTATTGGTCTCGCGCCGGGCCTTGGTCCCGTCGGGCAAGGTCACGTTGACCCAATCGGTCGCCTTGGCCAGCGGCGGTTCACCGGTGCCGGTCGGTCGAAAGTCATCCACATCCGGCAGACCCAGCGGCAGCTCGCTTTCATCCATCGCGATGACCTGCCCGCCTTCGGTGTGCAGAATCGGGAACGGTTCGCCCCAGTACCGCTGCCGACTGAACAGCCAGTCCCGCAGCTTATAATTAACGGCCTTTTTACCCAGGCCTTTTTCTTCGAGCCAGGTCGTGATTTTTTCCTTAAATTCCGGCGTGCTCAATCCGTCAAACTGACCGGAGTTGATCGCCGTTCCGTCACCGGTGAAACACAATCGTTCCGCGGCCGCCTCTTTGGCCAATTCCGGATCATCAGGCCGTACCACCTGAATTATCGGCAGATTGAATTTTTTGGCGAATTCGAAATCACGGTCATCGTGGGCCGGGACGGCCATAATCGCTCCCGTCCCGTAGCTGATGAGAACGTAATCGCTGATCCAGATGGGGATTTTCTCGCCGTTGACCGGATTGACGGCATACGCGCCGGTAAACTGGCCGGTTTTTTCTTTGGATAAATCCGTCCGATCCAGATCGCTCTTTGTGGCGGCCTGCTGTCGATAGGCTGTCACGGCCTCTTTATGCTCCAATGTGGTTATCTGTTCAACCAAGGGGTGCTCCGGCGCCATCACCATATACGTTGCCCCGAACAGCGTATCCGGACGGGTCGTAAAGACGCGCAGCGCCGCATCGTGTCCGACGACCTTGAAATCCACTTCCGCCCCGACGCTCTTGCCGATCCAGTCCTGCTGGAGTTTTTTAATCGATTCGGGCCAGTCCACCTCATTCAGTCCTTCCAGCAGCCGCTCGGCATACTTGGTAATCCGCAGCATCCACTGCCGCATCGGCTTGCGGATGACCGGATGGCCGCCGCGCTCGCTGACGCCCCCGACGACTTCTTCGTTGGCCAAAACCGTTCCCAAGGCCGGACACCAGTTGACCGGTGCATACGATTCATAGGCCAGCCGCTGACTGTCGATATAATTCCGCACGGCCTCATCGCCCTGCGACTGAATCTCGTCGGGGATGGGCAGCTCTTCTATCGGTCGGGCCTTTTGCTGTACCTCGTCAAACCAGCTATTGTAGAATTTCAGGAAAATCCACTGCGTCCATTTATAGTAGCCGATGTCGGTCGTATCGACCTGACGATCCCAATCGTAGGAAAAACCGAGCGCCTGAATCTGCCGCCGCATATTGTCGATATTTTTCTGCGTCGTTTGGGCCGGGTGCGTACCGGTCTGAACGGCGTATTGCTCGGCCGGCAGCCCGAAGGCGTCCCACCCGATCGGGTGCAGCACGTTAAAGCCGCGCATCCGCTTGTAGCGGGCTACAATATCGCTGGCCGTATAGCCTTCCGGATGCCCCACGTGCAGCCCTGCCCCGGATGGATACGGGAACATATCGAGCACATAGTACTTGGGCTTGCCCGCCGCGGCCGGGTCCGAGCCGTCCGGCGTACGAAAGGTCATGTGAGCCAGCCAAAAATCCTGCCATTTCTTCTCAATCCGGTTAAAATCGTATTGTCCATCCTGCATAAAAGCCGTCCTGCCTGTCGCTAAAGTCATAATAATCCATATTGTTACCGAGTAAAAGGCTAATTATATCCAATCGCTCCGAAAGAGCAAGAGGCCGGTAATTACCACAATTCCGGGCGATTGGCCGACGGACAGTATTTGGCAATGACGCAGTTGGCACAATCAGGCTTGCGGGCTTTGCAGATGGCCCGGCCGTGAAAGACCAGGCAATGGCTGAACATCGTCCAGCCGCCGTATTTGGTCTTCGGCACGATTTGCATCAAGTCAAACTCAAGCTTGACCGGGTCGCGGTGTTCCGACAGTCCCAGCCGACGGCTCAGGCGGATGACGTGCGTATCGCAGACGATTCCCTGCACACCAAAGCAATTGCCCAAAATGACATTGGCGGTCTTGCGGCCGACGCCGTTGAGCGAAAGCAACTCGTCCATTGTCCGGGGCGCCTGTCCACCGAATTTTTCGATCAGGGCCTGGCAGGTTTTTTGAATGCTTTTGGCCTTGTTGCGGTAAAAACCGGTCGAGCGGATGTCGTTTTCAAGCTCTTCGGGCGAGACTTTCAGCCAGTCTTCGGGCCTGCGGTATTTTTTAAATAGGTCTTTGGTAACGATATTGACGCGGACATCGGTACACTGAGCGGCCAGGATCGTAGCGATCAGCAGCTCCAGCGGCGATGAAAAATCCAGCGAAACCGTCGCGTCCGGGTAGGCTTTGCGAAGAATAGGAAATATCTTCAGCACGCGGGCCTTTGCCTGAGCCGGATCGACTTTGATAGATGCGGTTGTCTTTGCCATGGGCGATATTGTAAGCATCCGGCGACGTTTAATCAAGCCCCTGAATCGCGTCAAACAGCTCCTGCTTGTCATAGATGCCGGACAGACGTATCGGCTCAACAGCCTTGGGCAACAGCAGAATAGTCATCGGTACAGTGCCGGGGATGCCATAGACCTGCTGCAAATCCACCGAGGCGGCAAAATCCGCCAGTGTGGTATCGGCCTTGACAGGCAAGATATCGGCGGCCTTGAGCGCCTCGGCGACCTGCGGATCGCGAAATACCCGATCTTCCAGAATTTTACAGTTCGTGCACCAATCGGCGGTGAATTTGATCAAAACCGGACGATTTCGGTCGGTCGCGGCTTGTATCCGTCCGCGATCATACGCGACCCAGTCAATCAGGTCGGTCTTTTGCGGCAGCAGCCAAAGCCCCGATAGTACTGCAATCAATATCGCCAGCCCGCGAATCAGCCATTTTTTAGCCGTCGGCGTGGAAAACGACACCCATGTGCCCCACATCCAGACGGCAAAGGCCGCGACCACCGCAAACGAGGCCACATCCAGAATCCGCTCTTTGGGCAGCGCTGAAAGCGGCTTGATCGCCAGCAGCAGCAGCGCAAAGCCCATCGCCTTTTTGAATTGATCCATCCACCCGCCGGGCTTGGGGATGCGATTCAGTAAATTCGGCGCTAACACAAGAACCGCATACGGCAGCGCCATCCCAACACCCATCAATAAAAACACCCAAAACCCCATCAGCCAATGCTGGGCCTGCACCCAGATGAGTACCGCCGCCAGAATCGCCCCGCTGCACGGAATACTCAAAATCGCCGCTAGAAACCCCATTCCAAACGAACCGCTGAACGTACTGGCATCGGTCGTCTTGCCGGAAATGCTTGACGGCAGCGTCAGCGGCAATATATCAAACATAAACATCGCAAACACTACCAGAAACACCACCATAATGATGTCAAATGTCGCATAGCGATAGGGGTCGCTGAGATTAAAGACCGCCCCGGTCGTCAGCCGCAATGCCGAGGATAACACCCCCACCGCGATAAAAAACGCCGCGATCCCGACACAAAACGTCAATCCGAGGGCAATTCGACGCGAGGGATGCTCCTTGGAGATGTTCACCATCCGAGATACAATCAACGGAAGTACCGGCAGCACACACGGCATAATATTAAACGCCAGCCCCGCCAGCAGTGCCAGCAGCAGCATCACGACCGTTTCCGCAACCGACTGCGAAGATGTCAACGGTGCGGCGGCTTGAGGGCCGGAAACCAATTCGGATTCTTCAACAACGGCTGGTATAAAATCCACCGCCGGCCACGTATTGGCGTTGGCAAAATCGATCTCCGCACTGAGCGTTGTTTCAAACGGCGGCAGACATAACCTGCTCGTACAGGCAATTCCGCTGAGATGCACATCCACTGTAAGTGTCTGTAAATCATTGGGATATGATTCGATTGGCAAAATCAGATAAAAATCGCCGACATAAACATCAATCTCTTTTTGAAGCGAGGCGTCATAAAACAAATCCGGTTCAGGATGCAACGTCGAGCCAAACCGCACCCCGTCGGCCTTTGCCGAGGCCTTCAATTCCAGTCCCGGTGCCGGGGCGGTTGCCGGATCGGCGTAATAATGCAGGTCGTCGGTTCCGCTGAATCGCACGGCAATGGCCGGTGCACCGTCGTACCGCACGGTTTCGATCCGGGCGGTCGAGTATTCCTGTTCGTGGCGGGTTATCTCAACCGGTTCGGCGTATCCTGCCACCCCAAAAAGCCAAACAAAGGATAGAATGAAACTTACTGGCAAATATGACTTCATTTCTCTGTTCTCCATTTTTGGTGTCTTGATAAGGTAGTTTACGGAAAAAACGGGGCAAAGTTTAGCATAATTTTTTTAATATCCCGACGGGAAATCATCATTATTTGGATGCATCTCTCAAAAGATCATCGGGAATCTAAGATACAGGTCACACACTGACACACCGGTCGGCAAAGGCTGTTCGATCAAAGGCAAAATAGAGATATTTTTTGCCTTGTTCTTTGTCTTGCTTAATCCGGACTGTTGTCAAGGGCTGTCAATGCCGATATAAATAGCGGACTTTTGTGAAAGGATTGGCCGATTTTATGATCAAAGGATTTCGCCTGATCGCGATGCTGACGGTGGTCAGCCGGGTTTTCGGTATGCTGCGGGATATGGCGTTTGCCTATTTTCTCGGCGCGGGACTGATTATGGATATCTGGGTCATTGCCTTTAAGATTCCGAATCTGGCCCGACGGATTTTCGGCGAAGGTGCGGCCACTTCGTCGTTTATCCCCGTCTATAGCGATCAGCTCAAAAAGGACCGCGCGGCCGCCTATCAGTTGGCTCATACGGTGGTTACGGTTATTGTCGTGCTGCTGACCGGTGTGGCGCTGGCGGGGCTGGCGCTGATTGCGTATATTCATCGGTTTCACGCACCGCTGGAAAGCACGCGGCTGATGCTGGTGCTGGCGGCGCTGATGCTGCCGTATATGGTGATGATCTGCGCCGAGGCGATTTTGGCCGGGATACTCAATACCCATCGGCACTTTGCCGCGCCGGCGGCGGCCCCGATTGTGCTGAATATCGTCAACATAACGACGCTGTGTGTCGGCGGCTGGGTGATGGGGCTGGAACCGGAGCAACATGTGTTTTTGCTGGCGTTCGGCGTCCTCGCGGCCGGCGTGATTCAGGTCGGGATACAGATGGCGCCGATGCGGCGGCTCGGCTTGACCCTGCGCCCGGCATGGCAGGTCCACTCGGAGGCGTTTAAGCGGATTTTGTGGCTGATGGGACCGATGATTCTGGGGATGGCGGTCACTCAACTTAATACACTGGCTGATGATATTATCGCCAAGAGTCTGTCCGGTTCGGTCGAGAAGGGAACCTCTTTTGTGATGCTGGGACGAGAGATACGCTATCCTGTTTGGGCCGGTTCGGTGGCGGGGCTGTTTTATGCCCAGCGGCTTTACCAATTTCCGCTGGGCGTTCTCGGTATCTCGCTGGCCACGGCCATTTTCCCGGTGCTCAGCGATGCGGCCGCTGATCAGGACGACGCCCGGCTTGCCGATACCACACAACAGGGCCTTCAGGCGGCGATTTTTCTGGCGCTGCCGTCAACGGCAGGACTGATTCTGATCGCTCGCCCGCTGGTGGCGGCGATTTACCAGCGTGGGCGGTTTACTGCGGGCGATACCGAGCTGGCAAGCGGCGTGCTGATCTGCTATGCGCTGGGGTTGTGCGGGTATTTTGTTCAGCAGATTTTGCCCCGCGTCTTTTATGCGCTGAAAAATTCCGAAGTGCCCGCTCGAACGGCTGTTATAGCGGTTGTGCTGAATGTGATTTTGAATTTGACGCTGATTTGGCCGATGGGGGCCGCCGGGTTGGCTTTATCCACGGCAATTTGCTCGTATGCGCAGGCCGGGATTTTGTTATGGCTGTTGCATCGGCGGATGGGGATCCGTTTTGATGACCGCTTTGGGTCGGTGTTGTCCAAGACGTTGTTGGGAACGGGGGTCATGGCGGCGGTCGGATGGGCGGTATTGGCGGCGATGGGCGGACTGGCGCACTCGTTCCGGATGGATGTCGTTCGGGTGTTGGCGACGGCTGCCGTCTGCGTCGGGGTGTATGCCGCCGCGGCTGCGGCCATGGGCAACCCGATGCTGGCGCTGATCGTCGGCGCTCGACGACGTAACAACAAAAGGCGATAGGCAATGCATCAAACAATTTTCCGGAATTGTGGTACGGGGTTTGACGGGAAACGGCGGGCGGGCTATAATGGGTCGTGTCGTAGCCTTCGAGAACCCTGTTGACTGTAAAACGGAGGTGACTTATGAAAGTGATAGAATTTCTGGACTCCCAAGGCGTTCATTATGAAATGAGCCAGCATCGTCCGGTGTTTACCGCGCAGCAAATGGCCGCCGAGGAGCATGTGCCGGGCATGGCGGTGGCCAAACCGGTGGTGGTGCGGGCCGACAAGACGTATTATTTATGCGTGCTCCCGGCCTGCTGCAAAGTCGATATTGACGTCTTAAAGAACGCGCTTGGCGCCGCCGACGTGGTATTGGCCGATGAAGATGAAATCGCCAAAATTTTTGACGATTGCACGCTGGGCGCCGAGCCGCCGTTCGGCCGCCTGTACGGACTGGAAACACTGATGGATGCAACGCTGGAACAGGACACATTTATCGTGTTTCAGGCCGGGACACATGAGTTGGCGATACGAATGGATTTGGATGATTATAAAAAACTGGCTCAGCCGCGGGTTTTGAATTTCAGTTACCATATGCGATAACGAACGCCCCGGGGTACCGATGACGGAGCCGGTTTTCGATAGCCGGTGTATGCACAGGACTTTTTTAGTGGAGGCCGTACATGGTCAGACAAGGAGTTGTTTTTTTTACAGCGGCAATAATGGCGGCGGGGATAACGCCGAATACTTATGCACAAGGCAATGAGGATACGATTTTTTCGCCTCTGACCGCCTCGGTTTTTGTCAAAACCGCACGAGAGATATTTCGTGAAGACCCTTCCCGCGTTGAGTTGGCCATGCGGTTTCTGGAGGCTGCCGATGCGCTGGATCGCGGTTCTGCGGACATTCCGGAACAAGTGTTGCGTATCGGCGCCGAGAGTTGTATGGGACGAGCCGACTATTCGCAGACCATGACCTCTGCGCTGCGGTCGTACATCGGGCGCCAATTTGATCTGGAGGTGGCCTTGTCCGCCATCCGGTGTATGTTGTCGCGTCTGGATACCCGTCAAGATCGCGAGGCGTTGCTGGGTCGTATGCTCCGCCGCTATGCTCCGGTCAACGAGAGGCTCGGCTCGGAACTGGCGACTCAGCTCGGTCTGTTGGCAATGGAAAAGACAGACATCGAGACGGCCAGGCATCAGTTTAATTACGCTTATTCGCTGAATCCATATAATGATCTGGCCTTTCAGATGCTCCGGGAGGTCTATGCCGCCGAGGGGTTGGCCGTCAGCCCTGAAGCCTTCGCCGTTCATCTTCGCAAGATGATGGACGTCAATCCTTACGGCCTGTCCGCGGCGCTGCGTTATGCGGATTTTCTCAGACAGTTCGAGTTATACGCGCCGGCGGCGCGGATGTATGAATACGCCGACAGCGTGTTTCAGTCCCGCTTTCCGGATCAACGGATCGATCAGAGCATTTATCTGCCCTGGCTGCTGAGCTGTTATCATACGCCTCGTTTGCTGACGCAGTGCCTTGACCTTGCCGAACGGTTTCGTTCCGAGGCGACGTTTGACCTGATGCTCGAAGCGGTTGCCGGTCGCGCCGCGGCCAAGCTGGGGCGAGCAGAACAGGCCCGCCGTATTCTTGAGCAGGCCGCCGAAAAAGCCGAACAAATGCTCGGCGAAAAGGATCTTGCGCTGCCGATTTATCCCGAACATCTGGCGTGGTTTTTCAGTTTCATTCTGGAACGTCCGGACAATGCCCTGGCCTGGAGCAATCAGGCCTTCAGTCAGGCGCCAGATCGGCAAGGGGTGCGCGCTGTTTTTGCCTATACACTGGCGGTCAATGAGCAGTATGAGTTGGCCCGACAATACGCCGAATCTTCGGCACAGAGCGACCAGACAGCAGCGATTACGATGGCCTTGGTGCATCGTCATGAAGGGAATCGGCAGGAAGCGATTGATCTGCTTCGTCGTGCGATTGCCATGGACGCAGACACGTTTGAAGCCGAAAAAGCCAAATCGCTTTTGACCGATCTGGGGGCAGACTATCTTGCGCCGCCGATTGCTCAGGCGATTGAGAAAACGCTTGAAGAGCAGTTTAGCTCCCGTGTTGTGCCGGTTTATACCGAGCCGCGGCAGCGGTTCGCGACCAAACTGATGTTCAGCAGCAGTAATATCCTCTACGGTGCAGAATTTGACGCGCGACTGGTTATCGAAAACAACAGTTCCGCCCCCCTGTTGATTCAGGATGAAGGAATGCTGACCGGGGTGATTCGGGTTGATGCGGTGGTGCGCGGCGATTTGACAATGCAGATTCCCGACGTGCTGACGATGCGGTTTCGTCCCAATCGGCCGATACAGCCCAATGAACACATTTTTATTCCGCTGGATCTACGTACCGGCAAACTCCGCCGCCTGTTGGCAACCTATCCGCAGGCCACACTCGAATTGGAGTTTTCCGTCTATTTGGATCCGGTTCTGCACGAAGACGGCACGGTGAGCAATGCCCTTCGAGATGTTTCGCCTGTTCGCGCTACACTGAGACGGCGGGGCGTGAATCTGACGCGCGATTTTATGATGCAGCGACTGGATGCGTTGGCCAAAGGGCAGGAAGGCCAGAAAATTCTGGCCGCGCGCCTTTTTGCCGGCCTGTTGGCTGAACAGGAAGCGTTTCGCCGGGGGCAGGCGGACTATGGCTATACGCGGGTTGAGCCGTCGCTGCTGGTAGATTCGGTTCGCCGTGTACTGACGGATGAGAATTGGCCGCTTCGTGTGCATATTATGGAGGAGATCAGTCATCTCGAATTTTCGAGCGACTTTGCTCTGATTCAGACGCTCTCGGCCAATCTGGATCATAACCGCTGGCCGGTGCGGTTTATGACCCTGTATCTGCTCAGCCGAATTCAGGGCGACGCATTTCAGCCGGTACTGGATTGGAAGGCTCAATATGATCCCCACCCCCTGACACGACGGCTTGCGGTGGCCTTGGGCGGCAAAGAACCCCCGCAGCCTCAGCGAGACCCCAGATAAAAGGTAGAGAAAGACATAATGGGCGTACTGTCGCCCGCCGGCAGAAAACGAAAAATTTTTACAAATATAGAAAAAATCTATTGAGTTGTCGGCTGAAATTTCGTAAATTCGCCACTCTTGTTTAGCATGTGTTAATAACCTAATGGAAAGGGATGAACAATGCCTGCAAAAGTAGATGCAAGTACCTGTACCGGATGTGAGGCGTGTGTGGATTCGTGTCCGAGCGAAGCGATTGAGATGAAAGACGGCAAAGCGGTGGTCATCGAAGACAAGTGCGTCGATTGCGGCGTGTGCGTCGATGAGTGCCCCGTCGAAGCTATCAGTATGGAATAATATGATTGCCGGCCCCATCGTCTAGAGGCCTAGGACACCGGGTTTTCAACCCGGCGACAGGGGTTCGAATCCCCTTGGGGCTAAAATATTGAAAAAGGTCGTTTTCTGCTCGAAAACGGCCTTTTTTCTTCTTTATCGCATAAGTCGAATCAACCGTCTGTATGGAGAAATAATGATGTCGGCAAAAATTACTGTGGTCGGCGCCGGGAACGTCGGAGCTGCAGCGGCTTTTGTGGCCTCGCAAAAAGGCTTGGGGGATGTCGTACTGCTTGATATTGTAGAAGGGCTGGCTGAGGGCAAGGCGCTGGATATGGCGCAGGCCAAAGCCGTTTATCCGGCCGCCGGGCAGGTGACAGGGACGCGCAACTGGGCCGAGACGGCCGACAGCGACGTGGTGATTATCACCAGCGGCCTGGCGCGCAGGCCGGGGATGAGCCGCGATGATCTGCTGGCCAAAAACGCACAGATTGTCAAGTCGGTGACCGAACAGATTGTCCGCACCTCGCCGAAGGCGTTTATTATTGTAGTCAGCAATCCGCTGGACGTGATGACATATGTGGCCGCGAAGGTTAGCGGATTTGACAAACAGCGTGTGATGGGCATGGCCGGGGTCCTCGATTCAGCACGGTTTACCTGTTTTATCGCCGAGGAACTGGGAGTTTATGTCGGCGATGTCAGCGGCGTCCTGATGGGCGGGCACGGCGATGATATGGTGCCGCTGCCGCGTTATACGACGGTGGCCGGGATTCCGCTGACCGAACTGATGGCTCCCGAAAAAATCGACGCTCTGGTCGAACGCACCCGAAAAGGCGGCATTGAAATCGTCAATCTGCTGGGGACCAGCGCCTATTATGCGCCGGCGGCCGGGGCGGTCACCATGGCTGAAGCCATTCTCAAAAACACCCGTCGGATTATGAGCTGTTGTGTCTATTGCGACGGTTCGTACGGCATCCGCGGCGACTATGTCGGCGTACCGGCGATGCTGGGCAAAAACGGCGTTGAGAAAATTATCGAATTGGCATTGAACAAGACCGAACAGGCAATGTTCGAAGCTTCGGCAGCTCATGTCCGGGCGCTGACGCGCAAGGTGGATACGATGCTCGATTAACATGAATTGGATTCGTGGGTCTTGACTGATGTGTTCGGCGTTGCCGGGAAGGCTCAAATCCCTTCAGGGGTTTTTTCTTTTCCTTCTTCAAGTTTTTTGTTGAACATCCGAATCTGCATATCGATCGCGCCCAGCGCCCAATCGATATAGTGCAGTTTATGATAAGGCTGTTGGTGCGCTTCGTTCATCAAGCCGTCATAGATGGCATCGAGAAAACGCCCCTTTGTACGTCGTGAAATGGGTTCCGGCGCGACCGCCCACTCCCGCAGTTCCTGGTATTCATTCCGCAGACGCCGGCTGGCAGCCAGTTGTTCAGCGGTGAGGTAATTGCCCGGGTTGAGTGAAAGCTGCAATCCCTTCAGCGCCATAATCAGCGGCTCGTAGTTGGCCCGGCTGTCCAGCCGCATAAACTTATACTGATTGATATAGATGGGGTATTTGGCCGCCTGGCTGGCAGCGCCGTCGGGCGTCATCTTATACTGGCGTTTGCTGGTACGGGCAAAGACCAGCTCTTCGCCGCAGTCGCTGCGCTGAATTTCTTTTTGAATCATTCGTGAAACCGCCAGCCGTCCGCTCTGGGTAATCTGCGTTCCCCCGCCCAGAACGAACAGGCACTTGACAAAACTCATCGGCAAGGTGGTTTGCTTGCCGATTTGCGTATGGCGAAGCTGAAAAGACAGATGCAGGCTGTGGGGGTTGACCGGATAGAAACGGGTTATTTCGTGGATGAGCTGATTCAGTACCCACGGATCGGGGGTGGCGGGCTTTGAGATTTCGCCGAGGGTGTTCAATCGTCCCGGCGCCAGTTCGAGAAAGCCGCGTTTGCCGGGTCCGGGGTCTCCGGAATGGTCGTCCACATAGCCGCCCAGCCGCCACGTCAGCACATCCAGCGCAAACTCATGAAAATAGCGAAATCCGTCAAATACCGGGTCCTGATGGGCATAGATCGTATCCACCGCCCGCACGCCCAGATTGCTCAGTTCCACTTCGGCGCCCATCGGCACCAGGCCGGGATGAAGATTGTTGCGCACGTTGAGCATATCCCCCTGAACGACGCGCGGGTCAAAGGTGTTCTCCGCCGCTGAAATGGCGTACTTGACATAGTCAATCAGGTCATACCGTCCGTCCGGCGGCATCGTCTCCAGCCCCCGTCGCAGAATCATATCAACGGCGGTAAGATTTCGATTGACCATACGCAGGGCAATCAGCAGGCTCAGCGCCCGATTGAAGTATCGCGGATTCGGCGCCAGCCGGTCCAATTCATAGCGAAATCGTTCGTGAATCAGAGACTCAAAATGATTCAGCAGGGTCTGCTTCATCACGAGGGCCAAATAATTGTACAGATAAGGCCCCGCCTGCCGGTCATTCATCAGCGTCTGAATCGAGGGAACCGGGCGGCTCAGTTCGTGTTCCAGATAGTAATCGCTGACGGCATCCTGGCCCAGATGACTGACGACCAGATCGCGTTCGGTCGTGCCGATCAATTCACGTCGGGCCATCCGTTCGATGTTGGCATCGGGCGACTGCTCACCGGGGCGTGTATGCCTGTCAAAAAACTTTTCGATGCGTTTGCGCAGCCACAATTCGTGGATCAAATTCACATGAAAGCGGTCGCCGAAGCGTTTTTTCATTGTTCGCGGACTGGCCAGATACGCCTGCGCCTCCACCGGACCGTTGGCGGTGTTGACTTTGACGGTTTCGCGTTCGTAGTGTTTGCCTTCGTATTTGTCGATCACCGACATCGCCGACGGGGGGACATTGTAGATGACAAATCCCTGTATCTTGGCGGTCGGATCGGGAATGGCGTAGAAATACACGTTGTCGGGGCTGACGCGGCGGTAGTCGGGCAGCATGGCCAGTTCGGCCGCCAGCACATTCCACGGCGTCGATTCGGACGGCTTGAGGGTAAAGCTGAATCCGCACACCGACTCAAAGATCGACGGCTCGCGCAGCGACCCATAGATAAACAGATTAGTGGTTGTTTTTTTATCAATAAGTGTCTGCATAGCAGTGCTATTCTCCGAAATCAAAAATCGTTTGTCAATGGACAATGCGATTGACGTGAGCGTGGATGAAGGTCAGGATTTCATAACAAATCGTATCGGCCAGTTCCGCCAGGGCATAGGCCGAGCAGGGTGAGTCGTGGTCATTGTCCAGCACCGTCACCATTTGCCCCGGTTCGGCGTCCGGCACATCCGTTACGTCAAGGATCACCTGATCCATACACACCCGTCCGATGACCGGCACGGTATGCTTGCCGATTTTCATTTTGGCGCGATTCGAAAAACAGCGGCGATATCCGTCGGCGTACCCCAGCGGGACAATAGCGGCCACAGTATCGCGTACCGGAATGAATGAACGACCGTAGCTGACCGAATGGCCGGCCGGAATTCGGTGCAGTTGAGCAATAGGCGCTTCGAGCCGAAGTACGGGCTTGAGTGAAATCGGCGGCTGAGCCATCCGGCGGGAATAATAGCCGTACATCGAAATGCCGCAGCGCACCATATCATAATGCGCACGGGGCAGTTTGATAGTACCGGCGCTGTTGGCCGCGTGAATGGTAACATCTCGGCGGCCTTTGAGCCGATGGGCGTCGAGGAACTGCTCGAAACGGTCGATTTGCTCTTCGGCGTAAGAGAGGTCTTCTTCGTCGGCGGTGGCAAAGTGCGTAAAGACGCCGACCAGTCGAATATTCTCACCGTCTTCAATCGCCTCCAGCAGCGTCGCGGCCGATGCCGGTTCGATCCCGCAGCGTCCCATCCCCGTTTCGATGTTCAGATGCACACGAAGAACCAGCGACGTGCCGGCCAGAATGCTTTTTACAAAACGCAGGCTTTCAATTGAGGTCAAAACACACTCAAGGCCTTCGCGGGCACAGATGCGGATTTGCTCAATCGACCAGACGGGACTGACCGGCTCCAGAATCAAAATCGATTTCTTGCAGGTCATAACGGCGATGTGCAGCGCCTCATAGAACGTGGCTACCGCATACGCATCCACCGGCCCTTTTTGTAGAATGTTGACGATTTCGGTGATGCCGTGTCCGTAGGCGTTGGCCTTGACTACGGCACAGAATTTGGTATGCGCCGGACACAGGCTGCGCAGTTTCTGGACATTGTCCAGTAAATCTTTCGAGTGAATATGCGCCTGCAAATCGGGTCGAATATACTGTTGTGTTCGATAGACTTTCATTTTCGATCCGGGTGTAAAATCTGACGGCGAAGTCTGAACAATTCCTTAAAAGCGCGGATAATGACCCTCGGATTGGCGCCGGTAGCCCGGCCGGCGATTCGCGGATAATGCCGCACGCCGATCTGTGTGATTCGGCAGCCTTTGCGTTTGGCGCGGGCGAGAATTTCGGTATCGATCAGTGCGCCGGTGCTGAGCATCTCCATTCCGTCGAACACGCTGCGCCGATACAGCTTAAATGCGCAGTCGATATCTTTGAGCGGCAGATCAAACAAGAAACCAACCAGACGTGTCCAGCACAAGGCGTTGAACTTACGGATGAGTCCTTCCTGCCGATTCAGCCGATAGCAACTGACGATGTCGTATTGATCCTTCAGCTCCAGCAGCGGCGGCAGATCATTCAGGTCAAATTGACCGTCGCCGTCGGTGTAGAAGACCCAGTCCCTGGACGCAGCGCGAAACCCGCTTTGCAGCGCAGCGCCATAACCGCGATTGGTCGGATGATGCACCACGCGAATCCGCTTGTTTTCCGCCGCCAAACGATCGGCGATTTCGCCCGTCCGGTCGGTGCTGCCGTCATCAACAATGATGATTTCGTAATCGGCGCCGATCGACTCAAGCACATCAACGGCTTTTCGGGTCAGCGGTTCAATCGCCTCTTGTTCATTCCAGCACGGAAAGAACACACTCAGCGAAACGGGATGTGAGTCTGTCGCGGACATCTTATTCTGTTGGTTTCGGGATTGGCCGCTATTATTCTTTTTGCCGTAAACGTTGCTACCAAATATAGCGTTTCCCAATCTGTTGCGATTCCTCTTGCAGCGATTCGGCCAGCTCCATCAGATCGTCCCTATCCGAGGGGTTAAAGCCGGCCAGATAGCGCGCGGCGATCAGCGCCGCCCCCAGACGATGAAGGTAGCCGCTTTGTCGGGCCAGCTCTGGTCGATTCGCCTGAAACGACTCCAAAAATTCGCGAATGGTCTGCTCAACCTGATCGCGAAACGCTGCGGAACGCCCAATTTGTGCCAGGGCGATCATGGCGGACGGATACGGACGCTCCTCAAACGCCGCTTTGGCATAGCTTAAAACGTTCGTCACATGACGGGGGTCGTTGGTTTCAAACGTCAACCGCACCAGCGTCAGATTTTTCGAAAACTCATCGGGAAAGATGGCGCTGCCTTCCAGAATGGCATCGACGAGCTGTCGGCCCTGTTGGCTGTCGGTATCGACAATCAGGTGCTGCATTTCATCCACAAAAGCCGTTTTCCAGTTCGGCATGGTCATCAAGGCCCGCATAAAGGTTGAATCGATCTGCGAACGAGGCATCAGAGCGACCCAGACGTCGCGTTTTTTGAGGTCGCCGTCCAGCCAGCGTCCGATTTGGCGCATTTGCTCGGCGTCGGGCGTTCTGCCGGAGCGCAGAATTTGCTCGGCAATCGGGCCGCCGGCAAAGATGTGCTGCCACAGCTTGAACGTGTCATGGTCAAACGCCGCCTGAGCGCGACCGTCCATAAAATGCTGAAGCGGCGTCTTGCCGGTATCGGGGTCGGGATGCTGGCCGAACGCCAGGCCGCCGCCTTCAGTCCAGTAATTAAATATACGTCCGGTCAGCTTGTTGGCGTTGATGAAATCGCACACCTCAAACGGCTTTTGATGCGAATCGGTCATTCGCATAAACAGCGAGTCGCGCATATCGTCGCGCGGCCACGGGGCGATATAAATACGATGAAACTTCCCGCCCCAATACAGCCCCAGGCCGATCACCAGTCCCGTCGCCGCCAGCCAGGCGTATCTTTGCCAGTGCGGCGGAACGGCGGCCGGCTGAAGGGTTTGCGTCTGTTTCCAGCGGCGCAACGCCGTAACCATCTGCCAAATCTGGAGTGTAAACATAGCCAATATCGGCGAGGCCGACGGGCCGGCAATGGCGATAAATCGGCGGGACTGAAACGCCATATACACCGTCAGCGCCCCGACGAGAATCAGGGCGATGTCGATTTTGGGCCAGCCTGCATCCGCCGGCGGAGGGCCGGCGGTTGTATGGCGCGGTCCTTTGCGTGCCGGACGCAGCGCAGGTTTGCGGGTATGCAGTATGGCCCAGACCGTCAGCAGCACCGCGGCGGCAATCAGCATCACAGCGAACGCTTCCTCATCGCCGACGGGGTTGGGTGTTTCTCGGGCCGGATCCATCCAGTCAAACGCCGGACGCCATTCATTGACGGTGCGCCACGAGGCGGCGTGCTCGCTGATGCTGATCTCGAAGGTGTGCGTCAGATTGGTCAGCCGAAACGGGTTAAACACCACCATCGCCAGAAACGACACCGCCCCGGCCGCCAGCACGTGGCCGATGGTCTTGTTCGGAATCCGCACAAAGCGTTCTTTGCAGACGGCCAGCAAAACCACTATCAGCACGCCCAAAGCCAGCAGCAGCAGAAAACCCGTTGTGTTGCTGATCATAAAATGGTCAAGGATGCGGCGAAACTGCGGGTTGATATGAGCCGGAATGTCCAGTTGAAATCCCGCCAGAAGCACGACGGGATAAACAAGACCTGCAACGATGTGGAACGTGTAAAAAAGCCCCGCCGGAACACGACGCACGGCGGCAAGACCGCACCCGATCACCGCCAGCACGACGCCGGTCAACAAGACACGGTTGGCCAGGCTTATTTTTTCATAGTCCGGCTGCATAAACCGCATGGTTTCCAGATAGTACGAATTGGTGTGAAATTTGTAGTAGAGCACATACAGCACCATCCACAAACCCGACAGTCCCAGCGCAATCGTCCATCGCCGCGGCAGATTCAGCAAAATATGCACCGCCACAAACGGCGTCATCATGATATAAGCGTAGATATAGCCGCCATGGACATTGGCCCAGAACACAATCAGCGGAATCATCAGCCAGATGATTTTGTGGTGTTTGTAGCAGCTCAGCGCCAGCAGCAGGATAAACAGCGGCACCAGCAGATTGGAATAACAGGCCGGACGGATATCATAAAACGACCGCCCGATGACCATCGCACAGCAGGCGGCAATCATCGACAGAAAATCCCCCGCGCCCAGCACTCTGCCCAGCGCATAGACCACAAAAATTGTGGTCATAAAAAGCGCGAATTTCCAATAGACCATCGCATTGTAATGCGGCTCTGATTCGTCGCCGAACCACACGGCCAGCTTGTAAAAGGTCAGATGCGTCAGCCAGTTTTGATTGATCCAGCCGGTCGGGTGCCAGAAACGAATCAGGCCGTGCATCCACTCAGGCCGGTCGGCAAGCTGTTCGTCGGTCGGGCCGGGCGGATGGGAGTTGAAACTGAACGGTTCGACGGTATCCACGCCGTGATTGGCAAAATGCCGCCCGCATGCCAGCGCAACCCACGTATCTCCGGCCGCAACCATGTGTGTCGAGGCGTACAGCCCGAACAGCACAAGAGCAGCCAGAATGACCGGTTTTTTCCAGCGAATTTCCGGTTCCGTATTCAGGGGGTCGATTAGGTCAGCCATTTCTGGATACGCGCTATGCCTTTTTCAATCTGCTCCATCGAACAGGCGAAGCTCAGCCTGACATTATTGGGACAGCCGAACGGATCGCCCGGAACAACCGCAACCAGCGTCTGTTCGAGCAGCGCGGCGGCAAAGTCCATACTGTTGGCGATCTCGGCTCCGCCGATAGTGCGTCCGTAGTGCGCCGAGACGTCGGGGAAACAGTAAAACGCCCCCTGCGGAGCGGCGCAGCGGATGCCGTCGATGGCGTTGAGTTTTTCGGCCATAAACCGGCCGCGTTTTTCGAATTCCAATCGCATTTTTTCGACAGCACCGGTCGCGTCTTTCAAGGCCGCAATCGCCGCCGGCTGCGTGAAGGTCACGGGGTTTTGGGTCATATGATCCTGCATCCGCGACATGGCCTTCATCACGTCCTTCGGCCCGGCGGTATAGCCCAGTCGCCAGCCGGTCATCGAAAACGACTTGCTCAGCCCGTTGATCGTCAGCGTGCGGTTATAGGCATCCTCACTGATGGCGGCAAAACTAAGAAACTGCGTACCGTCATAGACCAGCCGTTCATATATCTCATCGGACAGGACCATCACTTTTGTCCCCTCCAACACAGACGCCAAAGCCCGCAATTCGTCTGGACTGTAGCAAAAGCCGCCGGGATTGTTGGGCGAATTGAGCACCAGCAGAGCGGTCTTGTCGGTGATCGCGGCCTTCAGTTGATCAGGGGTAATTTTATAGCCCGTCCGGGCAGAGGTTTCCAGGATGACCGCCTTGCCGCCGGCCAGCTTGGTGGTTTCCGGGTAGGTGACCCAATAGGGCGCCGGCAGCAACACCTCGTCGCCCGGATCCAGCACCGTCTGCATTGTCATATAAACCGAATGCTTGGCGCCGATATTGACGACAATCTGCTCAAATGAATAGTCCAGCCCGTTTTCCCGTTTCAGTTTTTCGGCGATGGCCTTTCGCAGTTCCGGCGTGCCGGCGGCGGGGGTGTATTTGGTCTGGCCTTTTTTCAGGGCCTCAATGGCGGCCTCCTTAATAAAGTCCGGCGTGTCAAAATCCGGCTCACCAGCGGCAAACCCAAGAACATCCATCCCCCGGGCCTTCATTTCCTTGGCTCGACTGGTTACGGCAATGGTTGCTGACGGCGGTACGGCGGCTGCGCGCTGACTGACTTTCATACGGCTCTCAACCTTTCCTGGAAAAAGAGGGACAATATGTTTTTAATTCAAGACATTCCGCAGTCCGGTATTAAACCAGCCCGTCATCTGCCGGTCAAGTCAAATCCACCCAAAAAGTCTGCGGTTCGGGCCGCATTGAATTTAGGTATTGTCATCGGAATACTCTGAAATGTCGGTTTGTGTTACGCCCTGTGCATCCCCCCTCGAACGGGACAATTTGATGAACCCGTCATCTTTATAGAGACACGCCTCGTGTGCACACAAGTGCGCCACACGGAACCTGTTCGGACAGCCCGGATACTCCCCCTGCCTGCTGCGACCGCGGTGTCGCTTCGGCCATACACATCATAACATCGGCAAATAGCCGCGATTCATCCACTCCAAGTCGGCGTTGTCCGGCTGTAAGCGTGTGTTAATATCTCCTTTCATGAGATCAAGCGTTCGCTTGTCTTCCCATCGCCGTTTTTCGGCGTGACCGTCGGCAAACCCAAGCGTACTTTGTTTATTATGATAATATGCCGGCCAATCCCACCATTCCCAGAAATTACCGTTGCCCATCAACACAAACCCGCCCAGGTTCCATCGCTGCTGCTTGACGGAGACGTCTTCTTCAACGAACACGTATTTGTTACCCGGCGACCGAATGTCTGTAAAACGAACGGCCACCTTCAGCTCGCGCGACCCGCTGCCGGGAAACTGCGCAACGCGGTATTGTGAAATAGGACCGTAAATGCCTCCTGAACGGCTGATAAAATCTTCCCCATTCATCAAGCCGGGAATCGCGTAGCTGCGATACACATCAAATGGCGGCATTTCCCTCACGTTCGTCCGATCCCCCGGACAATGATACAACTTGACATCGCCCGTGTAGGGGTACAATCTGCCGGCGCGAATGCCGTTGAGCCGATGTTCAAGTGTAATGGCGTCGTCAGCCGGGACGGGACTGGATTCAGGATTATCGCCGTCTTGAAACAAAGGGCGCTCAACCCAGCGATAGGGTGTGGCACGAGCACCGGAATAATAAGTCGAACCGCCGACCAGCCGCCCGTCAAAATCGCCCTGATAGAGGTGCCAAGCGGTCGATAACCCTTTTTGATTGCTCAAACACACCGCGCCGGTGGCGATTTCCTTGGCCACACGCAGCGACGGGATAATAATCGACAGCAACAGAGCGATAATGGCGATCACCACCAGCAGTTCGATTAACGTAAAGGCCCTTGCGCGTCCCATATCAGTCTCCTTTATAGAAGAAATCAGAATTTGCTATTTCAAGAGATATAACCCCTTGAATTCAACTTGGCACACGGGCTATAAGCTCTTTGATTTTTATTATAGCCCAAACGACAGATGCAAATCAACAAGAAAATGCATTAAAAAAAATATATCGAACTTAGCAATCGGTTTTTAATGTCTCAAAAGCAATTATTCCGTGTTATTTTGCAAAAACGCGGCTTACAGACGTTTTTTTTTATTCATTTTGGGCCTTGGCGACGGTGGCCTTGTGAAACTTGCGTTCCTGCATCAGGCAGAAAATGACGGGCACAATCAGAATATTCGTAATCGCCACGACCATCCCGCCAAAGGACGGAATGGCCATCGGGATCATAATGTCGGCCCCCCTGCCGGTCGAGGTCAGTACGGGCAACAGGGCCAAAATCGTCGTGGCGCTGGTCATCAGGGCCGGCCTGGCCCGCCGATGAGCGGCCTCGATGACGGCGTTTCGAATTTGTCCGACGGTAGCGGGAGTTTGCTGTCCGTCGAAGCGCTGGGTCAGGTAGGTCATCATCAGTACCCCATCGTCCGTGGCGATACCGAACAGGGCCAAAAACCCCACCCAGACTGCCACACTGAGATTGTACGGATGAATGTTAAGCAAATCGCGAAAATTCGTCCCCAACAGTGAAAAATCCATAAACCATCTCTGATTATACAGCCAGAGCATAATAAACCCGCCCGACCAGGCCGTAAAAATGCCGGTAAAGACCAGCAGCGTTCGCGGGACAGTATGAAACTGGAAAAACAGAATAATGAAAATAACGCCCAGCGCCACCGGCAGTACCACGCGCAGCGTTTTTTGGGCGCGAACCTGATGTTCATACGTACCGGCGAAACGATAGCTCACACCGGCGGGGATCTCCAACTGGCCGGCGTGGATTTTGTCGGTCAGAAAGTCAGCCGTCTGTTCGACGACATCCACTTCGGCAATGCCCTCCCGCCCGTCAAACAGCACATATCCGACCAGAAAAGTATCTTCGCTTTTAATGACTTGCGGGCCGCGGGTGTATTCGATGTCGGCAAGCTGAACCAGCGGAATCTGGACGCCGCCGGGCGCCGGTACAAGGACGCGGCCGATGGCCGAGATCTCGTCGCGCAGCTCGCGCAGATAGCGTACGCGAACCGGATACCGCTCTCGCCCTTCCACTGTCATCGTGATAGGTTTTCCGCCGATGGCCACTTCGATGACCTGCTGAACATCATCGACGCGCAGACCGTAGCGGGCAATGGCCTCTCGGTCGATACGAATCTCCAGATAAGGCTTGCCGACGATCCGGTCGGAAAAGACCGTTGATGGATCAATTGAGGGGACTTGTTTGAGCAATTCTTCCATTCGCAATCCGACGCGTTCGATGGTTTCCAAGTCAGGCCCGAAAATCTTGACGCCCATCGGGGCGCGCATCCCGGTCTGAAGCATCACCAGTCGGGTCTCAATGGGCTGGAGCAGCGGAGCGCTGGTCGTGCCGGGGATTTTGGCGACGCGAACGATTTCATCCCAGATGTCGCGCGGCGTTTCGATGTGGTCGCGCCATTGGCGAATCGCCCTGCCCTCGTCGTCGGTCACCAACCGGCCGTGTTCGTCGCGTTTGTACTTGGTATGATAGTCGATGACCGTCTCAATCATCGAAATCGGCGCCGGATCGAGCGGACTTTCGGCTCGCCCGATTTTGCCGACGACGGTTTTGACCTCCGGTATGGAGGCAATCGCGGCGTCGATCTCCTGCAGGACATCCAGCGCTTCGCCGATGGAAGCGTGCGGCATCGTCGTGGGCATATACAGAAACGATCCTTCGTCCAGCGAGGGCATAAACTCACGTCCCAGACTGCGCCACGCCGCCACGCCGGACAGCACCAGCGCCGCCGCCAAGACAAGAAAGACTGTTTTGAACTGCAGACAGATTTCCAGAATCACCGGATAGAAGCGATACACCAGATAAATCAATAACAGCAATGCCGCCACAACTACCGCCACAAAGAGGATATTATGTGCGTTGCCCTTGTCCGGGCCGAGCGGCAGCCACTCTATACCCAGCAGAACGGTAATTAAAATAACGGCAATCACGTCAAGAATCCGACCGCTCCATTTGGCTTTAAGCGAGGGCTGCGTTTTGCGGCGGATTTTTTTATACAGCAGATACGCCAGCGGCGGAATGACAAACACCGCCGAAAAAGCCGCGGCCAGCAAGGCAAAGGTTTTGGTATAGGCCAGCGGTTTGAAGAGTTTGCCTTCCGAGCCGACCATCGTAAAGACCGGCAGAAAACTGACAATGGTCGTGGCAATCGCCGCCAGCACCGCCGAACCGACTTCGACCGCAGCGCTGTGAATCACCTGGATAGAGGATTCGTCCGGCCCGGCCTCATCCAGTTTGCGAACGATGTTTTCACAAATCACAATCCCCATATCGACCATGGTGCCGATGGCGATGACAATGCCGGACAAGGCAACAATGTTGGCGTCGATGCCGAATAACTTCATCGCGATAAAGCACATCAAGACCGACAGCGGCAGCAGGCCGGAAATCAGAATCGAGCTGCGAAAATTGCGCAGCAAAATAAGAATGACCAGTACGGTAATCAGCACTTCGTGGGAAATCGCATCATAGAGCGTGCCGAGCGTTTCGTAAATCAGGCCGGTGCGGTCATAAAACGGCACAATCCGAACCTGACTGACCGTCCCATCGGGCAGTGTTTTTCGCGGCAGACCCGGGGCAATCTCGGCGATTTTTTCTTTGACGTTTTGAATTACCGCAAGCGGATTTTCGCCGTACCGCACTACGACGACGCCGCCGACGGCCTCGGCGCCGGCCTTGTCCAGCGCCCCGCGGCGCAGCGCCGGTCCGTGCGACACATGAGCTATATCGCGGACGCGAATGCCGACATTATCCCGCATGGCGACAACCGTATTTTCGACGTCTTCCAGGCTTTTGATGAATCCGATGCCGCGGATAAGGTACTCGGCGTTACTGATTTCAATCGTCCGCGCGCCCACATCACGATTGGACGCCTGCACGGCCATCACAATATCGCTCAGCGCAACGCCGGCGACGCGCATGGCGTCGGGATCCACGTCGATTTGATATTCACGAACATAACCGCCGACCGAGGCGACCTCGGCAACCCCGCGCGCCGACTGAAGCGCATACCGCACCGTCCAGTCCTGAATGCTGCGCAGCTCGTCCAGATCCCAGCCGCCGGTCGGATGACCGTTTTCGTCGTGCCCTTCGAGTGTGTACCAAAAGACCTGTCCCAGCGCTGTCGCGTCCGGACCGAGCATCGGCGTTACGCCGGACGGCAGTGTGCCGGACGGCAGCGAATTCAGACGTTCAATGATCTTGACGCGCGACCAGTCAAAATCCGCGTCCTCATCAAAAATCACAAAAATGCTCGAAAAGCCGAACATCGAAATGCTGCGAACGCTGCGCACCTTGGCCATACCGAGCAGGTTGGCCGTTAACGGATAGGACACTTGATCCTCAATATCCTGCGGGCTGCGGCCGGGCCACTCGGTAAAGACAATCTGCTGGTTTTCGCCGATGTCGGGGATGGCGTCCACGCCGATAGGGGCGCGCTCAAGAAACGGGATGTCCCAGTCGAACGGCGCAAAGACCACGCCGGCCCATACAAAGCCGATCACGGCCAATATCATCACCAGGCGATTCGTTACGCAAAACCAAAGCAACCCGGCCAGCAGCCCTTTTTCAGACGGCTTTTCCTGTGTTGTCGGCACATTCATAGATGCAACCTCTAAAATCCGAAATCCGAATAGCAAAACACAATCGAATATCAGAATATTTTATGCTCACACCAACACCCCTGACTATCTCTGTCATTGGGGATTTTTATATTGTGAGTTTGTTTCGTATTTCGGGCTTCGGGCTTCGAAATTTACTTTTGAAACTGCGGCAGCTTGTCCAGATATTTTTCCGGGTTGCTGGTAAATTCCGCCTCGCAGCCGGGACAACAGAAATAAACCTTCTTGCCCTCATACTCAACAAAGAGAGTCTTGTTAATGGGGGCATCCATCACGGGACAGATCGTCTGTTCAACGGCGTTTTCTGCTGTTTGAGCCGCCTGATGAGCCATGTGGTCATGTCCGGCATGGTCGTCGTTTTTTTTGCTGCAGCCGACAAACACACCGACGGCAACCATCAGAGTCAATACACCAAAAATTTTCATTGCTGTCTTCATTGTCGTATCCTTTCCATAACGTTAGGGAACATGATTATGCGTCGGGTCTTGTGTCTGTTCTTTCGTCTGCTCGGCCTCTGCGAACTGCGGCAATTTGTGCAGGTATTTTTCCGGTTCAGCCAGAAACATCTCCGGACACCCCGGACAACAGAAATACACTGTCTTTCCCTCGTATTCAACAAATACGTCTTTGTTGATCGGACCATCCATCACCGGGCACAAAATCTGCTCCCCGTCGGCGCCGGCGTGTTGATGGCCGGCGGGCATCGGTTCGCTGTCGCGGCTCATCAGGCTGGGACGGCCGCGAAGCTGGAGTTCCGAATCGATCTTGAAATTGCCGCGCGTTACCACCTGTTCGCCTTCCATCAACCCTTCGCGGACCACATAATAATCGCCCGCCCGCGGGCCAAGGACAATTTCCTTGCCGATATAGGTCGGCCTGTCGGCCCCCTCGACGACCGCGTACACCAATGCACGATCGAGCTTGCGTCCGGTCAGCAGCGCCGCCGAAGCGGGAATCACCAGCGGCGCCGGCTCAGGCTCCTGTGCGGCAACATAGCCCAGCGACTCGGCGGTCTCCAACGGCATGTGACAGATATCGCATTGGCCGGGGGCGTCTTTGACGATCTCGCCGTGCATCGGACAAATCCATTTGCCGGCCAGCAACGGCTCTATGACCCGGCCGCCCTCGGCCAGCGACGAAGCGACCACCGCCCGCACCAGCATATCGGGCTTGAGTCGGCCATCGGGATTGTCCACCACCGCACGCACACGGATGGTTCGCGTCGCGTCGTTGAGCAGCGGGTTGATAAAACTGATGCGCCCCGTAAATACTTCGCCCGGCCAGGCCTCGGTCGTAAATTCCACCGTTTGCCCGAATCGCAGCCACGTCAAATCGGACTCATAGGCGTCCATCATCACCCACAAACGACTCAAATCGGAAATGGTATATATCGGACTTCCGGTCTGGACATACATCCCTTCGTTGGCTTTTTTCTCGATCACGATGCCGCCCATCGGCGAATAAATAGTCAGATGGTCCAGCGGTTGGCCTTGCTGCTGGATTTTTTCAACCTGCGCCTCGGTCAGCCCCAGCAAAAGCAGCTTCTCGCGGGCGGCGGTCAAACTCGAGACCACCGATTGGCGCACCAGCTCGGATACCGCCGGTCCCAATCGCTGCTGCGACGCACGCGCTTCAAGAAATTCGGCCTGAGCAGTGATCAAGTCGGGGCTGTAGAGAAAAACCATATGATCGCCGGCATTGACGCGAATTCCTGTATAATCGACATAAAGCCGGTCGATACGACCCGGAACCCATGCGGTGATGGTTTTGGTGCGTGTCTCATCCAGCGCCAGTTTGCCAACCAGACGAACGTCCTTTGTAACAACCTGCCGCACGACCGGACTGGTCTGAACCTGCATCAGCTTGACTATCTCCGGCGAAAACGAAATCACCCGCTCGCCCATCGAATCATCCGAATCGTCGTCCAGCGGAATCAGATCCATCCCGCAAATGCGACACTTGCCCGGCTGGGTTTCGCGTATTTGGGGGTGCATCGAACAGGTCCAGATGGTCTCTGCGGCCGGCTCCTGCGAACTTGCACCTTCCTGAACATCGCTGAGAAGCCCTTTTCCATCAAACCAAAAATAGGCCGCAGCGAATCCGGCGGCAAAACCAACGACCAGAAACAGGACAAATACGCCCTGTTTAAGTAAATTTATGTGTGTTTTTTTATTCATATCCACAGTCAACGCCTCAGTTTTATTTCATATCTTTCCTACTACAATAGTAGTGTATATGTTTGAAAAAAACTTGCTGTTTATTCCTTTTCAGGCGCGGCAGGCAGTTGCCCTCCCACCAGCGCCTCCAGACGAGCCAGGCTTTTCAGGTGATTGGCCAGCGTCCGCTCGAAGGTCAACTCAAACGTCAATAATTTTCGCTGGGCATCAATCAAAGTCAGAAAGTCGATGGCGCCGGTCCGGTACGCCTGCTCTGACACCTCCAGCATTTCTTTGGCTTTGGGAATCAGCACGTCCTGGTAGAGTCTGACCTTACGGCGGCTGTCCTCTGCGGCAAACATCAGTTCCGATGCCTGAGAGGCCAAATCGCTTTGCATCTGTGTCTTGGTCTGAAGGGTCTTCATCGCCTGTGATTGCGCTTGCTGCACGCCGGCGCTGTAACTGTCCGTCCACAGCGGCAGGTTTAGCGTAACCATTGCAATCACGGGGTCGCGCCCGCTGCCGGGAGTATTCGGCATTCGCGACGAGTCTGTCTGAATCCAGTCGATGCCCAGCGTAACATCTGGCCAATAACGCTTTTGCGCCAATTCGGCGCGGCTCCGAGCGGCGGCAATCTCAAAGCTCATCGCCGACAATTCGGGGTTGGCATCGACCAGCAAAGCAATGACCTGAGCCTCGTCAAGTTCTTCGGTTGGCAATGCTTCCTGCTTTGGCCAGGGCAAATCCATTTCCGGCGGTTGGTTCAGTACGGCATTGACCATGGCGACCACGGGCTTTTTCTTTCGCTTCAGCGTGAGGTATTCATCTTCAAACATCGCCAATTCGATCTGTGCGCGAACGATATCCGGATGGCTTGCCGCCGCTGTGCGATAACGGGCTTGAGCGACCTGCTCCAGATGCTTGAGCAGCTCAAGATTGTTCTCGGCGATTTCCACGGCCTGCGCCAAATAAGCAAACTCAAAATAGGCCGCCTTTGTCTTTGAAATCACCTCCAGCCGAGCCGCCTCAAAACGCCTGCCGGCCGCTCGCGCCGCCGCCGCGGCCGCATCCGTCCGCGCTTCGATCTTGCCAAACCAGGGAAACCGCTGCATCAGGCCCAGACGGTGTTTCTGCGGTCCGACTCGTGTTTCAACCTCTTCGATAAAATACCCGTATGTAAACATCGGATCGTCCAGTGCACGCGCCTGCGGCACCTGGGCCAAAGCCGCCTTGTATTCGGAAAAACGGCTTTGCAGCCCGGCGTTGTTGGCCATCGCCGCCCGCACATAATCGGTAAGCGTTACAGGAAAATTCGGATCCAATGACTCAGCAGCATGCAGCGGCATTGCCATCACAATGACAACGGCTGGGATCAATATCAGTATTTTCATGCGTCACCTGCGTAAAAGGTCATCGCTTTAGTAGGAATTCCTACTGTATTACTATGAAATAAAATTAACAGAACACCGCTGGATGTCAATCAGAAAAAATCTCGAGATACACAGAAACTCCGGCCCACGACACATTTTTTTTCAAAATAGCATAGATCGCCAGAAGATATTCTCACACACGACTAAATTTTTCCTCTAAAAATACCTCTTGACAAGTGACCCTTTTTCGTGTATATATACTTCTCCTAATGACTTATGTCATTTTAGGGCGTTTAGCTCAGTTGGCTAGAGCACCAGCTCGACAAGCTGGGGGTCACTGGTTCAAGTCCAGTAACGCCCAATGGGTATTTTTTGTCTTGCTGTATGCGCGATTCCTCTCTTTGGGCATATTCATTTTGCGTGTGATGCATAGGTTTTGCGCTGGCTTCGGCCAAGGCTCGACACGTCGTGTTTAAGGGCTCACTTGAGTTAGGTTTATAACGGGCGACCGACCCGGTCTTTCTGGTTGTTTTCCGAAAGCATCGGGATTGACCAACTGAGAGGCCGTCAGGTATGGGGTGAAGGTGGTACACAATAACCCGATTGCGGATCGATCAAACGTGTGCGAAACGTTGCCCCCCTGCTGTTGAGCCACGCCCTGCCAAAAAAATAAAGGTCGGCCACGGCCTGTCGGCGTATGACCAACCCTTTTCGCGAAAGTTGTGCCCCTCATACCGGACCACATCTGCCGCATTCGATACCGAAAACAGGCGAAAACGCTGTTCCCGGCGACAGGGCTGTTATTGCCCGTTTGTTTGTCGTCGCTGGTCAATTTGAGCCTTGACGGCTCGCATGCCTTTGACGGCGTGTTCCTCGGCGAAACGTATCACTTTGTCCATCCCCGCACGCATTGCCGCCGCGCGATCCTGTGAGCTTGTGCCGGATTCACTATTCCAGTGGTTTGACCAGGCAACACGCTCATCGATCTTCCTGTCTTTAGGGACCTGTGCAGGCGAAGGCGCCAGCACATACACCGCCGTAATAAACCCTGCGCCATACAGGATTATAGATGTCAACAATTTGGTTCGCCAATGGCCCATAGTGTCCTCTCCCGCGGAAAACATCGATTGACTGCCACATACGGAAACGACCGAAATCGTCTCCTTACCTCTAAAACATATATTATAAACCCCGACCGGGCAAATCATATGCGCTAAAATCTGTCGTTTCTTTGTATGGGTTGGTTTTGTCGGATAACTAACGCGCGGAATGAACAAAGGAAACAGGGGATTCAGCAGACGTTAGACCGCCAGTTTTCGACCGACGGCCCGGGCGCAGCGTTTTCCGCTGTCATTGAGGGAGGAATCCGGAGTGAGGGCGGCCGTGCCGATGTAGAGTTTTTTGATCCGTCCGACGCCGAAACATTGTGCGCAGGCCTTCAATACGCCGAAGACGTGACGAAAGGCAACCCGTCCAATGAACGCGGGACAGGCGCTGGACGTAATCAAAAGCGCCTTTTTACGTCCTTTTTTCAGCCGCATCCTGGGATACGTTCCCCACGGCCAATAGCCATAACAGACCAGCCGTTCGATAAACCGCTTCATCAGGGCGGTGACACTGTAGAAATTGACCGGCGAGGCAAAGATGTAGGCATCCGCCGCATCGAGTGTATCCAAAATGGCGTCCATATCGTCCCTCATCACACACCGGCCGCGCTCCGGCCCGGCCGCTTGCGTGCATGCGCGACAGTTGGTGCAAAATTCGATATGCTTGTCAATCAGTAAAATTTTCTCGGTTTCAGCGCCGACCTCACGGGCGCCCGCCAGCGCCTCATCGACGGCGGTATCCATTGTCTTTCCTTTTCGATAAGTGCCGACGACGGCAACGACTTTCATCGCATCCTTTCTTTGTTACTGCACTTTGTCAATCTCGTCCAGCGCGGCTGACAGTTCGCCGCACACCAGCCGAGCCTCATCCACCGTCAGATTGTTGTGGAACGGCAGCGCCATCGTCCGCTCGCAGACCGCGTCGGTGATCGGAAAATCGCCCGTTTTGTAACCGAACCGCTCGACCATAAACGGCTGCAGATGGGCCGGCGGAAAATAATTGCTGACCTGAATCCCGCAGTCAAGCAATTTGTGAATCAGGGCGTTTCGCTGGGCCATCGTGTACCGTTCATCCAAACGAATAACATAGACAAACCAGCTCATCCGCGCATCAGCCGGTTCAGTCGGCGTCTTGACCCGTTTTTCACCGGCCAGCAAGGCCGCGTATGTTCGGGCCACGGCGGCGCGTTTTTCGATAAATTCTTCCATCCGTGAGAGCTGGACAAGCCCCAGTGCGCAGTTGATATCGCTGAGCCGATAATTGTACCCCATCCGCTCGTGCGCCAGCCAGCCGCCGCCGCGTCCGCGTCCCTGATTCCGCAAGGAACAGCACAGCTCGGCCAAGCGCTCATCATCGGTAACAATCATCCCGCCTTCGCCGGTGGTCATCTGCTTATTAGGGTAAAAGGCAAACACGCCGGCATCGCCGAACGTCCCGGCCATTTGCTCGCCCAGCGACGACCCCAACGCCTCACAGCAATCCTCAATCACCCTCAAGCCGTGTTTTTCGGCGATGCGGCAGACTACATCCATCCCGGCCGGGTTGCCGAATACCTCCACCGGCACGATCGCCTTGGTCTTAGCGGTGATCTTCGCCTCGATTTTCGCCGGATCAAGATTCAGGCTCACCGGGTCAATATCCACAAAGACCGGCGTAGCCCCCGTCATTAAAATAAAATTGACTGTCGCGATAAACGTAAACGGCGTAGTAATTACCTCGTCGCCCGGTCCCAATCCCATCGCCTGGGCACAAAGAAACAGCCCGCTGGTGCCGCTGTTGACAGCAATGGCGTATTTTCGCCCCACATACTCGGCAAATGCCGTCTCAAATTCCGGCAGCTTCGGTCCCAGCGACAGATTCGGACTGCGCAATACCTCACACACCGCGTCAATTTCCGCCTCGGTAATATCCGGCCTCGATAAATAGACCCGCATTTCCATACCATTATCCTGCTGAATTTCGGGAACCTAAAAGTATTTATTATACGTCCCGATTGTTGATTTTCCAGAAGATTTGCAACATTTTTGCAACGTGCCGAAAAAAACGTACCGCCGACTTCCAGCCGTCTTTGCCGGCCGGATACCGACGGTACTGCAAACGTGCGAAAATGGATAATTCAAGCGGGTTTTCTATTCGTCGAATCGCACCTGTAAAACACCGGCAGACCAGCCCCGCTGCATCCGAATTTCCAGCCGAACCGCCGTGGTGGTCACCTGCGTAAACGCCGTGCGATTGAACATATTCAGTTCGGTTGCATAGCCGTTGCTGTCGTCAACCGGTTTCCATTCATCGCCGTCCTTATACAGCAGCCGCCAGGACTGCGGAACCTTGCATTCGCCATGGCCGGTATCGTCCAGCCAATAGACCTCAACGGCTGACAACGCGGTCGGCTCGGCAAATTCAAACTGCACCCACTCGGTGGTTCCCTTGCGAGGCCACCAATGATAGAACTCATTGTCTTTGTCGTGCGAGCTTTTCGGCTCGACGCCGCTGACGACCGACCGCGGACGACCTGTCCCGCGCGAAGCGGTAACGCGGCTTTCCGAGGCGAGTGTCGGGCGCGGCCGGACGAACGCATCCTCTTTTCGTGTCGGCAGCCAGACCACCATTTCATTCGGGCCGCGATTACACCACGTTGAATAGGGGATCGCAGTCACATCCACCGACGACGTCACAATGCGGTTGTCGCTGTCATCCAGCCCCACTTCGGAGGCGCGGAAAGTCAAGACCTGAACGCCGCCGAGCAAATTCGAACGAAACTCCGTATGGATGGGAGTTTTCGGATCCACAATCAAATTTCTGACCTGTTCGGTGGGGCTGTCGGCCGCTTCGATACAATACACAATCGGCCCGCGTTCCAGCGCGATGCGATGGCGGTTTTCGACCACATTTTCATGGGCGACGACCTGGCGCACGTCCATCGGGAAGTTCAGCTCGATGGTATCGCCGGCGTTCCACTGTCGCGTCATCCGCGCGTATCCCTTATCCGGCTCAAACGAAACGGCTCGGCCGTTGACCCGTATCGTCGGTTTCTTGTCCAGCGTATCCCTATAGCGATACAAATCGCCCGGCACGGGTTGATTCATCGCCCAGCCCGGAATGCGAAGCGCCAGCGTGAAGGTTTCGCTCGTTTGGGGGGCGACGGTCAGCTTCACTTGTCCCTCCCAGGGGTATCGGGTTTGCTGTTCGATCTTGACGCTATTGTCCGCCAGTTGCACCGTGCCCTGCCCGCCGACATACAAATTGACGTAAAGAGCGTTGTTTCTTGTGGCATAAACGTAGCCGGGCACGGAGGCCAGAAACCGCGCAATATTGCCCGGACAACAGGCACAGCCGAACCACGCCTGTCGGCGATGCTGGCCGCGGGATTCGAGCGGATTGGGATAAAAGAATAACGTCCCGTCCAGCGACACGCCTGAAATCAGGCCGTTGTAGAGCGTCCGTTCCATCACATCGATGTACTTGCCGTCGCCATGCAGCAAAAACATCCGATGATTCCAATACACATTGCCGATGGCCGCACACGTTTCGGCATACGCACTCATATTCGGCAAGACGTAATTCGGCCCAAATGCCTCGCCGCTGGAGGTCGCGCCGATGCCGCCGGTGACATACAGCTTTTTGGTGACCATATTGTTCCAAATGCGATCCATCGCCTGAATGTACGCCTGATCGCCGGTCAGCGCCGCCACATCGGCCATCCCCGAATACATATACGTTGCGCGAACGGCATGGCCGACCGCTTCATCCTGATCGACCACCTTTTTATGCGCCTGACTGTATTGACCGTCGTTGGGGCCGCGTGTGTCCAGAAAAAATTTGGCAAGATTCAGATATTTCTCTTCGCCGGTTACACGGTACAGTCGAACCAGCGCCATCTCAATAATCTGATGGCCCGGAGCGTCTTCATTTTTACCCGGCCCGAAGGTCTCGCACAGCAATTCAGCGTTCTTGATCGCCACATCCAGCAGCGTCCGCTTGCCGGTGGCCTGATAATGAGCCACCGCCGCCTCATACAAATGCCCCATATTATACAGCTCATGGCTGAGCCGTTTGACGTAGATCCATCGCCGCGGTCCGGCCCACTCGTGCGGATTTTCAGGGTTGATCGTACGGGTGGTGTAAAGGTAGCCGTCCGGCTCCTGCGCCGAGGCAACCAAGTCAATGACCTGATCGAGATAAGCATCCATTTTCGGATCATATTCGACGGCCAGGCCGTATGCGGCGCCTTCGAGCACCTTGTACGGGTCGGTATCGTCAAACGACAGTCCGGGCGGAGAACGATCTTCTAACTCTTCGCCGCGAAGCACCTTGGCCGCACGTTCGAAATGATAAAATCGTTTGGTTTCTTCGCATTTCTCAAACGCATGAGGAATCGTCACGGTCCGGTTGATTTCCACACGCGGCGCCCAGAATTCGTCATCAAAATGGACGTTCGTAAAGTCCACCGGCGAATAGGGGTAATCCCGCTCCAGGCGGAGCGTTTGTTTTCCGCCGCCTGATGGATTGCGTTTGATGATTCGCACGTCAAAAACGCCGCCTGCATAACTGTTTGGATGTGCCTGAAACCGTATCCTTACTTTTTCTTTGCCTTTGGTCAGTTCCTCCGGAATCGGATGCGTTACATCGAAGAATTCATTCGGCTTGTTGCGGTCCAGTACCTGGGTGGCGATTTTTTCGCCGTCCACCAGAATATCAAAGGTTCTCCGACCGCGTTCCGACCCCCAGTAAGTCGCAATCAAATCCACCGGTTCATCGGGCAATACCTTCATATCAAACTCAAACCATCCGTTGTAGGCGTCGCGCCACATTCGCCCGCTGAATGTGCCGACATTGGTTCGTTCGCCAGTCAGATTGTGGTCGCGTTCCGGCTGCATTTGACCCAGACGCAGCATATCCACACTCATCGCTTCGAGCTGTCGAATACGTTCCTGCTCTGCGGCAAATTCAGCCTGTTTATCGGCCCAGGCCTGCGGCGTAAAGACATCCATATACACCGTGTAGGGTTCATCGGCGATGGCGTAATGAGGCATCAGTTTCAGCGGCGTTGTCTTCCACCCGTCGGGGCCGCGCTGATAGGCCGTCGTTTCCGAGATAAATTCGAGCGGGGAAGTTTGCTTAAAGGCCTTCAAAAGGGCGCTGGTCTCTTCGGCCACCAGCAAAGGAGGCTGCTGCCCGTCGCTTAACGGGGCCGACAACAGGGTCGGGCCGTATAAAAAGGCCGTGCGATTCGGCATATCCGGCAGAGTTGATGTATGCAGCTTCATCGGGCATGTTAATTCAATTGTGTCGCCGTCCTCAAAAGTGCGTCTTAGCGTCAGCCAGCCGTCCTGATCAACGGCGGCGTTTGTCGCCCGACCGTTCAGCGTTACTTCGATGCCGTCAGCCCAATACGGCTTTCGTATTTTCAACACAAGACCTTGCGGCTGTATGCACTCAAAAGACAGCGCGACCTGTTCGTGGCTGGGCAATTGGCTTTGTTGGGTGAGCGTGATCCCTTTGTCTTTCCAGTTCAGAACCGACGAAATAAACAGATTGACATACAGCGTGTCGCCGGCATGGGCGTAAATGGTATCGGCGTATTTGGCGTGATTTTCCATACCGGTGCCGACACAGCACCAGAATGAGCGGGTCGGATGGCTGAATCCTTTTCGGGCGGGCATATCCAAAAAGCCTTTATACACCAGCCGACCGCCCTGTTCGGGATGTTGATGCGCCAGAATGTGGTTGAGCAGCGCCCGCTCATAATAATCCATATAAGCCGCTTTGGGCTGCCAGGCAAACAAATGCCGCGTCAGCTTGAGCATATTGTAGGTGTTGCATGTTTCGGTTGTGTGGTGCATCCGCTCGGCCAGATGATCGGGTCTGCCGAAATACTCTTCGGCGCTGTTGCCGCCGTTGGCATAGGTGTAATGGTTGATTACCGTTGCCCAGAAGAAATCGGAAATCGTCTGATAGCGTTCCTTGCCGGTCAGTTCGTACAGCCGCGCCGTGCCGATGACCTTGGGAACCTGGGTGTTGGCGTGCAGACCGGTCAGACTGTTTTGTCGTTCGCTGAGCGGATCGAGCACTGATTTGTGATAGAACTTCTCTGCCAGCGCCAGATAACGTTCCCTGCCGGTCAAGGCGTACAGATCAGCGAACGTTTCGTTGATGCCGCCGTGTTCGCAGGCCAGCATCTGCTGCCACTGCGATTCATTGAGACCCGCCAGCAATTCATCAATCCAGTCGGCGTGGCGAATCCACACCGCAAGCGCCTTTTGATTGCCGGTATAAAAATAAATATCGCGCAATCCGGCCATCAGCTTGTGCTGGGTGTACCACGGCACCCAGATACCGTTCAAATCAAAACCGCGGGAGCGAATTTCTCCGCGCGACACTTCTTCAAAGGCTCGTTTGCCGTTGGGGAAAGCGGACATATAACCGCTGCCGTGTGCGTCCTGGATAAGGGCCAGCTCATCGACGATATACTCGAGTTTTTGCTTGAACTCATCGCGCCCGGTATGGCCGTACATCATCGCACAAGCCGACATATAATGCCCCAGACTGTGGCCGGCAATTGTTTCACGTTCCCAGCCGCCATAGACTTCGCCTTTCGGCTCCAATCCGGCCTCCTTTCGAAACCACGCCAGAAAACGATCCGGTTCCAGCGACAACAGCCACTCGGCGTTGAGGTCCATGGCCGTTTTGAAGGGGCCTTCCAGCAGCCGAACATCGCCCAATCGGAACGGTCGGGCCTGTATCGCCGCCTGAGGCTCAACCCTGGCAGGAAAGTCCATCGTCAGTGAGTCCGCTAAAAGAGGCGAAAACTGAAAACAAAACAAGACAAACATAACACCAATACAGAGCTTTGAGGCACGCATCATCGACCAGTCTCCTTTCTCGTTTCAAGGAATCCATTATTCTCTATTCGATAAACTTAAAGACGATTTCCGAATCACCTGCCATCCTCTTAAAGAGGTTCAAGAAAATCAAAAGAAATGGACAGTTTTTTTGAAAAAATTGAAAAAAATTGTTGCAAAGTTAGGCGAACCTAATTATCTTAGACCAGACTTAAACTATGAGTTTATACAATAAACAACTGAGTGCCTCCCTTGAGGACTATCTGGAGGCGATATTTGTTCTTTCGCAGACAGGCAGGGTTGCCCGCAGCAAAGACATTGCCGAGCATTTGCAGGTAGCGCCGTCATCAGTCACAGGCGCGCTGAAAATGCTGGCCGAGCGGCAATTGATTCACTATAAACCCTATGGATATGTTACCTTGACCGACAGAGGCCGGCAAATGGCCGGGCGTATCGTTCGACGGCATGAGGCGCTGGAATCATTTTTTTGCGATATCCTTGGGGTGGATCCCGATGTTGCGCAGCGCTCGGCCTGTTTGGCCGAACACGCCATCAGTTCGGAAATTGCATCGCGTCTGATGCTGTATCTGGAGTTTCTGTCATCGGAAAAACAGTCCGGCAGAGATGTACCGCGGGCGTTTCAGGGGTATTGCCGGCAAACGGAGATCCGGAGTCAGGGCACACAAAAACCCAGTCATACGTGATGGTCGATGTTCAGTGATGATGTTTATTGCGTCAAGGATTCAATAATGCAGACCAACAAGGAGACACAATCGATGCCGCTTATACAAGTACCGGCCGGAAAGACCGTCGAGGTCGTTTTCATCGACGCCGGGCACGGGTTGAAAAATCGCCTTGCTTCCATGGGTGTTCTGTCTCATTCAACGTTTAAGGTATTGCGCAACGAAGGGGCCGGTCGGCTCATCGTCGGTATCAAAAACAGCAAAGTTGTCATCGGACGCGGCGCATCCGGTAAAATTTTTGTCCGGGAGTGTGAATAATTTTTTTAGATAATAAGTTAGGCAAGCCTAACTCGCACAGGGATTGTTTTCAATGGAACAAAAAAAAGAAATACGTGTTGCTCTGGCCGGCAACCCCAACAGCGGAAAAACCACTGTATTTAATCTGTTGACCGGTGCGCGGCGACACGTCGGCAATTATCCCGGCGTAACGGTCGAAAAAGTCGAAGGACGACGCGATTATAAAGGATTTTTACTGCGTTTTGTCGATTTGCCCGGCACTTACAGTCTGGCCGCCTATTCCACCGAAGAGCTGGTTGCCCGGCATTTTATATTGGATGAAAAACCTGATGTGGTCGTTGATGTGCTGGATGCTTCCAATCCGGAGCGGCATTTATACCTGGCCACGCAATTGATGGAAATGCGCACACCGCTGGTGCTGGCCTTTAATATGTCCGATGTCGCTCAAAGCCAGGGACTGGAATTTGATTTGAAACACCTGGAGGGCCTGCTTGGCTCTCGTATTGTGCCGATGGTGGCCAGCAAGGGTAAAGGAATGAATGACCTGCTGGACGCGGTCATCGAAACCGCGGCCGATAAGACGCCCATTACGCCGCCAATGCACTATGGCAAGGATATTGAGGCCGAACTGTCTCGGATTGAACACCTCTTGATAGAATCCGATTGCGAGGTCTCGGCCCGGTACGGAAGCCGATGGGTTGCTTTGAAACTGCTCGAAGGCGATGCGGAACTATGCAGTCGCGTTAAACATTCGGATATTTTGAAAGTAGTTGAGGCCGCTCAGGTTCGGCTTAAAACCATTCTCGGCGATAGTGCGGACATCTTGATTGCCGACCGGCGCTACGGGTTTATCAGCGGCGCCTGCCAGGAAGCGATCAAGTACACCGTCCTGGCCCGCCACGATATCAGCGACAAGGTGGATTTGGTGCTGACGCATCGCTGGCTGGGACTGCCGATATTCGGAGTGCTGATGTATCTGGTGTTTTATCTGACATTTACGCTGGGCGAATATCCGATGGGGTGGCTGGAAACGTTTTTCGATTGGCTGGGTGCGGCAACCGTCGCCGTTTGGCCGGGCGAAAACCTGCTCTGGCTGCAATCGCTTCTGGTTGACGGCGTGATCGCCGGCGTCGGCGGAGTCGTGGTCTTTCTGCCGAATATTCTCTTTCTGTTTTTGGGTATCGCTGTTCTTGAGGATACTGGCTATATGGCTCGCGCGGCCTTTATTATGGATCGCATTATGCACAAGATCGGTCTGCACGGAAAAAGCTTCATCCCAATGCTGATTGGCTTTGGCTGTTCGATTCCGGCGATTATGGCCACACGCATTCTGGAAAACCGCCGCAACCGGCTGGCTACTATGCTGGTCATTCCGCTGATGAGCTGCGGAGCGCGCATCCCTATTTATGCGCTGCTGATTCCGGCGTTCTTCCCCCCCCACTGGCGCGGGCCGGTGATGTGGCTGATTTACATTATCGGAATCGTCGCGGCTATCCTCTGCATCAATCTGCTGCGGCGATCTCTACTCAAAGGCGAATCCGTTCCGTTTGTGATGGAATTGCCGCCCTACCGAATGCCGACATGGAAAGGCCTGTCTATCCATATGTGGGATCGCGGCTGGATGTATTTGAGAAAAGCCGGAACGATTATTCTCAGTTTATCCATCGTCTTGTGGTTTTTGATGAGTTTTCCCACGCCGCCGGAAGGACGGTTTGATCATCTGACGCCGGAAGAACAATACGCTGCCGGCCTGAAATATTCAATTGCCGGTCGCATCGGCAAAGCGATGGAGCCGGTGATTCGACCGATGGGTTTTGACTGGAAGATCGGTACCGCCCTGATCGGTGCGACCATGGCCAAAGAAGTGTTTGTGACGCAATTGAGTATCGTCTATTCGCTCGGCGACGAAGAGGAAGACGAAGAGACGCTTTCCCTGCTTCGTCAGCGGCTGCGTGCGGACTATTCGTCGCTTCAGGGGTTTTGCATTATGTTATTCTGTTTGCTCAGCACACCGTGTATTGCAACGGTGGCGATTACGCGCAAGGAATCCGGAAAATGGAGATGGGCCTTATTCCAGTTTTTCGGTCTGACGGCGATGGCCTATGTTGTGACCACAGCGGTCTTTCAAATCGGCAGTTTGGTACAGTCGTTAATCTGATTTTCTGTTTTGAACGATGAAGCCTATTAACCCGGCCCAAAAAAATAAGCTCAAAACGGCTTTGCCGAGTGTGTCCTCGCCGCCGATTTACCGCATCGAACAGCTTTTTGACGGCGCACGACAAGTCCGTTTGCTCCATAAAGGGCAGGAATATCGGCTGAGTATCACCAAAGCGGATAAATTGATCTTAACCAAATGACAGGATAAAACGAATACATTAAAAATGCCAGCCAATTGCTCTGCAATAGCCAGCCATATCAAAAGTAAACTTTTTGGAAAGGAAAGTGTATGGTTGGCAGAAAAAGTTTGTCTTATTGGCCATCTGTATTGGATTTATTTCTGGTTGCGAGGCTAGTCGTCTCGGACCAATCGTATGGGAATGAAATAGACACAGCAGTCATTCAGCATCGACTGGAACAATTGCAGGGCGAGATAAATCAGCTCAAGGCGATGCTGTCGCAGCAACAGGTCGAACAGGAACGTACTCGACAGGAGATTGAAACCTATCGTCAGAAGGTTCAGGCACAAGAAACGCTGCGTGCCGCCGAACAGGATCGGCTGCATATTGGCGGTTACGGTGAAATCAAAGGGAAATTCCGGCAAGGCAGCGATGCGGATTTTGGGGACATTCATCGTCTTGTCCTGGAAATCGGGTATGATTTTTCAGACTGGGTCAGATTTTTTTCCGAGTGGGAAGTCGAACACGCCCTTGTTTCCGATACGGCTGACGGTTCAACCGGCGGCTATTTGATGATCGAACAGGCATATTTCGATTTTCTGTTGTCCGATATGTTTAACGTTCGGGCAGGTCGTATTCTGACGCCGATGGGGATCATTAACAAACGGCATGAGCCGGACACGTTCTTCGGTGTGGATCGTCCTTCTGTCGAGCGCTATATCATCCCCACGACATGGCCGTCGGACGGCGTTGGTTTGTTCGGCAATTTGGGTTCGCATCTGGCCTATGAGATGTATGTAGTCGGCGGCCTGGACGGTTCAAAATTCAATGCCGTCAACGGCATTCGCTCCGGCCGACAGCGGGAACGCCCCGGCCTCAATGATCCCGCCGTCACGGGGCGACTGGACTATTTTCCGCAAATGAGTCCGGGACAGGATTTGCGGCTGGGGGTATCCGGCTATTACGGCGGATTGAACAACGGCAATCGGGGTCGAAATCCGGGCATCAGCGGCAAGATTCGAATGCTGTCGGCGGATTTTGAGTATTCGATTGATAAATGGGACTTCCGCGGCGTTATCGTACACACCGATATCAGCAACGCCCGTCAGATTGGCAACGGCGCCGCCAGTGAAATGTTCGGATGGTATCTGGAAGGCGGATATCACTTTTGGCCGGACTCCTTCAAGGTCGGTAAGCTTGCCGATTCCGATGCGGTGGCTTTTGTGCGTTACGATCATTTTGACACACAGCACAAAATGCCTTCCGGAATTGCGGCGGATCCGGCCGGAGACCGAAATACATGGACGTTTGGAATGAATTTTGACTTGACCTCCAATGTTGTTTTCAAGACCGATTACCAGATACAGAAAGACCGCGCCGGGAATAAAGAGAATTGGCTCAACTTTGGTCTGGGATTTTCATTTTAGGAGATAAGATGATGCCGCATCAAACGATGGTATTCAGTACGGCGGTACCGTTGAGTTTAATGTGTAACAGTTGCAGCGGGCCGGAACAAACAGCCGCCAGTATCATTGCGGAAAATGAGCAATTTATGATGTATAAAGCAATGGGAAATGCACAGGATCGGTTTGCTGTCAGAACAACAGCCACGACGCGCTCCGGTACGTTTACACTGGAGGTTGTTATCAATCCGGATATGGTGATTCAGGAAACCAGAATTCTATCCTATCCTTTAACACGAGGCCGCGGCATTTTACAGCCGGGTTTTTTGAGCCGGTTCCACGGCAAAACCATCAATGATCCCATTCAGGTGGGAAACGATATACATGCAGTAACCGGAGATACAATGTCATCAATAGCAATGTCTGATGCCGTACGCCAAAGTCTCGCATTTGCCGTCCAATACAGAGAGCGGATGCAGAGACTGAACGACAACTCACCGCCGCTATAAAATTTGACATAATAGTAGAAATTTAGTAGGTTTTACATAAAGAAATATAAAATGCTCCTGAACTGACAGAATCAATTTTTGGAAAGGACAGCAGATGAAGCGCATCACCTTGGGATATGGTATTGGATTGGTTCTCATTGTTTCGGTCTTTGCCCATCAGAATCCCTCAGAAAAGGAATCTCTAACCGATGGTTTTTGGGGACTGAATGAAGCGTTGGAATCAAGCGGTATTGAGTTTGGGCTGAGTCTGACGAACATCTATCAGCTCAATGCCCGCGGCGGAATGAGTACCAGCCGTCGTCAGGGGCGCTGGTCCGGCAGTTACGATTTTGAGATGACCGCTGATCTGGAGCGGCTGTTGGGTGCCGAGGGCGCTGAAATCTATATGCTGGCCGAGGGGACCTGGTCGCGCAAAGACATTGATGAAACCTCCGTCGGCAGTGCGTTCGGCGTCAACGCGGATTTTGCCCCGCGCGAGGCGTTTAACATCATTGAGTTCTGGTATCAGCAATCGTTCTTTGACGATACACTGAGAATCCGCATCGGCAAGCTCGATATGACCGGCGGATTTGAGCACAGGGGCCGTCCTGTTTCGTTTGACTGCAGCGCCTACGCCAACGATGAAAACACGCAATTTCTCAATAATGCGCTGGTCAACAACCCGACCATTCCGTTTCCGGACTATGGGCTGGGCGTGATTGTCTTCTGGAATCCGGTGGATGATTGGTATCTGTCGGTTGGAGCCGCCGACGCGCAGGCCGACAAACGCGAAACCGGCTTTAACACCGCCTTCCACAGCGAAGATTACTTCGTCTATATGGCCGAGACGGGCATCACGCCTCAATTCAACTCGGCCAACGGCCCCCTGCAGGGCGCTTATCGGATCGGAATGTGGTACAGCCCCGAACCTCGCGCCAACGAACAGGCGGCTGATGAGGGCAGGGCCTGGCGCGATGATACCGGTTTTTATCTGAGCTTTGACCAGCTTTTGGCCAAAGAAAACAATGACCCGGACGACAGTCAGGGATTGGGCGTTTTCTTCCGTTACGGCCAAGCCAGCGCCAAGACCAATGACATCACTGATTTTTACAGCGTCGGCTTCCAGTACCAAGGCCTCTTTGACGGCCGCGACGACGATGTGCTCGGCGTCGGTTACGCCCGCGGCCGGTTCAGCCATCGCGCCTCGGCGGTCTTTCGCGATCACCACGAAAGTGTTCTGGAAGCCTATTACAATACCAGCATCACGCCGTGGCTGAATCTCAGTCCGTCGGTACAATACGTTGCCAACCCCGGCGGCTCCGGCGAAGCCAAGGACGCCGTCGTTGTCGGTCTTCGGGCCATGATGATCTTTTGAATGGTGATATGCTCTGACCCCTGTTGACGGCGTAATTTTTTCTTCACAAAGCCGCAGTATCTGCTATACTGGAAGCTATGCCGTTTAAGATGATGTTTATTTTGATTGGCGGGTTGCTGTTTTTGGCATCGACGGCAGGTTATATTTATGCCAAGGTGCGTTTGCGTCCGCGCGGGGAGTCCGACGTGGACGAGTATTATTATGAATTCGAGGACCAGCATCCCGGACTGGCTCGCTATTACGCCTGGTGTCGCGTCACATGGGGCGGCATCATTACGGCCATGCTGCTGATATTTCTGGCTTTGGTGCTGTAAAGGCGCGGTATTTATTTTTCTCCGGCCAGCACCTCGGCAATGTTGAAAGCGTGGTCTTTGATCCGCCGATACGAAGTCAGCATATCGGTATAAATCAGACTTTTGAGCGGCGTGGCCTTGCCGTCGCCGACACGGGCCAGGTGTTTGCTGCGGCAGTCTTTCATCAATGTGGTAATCTCTGTACCCCGAGTCATCGCTTCTTTTAGAAACTGTCCGTTTTCGGATTCTACCGCATGGTTCACGTCGCAGATGTAGCCGGATACCATATCATGCAATTGGAGGATTTCCTCCAGCGCTTCAGGGCTGAGTACCTGATCGGTGTCCCGCATTTTCAGGCGAAGTTTCAGAATGGTAACGACATAATCGCTGATCGATTCGAATTCATCGGACATACGAAGCTGCTCGCGCGCTGTCTTCATAGTTTCATGGGAGATATTGCCTGACATGATATGGCCGATAAATTCGACGATTTCTTTTTGGACAATATCCAGATCGTTTTCAGCCTGGAAAATCGGCTCGATCTTGTCCGGTTCCAGATTTCCGGCAGCGAACACCTCGCGCAGCAGTTCGAGCATCTGATCCACCCGGTGTCCCATCTTGACGACTTCTTTGCCGGACTGTTCCAGGGCGATACTCGGCGTATCAAAAACGCGCACATCCAGATAGGTCAGGCGCGGCGCGGTCGGTTTCTTTCGATCCGGTACCGCCCAGTTGAGGAAACGGGCGACATAGCCAATCAACGGCAGAAACAATATCGTATTGACGATATTAAATGCCGAATGGGTGACGGCAATGGCGGCCATAACGTGCGGATAGGTTACGCCGGCGTCGGTATAAACCGCCACATCCGGCCGTTCGGTATGGTGAAAGACGTCAAGGAACCAAAGTACCCCGTCGGTGTACCACGAAAAGATGGCGGTAATCCACAACACGCCGAAGACGTTAAACATAATATGCGCATAGGCGGCACGACGGGCATTCGGAGAGGTCCCCAGGGAGGCCAGAAACGCCGTGATCGTCGTGCCGATGTTCTCGCCCAGCACCAGCGCCGCGGCGGTCTGATACGTAATCGCCCCGCTAAACGCCAGTGTCATCGTTATCGCCAGCGTAGCCGATGAGGACTGAATCAGCGCGGTCAGCAGCGCTCCGATCATACAGCATCTCAACACGCCAAAATATGACGTCGGCTCAAATCGATGAAACAGTTCGACAAAGCCCGGCATATCTTTGAAGGGAGAAAAGCCGGTTTTCATCAATTGCAGCCCGTAAAACACCATCCCCAGGCCCAACACAAACATCGCCGTAAAGCGCACCCGGTCGCGCTTGATGAACAAATAGATCAAGGCCGCCGACCCTATCAGCGGCAGGCCGTATTTGTCCACACTAAGCGTGACCACCCAGCCGGTAATCGTTGTACCGATATTGGCTCCGGCAATCACCCCGATTGCCTGCAAAAGGGTCATCACGCCGGCGTTGACCATCCCCACCACCATGACCGTGGTAATTGAGCTGGACTGAATAAGACAGGTTACAGCGGTACCCACCCCGCAGGCCATCAGGCGATTGTTCGTGACCGCTCCGATCATACGACGCAGCCGTTCTCCGGCGACCGCCTGCATCCCTTCGGACATATTTTTCATTCCCAAGAGAAATAGACCAAACCCGCCGAGAATCTCGAAAACCATTTGTGCGTTCATTAAACCCCCTGCGTATATGAGCACAGGATTAGAGTCAGATTAATACAAGACGATTATTGGCGATTATCGCGGCACGTTATACCGTCGCCTCCGGCCAAAGTCAAGCCCCAAGCCCCAAAAACACAGGCTCATATCAAATTTTAACTCTATACAATAAGCGTTGTTGCGGCATCCCTGAGACATCGCAAAAGATAGACGCTTTGATGGGCGGCTCAGGTATAAAGATGGCGTGTGTCGCCAAAAATGCGGCTTGCTCGATCAGGCATTCCTCGGCGGCCTGCACTTAATTCCACAATTGCAGCGTTGCGCTGACGGGATAATGGTCGGAGGGGTAACGCCCTTGTTCGTTTGCATAGCGGTCTATTTGGGCATCCAGCACCGTGGTTGTTCGCTCAATGAGGATATGGTCGATCTTGACGCCATCGGCGCCGCCTTCAAAGCCGTGGAAGGTTCGCGTATCCGGTTTATCCGGGTACAGCAGCCGCCACGAATCCAGCAGTTCCACCGGCGAATTCGGATACCCCAATCGCCTCAGATACAGCATAGCCGGATTATCCAGTCCCATATTGAAATCCCCCATCACAATCACCGGATCTTCCGGCTCGCGGCGCGACACGACGCGGGCCAACAGTTCTGCGCTTTTGAATCGCGACGTTTGGGATTGATGATCCAGATGCAGATTATAGACATACATCGCCCTGCCCGTGTCGCGCTCGATTAATCGCACCCACGTGCAGATGCGCGGGATGCGGTTGCCCCAGTGTCGCGAGCCGGGCGCCCACGGCGAATTGGAAAACCAGAATGTGCCGGAATCGGCCAAACGGAAACGGTCGCGCCGATAAAGTACCGTGCAATGTTCGCCGGCCGATTTGCCGTCATCGCGCCCGACCGTGACCAGATCATATCCTTTCAGAGCATTATGTATCTGTTCTACCTGAAAGTCCAATGCCTCCTGCAGGCCGACGACATCCGCCCCATGCCGAGCGATCAGATCAAAGACCATCTCACAACGATGTTCCCACTGATCCGGCCCGTCCTTGGCCGTACCGTAGCGTATGTTGAAGGTCATCACCTTGATGTTGTCCCCTTCGGTTTGAAACGGCACATCCCGCCGAGCCATTTGCTCCGGTGCAGCGCAACCGACAAGAGCCGCCGCCAGCACATATCCCAAAGACCCTATCCAATTTCGCATTGAACTGCTCTCCCACAATCAACAATCTGCTGCTGTTACAGAACGTCCTCGAAGAGTTTAATGCCGTCCACGACTTTACAGGTATGAACGGCGTATTTGTCGGCAAAGGCCGGACGGCTGCGCGGGTAGGCGGTATCGACGGCCTGTTTGGCCGTCTCGGCGCTGTCGGCCAGCACCAAGGCGCCAGCAGCGCCTTTATCGCCGCCGCCGAGCATTCGCTCACCGAGAACGCCGGGCACGGTGCGGACGATGTCGCACATCGTTTCCAGCTCCGGACCGGAGATGACATAATCGTCGCGCAGCCCGATGCCATCCTGACGGAAAATCCGTCCGACGGTCTCGATGTCGCCGGCCTTCCAGGCGTCCATCATCTCATAAAAGCGTTTCTGGGCGTTATAGATGTAGTCCATCCGTGCGACCAGATGCGAAGCGTCCTGTTCGAAACGCGATTTGATTTGGTCAAAGAGGCTCTTGTCGCGAATATCAGCCAGACAGGAAATCTTAAAACCGGCCTGCCTGGCTTTTGCGACCAGTTCCTCGCACTCAGCGCGTCGAATTTTGTAGGTGGATTTTTCCAGTCCCGGGCGGACCGTGCCGGTATCCATTACCATAATGCGAAAATCGTCGGCGCCGGCGCCCAGCGGGACATACTCAATCGAACGGTCGGCGGGCTTGTAGTGCGTGCCCATACCGGCTTTGGCAAAGGCGATCATGATCTGATCGAGCTTGCCGCATGGTGAACCAATGTAGTCGTTCTCAACCATTTGGGCCAAATCGACCACCTGCATCATATCCGGCGCGGCAATGCCGTTGACGTCCAGCGCCGAGAGAATCAGATTCAGCGTCAGCGACGCACTGCGGCTCATTCCGCCGCCGGGGATATTGCCGATAAGCACGGCATCCATGCCTTTGTCAAGCGGCAGCCCTTCCCGACGCAGGATAAAATCCACGCCGCAGGGAAACCGCGCCCAGGTATCGGCCATCTCGGCGGATTGAGGATCGGGCACTCTGCCCAGTTCAAACTCCACCACCCCGTCATCGGGGAAGTTACCGCTGTACAGACGCATTTTATGCGTGCCGTTCGGTTTATAGGCCATCCAGATAAACCGGTCGGTTCCTACGCCGAACAGTTCGGTTCCGTTATAGTCGCCATGTTCGACGCCCAGACAAAATCGGGACGAAGACCGACGCACCTTGGCGCCGGCGATATCCAGATTGACTTTTGCAGCCAGCGCCTTTATTTCATCAATCAGTTTTTGATCTTGTGAAGATACCATAAACCTCAACCCTTATCTTACTCTTACCAGAAAATAATGTACAAAGCAATGGTAGCCAAAATAACAACGCCGCCCAGGTACATTGAACCTTTCGACCATTCCATCTCGATTTTCGTCTGTTCGGGCAGCGTAACAGGTGCAGGAAGCGGACGCAGTACCGTGACAATGGCCAGCACGACGGCGATAAGCCCAACGGTCAGCGCCATTCGATTCAAAAACGCCAGCTCACTCCAACCGAAAAACAAGGCGCCATAAATAATCGGACTCAGGACCAATCCCAATACGCCGCACACGCGCGGCGCCTTTTTGACAAACAGGCCATACAGAAAAATGACCAAAATGCCGGGCGAAATAAAGCCCTGGAACTCCTGGATAAAGGCAAACGCGCCGCCAAACCGGGGGTCGGCAAGAATCGGTGCAATGATGCACCCGATAATGACCAAAACCCCCACGCAAATACGGCCGATTAAAATCAGCAGTTTGTGGTTGACGGTTTCTTTCTTTGTAAACCAATCTTTATACAGATCCATCGTAAAAATGGTTGACCCCGCATTGAGCATCGACGCCAGCGAACTGATCACCGCCCCCATCAACGCCGCCAGCACAAACCCCCGCAATCCGTTCGGCGTCAAGTACCGAATCAAAAGCGGAAACGCACCATCATAATCATAGCCGACCAATTCCCGGCTTAAAGACAGGTCGGGGCGCTGTCGCCGGACGTTTTCAAGCAGTGTTCGGTTAGCCTGAACAAGATCGGGACTGTCGGGGATTTCTTTGCCCAGTAACGCCGCATTGAATTGAACGATTTGCTCGCTCAACTCCGGCTGCCGCTGCGCAAAATCGCCGTTAAATCGAAAGACCGCGCCAGCCTCTGCGGGGGACTGTCGAAGCTGCTCAAACGTTTCAAGGGTTGGTTTATTGAGTCCTTCCATCTGCATTGCATTGTCATGCATCACGGGAGCATATAAGGTAAACGCGATAATTCCCGGCACGCACACGATAAACGGTATCAGCAGCTTCAAAAAGGCGGCGAACACAACGCCCCGCTGTCCCTCGCGAAGGGAATGCGCCCCCAGCGTACGCTGCATAATAAACTGATTCAGCCCCCAGTAGTAAAAGTTCGGAATCCAGATGCCCAACAGCAGCGCCGTCCACGGCAAAAAGGTACTGTCGGCCGGCAGAACCATGTGCATCTGCTCTTGTTTGAGGACCGCAAATTTTTCGCCCAGTGTGGCGCCTTCCTGCACATTCAGCATTTCATGAACTGAAGCTTCACTAATCAGTTCATAGTTTGACGGGTTGTCCAGCGCCATAAAAGCAAGGATCATGATGACGGCGCCGCCAACGATCAGGGCCGATCCCTGAATTAAATCCGCCCAGGCACACGCTTTTAACCCCCCCGCCGCAACATACAAAGCGGCAAGAATGCCCACAAACCACGACAGCGTCGTAATGTTCACAGGCATTCCCAGTACCGTGTCGGGAAACAACGGCCCCAGCGTCCGTGCGCCAAGATAAATAACGGTGGGAATCGTCACCCCCGCAAATACAATGACCATTAACGCGGACATCACCAAACGAGAGGAGTGATTGAAACGATATTCGAGATATTCAGGAATCGTAAAAATACCGCTTTTGAGAAATTTCGGCAGGAAAAAGAACGCCACCACCACGAGCGTGATTGCTGCAATCCATTCATAACTGGCCACCGCAAGTCCGATTTCCGGCGAGGCCGCCTGTCCGGCCATTCCCACAAATTGTTCGGCGGAAATGTTGGCGGCAATGAGAGAAAAACCGATCAGCCACCACTTCAGTCCGCGACCGGCAAGGAAATAATCCTCAGAGGTTTCTTCCTTTCGGCTCTTATAAAGGCCCAGTGCGATCACACACGCAAAAAACACAAGAATGATCAAACCGTCAAAAAGACTTAGCTGCATAGTTTGGTTCCTTTCACAACACGACACGTCAATCGATATTTGGGTTCGACAACTATCGAGATTAAAACACGTTGACCTGCCAGCGGCGCGTTATGTCCATCTCGATTCAGTGCAATGCAAGACGAAAAAGAATCCATCACTAACCGGACGGAATACCCCAAAACCCCATTTTCTTTCTCCTTAAACGTCAGATTTATTGTTCGGATATGTTTCGTATTATCCGGATTTCAAGCCCGGATTCAACAAGAAATACACAAACAATCAGGGAATTTCTGTCTTTATTTTGTCTCATATGCTGAGAAAACGCTTCACAGAATCCGGCCTTTGGGGTAGAGTAAACAGACGGAATAAACGGATATTTATGAATACAAAAACGACAGAGACAATCGGTCTTTCAATTGTCATCCCGACCTTTCAGGAGGCCAGGAAAGTAGGCGGCGATATCGCGGCTGCATCGGAGTTTCTGACCCGGTTTCCCGACGGCGGCGAAATCCTGATTGCCGATGACGGCAGTCGAGATCAGACCGCCGATGTCGCTGAGCAATGCGCCGCTCGGTCCCCTGTCTCGGTGCGTGTGCTTCGATTGGAACGCAACCGCGGCAAAGGCTGCGCGGTACGCACAGGGATTCTCGAAAGCCGCGGCCGGTATGTGATGTTTGCCGACAGCGGCTGCTGCGTGCCGTATCAGGAAGCGATGACGGGCATCGAACTGATTCAAAGCGGCCGATGCCAAATCGCCCACGGCTCCCGTAAAATGAGCGTCAGCCACATCCATCGTCCGCAATCCTGGTATCGTCGGCTCTGCTCGCGGCTGTTTCATTGGCTGCTGATTCACGACCTCAAACGCTTGGCCAATTTGACCGACACGCAGTGCGGCTTTAAGGTCTATGACGGCCAGATTGCCCGATGTCTGTATGCAGTCAGCACCATCGACGGATTTATGTTTGATGTGGAAATTATCCTGCTGGCGATGAAATACGGCTACAGGATATGCGAATTTCCCGTGGACTGGTCATGGGATCCGGACAGCCGACTCAAACCCTCTCACGAAGCGATTAAGGTACTGCGGGATTTAATTTGGCTCAAGCACCAATACGGCGATGTGCTCAGTACACAGCGAAATCAGTCAAAATCAGCCGCACAGTAAGGGACGATCCGCTATGTTGGCCGGAAAAACAATTCTCATCACAGGCGCCGGCCGAGGCATTGGGTTGTGCATCGCACATCGTTTCATTCAGGCCGGAGCATCTGTCGTGCTTGCCGAGAAAAACCGACAGTTAAAAACATTCGCCTTGGACAGATTGAAACAGACCGAGCGGACTTTGTTTGTACAGACGGATATCGCGTTGGAGGCCGATGTCGAAGCGGTCATTCGGCAGGCAGTTCAATGGTCCGGTCGTCTGGATGCGGTCGTACATAATGCCGCTATCGCCGACAATCGCCCGATTGAGCTGCTTGACTACGATCAATGGCAGCAGGTTTTGAATGTCAACCTGTCCGGCGCGTTTTTGTGTGCCAAGCACGCCGCCGCTTCACTTAAAAAGACCGCCGGCGCTATCGTGCTGATCGCCTCAACGCGAGCGTTGATGAGCGAGCCGCATACTGAGGCCTATTCAGCCTCCAAAGCCGGATTGGTGGGGCTGACTCATTCGCTGGCGATGAGCCTGGCTCCGGTGCGCGTCAACTGCATCAGTCCGGGTTGGATCGTAACGGATGCATGGCAACAGGACGGCCCTGCATCGACATTAACCGACCGAGATCACGCTCAGCACCCGGTCGGCAGAGTCGGACAACCGGAAGACATCGCCGAAATGGTTTTTTATTTGTGTTCAGAAAAAGCCGCCTTTATCACCGGCCAGAATTTTATCATCGACGGCGGAATGACAAAAAAAATGATCTATTGTTAGGCCGTGCTACGGCCACAACCCCAATTTCAACGGCGATTGTGTCGGATCAGCCGGTATCAGCATAACGCCGTCCTGCGGATGTTCGTCGGCCAATTGCGCAACCGCTTCGGTCGGCAACACCATAAAAGCGGTGGTCAACGCATCGGCTTTGGCCGCTGAAAAATCCGTCAACAGCCAAACCGCCCGTCTTTTTGATGCGGGCCGGCCGGATACGGGATCAATGATATGGCTTCCGCGCTCCAGCCCCGAACAACTCAGCACGCGACCGGCCAACGCCAGGCGAACCAGCGTTTCTGCTGGATCGTGCGGATTGGACAACCGAATCGGCCAGCCGTCCCTTTCTTGCGGCGGCCCCAACGCGCGCACCGAGCTTGCCCCGCCGTGTATCAGGGCGTGTTCAATGGTCCACTGGTTCAACATTTCGGCCATCCGATCAATCGCGTAGCCTTTGGCCACGCCGCCCAAATCAAGCTCCATATTCGGCCGCCCTACGATAACGGTTAACTCCTCCGCATTGAGTTCAAACGGCCTGCCCTCTCGCGTCGGCAACAGTCGGGCGATCTGATCAGGAGTCGGTTCGCCCTGCCGCCACAGCTGAACCAACGGTCCGACCGACATATCAAATGCGCCGTCTGTCCGTGCGTAAACTTCTTCAGCAATTTTTAAACAAGCCATCGTATCCGGCGAGACCACCACCGATTCGCCGGGCCGGGCCTGATTGATGCGACTGATATCGCTGTTGTCGATGAAGCGACTCAACTCCTGCTCCAGCCGATCGACCTCGGTGAACGCCGCACGCGCAGCGCGGCCGGCGTAAGAGCCGTCCTCGTGCTGAACCCAGATTTCAAAGACCGTATTCATAGCCTGATGGCTGAACTTGGCCGTTTTCGGAATCTCGTTACGGTCGGGCTGAATATGCACAATAGGTCCCTCGTCCACTTGATCATGAGAAGATTCAACGGCCGCCGGCGTCTGAGCAAATACTTTTTCCCACAGAGATCGCGTCACCACCCCCCGCCATTCGACGCCGGGACGCAGCTCGATATACTCATCAAACAACGGCACATAAAGTTCACGCTGACCCGGCGGCGGCGTCTCATACAGTTTTCGCAGCACGTCCTGTTTGACATCGACATGGCCAATCACCAACGGTGCATTGGGCAAACGCAAATCGACGGTGTCGGTATAGGCTGCCGCTTCAAAATCCCGCAGATACCACGGCAGCGGCCAGTAATCATGCCCCGGCGCAATAACCTGAATAAACATTTTCTTGCCGTCCGGATGGACGTCCGCAATGCGGCGGACGGTCTGCTCGATCTTGAACACATCCGGGCCGGTGTGCGCATACACCCACGGATTGCTCGGATGAGCGGCGTATCGGGTGTTCAAAAATACCGACTGAAACAGCGGACTGACAACCCCGAAACCCGCCAGTACAATGCACAGCATGATTTTCTGCCATCGCATCACATCCCAGCGAAGCATCCGGTCGGTTGCCAACCCCGCGAGCAAAACCATCCCGTACATAAAATTTAACGCACACCACGGCGTCTTATACGGGATGACCGAATAAATAATCGTTAAAATCAACGTAAACAAAGCCAAAAACACACCGAACGGGCGGCGATGCGACAGCCCTGCGCGACGTTGAAATGCAAAAAAGAATCCGAACAGGGCGCCGGCTGCGATGATGTCTTCATTCCACGTAATCGGCTGGACAAACTCAATCCACACCATCAAATCCAGATACCAATACCACGGATGGGCGTGGATGCTGTGCTGGCCGGCGCGATTGAGCCAGTAGGTATAGGTCAGCACCGAATCCAGAATGCCGTCGGGATGTTTGCCGAAGGATGAAAAAAAGACCATACTGGTCGCTGCCGCGGCCAACAGGCCCAGTAGTCCGTTCCGGTTGTACAGCGAAAAACGCACCGGCCAGCCCGTCAAGACCAGCGTCAGCAGCGCCGCCAGCATCACCGCGGCAAACGTCAGCGCGCACGTTTCTTTCGTCGCGTGCATCAGACCGGCACACACACCCGCAAAGAGTATCCATCGGCGCCGATGAGACCGCATATACCGCCACATTCCGCCCAGAAAGCCTGCGGTAAAGCAAACCAGCAGCATTTCCTGAATATAGTAGCGGCTGTAATAGACAAAAGCGGGCGAAAAAGCCAGCAGCACGGTGGAAAACACCGCCGCGCGCAGACCAATACCGTCAAAAAACAAAAGCGGAGTCAATAAAAGCAACGTTCCGAAAATCGCCGGCACAAAGCGAAGCGTTTTTTCGTCAATATCGATATACGACGCCTGTCCGCGGAGCCAGGCCACCGGAAGCGCCAGATAATTCAGCGTCGGACCGTGGTACTCGTCGGGGTCATAGGCGTAAAAGCCCTCATCCAGCAAAGCGCCGAATTTTTCGGCATGAACCGCTTCATCGGTATGCATCGGCCTCATGTCCAGGGCATAAATCCTGAACCAGAGGCCGAATGCAAGCGTCATACCGAACAGCAGACATCCTGTCCGTGATAACCTCATAGGCGGCTATTTGCCATACACTTCCACTTCAATATAGTGGTTGTAGTCATTCTGGTTGTTGCCCTCGCTCCACAGGCGAACATAGCGACCGCGAATCCCTTTGCAATCGATCAGCTTGCCTTCCGAGGTCTCAACATAATTTTGGTCGGTTCCCACGCCCAGGCCCAGCGAATTGTTGTGATCATTATTGAAGACCACCGTCGATTCAATAAATTCCGGATCGTTGGAAATCTCGACGACCACATTGAAATACACCGCCGGCGTGCGGTGATAGTGCCAGACGACAATGGCATAAATGTCGTGTTCCTTTTCCAGGTCAATCATCACCCACTGGGCAAACGGCCCCAGTTCCACCACACTGCCTTCGGTGGCTTCTTTATCGCCATCGACAATCATCTCCAGGTCACCCATTATCGGAAACGGTTCCGAGCTGGTTACCGGCTTGTTGAGCGCCACATTAGCGACCCCTTCGGGCGCCAGAAACGGCGGGCGCGGTCTGCCGAGTGGTTTTTCAAGATTCTGCACGCCTTCCAGATTCTGCGGCGTCCCGACAAACATCGGCTTGGGCAATGTCAGCGGTATCGGAACAAGATTCTCATCCTCGTTTGCCGGTTCAGTCTCCGAAGTTGCGGGAACCTGTTCCGTTGACGTCGCCGGTTCACTCTCGACCGAACGGGTTGTCTGCTCGTCATCCGGTTGGGCCGGGGGTGTTGGACTTTTTTTACATCCAAAAGCGATCAGACCGATTGTTAATACTACACTCAACCACACCAATTTTTTCATTTTGACTGTCTCCCGGTTATATACCATTTCTGTCTATTTCTTGTACTTATTTCATTGTAACTGAAAAATCCCGAATGTCAAATTCCGGTTTTTTTCGCGTCTTCGCTCAACCGATTTGTCTGTGGCATCTTTTCGACAAAAAAACGTCGCGGCCGCTGAACCCTCCAGAAAGCCGCGACGTAAAAACGATTTATCCTGTATTCATAATACCTTATGAACACGAAATCGAAACCTCGTCGGGTTTACTTCTTTTCCAGGGATACCGTTTCCGGCTCAAGTCCCATTTCCGCGGCCACCAGATAGATTGAGAATCCAAGAATAAACGAGACGAGCGTTTCAAGACCGTAACTGAATCCGATGCCCGGAAGGACATTAAAGATACCCACAACAAACCCCACAGCCCAAGCGATATAGCCGGCCCAGTTAATCCCTTTCCGCGGCCCGTTCCAGCCTCCGCTGCGGATATAGTCGGCGGTCATGGCGCCAATAATCGGACCGAAAGAAGCCCCGATCAAGCCGAAGAACCCCGCCAGATTGTTGGCCAACCCCGTCGCGGCCAGAATCACGCCCACGACACCGGCCGCCATCGTCATACCGGTACGCGGCAGTTTGGGGAACATCGTCGAGAATGAATTGGCCGCCAAAAACGCACAAAAGCCCGTCGGACAAATGCAGGCGATCAAGAACACCCAGAACATAATTTTCGATAAGCCGCCGACCTCGCCGAGCGAACTGATAAACAGCGGAATTCCAGCCATTTTATCCGTCCCGACCCCGTGTTGAACCGCCAGTTGTGGATTATTGCCGATGGCTCCGGCAATCGTAAACAGGGCAAACGTACCGGCGACCAGCGCCGCAATCGTAATGCCCCAAAATCCGCCCAACACCACGTCTTTTTGAGAACGACTGTTCATCGTAAAATCAGCGCCGGCTGCACCGGCCGTCGCAAAAAAACCGGCCGCGGCCTGTATCGCCGCAAACGCACCCAACCCCATGACGGGAATGATGGCCGCCGAGCGAGCGATGTCGGCGACCGATTCGAATTTGCCGATGCCGCCCATATTGGCAAACCCCGCAATCACAATGGCGGCCAAAGGAAAGACGGGAATCCAGCTCGACAGCCAGCCCAGCCAGCTAATGCCGACCGCACCCACAAACGCAAAAATCAATCCCCAAACCGCACAAACCAGCCAGAAAAAAGCCGAGTTAGGCCCGGCGTCCCGACCAATGGCCTGCATAAAAAACGAGGCCGCCGAAAACGTAAACACCGCATGCCAACCGATCTGAAGCGCCCCCATCAATAATCCCGGCATCACAATTCCGCCCTGCGTGCCGAACGTTGACGAGCCGACCACATACAGCGGCATTCCCGTTTTGAAACCGAGCATGCCGGGGACATAGTACAGCAGAAAACAGAACAGCGATCCGATCAGCAACCCCACAAATCCGGCCCATACACTGCCGAACTGAAGCGCGCCGGCCATGCCGGCCATAAACGGCACAGACAGGAAAATGCCCGCATAGGACGGCGCCGTATTTTTGTACCACGGCGCCCGATTTTCCATCGGGTTGGGTTTTGCTGCCGCCAGATAATTCGGTAAGCTTTCGTTTGCCATAGTGAACCTCCCTTAAAAATGGTGTGTTAGATTTGCGTATCCTTCCTGATCTCTTTGCGAATCAGAACATACAACGTTAACACCGCCGCGGCCGCGAATGCCAGCGCACTCCAGCGATGGGCCTCAAAAAGCCATTCCTGCCCTTTCGTGCCGAACAGCGTGGTCATACTGATGACCATCGTCAGCGTCAACGGCAGCGACAACGCCGTTAAGAGCCAGAAGCCCGCTTTCGGCGCGGCCGAACAGTCGGTCAGCCAGCAGGCGTTTTTGTTTTTTCGGTTTTTCCACAAGTCGGCCAGGTGCTCGGCGTCGTGCTTAACCAGTCGATATCGCTCGGCGCCGGTTACGACCACCACCGCCGCACAGGCAATAAAAATCGGTGCAAATGTCGCGTGAAGCATCAGCCAGTATCCTTCCAGCCGTCCGCCCAGCAGCGGCGGCAGAAAACCGGTCAGCAGCAGCACGGCAAAACTGAGCAAGCCAAATAAAAACGCCAGCTTCCGCAGCCGCCCGCCCCAATTAAGCGATTGCTCCAGAAACAGCAATGTAAACAAATGCACTTTTTTTCGTATGATCGCCCCGCCAGTCAAACGCCGTGCCTGACTGCAAGGAAACAACAGACAATGCAGCATAACGCCGCCCACAACCGCCGCAAATACGATAAGCGATAATATTCTGAACATTTATTCAGCCTCCTGTGCACAAGCCCTGGAGATCACGACCAGGGCTTTCAATCCATAGATCAGCAACACCAGCCCGATCAGGCCGCACGCCGTAAGCGCAACAATCTTCAGGACAGGCCGAAACACAAACGAGGCGTTAAACAGCCGCATATAGAGCCGATTGATCCCCTGAAGCTCAACCATTTGGACAAATTGCTTATCGCCCTGAATGGGCGTATCCCGCTGCACTCCGGCAAAGAAAAACGGCGAGTCGGTCGTATGGCAATCAGCGCAGTCGCGCACCCCCAACGACTGGGAAGCCGGCCGTACATCGTGCGCCATCGGCCAGGCATACGCCCCCGCCGCGGAATGTTCTTTCGACTGCACCGCCCCATCAGCGTTCAGACTGTACAGCAGACCGCCGGTAACATACACTGGATCGCCTCGGTCCGGTTCGCCTCGGAGCAGGGTTAACACCTCACCGATCTGTTCCTCGGTCAGCGGCCGCCAGTCATCGGCCAATTCGACATCAGTCAAAAGGATCCGGCCCGCCGCCGCTCGAACCGCTTCCGGCGGAATCGGCGTAATCTCATCATCCTTGAGAGTCGCCCAAAATGACGGCCACATCAGATAATGTGAGCCGATTTTACCGTCCTGGCCCTTGAGCAGAACAGGGGCGTAGATATGCGGAAGACGCAAATCCTGCTTGTGCTTATCGTGCAGACCAAGCCGATGAATCCGGGCGGTTCGCCATCGTCCGGGCTGTTCTTCGGGCCACGTTCCCGAATGACAAGCCGTGCAGTTCATCTTTTCGAAATGAATCGGCGGAATCCCGGCATGACGCGGCATCGGTGCGCCGAGGCGGCCGGCCTGCGGGATCGTCTCGTCATCATCCAAAAGATGACATCCCTTGCAGGACAGCGTTTTGGCTGTGCCGTGCGCATCCTCGTTGCCGCGTGCAATCCAGTGATCCAGGCCGTTGCGGTGACAGTCCGTACACGTCATCCCGGAGGCCAAATGCACATCCTCGTCGCGCGTCCATTCCTCATATTCGCTGACCCGCGTATCATGGTTGGAATGGCAATAATAACACTGGCGGTCCTGTGGTGTGGCGGCAATGTCGAAAAAGACTTTGTTGTCCTTATCAAACACCCCGTCCCGATAGGTGGTTTTGATGCCTTCGTCAAACTCCGGATCAAAAAAACTCGACAGCTCCATCGCCACGCCGCTGATGACCGCCTTTCCGCTGCCGCCGGCCGCGGCCCATCGATAATTCTGACGTGCCAGCTGCATCGCCGTTTCGCTGGCATCCTGACGAAAATCCGCATGGTGGCACATCAGGCAATTGATTTCATACGTACCGCTGATGTTTTGACGAATGACCTGTTCGGGGTCTTCGGCTTCCATTTCACCGTAACTGCCGCCGGGGAAATGCATACCAAAACGTGTCATAAAATCCCAGGGCGACATCCCGACTTCTTCCGGCCTGAACGTCCCCGGCCAGGCGCGTCCCGACACAGGAATCAGGGTGCGCGCCCTGAAATCCGTCAGTACCCACGGCTCACCGGACCGCCCCGCCGGCACATCGGCCTGATGGGCATTAAAATGCCACCCCTGACTGATCGTCTCATAACTGTGGCACTGGCCGCAGGTCTGCCGGGTCGAGAACGGCTTGGGGTCTTTATCCGTCGCTCGAATCTGTCGTCCATCTTCATCATACAGTTCAATCAGATGCACCGGCACGCTGCGGCTGCCGTCGGGATGGTCGCCTATCAGCTCGACATCGTCCTGAGCGCTACTGAGGGTGCCGGCAGCGGCAAGCAACCCGATAATCAGAATGTTCCGATTCAATGTTCTTCTCCATCCGTGGATGATTACACCTGAAATTCTGCCGGTTTGAATTCCAAACGACAGGCTTTCTCGACCGCCTCGTTGACCTTCAGCACGGTAACAGCGGTTTCGTAACCGATTTCCGCCGGACAGGTCAGCTTGGCCTTGCCGCGAATCGCATCAAAGAAGTTGACCAGATGCGGCTGATGATACGGCACATCCATCGTCACAGGAATACTGTATTCAGCAGCGGCAACCGTCCCTTCGCGTACGTCCAGCACGGCCTCATCGGCGGCGGCGTCGGCGGCGGCAAGCCCCTCGACTTTTACCAGATAACCTCGATCTGCCCATTTTTTCCATTCGTCTTCCGGAACCCAGTTTTCACGGTACACGCTGCCGCGATTGGCGGACTCGGAGATCACCAGCGTTCCCTTATCGCCCATAAACGACTCAAAGTAGCCGTTGGCGCTGTTGGTGGTCAGCGTCTGATAAAACGCACGAACCGGACCGAGCTTGGTCTGATATTCATAGATCGCCATTACGTTATCATACCATTCGTGGCCGCTCCAGTAGTCGATGCCGCCGCTGGCCATAACGCTTGTCGGCTGGGCATCGAGGAACCAGCTGTAAATATCAATCTGGTGGCTTCCCAGATCGACAATCGGGCCGCCGCCCAACCCCTTGAACCAGCGCCAGTTGCGAAACTGATGCATATCTTTAAAGCCGAACTTATTAAGCACAGCCTCATCGATGGCGGTTCCGTCCGGCCAGCCGAGGTCTTCGCACGAAGAGCGGCTGCGATTCCACTGCCCATTAATCGTCGTGATTCGGCCCAGCAGCTGCGCTTCGCGAATATATTTATCATAACAGTGCAGATACCGCGGATTGCTTCGCCGCTGATGGCCAATTTGAAGCAGTTTTCCGCTTTTTCGAGCGGCTTCAACCATACGGCGGGCGTCTTCAATCGTATTGCTCATCTCCTTTTCGCAGTACACATGGCAACCCTTCTCCAATGCCGCAATCGTATGCTCGGCGTGCCAAAAATCCGGCGTCGCCACAATCACGGCGTCCAGGTCTTCTTCAGTATCCAGCATTTCCTTGTAATCCACATAGGGCGTCCCTTTATGGCCGAACGGCTTATAGGCATCCAGACGACGCGATACCTTTCTGAGATTGACCTGCTCCCAAATATCGCAGACCGCCACAAACCGAATACCCGAATCCCGTCCGAGACGAAGAATGGCATCCGAGAGGACCTGTCCCTGCTCACCGGCGCCGATCAGAGCGACATTGATGGTGTCTTTATTGGCGCCGGTCTGACCCACGGCGCCGCCGCTGACGAACAGCCCCGCGCCGATCGCAGCCGTGGAACGCATGAAATCACGACGATTTAAACCATTTTGCATCTTCAGTTAGACCTTTCCATTTATAGTTCTTTGATTTTCAGATTACGATACCACACCTTTGTGCCGTCGCGATGGTCCTGAAAACCCAGAAAACCCATGCGCGGCAAATCTTTATAGGCAATGTCGAATTTATTGCGCGAACCGTCCGGATTCCTGCCGGCTTCAGTCCAGTCATCCAGATTTACATCAATAATCATCCGATTGTTCAGAGCGACTTTGATTTTTGGTCCCTGCGCCCAAATCGTCATCCGATTCCACTGGCCGGCCGGTTTAACCGCATTGACAGACGGCGCCTGAACATCAAACAAAGCCCCGCATATATGCCGGGAAACATCCTGTCCATAGGTGTCGCCGACTTGAACTTCGACCCACGGCAACCATTCGTGGTTAGCCGCTCGCAAAAAGACGCCGCTATTGGCACGGGGACCCACTTTAAAGTCAAAGTCAAGCAGGAAGTCGCCGTATTGAGCCTTTGTCCAAATATCGCCGCCGCCTTTCAGTTCGAGAACACCATCCTGAAACGCCCAGCTTTCCGGCTCAAAATCGGCATTGGATAAATCCGACTTGAAAACAGACTTCCAGCCGCTCGGATTCAGCGATGAGGCCACTTCATTGAAATAAGCGACACTCCGGCGAATCAACGGCACATTATTGTCCCAACTATGCTCATATTCAATGGCAAATGTCCCTTTATAACCCTGTCGATGCAATTCTTCAAGAATGCCTTTGATGCGTCCCTGGCCGGTTCCCCAGACCACATCGTGACCGACATTCGTATCAATTTCCTTGATATGAATGTCGTGAATTCGGCCCTGGAGCTTTTTGAGGCATTCAACGGGATCCAGACCGCTGCGCACCCAATGCCCCACATCGGCGCAAGCGCCAAGCCACTTGCTTCGGCCTTCAACGACTTTTAAGACCGTATCCGGATTCCAGTAGTGCGATGGCCTGGGATGGTTGTGAACCGCCAGCTTGATTTCGTATTCCTGACACAACGTATCAATCAAATCAAACTGATCTTCCGCCGGTTCGGATACAATCACCTCAATGCCCATTGCTTTGGCAAACTCAAACAGACGCCGGGCCTGCGCTTCCTGGCGCGGCACTCCGACAACGCCGAATGCCGCTATGGACACATTGGCCTCGGCCAGCTTGGCCTTAATCTGCTCACGAATCTCGCCGGGCAAGTCAAATCCCATTTGAGCATCGATCTGCGGCGATACCCGCTGGCCGGGATACGCCTGAATCCAGTTCAGCCCCAGTTCGCGCGTTTTATCGACCGCCTCGAAAAATGTGAACCGATTAAACGACCAGGCCTGGGTACCCAGCCGCCAGCCGTCATAGACATCCGTCGCCGGATGGGGTGTTTCAGCCTGAATCGCCGCACTCAACGTCAAGACCATCATCATACAACTCGTTTGCAAACATAACTTCGTCATGGCAAACTCCTGCTTAGATAGGATTATCCTAAAGCGTCCACCCTTCGCGATACGGGGGGTTGACGTACTGGTTCAGGTCGGGAATATTCGTACACTGCATGTTGTCGCCGTCCCATACGATCTTCTCACCCGGCCGGAAGAGGCACAAATTGCCCATCAGTACCATTTCCGTAAACGGCCCGGCATAGTCAAACGGCGTCGAGGCCTCGGTTCCCGCTTTGCAGGCATTGACCCAGTTCATCTCATGACTGGTCTTGATGCGTTCGAGCGTCGGCTCAGGCCGCTGATACTCGCGCATCCGAGAATACGGGATCAACTCCGGACGACGCCCGTAGCAGCCGCACATCAGTTTGCCTTTGTCGCCGACAAACAATACGCCGCCGTCGCTGTCGCCCATCCGTCGGCTGTGTTCCAGCTCTTCCGGACGTTCCGGCATCAGCCCGCCGTCATACCAATGCACTTTCACCGCCGGCATCCCTTCCCGCGCCGGATAATCCAGATGGATGATCGAACCGAGCGGATACGATTCTTCCACACCGATTTTCCTCCAGTGCTCTTTTACGTTGCCGACATAGCTGCCCTGCGCACCGACAGGATATTTCAGTTTCAGCGCCCAGAAAATCGGATCCATCACATGACAGGCCATATCGCCGAGGGCGCCTGTACCGAAATCCACCCATGCACGCCAGTCCCACGGGTGATAGGCGCGATGATAAGGACGCATGGGCGCCGGCCCGATCCACAGGTCCCAGTCCAGCGTCTCCGGAACCGCCATTTGCTCCGTGGGCCGAGCCATTCCCTGCGGCCAGACCGGCCGATTCGTCCAGGCGTGCACCTCACGCACCTGGCCGATCGCGCCGTCCCAAATCCACTCGCAAATATTGCGAATCCCGTCGCCGCTGTGTCCCTGGTTACCCATCTGGGTAACGACCTTGTATTGACGAGCGGCCTCGGTGAGCTTACGCGCCTCATAGACCGTCTTGGTCAGCGGTTTTTGGACATAGACGTGTTTGCCGCGGCGCATACACTCCATCGCCACCACGGCGTGCGTATGGTCCGGCGTGGCAATGACAACCGCATCAATCTGATTGCCCATCTCATCGAGCATCTTGCGGTAATCTTTGTACCGCTTGGCATTGGGGTATTTCTCAAAAACCCCTTTGGCATAGTCCCAATCGACATCGCACAGCGCAACGATATTCTCGGATTGCATTTGCTCTAAATTGTTCTTGCCCATCCCGCCGACGCCGACACCGGCGATATTGAGCTTGTTGTTGGCCGAGACCGCCCCGTTGGCGCCCAGAACGCGTCCGGGAATAAAGGTGAACATCGCAGCGCCGGTCGCTGCCGAACCGAGAAAGCCTCGCCGTGTCAACATTTGGGGTTTCTTGGATTTCATAATTTTATCTCCATAGTAAGTATTTGTGTTGTTTGCACTATATATTATTTGACACGCAGACCGCGCATCGGCGAACCGTCGAGATCGGTCACCCGCAAGCAAAATCCCCAGTCCTGGCCGCCCTGCGTGATTTTCAGAAGAACCTCATTCTCCCCGCGACGAAGCTGAACATCCACTTTGTCTTCGCCCTGCTGAACTGCACGCAGTGCATTGTTACTGTGAACCAGTTGACCGTTAAGCCAGACCTTGATCCCGTCATCGCTGCCAAGCTCAAATCTTGCCTGTGTTTCTTGCGGCGATACAATTATCGCGCGGGCATACGCAACACGATCAGAACCGCCAATCGCCTGGTTCAAATCCATCAGCCAAAAATTCCCTCGGCCGCCGGAAGCGGACATCGGTTGCCACTGGGCCTGTTCCGGATCCGTTTCCGGCAAAAACGAAACATCAAAAAGCTCTTCGGGTCCTTTGTTGTCCTGGGTGTAAGGGCCGCTGATCTGCCAGACGAGAATATGCCCGAGGCGACTTTCAGCCTGTGAGACAAGCCTGCGAATCCGTTGTCTGAGTGTCGTGTTTTCGGTCTGTTCAGCGACCGCCTGTAACGCATTGGCGGCCGCTTCCGGATCACGTTCCATCAGCCGCTGCGCAATACCTGTCACCGCCACCTCCGCTTCGGCCTTGAGGTCAGAATGGTTCAAATACTGCTGAGCCAATTGCAGTGCGCTTCGGGCGCCGCGTTCGCCCAGGGCCGCCAAGATCAACCGCTGTTCCTGCACCCGATCGGTCAAGGTCATTGCCTCGGCCAGGTCCTGGACAATCTGCGCATCCGTCTTGTTCCTGGCCCCGGCCAACAGACGAATATAGGCTCGAAAGGCAAGCACTTTATCTGTGCCTTCCGGCCCGCTTATGGCCAGTTCCTGAATTTCATCAAAAAAGTCCATTCCCGGCCACTCCAGCATGGCTCGAAAAGCCGCTTGGCTGACGATATCATCAGGCGAATCTCGCAAACGTCGAATCGTACCGACAGCCTGGGAATCGCCCAGCCGGCCGATCACACGGATCATCGACGCCTTGGCAGCCGATGACTCAACCGTCTCCAGGCCAGCCAACAGCGCCCTGGCCCGACGATTGTGGTCAGAAATCTGCTCGGCGGCCGCAATCGCAACGGTCTCAACCGCCGCACCGGGACGATCGGCCAGCAGACGCATAACAGCGGGCATATCGTTTTGCGTCACCGTCGTCTGAAGCGAACGGACAGCCTCTTGAGCCACACGGCCGCTCGAATGCCGCGCCATTTCAAACAACAAAGAATTGGCCGTCGTAATGCCGCGTTCGGGAATTGCACGAATCAATTCAGCCGCGACCTGATCGCTGCCGGACGATCCGCCCATCTGACGAATGCCCCGTTCAATCGCAGCAGTCACGTCGGCTCCCCGTATCTGGTACAGCGCCTCACGAACCGCCTGACTTTCATTGCGGTCGGTTGTTCCTGCCGCCGCCTGTGCCAGCGGCAGGACATCATCGCCGTTGCCTGTCGCGGCCAGTGTGCGGTAAGCGGCAATCCGCACTGCTTGATCCGCACTGGTCATCGCATTCCGGCCTGCTTGACGTCCGGCAGGATGGCCATTGGACGCCAGCGCCGCCAGCAGCGAAACCTTAGCCGTATCGGAAAGCTCGGACATTGCCGACACAGCCGCCTCGATCAAGGCCGTATCCTGCGCCTGAGCCAACAGTCGAATCGCTCCGGCCTGCAGCACCGCATCATCCTGAATAATCGCCGCCGGCAGCAGACGGCTGAGCGAATCCGGGCTGGTTTGAGCAATGCCTGTCAACCCGGCAACACGAATCAAGGCAGGGTTATCGTCGGCGTACAGTATCTTGTACAGCGACAACGCCTCATCCGTCTTTCCGCCTTTGACCAGATGATTCGCACAGACCGCCATCGCATCCAGTACAGGCAGCCGCCGATCAGAAGCCAATGATGAGTGCAGATTCCGCAGCGCCGCCGCTGCCTCCGAGGTACCAATCAAACCGAGCGCCTGAATCGCCGCACGAGCCGTATCGGCGTGCGAGTCCGCCGCCAGTCGGGCAATCGGGCCGACCGCCGGGCCGCTGCGACGAACCCCCAAAGAAGAGATCAAACCGATCTTCGTGCCGGTATCCGAAGTCTGAAGAAGTTTGTCGAGCAATGCGGCTTCGGCTTTTTGCCCCTGAATCCGCTCAAGGGCGTAACGAGCCATATGCTCGGTTTCGGGATCGTCCAACAGCGCGGCCAGTGCCGGCAAGGATATATCTGTACCGATGACGCTTAATTCACGACACGCAACATCTTTCACCGCCCGGCTCGCGTCCTTGGCCAGCAGCGGCTGCATCAACTGCTCAATTCTTACAAGTTGATCATCGAAGGCGCTGTATTGTCGAATAATCCTTTGCAGGGCCGTCAAATCCGCTCGGGACTTATCCCAATCGTAGGCCTTGATCTTTTCGACCAGCGACCGCACCGCCGCGACATCCAATTCAGGCGCCGGCTGGCCCAGCGGGGTATCATCCACCTCCAGATCGCCCAGTGCATATTGAATGCCCGCCAGATAATGCTCCAAAATCGGCGTGGTCCAGGTCAAATGGTGGTTGTGTCCGAGCGAACAATAAAACAACCGCCCTTGACCATACGGCTTAATCCAGGTGATACCCGTATCCATGTCCTCCGGCGTTACGCCATTGGCGTTGCGAGTCGCCGGATCGCTCATGTCCAGGCTCATCAGCACCCGCTGCTTGTCCCGTGAATAATACGGCAAATTGGTACGGTAGATTTCGTCGTTGACCTTAAAGCCCTTCCCGCCAAAAGGTTTGAGCAAAGGATGCTCAGGATCGTCCAGTTTGATCGCCCACGTCCCGCCGGCGGTCCAGGGATGTCCCTGAAAAACGCCGCCCATCATATGCATTCCTTCAGGCCAGTCTTTGAAGTTGTCCGTTGCCGCGTGGATGCCGACGATGCCTTTCCCGCTTTTAATAAACGCCAGCAACGCTTCTTTTTGGTCATCGGTCAACTTCAGCTCAGTCGTGTTATTAAAACACACCGCATCAAAACGGCTCAGCGCTTCGGGCGCAAAGACCGCTAAATCCTCGCTGTGCTCAACCGAAAAAGCCCCGGTCGTTTCAGCCATGATCTCCAGCGCTTTGGCCCAGTACGGAATGCTGCTGTGCTTGAATCCCTGGCTCAGATTAAAAACAAGCATCCGCCGCGGGCGCTCCGGCTGAACAACAGGTTTATCCGGCATAGCTTGCCGCATTTTGGCGATTTCGTCCCCTGTGACCGCCCGTGCAGGTATAATCACAGCGGAAAACCCGACAATAAGCATCATTGTTTTTTTTGCAAAATTCATCTTTGACCTCTATTTAGGGCCTTTCTCGTTCCATCTAAAGCATCCACGGACTGCGGTAAGCACGCCTTAAATAACGGTTCGCCTGGGAATCATTGACAAATTGTTCCGTCTTCGGATCCCACCGCAGTTTCCGTCCCAGCAGCATGGCAATTTCACCCAAAAACCCGACCGTAATCGACCGATGGGCAATTTCCGCCGGGGCAATCGCGTCCTGACGTGTCCGGACACATTCAACAAAATTGCGCTGATGGTGGTCGCTCTTGTAAAGCTGAATTTCCTCCGGCCCGATGCGCTCCTGCAATATCGCGGGATCCGATGCGCTCAGTCCGCCGCGCGACACATGGATCCAGCCGCGGTCGCCATACCAGCAGGTTCCCATGCCATGCGGCTGCTTGGCCGAATTAGCGACGCGCATCTTCAGGCCGTCGGCATAAGTACAGACAAACTCATACGCATAAGGCACATCCCAAATGCCGTCGTCGGCGTACTCGCCGGTACCTTCCACCTCCACCGGGCCGGCGTAATCCAATCCCAACCCCCAGTGAGCGACATCGACATGATGACCCGCCCAGTCGGTCAGTTGACCGCCGGAATAATCCAGAATCCATCGCCAGTCCCAATGACAATCGCCGCGTCCGAAATCCTGATAGGGCCGCCACGGCGCCGGTCCCAGCCACATATCCCAATCCAGATAGTCCGGTACCGAAAGCAGACGAGCCTGCCTGCCCCGGCTGCCGTTGGGAAGCCCCACTTCGACATACTCAACCTTGCCAATGCGTCCGTTGATGACCAGCTCGGCGGCCCGGCGAAAATTCCCGACCGAACGCTGCCAACTGCCGGTCTGCCAGATCACGCCGTGTCGCTTGACCGTGTCGCAAATGGCCCGGCCTTCGCCAATCGTCCGAGCCAGCGGCTTTTCGCCATAGATATCGATGCCTTTTTTCGCACAGGCCACAGACACCAGCGCGTGCCAGTGATCCGGCACGGCATGACTGACAACATCCAACTGCTCTCGATCGAGCATCTCGCGAAAGTCCTTGTACGTCCGGCAATCCGAGTTGTTATAATGGTTGTTGACGCGATTCCTGGCGCTGTCGAGGTGTCGGCCATCCACATCACAGACCGCGACGAACTGCACGTGTGAACCGAGATTCAGGAACGAGTCCATATTGCCCGATCCCATCGAGCCGCAGCCAATCTGAGCCATCAAAAGCCGGTTGCTTGGCGCAACAGCGCGGTTCAGCCCCAACGCTGAAGGACGAACAAGATACGGAAAACCAACCGCACCGGCCGCCGCCAGCGATGTCCGCTTCAAGAAGGACCTTCGAGAAAGTGCCTTTACCATAGTCAATTATCCTCTAATTTTTCATTTGCCGCACTGTTTCGGTCGTACACAAACGACGCAATGACACCCGTCGGCTACTTGTCAAAAGCCGCGTCAAACGCAATCTCAGAAGGCTTGAAATCGACCTTCTTGACAAATTCACACGCTTCTTTGGCGCCGTGCATCCGATCCATACCGCTGTCTTCCCATTCCACTGAAAGCGGCCCCTGATAGCCGATCTGATTGAGCATCCGAATGATCTCTTCAAAGTCCACGCCCCCGTGCCCCAGCGAACGGAAATCCCAGCCGCGATTCGGCTTGCCGAAATTCAGATGCGAGCCGAGAATCCCGCTGTAGCCGTCAAGCTGCACGGCGGCGTCTTTCATATGGACATGATAGATGCGATCCGAAAACTCCTGTAAAAACCGAACCGGACTGACCATCTGCCAGTGCAGATGACTCGGATCAAAATTAAAGCCAAAGGTTGGGCGATGTCCAACCGCTTCCAGCGCCTTCTTGGCGGTAACGATGTCAAAGGCGATCTCGGTCGGATGCACTTCAAGCGCGAATTTCACACCGCACTCGTCAAACACGTCCAGAATGGGGTTCCACATCTTGGCAAAATAGGCAAACCCGTCTTCGATCATCTGATCAGAGACCGGCGGAAAGCTGTACAGCAAGTGCCAGATGCTTGAGCCGGTAAACCCGTTGACTACGGAAACGCCCATATTTTTGGCCGCGTGAGCCGTGGCTTTCATCGCTTCGACCGCCCAGGCGCGTTTTTTCTCGGCGTCGCCGGCGCAGTCTTCCGGAGCGAACATATCCGAACGACTGTCGTTGTTCAAGTCGCAGACAAGCTGCCCGGCCAGATGGTTGCTGATAGAAAACAACTTCAGGTTATGCTTATCCAGAATGGCTTTTTGCTTTTTACAATAATCAAGGTCTTTTGCCGCCTTAAACACATCCAAATGGTCGCCCCAGCAGGCCAGTTCCAGCCCGTCGTAGCCGAAGCCGGCCATGATTTTTGCCAGTTCTTGCAGCGGCAAATCCGCCCATTGTCCGGTAAATAGGGTTACAGGTCGTGCCATAATCGTCAATCTCCTATCGATAGAACGTTCGTTATCAGCTCGTTATTTCTTAAATGCCGTCCATTTCTGGCTGCTTTTGGCGCTGGCCAGCAGCGTCGCAAGGAATTGCATTCCCCGCAGACCGTCCTGCACATTCGGAAAATCCAGTGCCAGCGGATCGGGCTTTTTCTTCAGCAGGCCGGCTCTGACCGCATCGGCAAAATTCAGATAGATATTCGCCATCGCCTCAATGAACGCTTCGGGATGGCCGCTGGGCAGCCGCGTCGTTCGTCCCGCCGCCGTACTGTACTCAGCGACATAGGGATTGCCGCGTTTGTATATCTGGTCGGGTTGGCCCATCCTCTTGACATACAGGTAGTTGGGGTGCTCCTGATGCCATTCCAGACCGCCCTTTTCGCCATAAATCCAAATGGCCAGATTATTTTCCTCGCCCACGGAAATCTGACTGGCATGCAGCACGCCGCGTGCGCCGTTGTTGAACTTGACCAGACAGTTCACATCGTCATCGACCTTGCGGCCTTTGACAAAGGTGGTCAATTCGGCGCACAGATGGGTCATTTTCAGGCCGGTGATGTACTCGGCCAGATTCTCGGCGTGCGTGCCGATATCGCCGCCACAGCCGGAGCCGCCGCTTTGCTTGGGATCGGTGCGCCACGAGGCCTGCTGATTGCCGGCTTTTTCCAGTGCCGTCGCGAGCCAGCCCTGAGGATACTGCACAACAATTTTGCGTACCTTGCCGATTTCGCCCTTTTTGACCATATCGCGGGCCAGTTTGACCATGGGGTAACCGGTGTAATTGTGCATCAGCCCGAAGACCCGTTTGGTCTTTTTGACAATCTGCACAAGCGCTTCGGCCTCGGCGACGCTGATCGTCATCGGCTTTTCACACATCACATGAAACCCGGCTTCCAACAGGGCTTTGGCCATGGGAAAGTGACAGTTGTTCGGGGTGCACACCGACACAAAGTCCATGCGCTCGCCTTCCGGCAGTTTCTGCTCGGCAGCAATCATCTCTTTGTAATCGGAATACACACGCGCGGGGTCAAGGTTGAGTTGTTTGCCCATCTGTTTGGACTTTTTCGGATCAATATCGAACGCTCCTCCGACAATCTCAATGCCTCCGTCCAAGCGGGCGGCCTTGCGGTGTACTTCGCCGATAAACGCGCCCGGACCGCCCCCGATCATGCCCATCTTTAACGTCCTGCCAATGTTCATACTCAGTCCCTTTCATTGTCGTGTTGGATTTTCATCAATTCTCTCGCGAACACATATGCCCTGTCGCGACATACGTGATGACGTCCGTCTTGCACCACCTTCATTTTCATTTTGGGACAAATCCTGCTATAGACTTTGCATTTTAGCCGTTCACACAGCTGAATGCAACCCCGCCGGCATTTTGTCAAATCCCGGCAAAGCCGATTTTCGATCGATAACCAAATGTTACCAAGAAATTATCTTGACTATAAGCGTTTTTACAGGAAAATCTACAAATATCGGCCAGTGGTAAATATTAAACACAAATAAAAAACAGGGAACGTCCATGCGAAAACAATCCAAACCTCAGCCGGCGATTTTTTGCGATGTCAACGGCACGCACAAAGCCGACACCTGTGAAAATCTCAAGGCCGCCAAGGCACGCGGCGAACTGTACCACGCCGCCTACGCACACGGCTGCTATCCGGGACAAAAGATGCCTGCCAAAATGCTGCCGGAACTGAGCGTCGCCTGTGTCTGGGACGCCAATAAAGACCAAAGCTGGGGCCTGCCGATGCACCGTAACGAAGGAATAGAATTCGGTTATCTGACGCGGGGAAATCTGGATTTTATCGTCGAAGAGACCCACTACAAGCTCAAAGCGGGCGATTTGACCGTTACCCGTCCGTGGCAGCCCCATCAGGTCGGAAATCCGCTGATTACCGCCAGTCGAATGCATTGGCTGATTTTAGACGTGGGTGTACGCCAGCCGAATGACCCGTGGAAGTGGCCAAACTGGATCAATTTTGCCCCGCGCGACCTGCATAAATTGACCCGCCTGCTGAGCCACAATGAGCAGGTGGTCTGGCAGGGCAACAAGCAAATCGAACGCTGTTTTGAAAAAATCGCCGAATACGTCGAACGCACCGAAACACCGGAAACCGCCCAAACCCGCCTGCAACTGTATGTCACCGAGTTATTCCTTGAGGTCTTCGAAATGCTGCAAATTAATCAGGTCGAATTGAACGCTCGCCTGAGCAGCACCCGTCGCAGTGTCGAAATGTTCCTGCACGGGCTGACCGAACATGTGGATTTTCCCTGGACGCTCGAAGATATGGCCCGCCACTGCAATCTCGGCCGCAGCCGCTTTGCGCATTATTGCAAACGCATTACCAATATGACCGCCGCCGAATATCTGACGCACTGCCGGATCGAGAAGGCCAAGACGCTGCTTCGCGATAAACCGGATATGAATATCCTGGATATTGCCCTGTCCTGCGGCTTTGAATCCAGCCAGTATTTTGCCACGGTATTTCGCAAAAAAACAGGCCGAACCCCATCTCAATTCCGAGAAGACAGCATGGTGCAACCCGCATCCCAAGCCGCCGTCTCGGCCTGATTTCTTGACTTGTCTAACATATTCACACCCCCGTCGAGGACTTGTGGCAAAACGAGAGAAGCGAATATCATTTACACTGCCGATGCGGCAATTGTCCATAGCGATCGGCTATTTGGGGCGAATGCGTTTTCGAAAGGCAATGGGGCTGACGCCTTTTTCCTTGTGGAAGTAGCGCGACAGATGGGCGGTTTCGGTATAGCCGAGTTTTTCGGCGATTTGGGAGACGGACATTTCCGTCTCAACCAGCATCCGTGCGGCCGCATCGGTGCGCGCCTTTCGAATTTCTTCAAGGACCGAGCGGTTGAGCAGCTTGCGAAAACGCTTTTCGAGCACCCGCCGCGAGATCGTCAGCGCATTGACCACATCTTCAACGGTGATCTGGCTGCGGCAGTTGTTGCGGATGAAACGCAGCGCATCGGCGACATCCGGATCTTGTATGCTCAGAATATTCGTCGAACGGCGTGTTACGATGTGCGTCGGTTCGACAAGAATCTTCTGGCCGGTCATTTGTCCGCCGTGCATTAAGTTATCCAGCAATTCGGCGGCGTCGTAGCCGGCCTTTTCCGTATTCAAAGCAACACTTGACAGCGGCGGCTCACACAAATCGCACACCAGCACATCATTGTCCACCCCCAACACCGCCACCTCTTCGGGAATCTTGATGTTGACCATCTTGCAGGCCTCGATGATATGCTGGCCTCGGTCGTCGTTGCAGGCCATCACCGCCACGGGCTTGGGCAGTCCCTGAAGCCATTCAGCCAGAAAGGTCTGTTCATTTTCCCATCGTTGAAGATTTTTCGACGAAGGCTGCTTATACAGATCAACATCAAGACCTGTCTTTTTGATAAAATGGGCAAAAAATCGCCCTCGCTGAACCGACCAGGACATCGTGTCGAATCCGCAAAACGCAAAATTGCGAAATCCCCTGTCCCAAAAGTGCTCGGCCGCCATTTTCGCGATATTCTCGCCGTCCGTGACGACCGCTGGATAAGGTGAATCGGCTATCTCGCGATGAATTATATACACAATAGGAATACCGAGGGAATGCAGGTGTTCGCTATGTTTAAGAGTTCGGGTCATCACGGCATCGGCGCCCCAGTTTTTGATTTTGGGGATGGAACGCTCCAACCCTCCCGTTTCCCGGTAAAAGACCCACGGCCCGTGAGTGCGGGCATATCGGGCCACGCCGTACAAAAACGACCGGCCGAATTCTCGCGAGGTTTCAACCAGCAAGGCCACTTTGGGAATTTTTTTCATCATACCCTAATTTACCAAATAGCGAACCAAGATTACAAACAAAAAATATCAGGATTTTTTGTCTTTCGAACTCTGATCAAGATTCGCCGATGCGTCAGTGAAGGTGGATGCTTTCCGGCGCCCCAGCAACGGCACCCAGTGGTTTTTCCGGATAGGGATCACGCCGAGGTTGCCGAAGATCACCAGCAGCGGAAAATACAAAAACAGCGCCGCCTGCATAATCCCCATATTCGCATTGTCCGGCCCCCATCGCCAGGCCTGGAGCAGATATTGAAGCCAAAACACCGCCGAGAGGCCATAGACCAGATAGCGCGTGCGATGTTCGATGCGTTCTCTGGCGTCGGGATTGAACTCCGATTGATTCAGGCCGTTTTTAATCATATTGCTGAACACCTGTACACCCAGGATCAATATCAACAGCGACAGCAATCTCCAGCGGCCGTCCAGTCCGTCGGCCAGCAGCCAGAAATCGTACAAACCGTGAACGATGCACGCAGCCGCAAACGTCAGCGCAAAATACCCCCACTGGCCGCGTCCCTGACAGCGATAACGAGCATAAAACAGCCCATAGGCGGCAAAGGCCGTCAGCGACATATGCAACGGCACCGCGCTGTACGTGCGTCCCAGTATCCGCCCCAGCCCCGGATCCTGAAAGTACAGCAGGTTTTCCATAAATGCAAACCCCAGCGCCGCCACGCCGGCGTAAATGACATAATCAATGGATTCGTTGACCTGCCGCGAAAATCGCAGCATCAGCAAAAACGGAATGATCTTGAACGTCTCTTCGACCAGCCCGATGCCAAGGATACAATACGCCAGATCGCGCCACAGGCCCTGCCCCAGCCGCAGCCCCAGGCCAAAATCAATCGCGTCGTAAAGCGGCCCGCACCCCAGCGAAAAGCCCATCCCCATCGCCAGCGTCAGCAGCAGCGCCGCGATCGGCTCCGGCTCAAAGACATCCAGCCGCCGCACATACTCAAACCACAGTACCAGCGCCACCGCCGCCGCAACCAATCCGCAGACCGTTATGTACTCCATACGCAGCGATTCAACCAGATACAGCCGAATGTCGCCGCCTTTCAGCGCCGTCAGTCGCCGGATACGCCGAGGCATAACCTCTCCGGCGACCTCGTCGTGCAGCAGCCCTTCCAGCGCCTCGAAATCATCGGCAATAAAATACAGCCGGGCGAGATTATAATAGGCCCCCTCAATGTTGCCGCCTACATCGATCTCACGGTAAAAGGCCGCTTCAGCGCGCTGAAAATCCCGCAATTCAAAATAAATATACCCAAACGAATTATTCAGGTAGGCAAGATCGCGGTTTTGCACCCGTTCAAAGGCCGCCAGTGCCTCCGGCCAATCGTTCAGCAACGAGGCCCAAAACCCCAGCCCGTACCAACCGATGTCCACAATAGCCGGGTCGTCCGATTGGGTGTAGTCGGCGTACTCCTGTCGAAGCGTCGCGGCCGCTTCCGACCCGACCCGACCGGCCCGTTCAGCCTGTCGAAGGGTACTTCGCAGCAGACCGCGATGATACGCAACCTCGAAGAATTCCGCGGCGAGCAACTCCCGATAAATCGCTGCGGCGGTTCGATAATTGCCCGCTTTCAGGGCCTTATCGAGTCGTTCAGAGGCCGCGGCCGGCTGAAACACACCGATCAGATGGACCATCCCGATGACCGCCGCGGCCGGAAACACCATCGCCGCCAATGCCGTAAACAGCCCCGCATGCCCACCCTTAGGCGCCGGCGCCCCGTTTATCCTGCTTTCAGGCCGCATTTGCCGCTCACTCATAGATATGCATCCTCGCCGTAATGATCGATAGTAACGCCGTAAAGGCTATAGTTTACCTTCATTTCTCGGGCTTTCAACAGTGCGTTTGTCAACTTTTATATGACTGCCTCAAATCCCCCCAACAGCGCAAGGACGCCCGATGGGACGTAACGCCGTGGGTATCGCTATCCGGCCGCTAGCGCGGCTCGGCTATTGATATATGATCCGGCG
>OMKS01000080.1_pt1 | contig 77696 bp, 78 predicted proteins | sample 1674721 | NCBI WGS metagenome assembly OMKS01 (sample SAMN06264996, study PRJEB25208) | sediment metagenome | isolation source: hot spring sediment | place: USA: California | collected 2014-09-02 | reverse complement strand
TAACATAATATTTTTGGTTGCGCAACACTAGGCAAAAAATAACCTCTTATTTAAAACCTATTCCGTCCCTCTTTGGTCTCCTTAATCAGATGAAAAAACATATCCCAATACATCTTAAGTCTCGCCAAAACACCTTTGTGTAATCCCATTTTTTCTTCTTTCATCACATGTGTCACATTTGCAAGAGGCACCTCTTTGGTTTTTGATTGCCTCCGCTTGGCTTGTCGGACAAACGCAACCTCCACACCATATCCACTGTTGGAAAAATCCAGCATATCCTCCAAAAACCTTTTTTTAAAAGCTCTTTGGCCAGAAATCTGAGGAACTATGGATTGAGATAGGTTTGTAGCTACTCTCCCCGCCACAAACTTACCCACCGTCATCTCTAGCTCTTCATCGGAAAACAGAGGAACAATTAAATCTTCAATATGACCAGCCTTAAGACCCATCAAGTCAGCATCTATAAAAACGAATACCTTTGCATCGGCAGAATCAAGTCCCGCTTTAAGAGCCGCTCCTTTCCCGCCATTTGATCTGCAATTAATGACTTTTACTTCATTATATTCCTTTGCAACCTTTGCCGTATCGTCGGTTGAACCATCGTTTACCACGATTATCTCATTGACAAATCGAGCTTTTATCGCTTCGTCTAAAACTGCTCCAATTCGCGTTGCTTCATTGTGTGCAGGTATTATTAGAACAACGTCAAGATTTTTATTTTCCAATTTTGCTCTCCTAGTAAGACTTGGCAAAATAAACCATGGGGCCATTTTTCCCACACATAACACATTTGCCGTTTTTTTGCTCAAAGGGAATACAGCGAATCGTAGCCATGGTTTTTTCTTTTATTTTCATCTCACAATCTTCGCTGCCGCACCAACAAGCCTTTATAAAGCCTTGTTTGCTCTCAACCATTGAAGATAACTCTTCAAAATTAGTTGCCTCTCTTGTGTTGTTATCGCGAAACTTTCTTGCTTTTTCAAAAAGGTTTTTTTGAATTTCATTCAATAATTCAGTTACTTTATCTTTCAACTTTTCAATTGGAACAAATTCTTTTTTTCGTACATCGCGTCTCACCAAAACAACCTGGTTTTTTTCAATATCCCTTGGACCAACTTCAATCCTCAAAGGAACGCCGCGCAGCTCCCACTCATTAAATTTCCAGCCTACGGTATGCTCGCGTCTATCGTCAACTTTAAATCTACAAACATCCGCAAGTATCTCTCCAACTTCCTTTACTTTTGCTTCAACTGCGCCTTCAAGTGTTTTATTACCCCAAATTGGTAAAACAACCGCTTGAATAGGGGCTACTTTTGGGGGCATAATAAGGCCCGAATCATCGCCATGAACCATGATAAGCGCCCCGATCAACCTTGTTGAAACTCCCCAACTCGTCTGCCACGCAAATTTCCTTTCCCCATCCATGTCCTGAAAAGTTATGTTGAAAACCTTGGCAAAATATTGCCCTAAATTATGCGAAGTCCCGGCTTGAAGAGCTTTGCCATCAGACATCAATGCTTCTAGGGAATATGTTCTAAGAGCACCCGCAAACTTTTCTCGTTCAGTTTTTCTGCCAATATATACTGGAATGGCTAAATCATTTTCCATAAAGTCCTTATACACTTCAAGCATTTTAAGTGTTTCTTCTTCAGCTTCTTCCTCCGTGCGATGAACGGTATGACCCTCCTGCCACAAAAACTCCGTTGTGCGTAAAAAAGGCCGAGTTACTTTTTCCCATCTAACAACATTTGCCCATTGATTTATCAAAATTGGCAAATCGCGCCAGGAATCAATCCATTTGGCATACATACTGCCAATAATCGCCTCCGATGTCGGTCTTATTGCAAGCCGCTCTTCGAGCTTTTCCTGACCAGCATGTGTCACCCACGCCACTTCCGGAGCAAAACCCTTAATATGCTCAGCTTCTTTCGCCAGCAAGCTCTCGGGAACAAATAAAGGAAAGTAAGCATTTTCGTGCCCGGTATCCTTTATCTTCTTATCCAAGAAGCGTTTCATGTTTTCCCATAGAGAACAACCATAAGGTCTTATAACCATGCAACCCTTGATGGGAGAATAGTCGGCAAGCTGAGCAGCGATTATAACGTCGGTATACCATCTTTTAAAATCCACGCTTTTATCGGTGATGGCTTCAACAAAATTATTATTGTTATTTTCCTCCAAAATCAATTAACCCCCTCAAAGTCAGATATCAATTCAAAAAGCGCATCAATTAAATCCTCTTCAGGAACTTTCCTGATGGGTTTGCCTTTAATAAATAATAGGCCTTCTTTCTTTCCGGCGGCAATACCCACATCGGCCTCTCTTGCCTCACCTGGACCATTTACAACGCAACCCATCACGGCCACCTTGATTGGATTTTTGAATCCGAAAAGCCTATTTTCTACTTCCTTTGCAAGCGCAATTAAGTCAACTTCACATCTTCCGCAGGTGGGACAGGATATGATATCTGGGCCAACGTTTCTTAACCCCAAGGCACACAAAATTTTGAAACCAACCTCAACTTCCTTTATTGGGTCAGCGGTCAAAGAAACCCTTATCGTATCACCTATTCCTTCTTTCAAAAGCATGCCAATGCCTATGGCCGACTTAACCGAACCAGAAAGAAGCGTCCCGGCTTCGGTAACCCCGATGTGCAAAGGACAACTTACTTTATCGGCAATTAACTCATAGGCTTCAATTGTCGTTAAAACTGATGACGCCTTAACAGAAATTATGTAATCATAAAAATCCAAATTTTCAAGAAAATCAACGTATTCCAAAGCGCTGTTCACTAAGGCTTCGGACATACCTCCTTTAAAACCACGATATTTTTTATGCAGCGAACCTGCATTTACTCCTATTCTAATAGGTACATTTCTTTCTTTAGCTTTATCGATGATTGCTTTAATCCGCTTCTCGTCGCCAATGTTCCCTGGGTTTATCCGTATCTTATCAACCCCCGCATCAAGCGCCGCCAAAGCCAGTTTATAATCAAAATGAATATCAGCCACGAGCGGAATGTCGATCTTCTTCTTTATGATTGGCAAAGCCGCCGCCGCTTCTTCGTTTGGAACCGCAACCCTAACCAAATCACAACCCACCAACTCCAATCTCTTAATTTGCGAAACCGTCGATTTGGTATCATTGGTTCTCGTGTTGGTCATCGATTGCACCAATATCGGCGCGTCCCCTCCGATTTTTATATTTCCAATCTTAATTTGCCTGCACTTTCTTCTGCTCATCATCGACCTCCGAGAGCAAAGATCCCAAAAATATCTGAGAAAGTGACCGAAATCATTAAGAAAAGCAGTAGGGCTATCCCGATCGCTTGTATGATAAGCATGGTTTTAACTTTAAGCGGTTTTCTGACAACAAGTTCATATCCCATTAAAACAAGCTTCCCGCCATCTAATGGAGGAACGGGAATCAAGTTTGCAATCCCCATGCCTATGCTCATTTGAGCCAAAACTCCCAAATAGTCGATTATTCCCCGCTGGATACTTGCAAAAGTTTCTTTGGCCAAACCAACTGGCCCAATAATTTCGCCCGTAAAGCCCGTCATCTGTTTCCCTTGAATAAAAGAGACTAACAATTTAAATAAAATAACAACAATACCAACTGTCGCCTTAAGACCTTCGTAAAATGCAGAAAGAACTCCGTATTTTTTGGTCCCCAACTTTACTCCTATACCGAGAAATCCATGATTATCTTTTTCGGCAATGGTTGCAGTCAAGTTAATCTTTTTGTTGTCGCGAATGACCACAAAATCTAAAGTTTTGTTTGGATTTTCTCTTATAATTTTGGTGGCTTCGCCCCAATCTTTTATCTCACTGCATTCGATACAAACAATTTCATCTCCCGCTTTAAGTCCTGCTTCGACGGCGGGGGAATAAAGCATAACTTCCTCAATAATTGTAGTCGGATACGGAATTCCTGCCATAAAAATTACGGCTAGTAAAAATATGGGCAATATCAAATTCATAAGCGGGCCTCCAACTATCACTAAAACACGCTTCCATAACGATTGTTTGCCCAAAACAGGTAGCCTGTCTTCTTCAAAAGATATTTCCTCAGGCTTGATATCCTCAAGTTTTACATAACCCCCGAAGGGTATTTTGGTAATCCCATAAACCGTCTCTCCGATTTTAAAAGAAAATAATTTGGACCCGTAACCTAAAACAAATTCATAAACCTTCATATTTAAAATTTTAGCCACTACAAAATGGCCTAATTCATGAACAAAAATTAAAAGACTAATTCCAAATATCGTTAAGATAACTTTGCCTATGAACCCAATTAAAACCAACCTAACTCCTCCAAGAATCGATTTTTTCTTTTGCCTTGCCCCTTGCCAAACCCTCAACCTCTTTCAGAACTTTAATGTCAACGATGTCCATCGGTTTATGTTCAGAAAGCACCTCGTAAATTACCTTCGAGATCCCTAGAAAAGGAATTTTCTCCTTTAGGAACGCCTCAACGGCCTCTTCGTTTGCCGCGTTTAGTACCGCCGGAAAAGACTTTCCATTTCTACCCGCTTCTATTGCATATTCCAAACAAGGAAAATTAACCAAATTAGGCTTTTCAAATACAAGTTCCCTTACTTCTAGTAAATTGAGTTTGGGTACTGAAGATTCCAATCTTTCGGGATAAGAAAATGCATATTGTATAGGTATTCTCATATCTGTCGGACCCAAGTGCGCTTTTATGGAGCCATCCATGAATTCAACCATTGAATGGATAATGCTCTGAGGATGAATTATCACTTCAATTTCGTCATAATTCTGCTTGAACAAAAAATGAGCCTCGATAACTTCCAGCCCCTTGTTCATCAAGGTTGCAGAATCTATTGATATTTTTTTCCCCATATTCCAACGAGGATGAGCAAGAGCTTCTTTTGGTGTTACATTTTTTAGTTCGGAAAGTTTTTTATCTTTAAAAGGGCCACCCGACGCAGTTAAAATTACCTTGTTTATCTCTTGTTTTTTCTCACCCAAAAGACATTGATAAATTGCGCTATGCTCGCTATCAACAGGAATTATATTGCTTTCGCTTTTAGTAAGCAAATGATTAATAATTTCACCGCCGACAACCATGGATTCCTTGTTGGCCAACGCAAGATCTTTTCCTGATTTAATAATCGCAATAGTCGATTCCAGTCCAACTGAACCGACCAGAGCATTTAATGCCAGATCTGCATCCAAGAGGGAGAGTTCGACAAGTCCACTTTCGCCACCCAAAATTTCCACCCTTTTTCCGAGTTTTTTACTCATCGCTTGGATGGAATTATGATCAGAGACAGCTACAGCCTTCGGGCCAAACTCATCTACTTGTTTCATTAAGAGCTCAACATTCTTATGAGTCGATAATCCGACAACTTGAAACATATCCCGATGTCTTCTGATAATATCAAGCGCCTGTCTTCCAATGGAGCCTGTTGAGCCAAGAATTATTAATTTTTTCATATTATTTTAATAGTAGCATTTTTATAAAATAAAAAGCACCGGGAGCAGAGAATATGAGACTGTCAAATCTATCCAATATTCCTCCATGCCCCGGGAGAATAGCACCACTATCTTTGACGCCTACCTCTCGTTTTATTTTCGATTCAAAAAGATCGCCAACTTGACAAAAAATTGCAATCACGGCGCCCAATAATGCTCTCTCGAAAAAAGTTAAGGGAGAAATAAACCAAAAGCAACCAACCAATATAGTTGTAATTATAAAACCGCCTATCGTACCTTCCCACGTTTTGTTGGGACTAATTTTGGGAGCAAGTTTTCTTTTTCCAAACATCAAACCCAGAGTATATGCAGAGATATCAAAAATCCATGTTCCCAAAAAAACGGCCAGGACAAACAGGGAGCCAAATACATTAATCTCACGAATTAAAATTAAATGACTAAGCGAAAGGCCAATATACATCGAACCAAATACGGTTAAAGCGATACTTTTGATAGAAAAGCGACCCCCTGAAAAAATCATTTTTATAACGGTAATAAAAAGCAAGATTAAGAACGCAGGGCGAAGACCTTTTATTCCGTATAGATATACGGTAACACAAAAAATTATCCCAGCAAGCAAAAGTAGAAATGTATCAATTTTCACTTCAAACCCTTTAAAAAGGCAAGAGAATTCTAATAAGCCCAAAATGATAATCACGGTTACAAGTAAAAAAAAGAAGGTTTTTCCCAAAAACAAAAACAATAATAATATTGGAACACCCACCATTGTTGTTATTGCCCTCTCTTTAAGCACTCTTCCTCCACTAAAAGATTAATCTTCTTCCAGACCACCAAAACGTCTTTTTCTTCTTTGAAAATCATATATGGCTTTTAAAAAGTCCTTTCTCTTGAAATCTGGCCATAAAACCGAAGTTATCCAAATTTCAGAATACGCTATCTCCCATAATAAAAAATTACTCACTCTATATTCTCCGCTTGTCCTAATCAAAAGATCGGGGTCAGGTATCCCCGACATATATAAATTTTTAGTGATAATTTTCTCATCAATCTCCCTTGAGCTTAATCTTTTTTCTTCAATTTCTCTGGCAATTTGTTTCATGCAATCTACAATCTCTGTTCTTCCTCCGTAGTTAATGCCAATCGTCAAAGTCAACCCCGTATTTTTTGCAGTACGCTTCGACGCATTGTTTATGCTCGCTTGCAAACCGTGGGAAAGTTCACTTAAACTCCCGATAAACATGATCCTAACATCATTCTTATTGAGCTCATCTATCTCCTTATTTAACATCTCTTCAAAAAGATCCATGAGAGCCGAAATTTCACCTTTTGGCCTTTGCCAGTTCTCCACCGAAAAAGCATAAAGCGTTAAATATCTGACTCCCAATTCCGCGGCAATTTTTACAACTTTTCTAACAGTTTCCGTACCCACCTTGTGGCCGACAATCCTCGAAAACCCTCTTTTCTTTGCCCAACGACCATTCCCATCCATAATGATGGCAACGTGAGCTGGTAACTTGCTTTTGTCTATATGTTTTAAAAAAAAGTCTTCGCTCTCATTCAAAAACGAACAACGAAGACTTTTTAAAAATTTTCCAATACTATTCATCGCGCTTAAAATGCTCCTCTGCGAATATTTTATACCTCCATTATCTCTTCTTCTTTATGTTTTAACATCTCATCGACTTCCGCTATATACTTGTCTGTGATTTTTTGAATTTCTCCTTGCGCCCGCTTTAGGTCATCTTCAGACAATTCTCCATCTTTTTCCATCGTCTTAAGATGTTCATTTGCATCACGCCTTATATTTCTGACCGACACCCTGTTCTCCTCGGCCATGCCTTTAACAACCTTAACTAATTCTTTCCGCCTCTCCTCCGTAAGGGGTGGTATCGGAATTCTAATTAAATTTCCATCATTTGAAGGATTTAAACCCAAATTGGATTTCATTATCCCTTTTTCTACGTCGGCAATTATGCTCTTATCCCAAGGTTGCACTGACAACATACGAGATTCTGGAATAGAAATGGTTGCTAGTTGGTTAAGAGGGGTCTCCGTCCCATAATAATCGACGGTAATTTTATCTAGAAGCGACACCGAAGCACGCCCTGTTCTAACGGTTGCAAATTCACTTCTTGTTGCCTGAATTGTTTTTTTCATTTTATCCTCAATATTTTTAAGAAACTCCTTAGCGACCATCATTCTCTCCCCTAACAATGGTTCCAATTTTTTCACCAAGCAAAACTCTTTTGATATTACCTTCCTCTTTGATATTAAAAACAACTATGGACAAATTGTTGTCCATACACAGTGAAATTGCGGTGGCATCCATAACTTTTAACCCTTTGCTAAGAACATCGATGTATTTTAAATTGGAAAACATTTTAGCATCGGGGTTATCCATTGGATCTGAATCGTAAACACCGCCAACCTTTGTAGCTTTCAGTATCGCTTCCGCCCCAACCTCCAAAGCTCTTAGAGCTGCAGCTGTATCGGTGCTAAAATAGGGGTTTCCTGTTCCAGCCGCAAATATGACAACTCTTCTTTTTTCAAGATGTCTTATGGCACGGCGCCTTATATAGGGCTCAGCTACCTCTTGCATCCAAATTGCCGTTTGAACCCGGGTCATTACCCCTTGTTTTTCCAAAGCATCCTGCAATGCTAATGAGTTCATTATGGTAGCAAGCATCCCTATAAAATCGGCTGTTGCCCGATCCATTCCTCGAGCGCTAGCCGCTATTCCTCTAAAAATGTTTCCCCCGCCAACAACGATTGAGATTTCAATCCCAAGACCGTGAAGTTCTTTAATCTGCAATGCGATTGAGGTGATTACTTTAGGATCAATGCCATACCCATCCTTGTTGGTAAGGGCTTCGCCACTAAGTTTTAAAAGAATTCTCCCGTATATCGGTTTTTGCACTTAGATTCCTTTCACCGACACTTTTTTATAATCAGTCATTCTCTTCACCAATTAAATATCTTGTAAAGCGCTCAATGACTATATTTTCTCCTATTTTGCCAACAATCTCGGCAAGATACTCCCTGATTGTTAAATCTTGATTTTTTACAAAAGGTTGCTCTAGCAGACATGTTCTCTCATAAAATTTCTCCATCTTTCCCTCGGCTATTTTATCAACTATTCCCTCGGGTTTTCCTTCATTAAGAGCTTGCTCTTTGTATATCTCTTTCTCTTTCTCTGTTATTCCGGGTGGCACTTGGTCTCTTGAAATCCATATTGGACTTGATGCGGCTATGTGCATGGCTATATCATGGGCAAAAATTTTAAAATCCTCATTGCGAGCCACAAAATCAGTTTCACAATTAACTTCCAATAATACGCCTAGCTTGTTCCCCGCGTGAATATAAGAGCTAATTATCCCTTCATTTGCAACTCTTCCCGCTTTTTTACTTAGGGTGGCGGCTCCTTTTTTGCGTAGAATTTCAATAGCTTTTTCGATATCTCCCTTGGCATCAACCAACGCTGATTTGCAATCCATCATACCTGCCCCGGTAGAGTCCCTAAGCTTTTTCACTTGGGCAGCGCTCACTGTCATTTATTTTTATGCCTCCTAATTTAAAAGTTTTTATTACAGCGAGCCAAAGGGCTCGCTGTAATTTTAAATCTATGCGTGTTCTAACTCGGTTTCTTCTACAACCGCTTCCTCGATGGGCATCCTTCTTCCGATACCATCCAGACATGCATCAGCCATAACTTTACTCAACAATGCCACCGCTCTAATCGCATCATCATTCGCAGGGATTATGTAATCAACCTCATCCGGATCAGCGTTTGTATCAACTACCCCTATTATGGGAATCTCAAGCCTTCTTGCTTCTTTCATGGCAATTTGCTCTCTTTTTGTATCGATCACAAATACAAGATCAGGCAGCTTGGTCATGTTTCTAATTCCATCAAGATTCCTGTCTAGTTTCTCCATTTCTTTACCAAGATTTATAACTTCTTTTTTTGGCAATTTTCCCATCATGCCATTTCCGTTCATTTCTTCCAGCTTTTTTAAGTAATCCACTCGCTTGGCTATAGTTTTAAAGTTGGTTAACATGCCGCCCAACCAACGATAATTAACATACGGCATTCCGCATCGCATTGCTTCCTTCTTAACTGCCTCTTGGGCCTGCTTTTTTGTACCCACAAAAAGAATTGACCCACCACCTGCAACAGTATCCCTAACAAGAGAATATGTTGACTCGATCAAAGCAAGCGTCTGTTGTAAATCAATGATATAAATATCATTTCTCTCGGTGAAGATGTATGGCTTCATCTTGGGATTCCAGCGTCGCCTTTGATGACCAAAATGAACGCCGGCTTCGAGCAAATTCTTCATTGAAACTACCGCCACACTCTCACCTCCTCTCCTGCTAGGTTTTTTCCTCCGTCAACTTCAACCTTCTTTAGACCCATCTGGGAACCCATAAAGAAGTCCGCTAACGTGTGTTATAAAGCGTGAACAGTTTAGCACAACAAGATAAACGAGGCAACAAACTCAAAACTAGATAATAAAAAATAAGATGAATCAAATAAATAAATTTGACATCGAACACATGTTCTGTATACTCTATTTAGGAGGGATGAAAAATGATGCTAAGTTACTCTTCAATTTCAACATATCAAAATTGCCCACTCTCATACAAATTCGCCTACGTGGACAAACTTCCACGTAAAAAAACTCCTGCTTTAAGTTTTGGGCGTGCTATTCACACGGCGCTGTATGATTTTTACAATGTTCCAACACCTAATCCGCCTTCCTTTGAAAACATTTTATCCTCGCTTCAAAAAAAATGGTCTTCTGCGGGTTATTCAAGCAAAGCGGAGGAGAAGACCTATCAGGAATACGCCGAAAAAGTCCTTAAGAATTTTTACGATTCCAATTTTGAGAAGTTTTCATTACCCATTGCCCTGGAGCACAAATTTAGTATCGAGCTTGACGTAAATTTGCCCTCAATTAAACCTTGTATCTTAACGGGCATCATTGATAAAGTCGAAAAGACCGAAAGTGGCAGCTTGGAAATAATTGATTATAAAACTAGTCGGAAACTTCCTTCCCAATCCAAAATTGACCAAGATTTGCAGCTTTCCATTTATTATCTTGCCGCGAAAAAAATCTGGTCGATTGAGCCAGAGATGCTCACCTTTTATTTTGTTGTTCCAGGTATAAAGATGAGCACCGCCAGAAATGACGATGACGTTATAAAAACTAATAGGTTAATAGCAAAAACCGCCGAAAGCATTAACAAAGAAAATTTTGAACCAACCGAAAATGCCCTATGCCCTTGGTGCGACTTTCAGGCACATTGCCCATTCTTTAAAGACAAGTTTGAAAAAGAAAAGCCCACCGAAATTGAGAAAATAATCGATGAATATTCCGAGCTGAAAGAAGAAATAAAAATAGCCAAAAATCATTTAAGCGGACTTGAAAATTTAATTTATAAATATTTCGAAGAAAAAGATTTGAAACGAATTTTTTCAGAAAAAAACCTTATTACTAGAACCGAAATACCAAACTATGACTATGATACCAATGAATTGAAAGAAATATTAGAACCCCTAGGCCTTTGGAACGAAATTTTGCAAATCAACATCGCCTGCTTAAATCAACTTTTAAAAAACAACTCACTGGGTGAAGAAGTAAAAAAATCTATTGAGTCAATCAGGAAATTAAAAAACATATCTTACAGACTTAATTCAAAGAGAGTAGACAACAGAAACGACTAAAGTATCTGACTTAAGCATGTTGGTCTAAGGAACTCAAAACCTGCCGAAGCTCACCAGGAAGCTCATCCTCAAAAACCAGTTTTTCCCCGCTTAGAGGATGGGAAAATTCGAGTTTGTAAGCATGTAGAAATTGCCTTGTAAGCCCCAGGGTTTTTTTATTTTTTTTATATCCATATTCCGGATCTCCAGCCACTGGATGATTTATATATTCCATGTGAACACGAATCTGATGAGTCCTACCCGTCTCCAGTTTAACTTCGAGCAAAGTATAGTCACTAAACCTCATCTTTACCTTAAATGTTGTTATTGCCCTTTTACTCCGCCTTTCTGTCACCGACATCTTTTTTCTTGCTTTTGAGCTTCTTCCAACAGGAGCATCAATTGTCCCTGAATCAATATCCAAAACACCATGAACAAGAGCAAGATAAAAACGTTTTATCTTCATATTTTTCAACCCATCAGAAAGAATTCTGTGCGATCTATCGTTTTTGGCAACTATTATTAGTCCAGAGGTATTTTTGTCCAATCTATGAATAATGCCTGGTCTAAGTACCCCCCCAATCCCCGATAAATCTCTAGTATGAGCAAGCAACGCATTGACCAGGGTGCCCCCCGGGTGACCATGCGATGGATGAACAACCAATCCGGCGGGCTTTGAGATAACTATTATATCTTTATCCTCATATTTTATATTTAAAGAGATCTTCTCGGGAACCATCGAAGACAACTCAGGTGGTGGTATCTCAAATGAAACAATTTCACCCTTGTTCAATCGATGATTTTTTGACGTCAACTTATCATTAACTTTAACAAAGCCCTTCTGAATTAAATTCTGAGCAAAAGAGCGCGATGGAATCGCTTCGTAAAGTGCGAGAAACGAATCCAATCTCTTTCCTTCATCGTTGATGGTAATTTCAAGGTTAAATTTTTTAACACCCATTCAAAATTAATCTCCTAAATCAGGATTTACTGGAAGAAAAATAGGTATATTTTTTGAACAAAACAATTGAAGAAATTATAAAAATGCAGACGCTGATAAGCTGTGCGCCAGTTAAACCAAGCAAAACAACTCTTGAAACGCGGAAAAACTCAACAAAAAAACGCCCGATTGAATAAAGAAAGAGGTACACCCAGAAAATTATCCCATCTCTGTCAATTCGTTTTCGCGTTCTCCAAATTATTCCGAAAATAAGCAAGTTATATAAAAGATCGTAAACTTGGGTTGGATGACGGTGGTATGAAAGATGTGGAAGTTTGATGGCCCAAAATAGATTGGAGGGTTTTCCGTAACAACAACCATTCAACAAACAACCGATGCGTCCAATTGCCCCCCCAAGCGCTAAACACGGAGCCGATATGTCCGCCACTTTGCACACAGGAATTTTTTTTCGCAGGGAAACAAGTAAAACCGCAATGATGCCCCCCGTCAATCCACCATAAAAAACTAAACCTTCCTGGATAACAAATATCTGCAATGGGAATTTGAAAAAATAATCAAAGTTAGCCACAACATAAAAAAAACGAGCTCCAAAGATTCCCCCTATTATTGCAGCTAAAATTAGGTCATAAACAACATCGTCACTTATTTCTTTACGTCTTGCTTCAAATGCAGCAACGAAAAAACTTACCAGAAAAGCAACGGCAAGAATAAATCCGTAAGAATAAACGGTGATTGGTCCAACCTTAAATAGAATGGGATGCATATAATCATCCTAAAGCTTTACTGTTAAGATACTTTGACTGACTAAAAAATGAAACCCAAACCAAAATAACCGCCCCCACCACAATTGCAGAATCGGCAACATTAAATACTGGCCAAATATGAAAGTCCAAAAAATCTGTCACGGTCCCAACAAACATACGATCCAATAAGTTTCCAATGGCGCCACCCAATATTAGACCAAGAGCAATTCGCACCGATGTTTGAGTCAACCTTCTAACCCAAAAATAAATGACAATAATAACAAGAACGGTAACAAAAAATAATAAGAGATGCTGATCTGGGATTAAACCAAAAGCCGCACCTCTATTTTGAACTCGTGTTATATTTAAAAAATTTCTTATTATCGGGACACTTTCCCCAAGACCTAGGTTCTTACGAACAAATAATTTTGTTAACTGGTCTGTAAAAACTATCGCACTTACAAAGAAAGTTAGAAACAAACCGTAACTCCGTTTATTCAAAGGGAACCTACCAATTCTTTTCTTCCTTTTTTTTGCACTCTATGCAAAGATCAGCATAAGGCAGGGCTTTTAACCTAGCAGGGTCTATGCCTTGGCTACACATAACACATTTCCCGTAAGTTTCCTTCTCTACGCGTTCGAGGGCGCTATTAACCCTAGAAAGTAAATCTTTTATATTCCGCTCCAAAGAAAGGTCTTTTTCCCTTTCAAAAGTTGCAGTGCCACTGTCCGCAAAATTATCCTCAAAAGAATTTTCGCCGGTTGTTTCCGATTGGTTTTGAGATAAATTCCCTTCCTCGATTTCTTTCAATTCCTCTTCCAGACGACTCTTCTCGTTAATCAATTTCTCTTTTAATAATGACAACCTTTTGCCATCCACAACTATTTCCTCCTAACTAAAGATACTCTCGCTGGTTAAATACTTTTAAGTATTATATACAATTTCTAAAAATAGTACTACCCCGATTTAATAAAAATAAATTATCCCTTTACTCTCTGAAACCTTTTACTACATCCAAACATCTTGAACAAAGCATGGAGTATTTCTTGTCTTCCCCTACGCTTTCCTTATAATTCCAACATCTTTCACACTTGTTCCCCGGTGCCTTAGATACTGAGATTGCAAGTTTTGGAAATTCCTCACCCTTGAAAGCATTATTTGGTATATCGTCAATTAAATTAAAGAGATTAACTTGCGAAACTATAAACAACATGGGCAAAATATCAATATAAGAGCTTAAAAACTCATATAACTCATCATCACAGTAAAGTTCAACATTTGCCTCAAGGGAATTCCCCAATAGTTTATCATTTCTTGAAACTTCTAGCGCTTTCAATACCTCAACTCTAATCTTTAAAAGATTATTCCATTTCTCTTCAAATTTATTGTCGATAAATTTTTTATTTACCTCAGGCCATTTGGCAAGCTGAACACTTGCCTCGCTTTTAAAGCTCTCGTGCAAATTCATCCAAGCATCCTCTGCGGTAAAAACCAAGACGGGGGACAAAAGAGATATTAAAGTCATCAATATTTCATACAAAGCTGTTTGAGAAGACTTACGCTCTCTGGAAGAAGCAGCAAATGTATAGAGTCGATCCTTCAAAACGTCGAGATAAAAAGAACTCAAATCCGTAACACAGAAATTATATATCGAGTGATAGACAAGGTGAAATTTGTATTCTTCATATGCCCTTGTTACTGTTTCAATCAGTTTATGTAATCGACAAAGAGCCCATTTATCAATTTCTTCCATATCTTTGAGGTCAACTACATCTTTTTCTGGTTCATAATCAAACAAATTGCCCATCAAAAATCTTAAAGTATTCCGAATCCTTCGGTATGCTTCCGAGATCCTTTCCAGAATTTCTTGAGAAACCGCTATGTCCGAAGCATAATCCCCAGAAATTACCCATAAACGCAGAACATCCGCACCATACTTTTCAATAACCTTCAATGGATCAACAACATTCCCTAAAGACTTAGACATCTTTCGTCCATTTCCGTCTACTAAAAATCCATGCGTAAGAACAGAGTCATATGGAGCTTTTTTAGCAAAACCAATCGAGGTAAGCAACGAAGACTGAAACCACCCACGATGTTGATCGCTTCCTTCGAGATAAAGCTGAGCGGGCCATGCCAAACCTCGCCTATTTTTTAATATCGCAAGATGGCTAACCCCAGATTCAAACCAAACATCCAATATGTCGTTTTCTTTTATAAAATGTACTCCTTTGCAGTCTGGGCAAGCGATTCCTTCCGGTAAAATTTGATCAGCCGACTTTGCGAACCAGGCATCTGCGCCCTCTTTTCTAAAAAGCTCAGCTACAGCTTTTATCGATTCGGGTGTCACAATTTCTTTCCCACAGGAACTGCAATAAAACACGGGAATCGGCACCCCCCACGCTCTCTGTCGCGAAATGCACCAATCGGGTCTATCTCTCACCATTCCGGTTATTCTTTTCTCGCTCCAGGCCGGAATCCAATTTACCTTACGAATTTCTTCAAGCGCTTTTTCGCGTAGCCCATTATTTTCCATAGAAATAAACCACTGTTCGGTAGCACGAAAAATTACAGGATTTTTACAACGCCAACAATGCGGATAGGCATGGGTTATCGAAGATGCATGAAGTAAAAACCCATTTTCTTTCAAATCTTTTATTATGACCTCATTTGCCTTTTCGATATGTTGTCCTGCATATTTGCCCGCCTGCTTAGTAAAAAATCCTTTACCATCAACTGGCATAGGTGCAGGCAGTTTATATTTAAGACCTGCTTGATAATCTTCCTGACCATGACCTGGGGCAATATGAACACACCCGCTACCCGTATCTAAAACAACAAAATCAGCCAAGATTACAACAGATTCCCAAGGTTGAAATGGATGTATGCAAGCAAGACCACCCAGCTCCTCGCCCCTAAACGTTTTCAATACCTTTAAATTTAAAACTCCCGCTTCGACAAAAACAGTCTCAACTAAATCTCGAGCTAGTACGTAAATTTCACCATCAGCTTCAATTGCTGCATATTCGACGTCAGGATGAACAGCTACCGCAACATTCGCGGGTAATGTCCAGGGAGTTGTCGTCCAAATCAAAAAATATTTTGGTAAATCATATCCATCTAGGGGGACAAAACTGCTCTTTAGCGGAAACTTAACATAAATTGAGGAAGATTTTTCGTCATCATATTCAATTTCCGCCTCTGCCAAGGCTGTCTCGCAATGGTAACACCAGTGAATCGGCTTTCTTCCTCTATAAACGTATCCTTCCTTATAAAGTTCACCAAAAACTTCAATATTTGTTGCTTCGTAAAGTGGCTCAAGCGTTAAATACGGATTGTTAAAATCTCCGCGGATTCCCAATCTTTTAAATTGCTCGGTTTGACGACAAACAAATTTTAAAGCATAATCCCTACATAATTTCCTTAGCTCAACTTGATTAATTTCATCTTTTTTTGCACCTAAACTTTTTTCAATATTATGTTCAATTGGTTGCCCGTGACAATCCCAACCTGGAACAAACGGACTATTGAAACCCCTTGCAGTTCTATACCTAACCACAATATCCTTTAGAGCCTTATTTAAAGTGTGTCCTAAGTGAATATCGCCATTTGCATATGGCGGACCGTCATGCAAGATAAAATTGGGTCCATTGACTGTTTTGTCGCTAACCAACTTATAAATCCCAATATCATCCCAGTGTTTTAGAATTTCAGGCTCCTTTTGAACCAAGTTCGCCTTCATTGAAAAATTTGTTTTGGGAAGATTTAGTGTTTTTTTGTAATCCATTTAAAAACCCCGATTTTAATAAATTTATACAGTCAAATAATTAAGTACCACAGCTTTATGGCTATGGTACATCCACATGCTTCCTCTTATTAAAAAATTTTAGCCGCATTGTTTTAACATTAATTTGTTTGGTTCAACAAAAAATTTCTTTTGAAGCCGTATTTGTTTTAACCAAAATTAGCTTCGTAAAAACAAGTTGACTTAATGGTAAAACTGCTATTGAACTTCGATTTTCCCAAAATTAACACAGGCCAACAGGAAAGTCAAACATACTAAAAATTTAGAAATAATTATAAAAAAACGTATTTCTCAAGAATCATCAAAATATAATCTTTGGAAACATCTTGAATTAAGATTCTTTTATGACGAGCTGTCTCCCCTGACAAAATGGATATTTTTGATTTGGGTACTTTGAAAAGTTTTGCCAAAATTTTAACGGTTTCACGATTTGCCTTCCCCTCTTTGGCAAGAGAGCAAACGCGAATTTTTAAACAATCCTTCGCAACCTCACTTATGCCAGCCCTTGAAGAGCGGATTTGCACATAGATTGGTAAAACAATACCGCTCTTATGCTCCTTTATATCAAGCATAAAAACTATGATATCTCCTCTATTTCTTCTTCTTTACCTTTTAGAAAATCTTTTCGTGGTCCTTCTTTTAGAAAGGTTGGGATTTCTATTTCTACATCCTTTCTCTTACCTTTATTTTTGGTTATTTCTTTATCGTCATTTTCGCCTTCAGTTTCTTCGTCTTTTTTTTTGTTCGCTTTCCTGGATTCTTTTTCTCTGGTTTCAGTTTCTTCAACCTCTTCTTCTTGGACAACCTTCGCTAAAGCCTCAGAAACTTCTTCTGGTTCCTCATCAATTACAATTGGTTCTTCTGATAATTGCTCAGACGCCATTTTGCCCTCTTCAACAAACTCCTCCGCTGCCAGCTCGCTTGACTCCACAATCAGAGATTCTTTTTTAAACTCCATTAACCCCTTCATCTTAGATTCTATCTCTTCAACCCCGCCCGTTTCACTCAATACATTGAGATACGATTCAAGGAGCGACTTAAACCTCATTCTAAATTCTTCTTCCGCTTGTTTTAAAATGTTTAAGGCATTTTGAACTTTTCTCTTTTCATTCATGGATTCCTGAATTATTTCTTTGGATTTAAGCTCTGCATCCCTTATGATTAGCTCTCCTTCTTTTTTGGCGTTTGATTGTAATTCTTCTGCAGATTTTTGAGCCGTCAACAGCGTATTTTGGAGAGTTTGCTCAATATTTTCATATTGTTTTAACTTTTCATTAATCTTTTCCAACCGTTCTTTTTGTTCAGTATTTTCTTTAAAAAGCAACTCAAATTCTTCCGCAACCTCATCTAAAAAAACGTCGACATCTTCCTCGCTGTATCCCCTAATAGCTCTTCTAAACTCCTTGTGGTGAATATCTAAAGGGGTAAGTCTCATTTAAATCTCCTCCTTCGTATTGATTAACTGTACTCTATATATACATAAAGATTTGTGAAATAGCCATCAAAATCAAGCCACGTAAAAATCTTAATAATATCAATACGATTATGGGCGAAAGATCAAGCCCAACCGAGCCGACCATGATTGGTGACAATATTCTTCTAAAGATTGCGAGCAGAGGTTCTGTCAACTCATAAATAAAACGATATATGCTTCCAAGCGTTCCCGTTGAGGGAAGCGGAAACCATGACAAAATAATACGTAATATTATCAACCAGTTATAAACCGTAAAAGATAAATCAACAAGCTGAAATACGGTGTTTTTTAACATTGGCCAAACTCCCCTCCGCCTAATTCAATGGCTCGATTTACAGCGCTTCCGACGGCAGCCGTTATTCCTTTTTTGAAGTTGTACTTTTCAAATATTTCCAATGCAGCCTCGGTCGTACCTCCCGGCGAAGCGACCATTTTTATCAATTCTTCAGGACTTTTTCCAGCTTCTTTAACCATTTTTGCCGCACCAAAGATTGTCTGATTTACCAGTTTTTCGGCAATCTCGTTTTCAAGACCAAGCTCAACTCCCGCTTCAATTAACAATTTAACCACCAAATAAAAATAAGCTGGCCCAGAACCACATAGGGCTGTGGCCAGGTTTTGATAACTTTCGTCTATAATAAGCACTTCTCCTATTTCAGAAAAAATATTTGAAACAAAATCCAAATTTGCGTCTGAAACATCACCGGAAGCACTTATTACAGAAATTCCCGCCCTTAAAAGCGCGGGGTTGTTTGGCATTACCCTAAATACTTGAGGATCTTTGTAAAGCTTTTGCAAAATTCTATTTATGCTTATCCCCGCCACAATAGAAACAATGATTTTTTTACCATCAACATAATCTGCTATTTCATCTAAAACTCCATCTATATTTTGAGGTTTGACAGCCAAAATAATAAGATCGGCAATTTTTGCAGCAGAAATGTTGTCTTTAGCAATCCTTGTTTGATATTTATCTTTTAATTCTCTTAACCTATCTTTGCGGACATCAGACAAATAAACACAATCCGATTTCATGCTTCCAGAATCTAAGCCTCCGCCCAAAAGAGCTTCCCCCATTTGTCCCGCTCCAACAAAAGAAACTATCAACGCTTTTTCCTGCTCTCCCATCACTTGTTGACTTGATTAAAAAAACCTTTCTCTCTAAGTTTTCTTTTTTCTTCCGCAGAGACTTGAACATTTGCTGGGGTTAAAAGAAAGACTTTGTCGGCAACTTTTTGCATGCCACCATTTAGCCCATAACCCAAACCACTGGCAAAATCCACCAAACGCTTAGAAATGTCCTGATCAACCGCCTGTAAGTTTATTATAACGGGGATGTTAGCTTTAAATTTATCTGCCACATGCTGCGCGTCATTAAATGATTTTGGCTCAACTATATGAACTCTCGTTTGTGGGTTTGAAACCGATCTAAGCTGAGGCGCCCCCTCCTCAGGAGACTCAAACAATGAAGTGTCAGGCGCCCTTTTTATCTTTTTTATCGATCTTCTAGAATAAACATCATCGTAATCATAATCCTCTTCTTCAATTGTGTCCTCAGGCTCATCATACATTTCTTCATCATCTGCCAGACCAAAGTAAGCCAGAGTCCTTCTCCATATATTGCTCATTTTAAACCTCCCGTAAACCAAAGATTCCTGTTCCTATTCTAACCATATTTGCCCCTTCTTCAATAGCTATTTCAAAATCATTAGTCATACCCATAGAGAGATACGACATGTTAACATTGTAGACATCTTTTCTTTTAATATTCTCAAAAACTTCCTTTAGCCCTTTAAAAACCTTCCGTAAATCATTCTGACCAGCAAAAAAAGGCGCAATGGTCATCAAACCTTCAATCTTAATATTGCCTAATCCACCAATCTCTTTCACTTTTTCCAAAACATCGTCCGGAGAAAACCCGAATTTGCTTTCCTCACCCGAAACATTCACCTCCAAAAGGATTTTTTGAACTTTGCGAATTTTTTTTGCCTGTTTGTCTATTTCAAATGCTAGCCTTAGACTGTCAACGGAGTGAATAAGGTCAGTAAACGGGATGATATGTTTGACTTTGTTTCGTTGCAAATGACCAATGAAATGCCATTTAACAACGTCTCCAATCCCGTTAAATTTAATAACAGCATCCCGTACTCTGTTTTCGCCAACATGAGCTATTCCTCCATCTATCGCCGTCATGATTTTTTCAAGTGGTATATTTTTTATGGCTGCAACTATTTTTATGTCATCAATTTTGCAACCTGACCTAAGCGCCGCTTTTGAAATTCTTTCTTGGATTTTTAAAATATTCTCAGTTATGTTTTCGTTCATTTATTTGATAACAACCAGGGCGCATTGTCTGCCGGTTACTCCTTTGTCGCGTCTATACGAAAAAAAATTTGGATTGCAACTCGTGCAACTGTGTGCGCTATTAATATTTCCCGGTTGAACTCCGCTTTTAATGAGCTGCTTGATGTTTGCTTCTTCAAGATTAAGGTAACTTTCGCCAGGATGAGTGTCAAGCTTTAGGGGAAATTTATCTTCAAACTTCTGGGCAAACAGTTGGCCCACCCTATAGCAACAATCTCTTATGTGGGGCCCAATAAATGAAAGAATATTTTTCGGGCTGGAACCAAACTTATCAACAAATCTTTGGACAACTCTTCTCGAAATTTCAGCATATGTCCCCCTCCAGCCCGCATGCACCACACCAACAACACGTTTTACGGGATCAACAATTAAGATTGGAACACAGTCAGCACAAAAAACCGCAAGGGGAACATCTTTAATGTTTGTGATAAGAGCATCTGTCTGTAAAATTGCTTCTTGCTGAAAAAGCGAACCACGCCCTACCAGGCTTTCATCAACAACTACAACATTACTGCCATGAACTTGTTCGCATGTGGTTAAACGGTGCATATCAATAACTAGGTTAGAACAGAGAATTTCCCTATTTTCAATAACAACTTCTTCTTTATCGCCAACGTGTAAAGCAAGATTCAACGAATCATAAGGTGATTTACTTTTTCCTCCGTGCCTCTTAGAAAACGCAATCAAGATCGAACTTTTATTTAATAACTCACTGGAGGTTAGATAAATAAAATTACTACCCTTTTTTTCACACTTAATATCAAAAGGAACCATTATTTGCCATTAACCGTAACTCAGTCTCTTTTCCTTAGAAAGTTTGGGATATCTAAATCATCGCCCTCAAAAGATGGTATGGGCTCACTTTCCACCGCAAACTGCAGTTTTTCTTGTTGTCTTTTTCTATCGAACCCCGTAGCTATCACGGTTACCCTGACCGAATCCTGCAAACCATCATCTATAACCGCGCCGAATATTATATTTGAGTCAGGATGAGAAGCATTTGCAATAACTTCCGCCGCCTCATTCACTTCAAAAAGCCCAAGATCAGCGCCGCCAGATATATTAAGCAATACCCCCTTGGCCCCTTCTATGGAAGCATCAAGCAAGGGGCTGGAAATTGCAGCCTTCGCGGCTTCAGCGGCCCTGTTTTCTCCCGAAGATTCACCGATTCCCATCAACGCGGAACCAGCGCCAGACATAATTGTTCTAACGTCAGCAAAATCTAAGTTAATTAAGCCTGGCATTGTTATTAAATCCGTGATACCTTGCACGCCCTGACGCAACACATCATCGGCAACTCTAAAAGCATCCAATATAGATGTCCTCTTCTCTACCACATAAAGAAGCTTGTCGTTTGGAATAATTATTAACGTGTCGACCCCATCTCTCAGTTTCTCAATTCCCTCATCTGCCTGCATAGCACGTTTTCTACCCTCAAAACCAAATGGCCTCGTTACAACACCCACGGTTAGAGCTCCAATCTCTTTTGCAACTTCGGCAACCACGGGTGCAGCTCCCGTTCCAGTTCCCCCGCCTTTGCCGGCGGTTATAAACACCATATCGGCTCCTCGAAGCGCTTCTTTAATGTCTTCTCTGCTCTCTTGCGCCGCCTGAAAACCAACCTCTGGGTCTGCCCCAGCGCCTAAACCCCTTGTTAATTTCTCTCCGATATGAACTTTATAATCAGCATCCGACATTAAGAGCGCTTGCGAGTCAGTATTAAGCGCAATGAACTCAACTCCCTTTAAACCCGCCTCAATCATCCTGTTTACAGCGTTTGTTCCTCCTCCGCCCACACCAACAACCTTAATTAAAGCTAAATAGTTTTTGCCCGCATTAATCGGCATATAATTTCCCTCCTTATTTAAAACAATAAACAAAACACTATAGTAACCCTTGAGGGTTTGTGCTGGTAAACCTTAACAAAAACCTTATATTATTTATAAAAAAATTGCAACTGATTTTAATAAAATTCAAGAAGCGTCTTCAAGAAATTTGACTGCAGGGTTTGAGGCAATCCTTACATCAATATAAATAACATGTTTTTTACTTTTCGTAAGAATTTCCTTAATAATAGCATTTTTGGTTGAGGTATCATTGGCTTCGCCATAAAGAATCTCTACATCATAAGGGTCTCCGTTGTCATTTTCCAAAGCAAGCATGAGCGTAAGTTTTTCTACCGAAGGAGCATTTATCATAGTCACAGAATCTCTTAATTCTTTATCCAAAGAGACCAGACTTTTAACTGCATTCTTTAGACTCGACAAAGTAAGTTTTCTCCCAATTTTAGCTTTAGTTAACTTTAAATCCAATATAACAGGCAAACTTAATTCGTCTATTGCTTCCCTAGATTCCAAAACAATCAACCCTTCATCGACGAGTAAGTAAATGTCTTGAAAAGGTACAGCCGCGACCGCTTCTCTTTCAATCAATTTTATCTCTACGGAGTTAAAAAAATGACGTTTAATTTCCACATCTTTAATCCATGGCTCTTTTAAAATTCTTTTTTTGATTTCGTCGCGTGACAATTTAAGTAGGCTTGTATCAGAATCTATGCCGCTTTCTTTAATAATTTGTCCTTTTGAAATTCGATTATTGCCTGTTACAATTATTTTTTTAACGTTGAAAAGATCGGAGTTATAAAGAGATATGATCCCGAAAATAATGAGAATTATTAAAGATAAAAAAATCACCATGCCCAGGCGTCTTCTTCTTTTAAGTTTTTGAATTTTTGCTCTTCTTAAAACTGCTTTTTCTGTAGCAATTTCTTTATTCATCCCTAAAATCACCCAACATAACAATCTCAGAATCCAACAAGAACCCTTTTTCTCGATAAACTCTCTCTTGAACCCTTTTGATCAATGTATAAATATCTTGTGCCGTAGCTTTTCCTAAATTTACTATAAAATTAGCATGCTTTGTAGATATTTGGGCGTCCCCCACGCACAATCCCTTGCAACCAGCTTCGTCTATGATTTTGCCAGCCGAAATGCCCGAAACATTCTTAAAAACACTACCAGCGCTGGGATAATCAAAAGGCTGAGTCTCTTTCCTCTTCCTAAAGTGCCGCTCCATCAAATAACGTATTCTGTCAGAATCGCCCGATTCTAATCTTAACATCGCTTCCACTATAATTCCATATGAAGAAAGAGCGCTTGTGCGGTAGCCAAATCCGACTTCGGGCTTGTTTAAAACCTGCAACTCACAATTCGACGTATAAACTGTCACTGTGCTGGTAATGTTTGCCATGCAGCCATCATGAGCACCCGCATTCATAACCAAAGCCCCGCCTAGACTACCTGGAATTCCAACAGCAAATGCAAATCCTTTTAAACCATTTTTCCAAGCTACCTGAGTAAGAGTGGAAAGCGGAGTTGCGGCTCCCGCTTGTAAGTAGTGGCCATCCAGGGAAATTTTTTTAAAACCGGAGCCAAGCTCAATGGCCACTCCTCTGAAGCCATCATCAGAAATTAGAAGATTCGAACCTTTACCTAATACAAAATAAAGCGCCCCGTACCTATCAATTGTTTTCATCAATAATCTTAAATCGCTTATGGTGTCCGCAACCGCAAAAATAGCAACATTACCACCAACCCTAAAGGTCACCTTCTTGGCTAAAGGGACGTTTTGAAAAACCTTGCCAGGCATATCTCTTTCTAATTTTAAAAATACCTTTTCTAAAGCACGTGCGTCGTTCAAGAATTCACCTCAACGGAATCATTTTTCTCTATAAGAAATGAAAGAAAATCTTCACCCACTGAATGAATATCACCGGCGCCCATTGTCAGAATTAAATCCCCTCTCTCGGTAAAGCTTGAAAGGAAATCATTTATGTCAACTTTCCTTGGTAAATATACGGCATCTACGTGTGGATTATACTCAAGAAGTGAATCCAAAATAAGCTTTCCATTAATTCCGGGTTCGGGCACCTCTCCAGCGCCATAAACATCGGTAATAATTACCATATCAGCTTGTTCAAATGAAGTCCCGAATTCATCAGCCAAACTTCTGGTTCTAGAGTATCTGTGAGGTTGAAAGACACAAATAACCCTTCCCCAATCACCATCTTTTGCAGCATCCAAAGTAGCTTTTACTTCCGAAGGATGATGAGCATAATCATCCACAATTGTAACATCAGAACAGATTCCGACTAATTGAAATCTTCTTTTTACGCCGCTAAAATTTTTCAAAGCTCTTGCCGCTTTTAAGAACTTGATTCCGGCTAAATCACCAACAGCAATTGCAGCAAGCGAATTAGAAACATTGTGGCATCCTGGAACTTTCAAGCTCACATTTCCTGCCTTTTTGCCTTTTATTAAAACATCAAAAGAGCTGTTAAACGAATTTAGCTCTAAATTCTTAGCGGAGTAATCGTTCGTATCCTCAAAACCATATGTAGTTATGCGTAATTTAGATAGAGAGGATTTGGTTTTAATTTTTTCTATGAATTTTTTATTTATAGGATGATCCATATTTATGACAAGATGACCATCATGGGGCAATAGTTCTATAAATTTTAGAAAAGTTGCTTCAATGCCATCGAGCGATTTAAAATAATCCAAGTGGTCCTCTTCTATATTTGTAACTACAATTATGTCGGGCTTTAAATAAAGCAAAGAGCCGTCACTTTCATCGGCTTCAACAATAAAGAAATCGCCCTTGCCATATTTCGCGTTACTACCGATGTCGTTTAATTCTCCTCCGATCAAAAAGGTTGGGTTTAAATCATTTTTTTCAAAAATAAACGAGATCAAAGATGTCGTTGTCGTTTTTCCATGAGTTCCGGCAACCGCTATACAAACTTTACCTTCACCTAACTCAGAAAGCATCTCTGCGCGCTTTAAAATCGGGATGCCTTTCTTTTGGGAAAATTTTACTTCAGGATTATCTCCTTTTATCGCAGAAGAAACTACGACCACATCCGCAGATTCTAAATTCTGTGGATTGTGTCCAATCTTTATGGTCGCTCCCTGTTTTCTTAAATTCAAAGTGTTGCGAGATTCTTTTATATCCGAACCAGAAACAGAGTATCCCATCTCCAAAAGAACTTTAGCGATACCACTCATTCCCGCTCCACCAATTCCAACAAAGTGTATGTTTTTAAAATCCACATTATTCCTTTCTTGGCCTTCGGCCATCAGTTTTAAGCTATAAGGATTAAGCTCTTAACCTGCACATCGCATCTTTCCACTTTTAACTTCACTCTTTAAACTCCACCCCTCGCTCTTCCTTCTCCAAGCCCCTTCACGAGTTTAGCCAATTCTAGCGCAGCATTCGGTTTTCCAAGTTTGCTGACGTTATCTCTCATCTTAAAAAGAATACTTTCATTAAAAATTATCTCATTTGCTGAATTAAAAACCGCAACACCATTCATGTCTTCATCTAAAATTAATTTCGCCGCACCCTCCTGCTCAAGAACACGTGCATTCTTCTCTTGATGCCCCCCCGTGGAATAGGGATAAGGAACCAAAATTGAAGGAACACCCACCGCCGTTATCTCAGCAATGGTAGTTGCCCCCGCGCGACAAAGAACTAAATCTGAAACCGCATATGCCTTATCAATGTCATTTAAATATTCATAACAATTATACAGCAACTTATCCTGAGGCCTTTTTTGGACTTCCAGTTGCTTTGAAATTTTTTCAAAATCGATCTTACCTGTAATATGAATTATCTGCAAATTATCGAAATTACGAAACCTATTATATGCATCCACCAATGACTCATTTATACATCTTGAACCTTGGCTGCCCCCGAACACTAAGAGGGTTTTTCTATTCGATTCAACAGAAAAAAAATCGAGAGCGTCTTCCCTTTTAGCCTTTAGTATCTCTTTTCGGATGGGATTTCCCGTTACAATACAATCCCTTTTAAAAAACTTCTCCGAGCACGGAAACGTGATTGCCACAATATTTGCTCGTTTTCCCAATAACTTATTGGTCAATCCGGGAATGGAGTTTTGTTCGTGGATAATCGTGGGGATTTTAAGTAAAATTGCCATCGCGACCATGGGAGCGCTCACATATCCCCCCGTGCCCAGAACAACATCCGGCTGAAATTTTTTAATTATTTTTATTGCTCTATAACATCCCGCAATAAAAGAAAAGATTGTTTTAAAAACATCTAGAGAAACTTTCCTTTTTAATCCTTTTATATTAATAGAGGTAAAAGAATATCCTGCCTTCGGCACAATTTTGGCTTCCAAACCCTTGCTGGTACCAACAAATAAAATATCCGTTCCAGGGATAAGCTGCTTTACTTTATCAGCTGTCGCTAGTCCAGGATAAACATGTCCGGCCGTCCCTCCTCCTGTTATGATAACCCGCACTTGTCATTCTCCTCTACGAGTTGATTTTGTCTTTCGTGAATTTGCGATACTTAACAAAACACCGACACTGCACAAATTAAACAAAAGAGATGAGCCTCCATAACTTAAAAAAGGAAGGGGCACACCCGTAGTTGGCAAAACACCCGTAACCCCCCCCATGTTAACCAATGCTTGAGTAGCAATCAGGCAAATCATCCCGCATCCTAACAGTTTTCCGAAATTATCTTTAGACTTAAGAGATATTATCATACCAACAACAATTAGTGTCATAAACAAAAAAACCACCAAAAGAGTACCTGCCAAACCAAACTCCTCGCCAATAATAGCTAATATAAAATCAGTGTGAGCTTCGGGGAGATAAAGAAATTTTTGTCTACTCATTCCCAAGCCTATACCTGCTAAACCGCCGGAGCCAAACGCAAGCAACGATTGAATTATGTGAAAACCTGTCTTTCGTGGGTCTTTCCAGGGATTTAAAAAAGCAGTAAACCGTCTTAGTCGATATGGCTCAATATAGATAAATATAAAAATTAAAATTAAGCCGGTTATACCCAACCCTAACAAATGAATTAATCTTGCGCCATATAAAAATATAAGAAAAAAAACAGCCGAGCAAATAATCAAAACAGCTCCCAGATGTGGTTGAAATAGTATTAAAGCCAAAATCGGCCCCACCACCAAAGCAAGAGGAATAAGCAGATCTGAAAATTTTGTAATTTTACCGCGTTTTTTGGATAGAATATCGGCTACATATAAAACAACAACGAACTTAGCAAGCTCCGAGGGTTGAAAAGAAAAATCGCCCATGGAAATCCATCTTGAGGCACCCCCAGCCGTATGCCCTAATCCTGGAATAAATACCATAATAAGAACAATAATACTTAAACCAATACCGACCAAAGAAAACTTCCTTAAGAACCGATAGTCTATGCCCGCAAAAAAAATCATTGCCGCAAGACCTATTAAAATGAATAAAAGTTGTCTTTTAAAATAGTAGTAACTATCACCGTGCTCAGAAAAAGCCATTACGGAACTTGCATTTAAAACCATAACAGCCCCGATAAAAAGAAGGATCGAAGTAACACCCAAAAAAATCCATGCCAACCTCAGATTAACTCTTCTGTAAGCCATAAAAATCTTCCCTTAAGCTCAAAACCGCTTTTCTAAAAACCTCTCCTCTTTCCTTGTAATCAGAAAACATATCAAAACTGGCACAAGCGGGAGAAAGAAGAACAACATCTCCGTTTTTCGATATTCCAGCAGCCCTCTTTGTGGCCTCAATCAAAGACTCCGTTTCCTCAATAGTTATATTCAAACCGCAAAAAGCTAATTTAATTTCACTTGCCGCTTCACCGAAAACAATCAGGGCCCTCACCTTCCCTTTAGATGCTTTGGCAACACCTTGAAAGCTATTTTTTTTGTTCCTACCGCCTACTAGCAAAATTACGGGACTGCTAAACGCCGTTAATGCCTTGATTACCGCATCGGGATTGGTGGCTTTAGAGTCATTATAAAACTCAACTCCATCCACGGTTCCCACATATTCAACTCTATGTTTTAACCCTTTAAAATTTAAAAGAACATTCCGCACAAAACTTATCGGAACCCCGCCGACCAACGCAGCCGCCGCAGAAGCCATTGCGTTATCCAAATTGTGTTCACCCTTTATCCTTAGCTCATCAACCAGAAAAACTTCTTCGCTGGCTCCGCCATATCTAAAATAAACTTTTCCCGATTTAACAAAAATCCCCTCGTTGAGTTCCTTTATTTTGCTAAAAGGAATAATTTTTGCGTTTACCGAACTAGCAAGCTTCCAAACCAGCGGATCATCGAAGTTTAAAATCGCATAATCGTCCTTTGACTGATTCTCGAACAACCTCGCCTTTGCCTGAGTGTAATCAGCAATATCAATATAACGATCTAGGTGATCGTCGGTAATATTTAAAAGAACGCTTATCCGAGGTCTAAATTCAACAATGTTTTCAAGTTGAAAGCTGCTTAGCTCTACAACAAACTTAGTATCCGAAGATATGGCCTCGAGATTCTCTACAAGTGGATTACCAATATTTCCAGCAATTATGGTGGGAAAAGATTTTTTATACATCTCCCCAATCAAAGTAGTGGTAGTGGTCTTGCCATTGGTCCCAGTAATTCCCACAATAAAAGGATTTGAACCTGCAAGTTGATATGCAAGCTCAATCTCGCTCCACACGGGAATTCCCATTTCTTTAGCTCTTTTTATTAAAGGAATGTCACCAGGAACACCGGGGCTAATGATAATAAGTTCTTTGCCTTCCGCATAACTTAGAGACTGTGAGCCAATATGAGCTAAAATACCTTCTTTGTTAAGTTCAAGCGCCCTTGAGTGCAATGATGAGTTTTTAGCAATATCTATTATATAAACTTCTTCACCTAGAGATTTTAATTTTTTTGCTGCGGCCATACCACTTTTTGCCATTCCTAAAACCAAAACTTTTTTACCTTTAAAATTCATAAAGCTTTCACCTTCAAAGAAAAACTAATTTCAATCAGATATAAATTATGACGTCTATGTTACGTCGCTGTCATAAAGTAGAAGGAAAATCCGGCCCCTGCTAAAATTCCTGTTACAATCCAAAACCTTATCATAATCTTCGTTTCGGACCAGCCCAACATCTCAAAGTGATGATGAATGGGAGCCATCTTTAATATTCGTTTTCCGAAACAACGAAACCAAATAACCTGAGCTATAACCGATAATCCTTCAATAACATAAATTCCTCCCATCAAGATCAACAACAATTCAGTCTTAGTTAAAACCGCCATTGCGGCAATTGCTCCTCCCAGACCAAGGGAACCCGTGTCTCCCATAAAAATGTCCGCAGGGTGAGAATTATACCAAAGAAATCCAATGCATGCGCCGCCAACCGCCGCGCAAAGAATGGCTAGATCCAGGTGATCTTGTCGAAAAACGATACCAGCATAGGCCAACATAACTATAGCTATGGTTCCAGCGGCTAGTCCGTCGAGTCCATCGGTTAAATTAACCGTGTTGGTGGTCCCAGCTATCAATAGAAATAAAAATATAAGGTAAAGCCACGGAATAATAACGTTGGTCCCTCCAAAATTGATAACGGAAGAAGGACGGCTCAAAGAAATTACCACCCCCGTAAGAGGCAAGTTAACATTTATTGAAATCCCAACCCAGTTTACTGCAAGCAGTCCGAACGCAAAGGCAATTAAAAGCTCGCAAATAAGTTTGGTTCTTGCTCTTATCCCAAGGGATCTTTCTTTTATCACTTTTAAATAATCGTCAAAGAAACCTAACAAGCCGCAAGAAAACATCAGAAAGATGGCGATGGCGCTGAAGCATTTTATGTCAGAAATAGTAAAAAACGAAATTATCACGCTCAACAATATGACCAGACCGCCCATTGTTGGCGTCCCATGTTTAACCAAGTGCTGCTGAGGACCATCGACCCTTATCACCTGTCCTAGATTCCTGGATTTAGAAAGCTTTATCCATAAAGGCGTCAGTACTCCAGCAACAATTAAAGCCAAAACAACAGTGATAAAAACCTGATATGTTGGAAACCGTTCAATATTAAATATGCTTGAAAATATTCGAACTAACATTTTATCCTCATTTAATTGACTCCACCAATTTCTCCAACGCCATAACCCTGGATGCTTTAACCAAAACAATATCCCCTGACCTTATGGTCTCTTTTATTTTTTGCTCAACGCCTCCGAACTCGTTATAGATAAAAATATTGCTTTCATCCATTCCGGCTCGAATTGCTCCCTTGGCAATTTGCTTCGCTTTTGTTCCCACAACAAATAGTAAATCTACCTCATTTTCTTTAACAAGAGCGCCAACGGTTTCATGCAAACTCACAGAAAGCTCTCCAAGCTCGGACATGTCACCAAGAATTGCTATTTTTCTGCTCCCATTCTTAATATCTTTTAATGATTCAAGCGATGCGCGCATTGAGTCAGGATTGGCATTGTACGCATCGTTTATGATCATAACCTCTTTAGAGTTCACAATAACCTGCATTCGCATCTCGGAAATACTACATTTTTCAAGACCCATTTTCACATCGTTTAATGATAACCCAACTTCAATCGCAGCAGAAGCGGCGGCCAAAGCATTGTAAATGTTATGTTTTCCGGGCAATGGAAGCGTTACAAAAATCACGTCATCTTTGTTTGTGATTTTAAAAGAAGGACACCCGCTTCTCTTTACATTAATATTTTCCGCCCTCATATCAGCTTTTTCAGATAAACCATACGTTACGACTTTAGCTAATGTCATTTTTTTGAACCTGTCGGTCCAGTTGTCGTCTTGATTTAATATCACTACACCGTCATCCGTGATAGATTCAATGAGTTCAGCTTTTGTCTCTGCAATCGCTTTCTCCGAACGAAGTAATTCAAAATGAGTCTTTCCAATATTTGTTATAAGCGCAATATTTGGTTTAGCAATTTCACAAAGCTCGGCAATCTGGCCCCTTCCCCTCATTCCCATCTCTAAAACCATAATATTGGTATCCAAATCCGCCTTTAAAATGGTTAAGGGGACTCCTATTTCATTGTTATAACTCTTTTCAGTAGAAACTAAAGTGGTTTTTCTTTCCAAGATGCTCCTTAGCATATCTTTTGTCGTTGTCTTTCCTGTGCTTCCTGTTATGCCCACAACCTTGGCATTTAACTTTTTGCGAACCACGCTTGCCATAGATTGCAACGCCTTAAGACTATTATCTACTTTTATAACTATAAGATTTTCTGCTAAATATCCAACTTCGGATTCAATTTCATCGTTCCAACATTCGGTAAAAAAACCGGATGCGCCCCCTTTAATTGCTTCGTTGATAAACTTATGACCATCGAAATATTCGCCTTTAAGAGGAACAAAAAAATCATCTTTTTTTAAAATACGAGTATCCGTACAAACTGAGAATATCAAATCATGCCCAGATCCCCTAATAAGCTTTCCTTTTGGCAATATTGACAACAATTCAGAAATCCTTATTTCTAACATAAATCCATCTCCAATAACGCTTCTCTTACAACTGCACGATCATCAAAGGGAACAACTTTATCTTTAAAAACCTGACCCGATTCATGTCCTTTGCCCGCCACCAACACGGAATCACCGGATTCCGCAAGGGAAAGCGCATAATAAATGGCTTCTTTTCTATCAATAATTCTCTTGTATTTAACGAAGGGCACCTTTCCTAATCCCCGTTCTATCTCTTCTATTATTGCCAATGGCTCTTCGCTTCGAGGATTATCTGATGTTATTATCAAATAATCGCTCAATTCCCCCGCAATTTTACCCATCAAAGATCTTTTCTTTTTATCCCTATCACCACCACAACCAAACACCGTAATAACCCTTCCTTCCGTTATCTCTCTTGCGGCTTTAATTAATTTCTCTAGCCCATCGGGAGTGTGCGCATAATCGACAAAAACACTAAAATCTTGCCCACAATCTACCGTTTCAAACCTTCCCGAAATATTTAAAACGGCTTCGATGCCACTTTTAATATCTTCATTGGAAAAACCCAAAGCAAGCCCAACCCCCGCTGCAGCCAAAGAATTATACACATTAAAAAGTCCTTTAAGATTTATGGACAAGTCTATATCTGAGGTTGAGGTTAATATCTTGAATTTTGACCCCTTTTTGTGTAATTGGATTTCTTCAGCCCTTACCATGGCTGTCTTACTCAATCCATAACTGATTACATTGGCGCTATTAGAAGCAATTTCTTTTCCGTAAGAGTCATCAATATTTATAACCTTTGCAGTCTTCTTATAATCATCAAAGATTTTCTTCTTTGTTAAAAAATATTTTCTCATACTTTTGTGGTAATCAAGATGATCCTGGCTTAAATTGGTAAAAACCAAGACGTTAAAAGAGCATCCGTCCACACGGTGTAAATCTATAGCGTGAGAAGATGCTTCCATTACCGCATGTGTTACACCACTTTCAACCATTTTTTTAAATATTTTTTGTAAATCGTACGATTCTGGCGTGGTTCTTTCTACAGGGAAAACCCTATCGCCAACCTTATGTTCCACTGTTCCAATTAAGCCAGTTTTTCTTCCCGCGTTTCTAAATATACTATCCACCAAATAACTAGTAGTAGTTTTACCATTTGTGCCCGTAATTCCGACCAACTGTATTTTTGACGTGGGATCTTTAAATAGAAATTTTGATAAAATTGCAAGCGCATTTCTTGAATCCTCAACTTGACATTGTGCTATTGAACCAAAATCCTCTAACCATCGCTCGGTTACAATTGCAGAAACACCCGACTTAATTGCATCCTTAATATACATATGTCCGTCGGTTTTAAAACCTTTTATGCATACAAAAAGACTCCCCGGTTTTGCTTTCCGCGAGTCATATATAATATCTTCGATATCTACATTTAGTTCCCCTTCTAATCTCTTTGGGTCAAGAAGAGAGACAAATTTATCAAACTCCAACAACATCCTCACCACATTGTGAAATATTTTATCACAGCTCATCCAAACAATCGAACAAGAATAAAATTTAATCTTTATCAGGATTGATCTTTAAATGTCGTAAACTAAATTCGGTCAAATTTTTAAATACTGGGGCAGCTATAGAGCCGCCGTAAATATTACCCTTAGGTTCATCAATAACTATAATAATTGCCAACTGAGGTTCCTCTATGGGCGCAAATCCGACAAAAGAAGCTACATATTTACCTTTTTCGTAACCCTTTCGGTTTTCACCGGGCTTTTGCGCGGTCCCTGTTTTACCCGCAACTCTATAACCGGCTATTTGTGCATTTTTTCCCGTTCCATCGGTCGTTACTTTTTCTAAAATTTCCTTCATTTGTTGCGCTGTGCTAGATGATAATATTTTCTTGCCCTGCGCAGGCATAACCTCTTTAATCGTTTTTCCATTCAAATCAGTAATCTTCTTTAATAGACAAGGTTTCACCTGCAATCCATCATTTGCAATAATTGCAAAGGATTGAAGAACTTGCAAGCTTGTTGCAGACATCCCTTGACCAAATGGGATATTTCCAATGGTTGAACCGGACCACTGCTCAGAAGGTGGCACATACCCTATAGCCTCACCAGGAAAATCAATTCCTGTTTTTTGACCAAAACCAAACAAGGAAAGATAATCACAAATTTTTTCTTTCCCTAATTTTTGTCCTATTTTAACAATACCAACATTGCTGGATTCTGCAATAATCCTCGTTAAAGTAAAATCCTCAGTTTGTCTTGCGTGAGATTCACTTATCAACCTGTCCGCAATCTTAATAGAACTGGGCAACCTAAAAACATCCGACGGTTTATAGATCCTTTCTTCTAATGCAGCAGCTCCTATTATCATCTTTATCGTTGAACCGGGTTCAAAAGAATCCGTTACCGCCCTGTTGCGAAAAGAAGATGAGTTTACTTCGCCATACTCATTTAAGTTGAAGGAAGGATAGCTGGCCATTGCCAGTATTTCGCCCGTTTTGGGTTTTATTACAATTGCGTTTCCCGACTTTGCCCCGTATTCCTCTACACAACCATTAAGCTCAGCTTGAGCTTTAAACTGAATATCTTTATCTATTGTTAAATAAATATTCTTCCCTTCCGTAGAAGGAGAAAGTTCATAAACACCAGTAGATATCGATCTGCCTTTCGGGTCTTTTTCAACAAGAAGGTGCCCCGACAACCCTTTTAAAATATCATCATAAAACATCTCCAGCCCAGTGAGCCCTTCATTGTCCACTCCAACAAATCCAATAACATGAGAACCAAGCTCATCGCACGGATAACATCTTTTGCTCTCTCTTAAAAAATAGACCCCTTCAATCTGCAATGCTTTTATTCGTTCTGATTCAGATTGTCCAATTTTGCGGGCAAGATAAACAAAACCACAGTCCTTGTTAAGTTTATCTAAAATAATTTTTTTCTCTATTCCTAAAATCTGAGAAATTTGAGCAGCAACACTTTCAGCGTCTTTAATAAAATACGGATTTGCATATACGGTAGTGGTGTCAATGCTCGTAGCTAGTATGTCGTCATTTCGGTCGTAAACATTTCCGCGTCTTGGCGCAATCTCAATCGATCTTATGCGCTGTTTTTTGGCCAATGATTCATATTCTTTCGCTTTAACAATTTGAATATTTATTAATCTTGCTACAATCACGAGGAATCCTAATAAAAATGCGAAGATTATAAAAAAAAGTCTTGCATCGCCCCACTTCCGAGACTTAGCAGACATCAAACTCCTCCTTATTCTTAAACTTCCGTTCTTCGAATGGCCCAACACAAAAGCTATTTAATCTCGAAAGCTCCCGCCGTCATTATTCTTCATCGCCAGCTTACTCTCAGATATCTTTTTGTCGATTATCTTTAAATAATTTACGCTTGACGGTAAAATCATTCCAATTTTTCCGAGTGCAATTTTTTCTATTCTTTCTGGTGATTTGAGTTTTGCAACTTCAACTATCAATTTCTGATTATAGGTTTGCTCTTCCTCTAATATATTTTTTAAATTTTCTACTTCGATGGCACCTTGGGTCACCAAAGTTTGTTGCGTCGCATTAAACATTACCGAAGTTGGTAAAATAGCAAATACTAGAACCAAAAAACTCAAAGAAAGACCTCTTTTCCGGTCGTTGGTTATTAGTCTAAGATTTGCTTTTGCTTGTTCCTTTTTTGGTTTATACGCCAGCTTCCTTGCTGTTTGCATTGCTCTTTACACTCCTTGCTTAATTAGGATTTTTCTGCAACCCTTAATTTCGCACTTTTAGATCTGGGGTTTCTTTCCTTTTCCCCCTCGCTTGGTTTTATTGGTTTTTTGGTTAATATTTTAGTGATCGGCTTTCTGCCGCAAACGCAAATTGGCATTTCCGGCGGACAAATACAACCTTTCGAATAATCCTTAAAAATATTTTTTACTATTCGGTCCTCTAGCGATTGATAGGAAATAACCACCAGCCTCCCTCCTGTTTTAAGCCATCTTATTGCGCTTCTTAAACCTTTTTCTAGTGAATCAAGTTCCCCGTTGACTTCGATTCTTATTGCCTGAAAAGTTCTTTTTGCAGGATGGCCTCCTTTTCTTCTCGCGCTTGCAGGTATAGCCTCTTTTATGATATCCACCAACTCGAATGTTGTTTGAATCATTCTTCGTCTCCTCGTTTCTACTACAAAACTAGCAATTCGGCTTGCCCACTTCTCTTCCCCGTATTGGCTAATTAAACTGGTCAATTCATCTTTCGAGTAAGTATTAACCACATCACAAGCTGTCAGTTTCTGACTCGTATCCATTCTCATATCGAGAGGGGCATCGAACCTATAACTAAAACCCCTTTCAGGAAAATCAAATTGAAATGACGATACACCCAAATCAAATAAGACGCCGTCTACCTTTTGAAAACCATCTCGCATCAAAATTTCATCTAAGTTTGTAAAACTGTCTTTAACTAATTTAATTTGCTGGCTGAAGCTTGATAGTTCTTTTTTTGCCCTGTTAATTGCCATTTCGTCCTGATCGATCCCTAGTAAAAAGCCGCTTGGTTTAATTGCTCTCAAAATTGCTTTTGCGTGTCCTGCCCCGCCCAAGGTGCAGTCAATTATCACGCTGCCTTTTTTCAGATTTAAATACTTCACAACTTCAGCCAGCAAAACTGGAATATGTTCTTGTTTCATATAAAACCCTACTTTTGCTGGCTGAGACTTTTGTTTTGACATTTGCTGAAACCAAGCTACAAGCTCTGTAAAAATTCTTGTCAATTTTTGTGTTGCCCCGCCCAAGGTGCATGATCACACTGCTAAAAAAACGGCCCCCAGCCAGCAAACCTTTTAACGATATTCGATTATCAATGGATTAAATCAAAAGTTCCTCTGCGATATCAGAATAAGAACTTTCGGCTTCTTTTTGATAAGCTTCCCAGTTTTCTTTACTCCAAATTTCCAATCTGTCAGAAACTCCAACGATCACGACCTCTTTATTCAGGTTGGCATATTCCCGAAGATTGCCAGGAATCAATATCCTTCCCTGCCTTGTGATATCTTCTTCGCTTGCTCCTGCGAAAAAGAAACGGGAAAATTTTCTAGCATCTTTCTTTGCTAAGGGAAGCGATCTTATCTTATCTTCCCATCTGGGCCACTCGGTTTTTGGAATAACAAATAAGCATTTTTCCATCCCAACGGTTATAACTACCCCGTCGGCCAGAGCATCTCTGAACTTGGATGGTAATATTAGTCTTCCCTTTTCATCTAAAAAATGACAAAACTCGCCTAAAAACACTTTTTCTCCCTAGTTGATTTCGATTTATTTCCACTCTACTCCATTATGTTCCACTATGCAACACTTTTGGTTATATTTTCGGCAAAAAAAGAGAAAAACTTTAACTTTTTTCCATAAAATTTCATAAATAATTTGTTGGCTGCAGATTCCAAAAAAACAAAAAGAAGGACTCGTATAAGAAAATTAAGGTTCTTTCTTTAAGTGGCAATACATAAAAACGGGAGGTCTTTGACAAATAAAGCGCTGCGTGTCAGAACAAAATAGCCAGTTACTGAAAGATATCATTAATTTATTTTGAGAACAAAAGGTGGAGATTGATCCTGTACTTTTAATTAATAAGAAGGTGGGGGAAATTTTTAACATATCTTAATAATATATAATAATTTTAGTCGTGAGGGTGTGGGTCTTTCAGATTAGTAAACTACCAGCCTCCAGCTATCAGTCTCAAACCCCTAGCTAAAAACTATAAGCTTTAATAATTAAGCTCTTAACCTGTACATCTTTGCCCTTACTCCCGGTCATTGTAAGCCCGAAGAGCGCGGCAATCTTTAGATTACTTTGCTATGCCTGCCCTGAGTTCGTCGAAGAACTCCTTGTAAAGACAAGGTTATTGTCTACCTCTCCTTCACAATAATGAGAAAAATACCCCCTGCTAAGTCAAGGCCTCAACTATTGTTGACCATAACCACTATTTCCTCTGAAACTTCGGTACCTGCCGTATAATGTGCTTCGACCATTAAGGTATGCTTACCGCCAAGCGCCGCCGTGGTATCCCAGGTATATATATAAGTGGAGTTAGGGCCGTCTCCTTGTATTTTTCCAACCTCTTCTCCATCTATATAAAAAACTACATGCCTGATGTTTCTGTGTGTGGCCGAGCTACTTTCAACATTCGTGATGATGTTAACGGTGCCGCAAAGCTCTGCGCCACCGCCTGGAGAGGTTATGCTCACAGGTAGAGTGTTTGTTTCGATTACTTCTTCCTCTGTCGGTATTTCCTTAACCGTATCCGCTTCATCACTTACAACGGTCTCCGTGGTAAAATCAGCCGTTTCGGTTGTGCTGGAGGCATCCAAAATAATTGGAGGAGTAGGATGTTCGACTACGCTAAGCAAAGCAGGGATTTTCTTCATAAAGAACCCGTTATGGGCGCTCACAATGACGTATCCTCTATAATCTCCTGGAACCGCATCATTGGGAACATTGAGTTTGGCGGCCACCTGCACCTCCTCACCTGAATCAATGGCAATGGAGCTTACGCCTTTGCCAACCTCTATGTATTTAAACAACGGTTTCAATTCATCGGACAATTCAACCTGCACAGTTAAAGTGTCTCTCCAAATGCTTTTAATTCTGAAAACATCGGGAGAATTGTTGGAGTTTCCCGACGGAACTTCACCAAAATCAAGGGCGAGATTTCCATCTTTATCCACACTTGCGATGGGAAAGGATGTTTTGGGTGGTGATGGAGCGATGGATGTCCTGGTCGCCTTGGATGTTCCCGAGGATAAAACAAAGGCGTCGTCAAAACAAGCAGTGGTGAATGTGTTCCCCGTGTTGGTCTCCATATCGGTGAAAAGAGCATGCGTTGCCCCACTCACCAGCGAAATCAGTACAAGTAAAGACATAAAATGTAAGATAATTTTTCTCTTAATCATTTTATTACACCTCAGAAACCTCTTTTGGCTTCGTGTTCTCTTTTACGCACTTAAAGATGTTTCTAATCTCGCCAATTATTATGAGAGCCGCGGGCAGGATTATTAAAAACAGAAAGCCGTTTCTCGTCCTGGCGAAGCTAACGAAATAACCAGCGTAGGGAACGTTAAAACTTGCTTCGCCAAGGACATCTTCTGCCGGAACAATCCAGCCATCAGGACCCTCGTTGGCATCACCCATGGTCTTAAAACCCAAAGATCCGCCCTCATTAACAACATCCACTACCCTGTGGGTGGTTAAACTCTTGGAATGGTCTTCAAAAACTTTTGAATCCTGCGGAGTTTTGAAGGTAATGATATCGCCTTCTTCAATATCGGCTGCCTCTATCGGCTTTACAAAGAGGACGCTCCCCACATGAATTGCCGGCTCCATGCTTCCGCCCAAGACCGTCAAGGGCTTATAGCCCTTAATCCAAGGTGCTTTCTCAAAGGGTCTTACCTGCATAAACACGGAGAAAACTGCCAGCAATAACACCAAAATTAAACCAATTGTCATTGTCCACTTAAAGAATTTTTTTATCATTCTGCTCCAGCCTCCCTGATACAGGCCAGTACCTGGCAGTCCTCAGCTTCCAGCTATCAGCCACAAACCATACTCCATACTTACGGTCATTGCGAGGGAGTATAACAACCGAAGCAATCTGCTTTTTATTACAAAGTATGAGATTGCCGCGCTCCTTTCAGTCGCTCGCAATGAAGGGAAAAGTTCCTTATCTTTAACTTTCCCCTTCACCCATTACCCATTCCCCTTCTTTTCTTTGCCCTGTCTGCTAACTTATCACAAATATAAAAAGATATAAAAGATATGAAGACGGGCGTGAGGGGCTTAACACCCCTCACGCTGTTTTGTACTTCGCTCTGGGCAAAACACCATAGGAATCTAGATGTTTGCCTGTTGTCTCGCATACACCACGAACTCAACTATGATGCTTTTACCCTGGTACACGTCGCCCGCATCGATGGGCATACTGACGGTGTATTTCAGATTCTGCGTCCCCCCAACTGCAATCGGGAGGAGATTTACGGTGTTCACGGGCCCCGCCGTCAGAGCGGCCAAAGTGCCGTCGTAAAGAAGTGTCCCCGAAAGGGCCTGCTCTATTCGAACATTAAGCCCACCTGCCAACACCGTGTCATCCACACCGTCGCCAGGAGTGGCATCGGTTACGGTTGCTCCCACCTGGTACAGATAGACATTCAGCGTTCCTTCGTTTTTAACGTTGAGATACCGGGCAAACGATTGACCCGGATAGTACTCGCCCGTGGGATACAATCCACCAGTAGCTGGGGGTGCACCCTGTAAGGCGGTTGTGTAGAACATCGGTCCGGGTATCGCTTCTCCCAAGTTTCTCTCCGCCGTGATGACTACCGTACCAGTTTCAAAGGAGTTTCCCGTATTCGACGCCGAGTCCGTAAACAGCGCAAAAGTTGCTCCACCGACGAGGACGAGTGTTGTGGTGACTACCAGCACCGAAACAAGTATTCGGTTTTTCATAAAGCACTCCTCTCTTATAAGAGAAGTGATGGGTTACTCGTCCATCACTGGTGGGCTAGGCGCCCATCGATTTAGTTGTTAGCTGTCTGCTCCGCGGCAAAGTCAAAGCTCACGGTGCAACTCTGTCCTTGGTAATCGTTGTCGGTATCAAGCGGCAGCTCGACGATGAACGTGAGCACCTCGCTATCCCCCGAATCAAGCACCCTGTCCCCAAGCTGAGCTCCCGACAGAGGACCCGTGTAAAGCACAGTATCTGAGCTGTCCTTAATCGTGCACTCGAGCTGCTCATCTAAGGTGCTAGCGTCGTCTCCAGTGGTGGTCATGGCATACCTGAGCTCCAGACTGCCGGAATTTGTCACAGTAAGGTCGCCACTGACGGAATCACCAGGAGCCATGTTGCCGTGGGTGACGAGTGCGCTTGCAGGTGAGAGCGCGATATCAACCGTGCCCGTGGCGAAGGTATTTCCCGTGTTGCTGGCCGAATCGGTGAAGATTGCCAGGCTCGCTCCTCCTACCATAACGGCGGTCACGGCGATCACGAGCAAGCTAACCATTATCTTTCTTCTCATTTGGTTTTTCCTCCCTTCTTAGACGCGGATTTTCGCAGATTAATAACGCAGATTTGCGCTGATTAGCGCATATTTGCGCGGGTTAATCGCAAGTTACCGCTACGCTACCCCGACCTTCCTGACGTAAGCTGCATTCGACCAGATCCTTAATCATTTTTGCCCTAACCGGGCTCCGGTTGGCCAAACCCAGCCACGCCTCTCGACTCCCTAAACTCAGCTGCCAGCCTTTCAGTCTCCAGCTGCCAGCTTTTTTCAGTCTCCAGTCTCCAGTTTTTAGCTCCCCACTCCCAACTAACAGACTCCCGACTAGCTAGTCGGGCAAAATCTGGTGTGGTGGCTGTGATATCACCTTCTTAATGGTGGAGATGAGCGCACTGCTTGACATGCTCTTTAGCACGTAACCATCGGCCTCCGCCTCTTTGCTTTGCTCCTTGTAATCAATGGTGTTGTGAGCGGTTAGAACCACCACTTTTGCCGCAGGATGAGCTTCTTTAATCTTTTGCATGCTTGTTACTCCATCCATAACCGGCATTGCCAAATCCATAAGCACCACATCGGGCAAAAGCTCATCGAACATTGAAACTGCTTCCTTTCCATTGCTCGCCTTTCCAACAACTTCAATATCCTGCTGAAGATCAAGATACCTGCTCAATAAAGTTTGAAAGCGTTTGTTGTCATCGACCAACATAACTCTTATGGAATGCATTGCTACTCCAACTAAATTTCTAAAAATATTTACTGATCAAATTTTAAGAAAGAATGAAAAGGATTGCTTCAGCCCAGGGGATGGTTTTTTACCTGACTTTTGGGATGGTTTTTTACCTGACCGAAAGGATAGGTAGCTAATGGCTGCCGCCAGCATTCCTATTAACTGATAGGGCGAAGCTTATTCGCTCACTCTCGCAGAGCAAAACTTAGCTCCTTCGTTTTCTTGCTCGTCAAAGAAAACGAAGCAAAAGACGAGGGAATTTTGTGAAATCTACAAATATTGAGATTGATAAAGAGATTTCATCGAAATTCCTGAGCTGGACGGCCGATCATTTTTTGAACGGCTCCAAAATAACGGTTGTTCAGGCGCCTGCAGAACTCGCCCCGATAAATCGAGGCTCAAACAGCTTCGGCTTATTTCCTGAACAACCTATTTTTCCCCGCCTGCCTACGCCTATGACCCGCTGCGGGTTGGCGGGCAGGTGGCGGGGCTGATGGCAGATAGTTAAGGGTAATGGGTAAGGGGGGAAGTTGATGAACTTTTTCCGTCATTACGAGGAGCCCCTCGATGAACGCAGGGCAGGTATAGCGAAGTAATCTCAAGAGATTGCCGCGCCCTTCGGGCTCGCAATGACTGGGAATATGGAACATGGAATTCAGCTTTCATCTGCCAGTCGCCAGCCCTCAGGAAAAACAAATGGATGAGTGAAAGGAAAGTATAAGGGTAAAGGAGAAGGGTATGGAGTAAACAATGAGCAACGAATAATGAACTGGTAAGTTAATGAAGGACTTCAGATTCGAAAAGCTCATGACGGTGGGCCAAAGAGGCGGCTTCAACGCGATTTTTGACCCCCAGCTTGTGGAAGATATTCCTGATGTGAAATTTAACCGTACCTTGAGAAATAAAAAGTTTTTCGCAAATCTCGGCATTGCTTGCACCCAAAGAAATCAATTGCCATACCTCCGATTCTCTGGAAGTAAGCTTCCTCAAAGAGGATTCGCAATCACTGTGTCGAAAAAATGAAACAAGACTTGTCGTTGCCTCCAAAGAAAATGGGCTTTGGCCGTTTGCCGCGCGCCTCACGGCTTCAATTAGTTTTCTCGGACCTATGGACTTGGTCAAATAACCGCTTGCTCCATTTTTAAGGGCAGATTTAACATGATTCTCATCCTCAAAAACAGAAAGAATAATCACCTTTAAAAATGGGAAGCTAACCAATAGCTTTTTTAAAACCGAGATACCATCGATATCGGGCAGTCGCAAATCCAATAAAACCAGATCGGTTTCGAGAGAATCTATCAGCTTAATGGCTTTTTCGCCCGTTGATGCCTCTCCCACAACATGGATATCAGAATTTCTTTCTAATGCCTTTTTTATACCATCCCTCATGAGAGCGTGATCATCGACAACAACTACTCTAATCTTATCCACGTGTTTTCCCCCTCAATCCCGCTGTTCCCAAATTGGAACTTTAATCTTAATCTTGGCTCCTTTGTTAGGCTCACTTACTATGTTTAGCATCCCGCCAAGAAGCCCCACTCTTTCATACATCCCCATCAAACCAAAACAATCTGCTTCAGGCAAAAACTTTATTGCCTCATCAATCAAAAAACCCTTTCCGTTATCAGCAACAAAACACTCTATCTCTTTTCTTTTTAGACGCAACTCAACATCCACCCTGTCAGCATCAGCATGTTTATGAACATTAGTAAGCGCCTCCTGAATAACCCGAAAAATCGCAATTTGCGCAGAGGTAGTTAACTCACGTTCTTCTCCAATAACCTTCAAATTAACATTTATGTTCGTTCTTGCCTTAAATTCTTCGATGTGACATTTTACTTTGGGTACGAGCCCTTCCGGCATTAGAGAGCGAGGATAAAGCTGATTAATTATATTTTGCAATTCTTCCAATATTGACTTAAGAATTTTTTTTAATTCAATAAATTCTTCTTCTAAACCATCCGCATCGAAAAGCTCTTCCATTATACCAATTTGCAAAAGAGCGCTTGAGATAGATTGAGCGGGCCCATCATGTATATCAAAAGCTATTCTTTTTCTCTCTTTTTCTTGAGCATTGGCCAATTCTGTAAAAATTTCGTCCGCAGAATTTCCTGCCTTAAGATTTCCCACATACATCTACCCCTTTAAGTTTTTTTATCTTCAGGAGTATTGCAAAAAATAATTACTGTTCCTCTTCAGCTTCCTTAAATTCTTCTTTGTCCTCGGTTAAATCTTTGTCTGAAGAAAGATTAAAATCATATCCGCAATTATGGCAAGGTGGGAGCTTTAATCTGGACGCAGTGTAGTTTTCCGCTCCACAACGCGGGCAAATGTTTTTTTGCATAATATTTTTTTGCCTCCAAAATAATTTTCCAAAAAACAATCGTCCTCTGGATAAATGCACATATAGATTATAAATTCAGAAGCACAAAAAAACAACCTACCCATTAGCATTGAATTTTACTTTCATTATTTTCTTATAATCCCGCACTTCAAAGCATATATAACGGCTTGTAAGCGGTCATTTTTTCCAAGTTTATTTAGAATTTGGCAAACGTGGTATTTGGCAGTATGCTCGGATAAAATAAGTTCATTCGCGATTTCTTTATTTGAATACCCTTTAGCAATGAGCTTTAATACGACCAATTCACGAGGGGTTAGCCCATGTTTTGCTACTGCCCTTCTTCCTTTTTCTCTTCTTGCTTTTAATTCTCCAACCACCTTTTTGGCAATTTGGGAATCTAAGGGATAATTGCCTTTAGAAGTCTCCTTTATGGCTACAATAAGATCTTTGGGTGAAATGTCTTTGAGTAAATATCCATCAACATCTACGTCTACCGCATTCTGGATCAATTCCTCTTCATCAAAAGATGTTAGAACCAACACCTTACACTCCGGCAAAAATTTCTTAATCTTACGACATGCTGAAATTCCATCCAACCTAGGCATCTTTAAATCCATCAACACAATATCCGGTTTTAAGTTCCTGGCCCAAATGACAGCCTGCTCGCCATTTTTCGCTTCACCAATAACTTCAAACCCGCGTATTTTAAGCACCGCAATTAATTTATTGCGAACCAAATCATGATCTTCGGCAACCAAAATCTTAACTTGTTTCATTTGGGTTTCCTTTAGTCGAAGCGACAAACTCAACTCTCGTTCCCTTTTTAACATCACTAACGATTTTCAAGGAACCGCCTAAATTCTCCGCTTTGTCTTTCATGCCGAACAAGCCCAAACTCCCTTCCTCCTCAGCTTTGGTAAAAGTTTCCCTCACATCAAAACCTTTCCCATCATCACAAATAATTAGCTTAACGGCATCATCCTCATAATGCAAACTTACGCTGGTAGAGCTCGCTTTCGCATGTTTGATCACGTTGTAAAGCGCCTCGCGCATAATATAACAGATGGCCTTTTTAACATCGTTTGATATGAGTTGTTCTGTTCCAATTACATTAAACATGATACTGGTTTGATAATTTTTGTTAAAATGCTCGACACACCTTTTACAAGCTTCGCCCAACTCTATCTCCTCAACCAAATCAACCTTCTGTAAATCATATATATATAATCCCTCATCGTTTTCGCAATCTGAGAAATTTCCTTTTGCAGCCCTTTAAGGGTTTTGGCCACTTCATCTGGATCTTTATATATAAGTTCATTACAAATTTCCAAACTTATGTTTATCCCAAAAAGCGCCTGTGAGACCCCGTCATGCATATCTCTTGCGATGCGCTTGCGTTCATCGACCAAAATAATCTTCTGTTTCTCTTCCACCAGCCGTATATTCTTTATAGCTATTGTCCCAAAGCTTGCCATAATCTTCGTCGCCATCTCATCTCTGTCATCAAAAACCTTCTGAGTTATAAGCACTAAAATCCCTATCTTTTCATCTCGAGCTTCCAGGGGAAAACAGATAAGCCATTCTTCTTTACCCGTTTTGTTATTCAATAGCTTTGGACAACGAAATACGTCTTCGGAGCATTCTTCAATTGCACCGATTATCTTCTTTTCCCACCCACTTTTTTGACCCCGTTTATTCTTTTTGCCGACAATCTCCAAGGTCGATAAATCAAGACAAAGTCCGTTAGTTCCTTCGATGTAAAGGCAGCCCCCCACCTGATTTGCTGAAGTTATTTTCCTTACGCTCTCCACAACTTCCTTTAAAACATCTTGGACCTTAAACTTTGAAGTAAATGCCGTCGCCATTACATAAATGGACTTTAATGTCTCAACTTGGAATTCTAAATTCTTCTTGGTTGTTTCTAAAATGGCTCTGTTTTTGTCCAGCCGCCTCATTAATATGGCGGGATAAGTAAAAAAGATACCGATTAAGAAGTAGCTGAGTTGATCAGCTACAAGATCGTCGCCAAATCCCATCTCTAACATTTTTTGAGGAACAAATCCGTTTAAGGCAAGCGCTGAAAGATTTAGAATGGCTGAAATAGATGCCCCCATGAAACCACCTTTAACTTTACCTACAAGAGCAGCAATTAAAAGAGGGCTAAATGAGTAGAGATAATAAGGACTTCGCCAACCGCCGCTTAAAGCAATGAGACCGAAACATACCAGGTAATCCACGCCGAGAAAGAGTGGCTGTTTTTTAATCTTTTTATAAATATATGGGTGGTATCTTCCAAGGATGATGTTGTATAGACATACAAAAACAATAAGAGACCATGCCCTTGCGGAAGAAATTTTTGGGACAGCTCCTAAAGAAAGAAGTGTTAAGGCCAAAAACCAATTTGCCCAGCGGTAAAACACTAAAAAGGCAGAAACTTTCTCCCCTTCAGATGCTTTGAGCGACTCGAAAAGAGGAAACTTGCCTTTCTTGTGATCCATCCTTCCTCCTGTTAAAAATTTCACGATATATCTTAAAAAAATCTTAACTTTTATCTAATATGTTAATTCATAAAGCGGTATCCAAATACCTTGCCATTTCAATCAATTCAAATTCAAAATCGAAATCATAACTTTCAACCATAAGTTCAACCATAAAATCTCTGTTGTCCAAATATGTATGTGTTTTGACAAGAATAGCATAATTTTTAGCTTTTTATCTTCTTTTAGATTCTTTATTTTTGGAAAGCGGACCTATAAGCCGGATTCTGTCCACACCGCCATAAGCGGTGTTGAGTAATCATTTATCTAGCCCCGACATCGCTATCGAGGTCATGCGGCCAACCCGAAAGTTGTGACGCGGCGGGCAACCACGACTCCTCCCCTATTTGGCCTTGCTCCGGATGGGGTTTGCCAAGCCTCCGCCTTACAACGAAGCTGGTGATGCTCTTACCTCACCGTTTCAGCTTTCCTCCCGCCAAAGGCGAGGGGGTTTTCTTTTCTGTGGCACTTTCCGTCGAATCACTTCGCCCTCGCGTTACGAGGCATCCCGCCCTATGGAGTCCGGACTTTCCTCCCCCAAATCAGTTATAGTTGTTGGTTAGCAATTTTTAGTTTTTTAAACCATTAACTACCAACCATAAACCACCAACCGCTTTTGGAGGCGATTACTCAGTCCGCTTCCCACACTAAATTTAGCAAATTACCTGGTAAAAATCAATATTAAGATGAAACCGGCAGACCAACCAGTTTTCACCCTTTGATAAGACCAGTTCAAAAGGGAACATTGGGGTCTCTGCCAATGCGCATGATGGGAAAATAAAAAATCAATCAATGCCAGAAAAAGATAAAAAATAAAGGCGAACACCTTCCTGTGTTCGCCTTAACTATTCCAGTGGAAAATTTCCTTAACTTCCAAAATATCTTTTACTCTTCGGCAAAATATTATGTTTTGAAAATCCACTGGTTTCGCTTATATTATAAAATCGGCATTATTCAAAGAAAGCTTTAGCTTGTTCACCTTTTTCTAGATTTTGCCACTTCACCAAGTACGGTTTTGGCGCAACCAGCTGTATCAACGGCAAAAACGGCGCCAATCAACCTTTCGCCAAAAAGAGTTTCGGTATCTAACTTTTACAACATTTTTTTTAAAGATTTAAAAATTTTTTTGAAAAAATATATTGACACTCAAACCCATTGTGTTATTATTAATTTAGTCCCAAGAAGTCCTACAAGGTGAACTTTGAAAGCAAGTGTACCAGTAGCGGCCTAAAGGTAGAAATTGAAAAGCTAAGCTGTGAGGCAAAGTCAAGTAAAAAACCGCCGGAGGGTACGAAAAGGAAAACTTGTGAGTAAGAGGTAACTTAATAAAGATTTCTTGGGATTTTAATTTCCCCCCATGGTTAATAGAGGCACGGGTCTCGAGAACCCACTGGGGGGGCAGTTATTAGTCCTCAATTCCTTTTCTTGCTTCAACACCTTCATCGTACGGATGCTTAATTTTTGTCATTTCGGTAACGAGATGGGCAACTTTAATAATTTCAGGAGAAGCATAACGTCCGGTTAAAATTAGTTCCAAATGTTCGGGTTTTTTTTCTATAAGAGATAAAACTTGCTCAACTGATATTAATCCAAGATGAATTGCTACATTTATTTCATCCAAAACAACGACATCGTAATCACCTTTAAGGATGATATCTTGAGATTTTTTAAATAAATTATGTGCCAGTCGTATGTCTTCATCGGATGGTTTGCCCTTGTAGAGAGTTTTGCTTCCCCCTTGTTCAATCACAAGATTGGGAGCTAGGGCTTTGGCCGTGTTTAACTCACTACTGTCCCTGCCTTTTAAGAACTGGAATATATAAACTTTTAAACCGTGTCCAACAGCTCGCATAGCCAGCCCTAAAGCAGCAGTAGTTTTACCTTTTCCGTTCCCGGTATAAACTTCAATTAGTCCTTTTTTTAATCGCAATTCTTTAGCTCTTTTCCATTAGTCGATAGTTTCTTAGTCGGGAGTGGGGAGTTTATAGTTTTGCTATCTTCTACCCAACTGTCCGATAAGCCCTTAACCTGTACATCTTAACCTGTACATCTTTATTCTTACTTCCAATTATTGCGAACCCCTTTTTCGCCATTGCGAGTCCCGATGTTTCATCGGGGCGTGTCAATCTCGAATCTCTTGAGATTACTTCGTCGCTATCGCTCCTCGTAATGACAGGAAAGTTCTTTATCTTCAACTTTACCCAATACCCCTTTACTATCTTCCATCTGCTGCTTTTAACTATGTATCTATGCCAGATACTGGCCTGCCTGTCGGCAGACAGGTCTAACGATGACCACGTAACTACGTCTCTACGTTTAACTTTACCCAATACCCCTTTGCCCGTGTCACCCTATACCCTCTGTTCTTAAACTTTTATGAATGCTGGTGGCTAACTTTTCAATCATTATAATAAGTAATACACGCATTCGGCGACTCCCAAACGTTAACTTTTTTAAGAAAAACCCTGCCAGGCAAGATCTTTTTAATTTCTTCGAAAAAAAATCTAGCCATATTCTCTCCGGTTGGAGAAAGCGCGTCGAAAGGAGGAACTTCATTAAGATGTTTGTGATCGAATTTCAAGAGAATTTTTTTTACTTGATCCTTCAATTCTCTAAAATCATAGATTAAGTCTATTTCATCCAGCTCTCTTCCTGCAACAACAACCTCCACGTTCCAGGTATGTCCATGAAGTTCACGGCAGGGTCCTGGATAGCCCCGCAGGCTATGCGCCGCATCAAAGTGCGTCTTAATCATAAGTTCATACATAAAACTTACTCCCTTTCCTCCCTTATTACTCTTTTAAAAATGAGAACTTTTAATTATTTACCATTAGAAAAAACTTTTTTGCCCCGGTACTTCATGGCTACCGTCAGACAACCCCTCAATTTTTACAATGTCCTTATTTCCAGCCAAATAACCATCAATTGCTTGATTGGCCAACTTGTCGGCCTCTTTGTTGGCCTCGCGTGGAACGTGATATATTGTCACTCCGGTATACTTAGACAGCAATCTTCTTGCTTGCTCAAACAATGGTTTTAAACCAGCATTTTTTACCTTAAAAAAACCATTCAATTGTTGAACCAACAACTCACTATCGGAATAAATTATAATTGAACTCGATTTAAATTGAGCCAGCTTCTTTAATCCAAAGATTAAAGCCGAATATTCGGCTACGTTGTTAGTGGTTTCCCCAATATACTCACTAAAAGAAAGCAGTTCATTATCATCGCCATCAGATACAATCCCTCCGATGCCAGCATTGCCGGGATTCCCTCTTGCCGCTCCATCAACTCGCATTGTCAATCGCGCTCCGCCCTGCTTGTTCACATTGATTTTCTCAATCATCATTTACAGCTCAAAATCCTTTCACAGTTCGGACATCTCCACAAATTATCAGTACTTAAAATTCTATCCACTTCTTCCGCAGGAAGTTCAACGTGACACCCTTGACATATCCCATTTTTAAGAACAGCAACAGCCAAGCCATCTTTGTTCTTAAGTAATTTATATAAGGAATAGACATCATCCTCTAAACGCAATATCAGCTCATCGTATCTCCCGCTCTCCATCTTTAGCTCCTCGTCAATCTCGGAGACAGCTTGTTTATATTCTAACATTTCTTTATCGTTTTCTTCTTTTGCTCTTTCAAGTAAACCGCTTAGGTCTTCCTTGCTTGCTTTTAAGTCCTCAATTTTTTCCATTATTTCAAGCAAATTTAATTCAAAATCATCTTTTTTCCTTTTTAAAGACCCAATTTCTTTTTGAATATCCACCAATTCTTTCGGGTTTTTAATTGAACCGCCATAAAGCTTCCTGTCTTCCTCATCAATCTTTTCGGTTAGAATTTCTAATTCTCCCTCCAGCTTCTTTTGTCTGCTCATCTCGTCCTCTAATTGGGTCTTCTTTAAGCCATAAACCTTTTTTAATTCGGCGAATTTCCTTTTTAAATCATTTATCTTTTTTACGTGCGGGAGAGACCCTTTCCGTGAAAGCAGCTTATCTCTCCTTAAATCTATATCTTGAATCTCCTTCAGTAAAATTAACTGCTCGCTCATCCTCAATCCTTCCGTTTTAGTAAATTAATGATACCTTTTCAATATTTAAGTTACAATGTTTTCACGTTGAACTAAATTGCGATACGTGTTCATGAGCTGATTTGTTATTTCCCCCTTTGCAAGCCGCTTATCTTCAATCCTTGTTATAGGCATAATTTCGATAAGAGAATTTGTCAAAAAACACTCGGAGCAGGAAAACAATTCTTTAAGATAAAAATTCTTTTCGGATATCTTGAAACCCAAGTTTTCGGCCAATTCAAAGACAACTTCCCGAGTAATTCCAGGTAAAATACCCGTCTCGCAAGATGGTGTCATTATTGCGTCATTGGAAACCATAAAAATATTGCTAACCGACCCCTCAGTCACAAAACCGGACTGATTTAGAAAAATAACCTCATCCACCCCACCTTGTTTCGCCTCCAACCTGGCGAATATATTATCCAGAAAATTCATAGATTTTAAACTAACTATAGGGGAAAACTGATTTTGACGGAAATTTGACACCATCACCTTAAACCCTTTTTCGTATTGTTCCGGAGTGTACATGTTGAATCTCTTGGCAACAATTACAATGGTGGGATTGCAATTATCATGAGGATTTAGACCTTTCCCCCCCGTTCCCCTGGTAACAGTAAGTCTCACATAAGCATCAGTTAATTTATTTCTTTTCATGGTTTCGTAAAGAGCTTCTTCTAATTGGAATTGAGCGTAAGAACATTTTATATGAATAATATCGAGAGATTTCAATAAACGCTTAAGATGAGCATCGAGTCTAAATATTTTGCCATTATATGCTCTCATTGTCTCAAATAAACCATCTCCATATAAAAATCCCCTGTCGAAGACGGATACTTTCGCTAAATGACTTGGTACGAATTCTCCATTTAAAAAAACTATACTTTCATTCATATTTTTCTCCACGCATTTCAACATATATTCAGTTTAATCTCCCGTATTCTTCCAACGCTTTCAACATCGCCTCAGCCTTCTGTAAACTTTCAAAATACTCTTTTTTTGGTTCAGAATCAGCCACAATGCCCGCTCCAGCCTGAGCATAAGCAATATCATCTTTAATTATAATAGTTCTAATAGCAATATTTAAATCCATGCAACCTGAAAAACTTAAGTAACCGATTGAACCAGTATAGATACCCCTTCTGGTTGGTTCCAGCTCATCTATAATCTCCATAGCTCTTATCTTTGGACATCCCGTAATTGTTCCGCCGGGAAAACAAGCTCTCACTACATCCAGCAAATCTTTGTCGGGCAAAATTCTCCCTTGGACATTTGAAACTATGTGAATTACATGAGAATACTGTTCGATTACCATCAATTCATTGACACAGACGCTCCCATAGTCGCATATGCGCCCCAAATCGTTTCTCTCCAAATCAACAAGCATTATATGCTCCGCTCTCTCCTTCTGGTTAAGCATAAGATCCACAGAGAGTCTTTCGTCTTCTAAAAAATCGACGCCACGCCTTCTCGTGCCCGCAATGGGCCTAGTCTCTACAATATCCCCTTCAACCTTTACCAATCGCTCCGGAGAAGAACTTACAATACTTAAATCTTTAAAATTTAAATATGCCGCAAATGGAGATGGATTAATTCTCCTTAGAATCTTATAAAGTTCAAATGAATTCCCGACAAATGGCGTATCCAGCCGCAAAGACAGATTGGCCTGAAAGATGTCACCAGCGAAAATGTATTCTCTCGTTTGATTAACAATCTCTTCAAACTGTTGTTGGCTTAAATTTGCGCAAGCTTTACCGACGCGTATATTTGATTTTTGAATTCTTTTTTTCTCAATCTTAGCGAGTGGCTCCTCTATCTTTTTAACCGCTTCAAGATAGTCAAGTTTTAGGTTTCCCTCAATAGGCGCGGTCGTGGTAACAAAAAGAGTTTTATCAAAATGATCTAAAACAAAAACAACATCAAAAAAGTGAAATTGACAATCCGGCGTTCTGGCGTCATCCCTTACCCCATTCGGTATTTTCTCAAACCACCTACCCGCGTCATAACTAAAATAACCCAAAGCCCCTCCGCAAAAAGAAGGTGCCTTTGGAAGCGGAAGGGTTTTGTTCTTCGCCAAGACCTTTCGTATCTCATCAATGGGATTACCTTTAAATTCTCTGCAATTCTCGCCTTGAGTTAATTTCACAACACCATTTTTGCTTTCAATTGTTAGAAAGGGATTAACCGCAAAGATTGAATACCGAGATATCCTGGGGGAACCTTTAAGACTTTCGAACAAGACTCCCGAATTATCTACCCCGGCCATTGAAGCCAACTCAAAAAAATCATCTTTAAAAGGCATTATTTTACAAACAGGAATATGCCTCCCTTTTCCAGCCAATTTGTTAAACTCTTCGAAGCTCGGATAAATCAAATTCTTCCTCCAAAAAAAAAGGCACCCGATAGCTGGGTGCCATTTAAGGCTAACATGCTATATAAAATCCATATTTTTTAAATTCCAACAACCAATTGCTAAATTCTTATTTATCTCGCTCGGGATATTCTCCCCACTTCTTAAAATTGGCATGCCATTTGAAGCTCTAATAATTAAGTCCTCCTTCGCTCTTTTGAGCTTCGGAAGAACATTCTTCGCCTCAAGTATAATTAAATTGGCATGTCATTCGAAGCCCATAAGGCGAAGAATGGTGGGCGATACAGGATTTGAACCTGCGACCTCTGCCGTGTGAAGGCAGCACTCTCCCACTGAGCCAATCGCCCCGCTAGCGCCATAAGAATTTGGCAACACGGTACCTTGGAATCTTCTCATCCAATCTCCCGCTTTCAAGTTGCTATATCACCATGCAGTTATATTACTAATGGTGGGCCCAGTAGGACTCGAACCTACGACACGCGGATTATGAGTCCGCTGCTCTGACCAACTGAGCTATGGGCCCAATTCTGTTACTTAAAAAGGCTCTCCCGGAACCCGTCTTTAAGTACTTTTCTCTTTTAATTGCCAGATGTTTATTTAAACAAGCTTCGTAATAAACTAATTTAAGTGGCCTTCTATTTTTTGTGGCTTCTACTAGGCCCTTATTATGTTCCTTTAGCCTGCGCTTTAAATCATCTGACCAACCAATGTACAACTTTTCATCTTTTTTACTTAATAATACATAAGTATAATACATCTACTATAAGTCCGCTGCTTCCCCGCCTGCCTACGCCTATTATGCCGCTAGGCATTGGCGGGCAGGTGACCAACTGAGCTATGGGCCCAATTCTGTTACTTAAAAAGGCTCTCCCGGAACCCGTCTTTAAGTACTTTTCTCTTTTAATTGCCAGATGTTTATTTAAACAAGCTTCGTAATAAACTAATTTAAGTGGCCTTCTATTTTTTGTGGCTTCTACTAGGCCCTTATTATGTTCCTTTAGCCTGCGCTTTAAATCATCTGACCAACCAATGTACAACTTTTCATCTTTTTTACTTAATAATACATAAGTATAATACATCTACTATAAGTCCGCTGCTTCCCCGCCTGCCTACGCCTATTATGCCGCTAGGCATTGGCGGGCAGGTGACCAACTGAGCTATGGGCCCAATATTTGCTTCACAAATTTAATCGATATTTTTAAGTTCATAATTAATAGTTAATTAAAACTACCACTCTTAAGTGCAATAAAATTATATCATTCAAACAACAATTGGCAAGAATCCATGTTGTAATTACTTATTAAAATCATACAAATCATATTTATCAAAATATTTTGAAACATCCACATTTGCCATCGAAAGGACTTTAATAAGATAGGAGCGTTTGTCGAATGGAACCACCCACTTCAGGGCCTCGATTAAATCTTCTTCGACAACTTTTTCCCTTCCCGACTTCTTGGCAAGAAGTTCGGCCTGTTGGAGAACCTGAACTTCCACTTCAGGCATTTTAGACTTCGCCAACTTTTTAAACTTTTCAGGAACCATACTGAAAGCTTTTGCCTTAATTGAATATAATCTTCTCAAAGCCAATTCGTCCCATTCCAAAACCGACATCTCCAACTCAAACGGTCGAGTGCATACATAAATCCTTTACAATCATTTATATATAAAAATTATAAACTTTAATAGCCCTCTATGCTAAATTAAAAAATAACCAAAATGTTTGACATGTTTGTCCTGAAGAAAACACCTATAAGATAATTTCAATAACAGATTTTCCGTTTAAAGACCATCTAGGAGAACAGCCATATATCTAAAACTTACTTAAAAATAAAGGACAAATTTAACATTTTGTGAAAACCCAAAGAGACTACTTAAACCGCAATAAATCTTTAGCTTCAAGAGGTTTGGCGGTTCGTATCAAGTTTCTTCCCGCCTTTTTCGCAGCATAAAGAGCTTTATCTGCTTGAATTATAAGTTCCTCCATATTTCTTGCGTCGGAGGGATAAACCGCAATCCCTGTGCTAACTGTCAATCCACCTGGAATATTGTTTCCCAAAGGAAATTCATATTTTTCAACTACGTCCCTGAGCCGTTCAACCGTTTCTAAAGCTTTTTCTTTACCGGTTTCAGGAAAGATAATGCAAAACTCATCTCCGCCATACCGAGCTACTATATCGTAAATGCGAACTGTATCTTTAAGCAGCTGCGCAAACTCCCTTAAAATTTTATTTCCCGCAATGTGTCCAAAGTTATCGTTGTAAAGTTTGAAATTATCAAGGTCTAATATGCCTACAGATAAGGGGTGTCCACTTCTATTCGCCCTCTCTATCTCCTCCAAAAGTTTAGTTTGAAAAGATCGATAATTATGAAGCTCGGTAAGATCATCAGTTAGGGCCATCAACTCAGCGGCATTATACAATTGAGCATTTCTCGCGGCTACAGCAACTTGTCTCGCGGCAGTTGAAAAAATATCCATATTCTCGTCGCCGTATTCTTTTTCTTCGACTTCAAGAAGACATAAAATTCCAATCGCTTGATCGTCAGTCATCAGTGGAATCGCTACAAAGTTTTCGGTCAATCTCAAACTCTCTACTTTTTTCTTATTTCCTTTCGACATATTCGCCAAGGTTATTGGCTTCCGTTTAAGAATTGACTCAGCAAACGGGGATTTCTTTATTTTAGCTTGAAGCTTAGCTAATGCTTCTTTGTCAAGATTTCTGGACACAGTTGGCACAAGCTCAACTTCCTGAAAAACCTTACATACAATACAATTGTTTAATCTGCTTGCAAGATTATCTGAACCGTCTCCGCAATAACTAACTCCTGCTACCTCCCAGCATTTTTTGTTGACGGATTTGAAAATAGGACAATTAAAATTGGCACAATCTTTAATCTCCCAACAATAATGTGCGCTTTCAGACTTAGCCAGCAATACCGCACCACTTTTTGCATCACCCAATATCATAAAAATTTCGAGTATTTTCTTAAGCATGTCCTGTAAATTCAAGGTTGAGGAAGCCACTTTGCTAACTTTAAATAGCACCGAAAGACTTCTCGTCTTTTCCTTGATATTATCTTCAAGAACATGACCCCATTCTTCAAGTTTTATTTTTGACTGAATTAACTCTTCTTCAAAACTTCTTCTCTCTTTGCTATTTAACCCCACCAGAAACCCAACCGCAATAAAAATAAAACTTCTCGCTATTGCAGCGTAAAGATAAGTGTTTGCATCGTGATTTCCGGCCAAATTATCAAACCCTAATAAATGAGTACAAACATGTATGAAGCCATAAAAGGCGCTTATCAGCAAACCACCTTTTATCCCCCACCAATAAGCAGCTAAAACAACCGGGATATAAAAAAAATGGGTATAGACAATTTCTGTTTTTAAAACATGGTGAAATAATAATTCAATCAATAATCCAAATAATACAAAAGCTCCAAAATAATATTTTTTCTTTTTTCCTGAGGAAAATTCTTTCTGTGCCATATCTCCTCTTAAAATCTCTTCAGAACCTTCTTAAATATGTTTCGGCATAAAGTATCCTTTACTAAAGAAGAAAATCAAAAGCCATCTTCATCAAATGACTATGATGAAGATGGCTGATTGAATTAATTTACTGTTTTTAACTGTTTTTTTCGTTAATCTTTTTCAAACCGGGAAGCGGGATTTGAAACTTATGTGACCCAACTACTTAACTTCAACCCTTATTTCCTTGGGTCTTTCTTCCTCTATCTTTTGAAGCTCTATTTCCAATACGCCGTTTTTCATACTGGCATCGACTTTATCCGTTTGAATCTTTGCGGGAAGTGAAACAGACCTAGAAAAACTGCCAAAAGATCTTTCGCAACAATAATAATCCTCTTCTTCAACTTCTTTTTCTCTTTTAGCTTCGCCCTTAATGGTTAGAGAATTCTCTGTGACAGAAATATCTATATCTTCTTTGTTGACGCCTGGTATTTCGGCTGTTACAAAAATTTTATCCTTCTTGTCAACTACATCTATTGTTGGAGCAGGCATAACATGTTCAAGCAACCGGCGTGCTGGCCACATTCCAAACCAAGGAGCAAAAAATCTTCTCGGCCATTCTTCCATATCATCAAACATTTTTTCAATTTCACTTCTCCTAGATAACGGCTCTTCAGTTGGTTTCCTTTTCATAATCGCCATGTATCTCACCCCCTTTCTTTGCAATCCCGCTTCCCGAAAACACAAAAAACCACACACTATTGCTATGGCCACTTCTAAAAATTATATTGAATTCAATTCTTCGGCTTAGTAAAAAATTGATTAAAATAAACCTTTATCTAATTATATATTATTCAAATTTAGCCACTCTGTAAAGCTAAAATTCGTTTCGCTATACTTGCTAAGCGGATAAAATCTTCGAACATCTTCTCTCTAATTTTTGGGAACCTCATACCTGTCACTGGATGATAAGTTGAAAAAAACCCGCCTTATTGTTACCTTTAAACAAATTCAAAAATGAGGAAAAAATCATGGATACTAAAATTATAGTCTATTTTCTGCCGCTCATTATCCTGCAACTCGCCCTTATGATTGCGGCTTTAATCGACCTCTCAAAAAGGGAAACGGTGGCAGGCGGAAACAAGCTTCTTTGGTTGTTGATTATTATCTTCATAAACACAATCGGGCCCATTCTGTATTTCGTTATCGGAAGGAAAGAAGAACAGTGAACGCTATTGAAATTAAGAACTTAACTAAAAAATTTGGCGATTTAACCGCTCTTGACCATCTCAATTTAACGGTAAAAACGGGTTCGGTATTTGGTTTTTTGGGTCCCAACGGAGCAGGCAAAACAACTACCCAAAGACTGCTCGTGGGACTCGCAAAACCAACCGAGGGCACCGCAAAAATCCTTGATTGCGATATCAAGATCCAGATGAACATCATTCATAAGCACATAGGATTCTTGCCCGATGTTCCCGTTTTTTATGGATGGATGACGGCAAGAGAATATCTCAACTTTGTGGCAGATATTTTTAAAATCTCTTCTGAAAAAAGAAAAAAGAAAATCGACTATTTGCTTGAAATCGCCAATCTTAAAGAAGTTAAAACAAAAATTGGAGGATATTCTCAAGGCATGAAAAAAAGGTTGGGAATTGCTCAAGCACTCATAAATGATCCCGGGGTTATATTCATGGATGAGCCAACGTCCGGCCTTGATCCAATTGGAAGAAAAGAAGTCCTTGAGATGATGGCATCTCTTGGAGAAAAAATTACGGTGTTTTTTTCGACTCATATTTTAAATGATGTTGAAAGAATCTGTGACTCGGTCGCCATACTTCATAAAGGGAGTTTGATTATGGAAGAGGGTCTAGAAACCCTCAAGGGAAAATACTCCCGGCCTATCTTTACACTTGAATTTGACGAAGAACCAGATGAGCTTGTTAAAAACCTGGAATCTTTGCCTTGGATTGAAAGCGTCGAAAAAAACAACAAAATTTTAAAGGTGGTTTCAAAAGATTTGAAGAAAGGCGAAAGAGAGTTCCCCTGCATGATTTCAAATTTAACTCTTCCTTTAAAAAAATTTCAGGTGGAGGAGCCGAGTCTTGAAGATATATTTATAAAGATGATTGAAAATTAAAAATTTTTCTTTAAGGGGTATTAAGGTGGGGTTTCTAAAAAAAGAGCTACTCGATATATTTGTAACTTACAAAATATGGGTTGTACTCGCTGTATTCCTTTTCTTTGCGTTAATGAGCCCCCCCGTCGCAAAACTTGCCCCGGAAATCGTAGGATCATTATCTAAAACTCAAGGTATCACTATAGAAATACCGACACCAACAATTATTGATTCTTTTGCTCAATATTTTAAAAACCTATCACAAATAGGAATTTTGGCCGTTATATTACTGTCAATTGGACTTGTAGCGGGCGAGAAAACCAAGGGAACATTGCAACTTGTTGTAACCAAACCTGTATCAAGAGCAAATGTCGTTATCTCAAAATTTTTGGCACAAACCTTTTTATTTACAGGTTCTATGGTGGTTGGAGCGGCTATTTGTTACCTATATACCATATCGCTCTTTGAAGGAAAAATGCTTGCGAAATTTCTCCAAGCCAACCTCTTATATATTATATTTTACATCCTATTGATAACTATAACTCTTTTCTTCAGCACAATTTTTAGAAGTCAAATTGCAGCGGCAGGTCTTTCAGTTGTCGGGCTGACGATTTTAACAATTCTTCCAGGTCTTCATGAAGTTTTCGCAAAATACTCTTCCGCTTCTTTATTAAACATCGCAAATAAAATTATTTATGGTAAGGCATCTTTTTCTGAGGCAACGTGGCCAATTATTGTATCCATCATTTTAATTATTTCTCTCTTGGCTCTGGGAATTTTTATATTCAACCGACAGGAGCTTTAATTAAATCATAAAACAATCTCTCTTCCGACCCCGCCCTCCTTAAAACTGCCCGGGAAAGCCCTAGAAATATCATCTTTGTATTTTGTGCAATGCGAAGCAACTATTAAATTTAATTTTTTTAATAAATCAAGTTGGCTGAAGTCATGCAAGCCGCCCATCAAACCACATACATCTCCAATTGAGCTCGCTCTCTCGAGTATCAATTTTACGCCAGGATGAGCACATCCAGTAATAACCAAAAGTCCCTTCGATATTTTTACAATCAAAGACTGCTCGATTATTGTTCTTCCAAGCTCACCCGTCGTAAAAACATTTTCACAAACCTGTGTTGTTCTGCCTGCAACCTCAAAAAGTTGGGCTTTCGTGCTTATTTCGGCTTTTAAGCGCTTCGAAAAACTTTTTGGAACCCAAACATCGATGTTAAGATTCTCGTTCAAAATATGGTTTAATCCGCCGATGTGATCCCAATGCTGATGGGAAAGCACGATTAAATCTATATCCCTCACATCAAAATCAAGCTTATTTAGGTTAGAGACCAAAATTTCGCCATCCCAACCCGTATCGAACAGGACTTTTTTATCATCGACTTCCAACAAGCAAGAATAACCCCAACCCGACTTCAGCCCCCTATTTTTTGCATAGATATCGTTGTCGTAAACTATCGTGATCTTCAAACTTTCAGTCCCTCGCAAAGTTTTTTGCCGACATCGTAAGCATTCTTAATGTCCTCAGGATGTTCTTTAATTTCCCCTTTCTCATTTACCCCGGGAAAATAAATATCTCCCAGATAACTTATTGTGGCCGTCGCAAAGAAGTTCTTCACTATCTTTTTTGAATTATCGAAAAAATCTGGACGATTTTGACCACCTACACAGATAAAAAATCCGCTTTTTTGCTCTTTGATGTGCGGTTTTTTTAAAATATATTTTGCAACCCACCAGCTTTGGAAACGATCTATCATCGCTTTTGCCTGAGCAGTTAAACTTCCAAAAAAAATGGGAGAAGCTAAAAAAATATAGTCCGCCTTTGAAATCTCGTCGAAAATTCTCTGCATATCATCTTTTATTATACAAATGCCCGTTTTTTCACAACCACCGCATTCCTGGCAGGGTAATATTTTAAGTTCGTTGAGAACCAATTTAACCGTCTCACAACTTGAATCCCGCACACCTTTCAATACCTCATCTAAAAGAATTTCCGTATTCCCGTTTCTCCTTGGACTGCCTGTTATGCCTAAAACCCTCACGTTGCCTCCCGTAATTTCAAATTCTACTTAAATTTCAAAGTTCCTCGTCAGTAATTTTTAGTATACAGCAAGCAACACGAGCCTCACCCTTCTTTTCACATACAGTTTATAAATTTTACAAGCACCCCAATAGCAACGACCTGAACATATAAAAAAATGCCTAACTAACAGGCATTTTTAATTAAATCTTAGATAATTAAGTTTTATTTGCCACCAATTTAACTTTTATTGGTTGGAAATATTTCTTGGATCCGTGCCGATCACACAATAACGATTATTTGATGCCAACCAACTCAATTTCGAAACAAAGAGTTTTTCCCGCCAACGGATGATTAAAATCAAACGTCACAACATCATCACTTAGTTTATAAACTGTTGCAGAAACAACTTGATCGTCAGGCGTTTGAAGCTGAACCGTCTGGCCTTCCGTTACCTGATTCGTTCCCAGCATGCTCCGAGAAAAATCTTTCATCAGTTCCTGCTTGTATTCTCCATAACCATTTTCAGGAGAAATAGTAACATCTTTTTTTTCTCCTTCTTCCATTCCAATCACTGCTTCATCAAAGCCCAGAACCACTTGCCCGCTGCCAACTTCAAAAGCTAGGGGATCTCTACCCTCGCTGCTATCAAACTCCATTCCATCTTCAAGCTTACCGCTGTAATGCACAAAAACGGTGTCGCCTTTTTTTACCGGCACGCAATCATCTCCTAACAAATTATTTATAAATCACTCTAGAGTAAACGTCATTAAGAAGCAACCTGGAGTGAGCCCCAAATTTCCGATAATTATGAACATAATGCTTATTTCGGTCACCGAAAGAACATGTGAAATAGGACTACGAAAAGCCGTGGGGACAAAGACAAGGGATATCCTGGCCCAGTTTTTAACTGAGGCGATAATTCTTACTGTACTTGGTGGAGCATTTGGTATCCTTCTTGGTTTTGGTGCAGGCAAAATGATTGCTCAATAAGTCGGTGTTTCCCCGGTTATTACCGGTTCATCAATCATTTTAGCTGTCGGCGTTTCCGCCATTGTCGACATAGTATTTGGGATTTACCTTGCCATCAAAGCCTTGTCCATGAGTCCGATAGACGCTTTGAAATACGAAGAATAAAGTGCCAACATTCCTGATAATTCAGCGATACCATCGTCCCCGATGGAAATTGTCATAAGCGAACGGAGTGAATCGAATGTAAAATACAGCAGAAAAACCGAATTAAGGTACTGCCTTTACACCCCCAAGCCATCCATGTCTAGCTTGTTCTTCGATTTCGATCAAAACTATAGCGCCAAGCAATGCTATAAGTTCAGTCTTGCAGCCATCGCAAAATGCATAAAATATTTATCTATTTCAACTAGATTAGATCTATACTCCGGAGACTCTTCTAGGGAGTCCAAAAACACCTCGCGTGCACGAACAATTTCTTTTAGTTGGCCTCTACGGTTTCGATCGGAAATTGTTAAATCAAATAGCTCTAATGTTCTATCTACCGCATTAATAAATGAAACATTATCATTCTGTTTTTTTGCTCGAATTACTCTACCAATTTCAGTACCGATGTTACCCATCTGTTCATAAAGCGAAAGCTTTTGCCACGAACCACTTGCCAATTGTTGATGTAGGTTATTCATTATTTATCAACTTTTCAACTATTTTAATAATCGTTTTTTTAATTTGGTCATTTTCTACGTCTCGCGAACGATTATTTTGTGAGGGACGGATATTTATCATTGAATCAAACTCGACAGTCTCTTCTTTCGGCTTTTCGAGATAGTAATTTATGCCCCATAAATCATTTTGGTTTGAACCATTCTCAATCAATATTGCCTCTTCATCAGCGTGAAGGTCTCCGCCGATAGCTATAATTTCTTTTTCAACATCCACGACAAACTTAACCATTTCACCAAATTGATTTGCAGCAATTTCTTTGATTTTATTAATAGAGATTGGTTTTTCAATAATTTTTATTTCTATCATGACCAGATTTTAACATATCACTGTCTGACATAAAATTCAAAATATTCGAAATCTAAAACATCTCCTAAGCCGCAAAGACTTAAGAGATTTTTTATTGTTTATGGTTACCATCCATGGTGTCATAGACATCATGGACACCTTTGGTGCTCAACTTGGCTCCCCGGGTAGGATTCGAACCTACGACCTAGTGGTTAACAGCCACCCGCTCTACCTGTTGAGCTACCGGGGAACAAATTTTATATTCTATTTTTTTTATTAAGCACCAACGAATTATACGATAAGGAAAATGGGGATTTCAAGTTATATTTGAAATCGATATTTTGTACACCCAACCAAACCTGAGCTCATTCCAAATAATCTTTAAGCTTCTCACTTCGAGAAGGCAAGCGTAGCTTGCTTAAGGTTTTTGACTCAATCTGCCTGATTCGTTCACGAGTAACACCAAAAACCCTCCCAACTTCTTCAAGCGTACGTGGGTATCCGTCTAATAGGCCAAATCTTAGCTCAATGACCTTTCTTTCTCTCTCGTTTAGCTCAAACAAAACATCCCCTATCTGTTCCTGTAATAACCTAAAAGAGGCAGCATCGATGGGAACTTGAGCTTCTTTATCTTCTATAAAATCTCCAAGCTGGCTATCTTCTTCTTCGCCAATCGGCGTCTCAAGCGATACGGGTTCCTGGGATATCTTTAAAATTTCCCGAACCTTTTCCGGCGTAAACTCCATCTTTTCTGCTATTTCTTCCGGCGTGGGTTCTCGACCCAAGTCTTGAAGCAACTGTCTCTGCACCCTAATAAGCTTATTTATCGTTTCCACCATATGAACGGGAATTCGAATCGTCCTCGCCTGATCGGCAATAGCTCGGGTTATCGCTTGCCTAATCCACCACGTGGCATAAGTTGAAAATTTATATCCTTTGCGGTAGTCAAATTTTTCAACTGCCCTAATCAAACCCAAATTTCCCTCTTGAATCAAGTCTAAAAAAAGCATTCCCCGGCCAACATAACGTTTGGCAATCGAAACGACAAGTCTTAAGTTTGCCTCAACCAATTTTCTCTTTGCAAATAGACCTTCTCGTTCTTTTCTTCTTAAACGCCTCTTGTCAAGCGCGGTCAGAACCTCTTCCTTTTCCTCAATTTCTTTGATGGCATTTTCTCCCGCTTCTATTTTCTTTGCCAACCTCACCTCGTCCTGACCCGTTAGCAAAGAGACTTTGCCGATCTCTTTGAGATACATTCGCACGGGATCATCGGTTGACACCTTCGTTGCAACTTCAAAATTTTTCTTAACTCCCAGCAGCTCATCTTCATTTTCTTCGGGTTCATCCTCAGCATCGGGAAGCGCCGCCGTTTCGATAGAATCAACTATATCAATATTCATGTTTGTCAATTCCGCATAAATATTTTCTATTTGCTCCGCAGTAAGATCAACTTCCTGAAGAACATCTGCAACCTCTTCCGCAGTAAGACTCCCCTTTTTCTTCCCAGTCGAAATCAACTTTTTAACTTCTTTAACTTCAAGCTCCTTAATTTTATGTTCCAAGCTTTTTCAGTCCTCCAAATAATTAAAATCTTTTTAAAATAATGCCTTATTTCTGTCTTAACTCTCTTTTCTTGTTTTCCAGCTCAATTAATTTTTTAAAAATAACATCGACGTCCGCTTGGTTGCTTGATGCATCAGCTTCTTTTAATTCGTTCCGTAATGTATTTATTTGACGCCCAAGAGAAAAATCCTTGAGCCGATTTAAAATATCTAAAAAATACTTATCCCAATTATCGGCATCAACATTTATTGACTCAAGAAGAAGAGAGGTAGCTAAATTAACGAGTTCTTTTTCGGAGATTAAACTAATAATGTCTGCCGGACTTAAATTTTCTCCTAAACGTCCTAAAAAAAATAAGAATAAGTCCCTATTTGCAGAATCAACGAAACACTCTTCCTCTATTTCGGTTAAGCAAGCTTTAATTTTATCGGGATGTTGCAAAATAAGCTTTAAAATTTCTCTTTCAGCTTTCGCCTGAGCATCCAACAACACTTTCGTTGAAGAATTCTTGCCCTTAACTTTTTGTCTTTTAACTTTTTTCATCTCCGTCAAAATGGAGTCATATGAAATACTTAATTTATCTCCTAATTTCTTCAAAAAATCCTCTCTTAAAACAGCACTATCTAAAAGCGCTATTATATCCACAGCCTCATTTACGGCTTTAGCCCTTTCCAGAGAATCCCCCAGCTTGTGCTTTAAAAGTACTTGGTTTATGCAAAACTCAACCAGGGAAACTGCGTTATCGATTCGGCTTCTAAAAAGATCCGCTCCCTCACTTGCAATAAAATCAGCGGGGTCTTTTCCGGCGGGCAAAGAAGCAATGAACACATCGACCTTCGACTGACTCAATAGTCCTAATCCTCTCTCGGCGGCTGCATTACCTGCCTTATCTGCATCGAATAACAGTATCACCTTATCGGTAAATCTAGATAGCAGATATAAATGATCTGACGTAAATGCTGTTCCTAGCGTTGCAACCACGCTTTTTATCCCCGCCTGAAACAAAGAAATAACATCCGTATAACCCTCGACAACAAGAGCGTAACCCGATCTTACTATCTCGTTTTTCGCTAGAGCTTGATTATATAAAGTTGAACTCTTATGAAAAATGGGTGTCTCGGGAGTATTTATATATTTCGGGAGACCATCTCCAATTATTCTTCCGCCAAAGGCAATGGATTTTCCTCTTAAATCAGATATCGAAAAGATGATTCTATTTCTAAATAAATCATGAATTCCCTTTCTCCCTTCAATAATCAAACCAACGGCAAGCAACTCCTTAGTATCGTATCCTTTTTTGATTAGAAATTTTAATAAGCTCTTGCCATCTGCTGGCGCAAATCCCAAATTAAAAACCCTGCATATGTTTTCATCATAACCACGCTTTTTTAAGTAACTTCTTGCCTTCTCTCCTTCTTTTGTTTTTAACAAAATATGGCTATAAAATTTTTGAGCAAGCTCGTTTATGTGATACATTCGCTCTCGGCGAGATGCTGCTTTGGAATCCGTGGGCTGCTCGTAACATAACGTAAAATTTAAATTCTCTGCGAGCAACTGAACCGCCTCAGGAAAATCAATGTTTTCAATCTTCATTAAGAAATTATATACGTTTCCCCCTTCTCCGCATCCGAAGCAATGATAGAGTTGTTTTCCGGGATCAACCATAAAAGAAGGAGTTTTTTCTTTATGAAAAGGGCATAAACCTTTAAAAAGCCGCCCCGCTTTTTTCAAGGAAACATAGCCAGATACAATTTCGACCAGATCGACCTTCTCTCTGATTTCGTTTATGTCATCTTCTTTTATGCGACCAAACACCCAAACACATCCCTTTGGTATTCTGATTTAAAAATTTTCCATAGAATTGCAGCCAACATCTGTGCTTACCTAATGTTTAATTATTCGACAAATAGACCAACAATCCTTGGGATGTAAAAAGAGGACGTTGATGCGCCCTCTTTTTAGTTTTTGTTGATTTAAAATCATGCCTAACGAAAAAGCGAGTTCACAAAAATAGGAGCAAAAACAAGTGAAACGATACTCATAATTTTAATCAATATATTCATTGAGGGACCCGAAGTGTCTTTAAAGGGATCTCCAACCGTATCCCCCACAACAGCAGCTTTGTGAGCATCGGAACCCTTTCCGCCAAGATTTCCTGCCTCGATATATTTCTTTGCATTATCCCAGGCGCCGCCAGCATTTGCCATCATAACCGCCATCAAAAACCCTGAAACAAGAACGCCAGCAAGCAAGCCGCCCAAAGCGTTCGGACCTAAAATTAAGCCAACCGCTATCGGAACAACTACTGAAATAAGACTGGGGATAACCATTTCCTTTAGGGCCGAAGCCGTGCTTATATCCACACAACGAGCATAATCAGCTTTAGCTTTTCCTTCCATGATACCCTTAATTTCTCTAAATTGCCTACGTACTTCTTCTATCATCGAAAAAGCAGCTTTCCCAACCGCCTGAATTGTAAGTGACGCAAAAAGATAAGGGCACATAACTCCTATGAAGATTCCGATTATCACCTTATAATTCAAAATATCAATAACGTTTAATCCAACGGCTTTTGTGTAAGCATTAAATAGAGCAAGTGAAGTCAACGCTGCCGAACCAATTGCAAAACCCTTCGCTATAGCAGCCGTTGTGTTTCCAACTGAATCCAAACTATCTGTTATCTTCCTAATCTCTGGCCCCAAACCAGCCATCTCTGAGATTCCACCGGCATTATCGGCAATTGGTCCATAGGCATCAACCCCAACAACTATGCCAGCCGTGGCAAGCATGCCAAGCGCGGCCAACGAGATCCCGTAAATTCCACCGCCTTTCATCGCCACCTCACCGGATACATAAGCGACAAAAATGCCCAAACACACCAAAATAACGGGCCACACGGTGCTCTTTAACCCCACCGAATAACCGGTTAAAATAACGGTTGCAGGTCCTGTTTTTGCGGAATTAGCTATCTCTCTTACGGGCTTATATGAGGCAGAGGTATACACTTCGGTTATAAATCCTATCGCAACCCCAGCCGCAAGCCCAGCTACAATTGCCCAAAAGAAAGCAATTTTTTCGGCGCCCAAAACCCAATACACTAAACCGAAAGAGGCAATAACCGCAAGTATCGCAGCAACATAAGTTCCTCTGCTTAAAGCTTTATGAAGATGAGTGCTGTTTTTGCCAACTCGAACAAAATATATTCCTATAATTGAACACACAATACCAGCCGCCGCAACTAGAAATGGAAGCAGCATTCCTTTTGGACCCAACACAATTGCCCCCAATGTCATCGCGGCAACTATTGAACCAACATAGGACTCGAACAAGTCAGCTCCCATGCCCGCAACATCACCGACATTATCACCCACATTGTCGGCAATGACGGCGGGATTCCTTGGATCATCTTCGGGGATACCCGCTTCAACCTTACCAACCAAATCCGCGCCAACATCGGCGGCTTTGGTATAGATGCCCCCACCTACACGAGCAAAGAGCGCAATCGAACTAGCTCCCAAAGCGAACCCATTTATAATTTCGTATCCGTTTGGATAATCTTTAAAAATTAAGAAAAATATACCTAAACCCAAAAGACCGAGACCGACAACGGTCATTCCCATTACAGCTCCACCTTTAAAGGCAACATTAAGCGCCTGAGCCACACCCTCTTTGGCTGCATTTGTGGTTCGGGCATTTGCCCTAGTAGCAATGCTTAAGCCAATAAATCCAGCGAGGGCAGATAAAACGGCTCCGCCTACAAAAGCCACGGCCGTAAAAGGATTAATGAACATAAAAAGCAAGATTGCCATAAACAAAACAAAGAATACCAAAACCTTATACTCTCGAGTTAAAAAGGCCATGGAACCCTCTTGAATCGCCTTGGAAATTTCCTGCATTTTCTCGTTGCCCGCAGGATACTTCATTACCGTACTTGCAAAATAACCGGCAAAAATCAAAGCTAACACACCAGCAAGAGGAGCAAGAACCCCTAAGTTTTCTACCATTTATAAATCTCCTTTCAAATAAATTTGAGTAATTTTAACATATATTACTGGTCATTAACATAAATTTTTTACATTATCCAAGCTTAAATATTACGACATCCACACTTTGGGCATAAAGAGTTTCCCAAATCTACCCAAGGCATATCTGTCGGTCATGCCAGCGACATAATCACATATCTTAACGGGAAGTTCGTCTCCATTCTTCGAATGAAATTCTTCCGGCATCTCCAGTGGATGATCTAAGTAATAAAAGAAGAGCATCTCAACGATTTTTTTGGCTTTTGGCTCCTCAATTTTTGCGGCGGAATTTATATAAATTTTTTCAAAAAGAAAGTTGCGCAACTCATTCATCGCCTCCGCAAAATCATCGCTTAATTGTATTTGCTCCCCACCCTTGCTCGCCTCAACCATGTTGAAAACCATATTGTTTATTCTGATTCCATGATGTTTGCCAAGAGTTTTAATAGAATCCGACGGGAGATCTTCCTCACTCATCATCCCCGCTCTAATAGCATCATCGATATCATGATTAATATATGCTATTCTGTCGGCAATTTTCACAATCTGCCCTTCGAGAGTCGAAGGCAAATTGTCGCCGGTATGATTTAAAATCCCGTCCCTGACCTCCCAGGTAAGATTCAACCCTTTCCCTTCGTACTCCAGATAATCAACAACGCGAAGGCTCTGCTTGTTATGTTCAAAGGATTCAGGTGCATCCTTAAAATCTTTTTTTATCTTTTGCAAACACTCTGTCAGCGCGTCTTCCCCTGTATGACCAAAGGGCGTATGACCCAAATCGTGTCCCAAAGCAATGGCTTCCGTTAAATCCTCGTTTAATCTTAATACTCTGGCAATCGTGCGGGATATTTGAGTAACCTCAAGAGTATGAGTTAAACGATTACGATAGTGGTCACCCTCGGGGGCCAAAAAAACCTGAGTTTTGTGAGAAAGACGTCTAAATGACTTCGAATGAATTATCCTATCTCTATCTCGTTGAAATTCTGTCCTTAAAAGACATGGTTTAAGAGGAAATTTTCTACCTTTGGAATTTACGCTAAACTGAGCATGCGCTGAAAGGAATCTTTTTTCATTTTCTTCTAGCATTTCGCGTATATTCATCGTTTACTTTAAAATCAACTTTCACTTACTGTCTTGCGTGCTTCTTCAAAAATTCTTATCCCTAAAATCTTTGCTCTTTTAACCGCATTTGAATCTTCTTCTACTGGCCTTACGCCACAAACACCTTGATGACCCGCATCAAATTCAAATGCTCCATCGCCCACAATATTCATACCTTGAATTAACATCATATCGTGAAGAGTTCTAATTGTGGATTCCTGACCTCCAAATTTTGAGGCGCCAACCGCTACGGCTCCACCAATCGTGCCCAAAAGCAACTTTTCAGTTCTTAAGGCCCTTGTTTTGTCCCAATATGCCTTAAGTTGAGCTGAAACTGTTCCAAAATAGACGGGGCTTCCGAGAATAATGGCATCCGCCTTGCTTAAATGCTCAAATGATTCTTCTAACAATGTTCCCTCAAAACAACTTCTGTTGCACGGGCTTGAACAAGCGTCACAATAAGGCTTTTTTTGTCCTTCAAAAACATCACAAACATTTTCAATGAAAACGGTTGCCCCCTTCTTTTTCGCCTCCTCCAATGCTACGCACAACAGATGCGCAACATTTCCATCATTGTGAGGGCTTCCATTTATTCCAACAATTAACATGTTTCACCTCAAATTGGCTAATAGTTATTAGTTTGTAGCTTTGAGATTACTTCGTCACTTTGTTCCTCGTAATGACAAGAAAGGATTAAGCATTAATCCTTTCTTGTCACCTGCCATCAGCCACCTGCCCGCCATTGACTGCGTCTTCAGGCGCTGGCAGGCGGGTCAGCTGTCAGCTACTTCGTTGTATCTTCACTAACACCGATGGCAGCTTGTGATGCAGCAAGACGCGCCAACGGAACTCGATAGGGTGAACAGCTCACATATGTAAGCCCTGTTTTGTGGCAAAACCCAATTGAAGATGGCTCTCCACCGTGCTCACCACAAATACCCAACTTGATATCAGGTTTGGTTTTGCGGGCAAGCTTGCAGGCAGTATCCACAAGGTGGCCCACACCTTTCTGGTCGAGAACCTCAAAGGGGTTGACCGGCAATATCTTGTCTTCGAGATACCTGGCTAAAAACTTGGCCTCAGCATCATCACGGCTAAAACCAAATGTTGTTTGGGTCAAATCATTGGTACCGAAAGAGAAAAATTCGGCGCTTTCGGCAATTTTATCCGCAGTTATGGCTGCTCTTGGCAACTCAATCATCGTCCCTATCTTGTATGCCACATCCATCTTTCTTTCATCCAAAACTTCTTTGACTGTTTTTTCGGCTTTTTCGCGTGTTATTATAAGTTCGTTTGCGTGAGAGACCAATGGGATCATTATTTCAACTACCGGCTCGAAACCTTCTTTTTTGACACTGCAAGCCGCTTCCATAATTGCCCTCACCTGCATCTTGTAGATCCCGGGATAAATCACACTGAGGCGACAACCCCTCAAGCCCAACATCGGGTTCATCTCAGTTTCAGCTCTTACTTTATGTAAAAGTTTCTCCTTCGCTGCAATCTCAACTTCAGACACACCCTTGAATCTCATCTCAACAAGTTCAACTCTTAAATCCGCTAGATTGGGAAGGAATTCATGGAGCGGTGGATCCAAAAGTCTTATGGTTACCGGCAAACCCGTCATCGCCTTAAAAATGCCCTCGAAATCCACTCTTTGGTGGGGTAATAATTTTTCTAATACTTTTTCTCTCTCTTCATCCGTCTCCGACAAGATCATCTGTTGTACTAAAGGTAAGCGTTCGTCACCGAAAAACATGTGTTCGGTTCGGCAAAGCCCTATCCCTTCTGCTCCAAATTCTCTGGCCTTTTTGGCATCTTCTGGTGTATCGGCGTTAGCTCTTACGCCAAGTTTTCGATATTTATCCGCCCACTCAAGAATTTTTTGTAAATCTGGGCTTACGCTGGGCGGGATAAGCGATACCTCACCTAAAATTACTCTACCAGCGCTCCCGTCAATGCTTATAATATCCCCAGCTTTAATGGTCTTTCCATTAAGCTTAAAAAGTTGATTTTCCAAATCGAGATTAAGCGCTTCGCAACCCGCAACACAGGGCTTACCCATGCCCCTTGCCACCACGGCAGCATGACTTGTCATTCCCCCGTGGACGGTAAGAACACCTTGTGCCGCAATTACGCCATGAATGTCATCGGGCGTGGTTTCCCATCTTACCAATATAACTTTCTTCCCAGCATTGTTTTCTTCTTCAGCAGTATCAGCATCAAAAACCACTTCGCCGGTTGCGGCTCCAGGAGAAGCAGGCAGACCAGTTGCCAAAACCTCCAATTCTGCCTTCGGGTCTATTCTAGGATGAAGCAACTGATCCAATTGAGCGGGGTCAATTCTTTTTATTGCTTCCTCCTCAGTAATCAACCCTTCGTTCACCATATCAACGGCAATCTTAAGAGCGGCTACCGCTGTTCTCTTGCCTGTTCTTGTCTGAAGCATATAAAGTTTCCCTTGCTCTATGGTAAATTCAACGTCTTGGACATCACGATAATGTTTTTCCAAATTGTCCATAACTTTCATCAATTCTCCATACACACCAGGCATTTCCGCACCCAGTTCATCCAAGGGCTTAGGTGTGCGAATACCCGCAACAACATCTTCACCCTGAGCATTGATTAAATACTCCCCAAAGGAGTCCTTTTCGCCCGTTGAAGGGTTCCTGGTAAACGCAACACCAGTAGCAGAATCATTGCCCTTATTTCCAAAAACCATGGTTTGAATATTAACGGCTGTTCCTAAATCGTCTGATATTTTATATGTCTTGCGGTAGGTTTTTGCTCTGGGATTGTTCCAAGATTCAAAAACGGCGTTTATTGCCTTATCCAACTGAACCTTTGGGTCTTTGGGAAACTCTTTGCCTGTTTTTTCCTTCACAATGTTTTTATAAATCCCAACCAACTCTTTTAGATCATCCGCCGTAAGTTCAGTGTCTTGTTTAACCCCTCGCTTTTTCTTCATCGCTCTAAGTTCATGTTCAAACTTTTCCCTATCAACCTTAAGAACAATATCTGAAAACATCATAATGAATCTCCTGTAAGCATCGTAGGCAAACCTTTCGTTTCGAGTTTGCCTGACAAGCCCATCTATCGTCTCGTCGTTCAAGCCAAGATTTAAAACCGTATCCATCATTCCCGGCATCGAAAAAGGAGCTCCTGAGCGAACAGAAAGCAACAAGGGATCGTTGGTATCCCCCAACTCTTTTGATAGTTTTGATTCCAACCTCCTTTGGTGTTCTTCAATTTCTTCCGTAAGCCCATCGGGGTATTTCCTAATCTTTGAGTATTCATTACAAGCTTCTGTAGAGATCGTGTAGCCCTGGGGCACCGGAAAACCAAGTCTAGTCATCTCGGCCAAGTTAGACCCCTTGCCGCCTAATAAAAATTTCATACCTGTATTTCCTTCTTCAAAATCGAAAACATACTTCTTGTTTGACATTACAAACCCCCTAAATGTTTATTAAATGTGGCTATTGTAATATTTTAATATTTCGCTAGCCGTTTCTTCAATCGCTCGATGAGTTATATTTATAATTCTACAACCAATCTTTTTCATTACGGAACGAGCAAACTCAACTTCCTTCAAAATATAAATTATATCCGCATATCCATTTTTTGGAGAACCCAACGTCTCAAGACGTTGGGTTCTAAACTCTTTTAACAACTCGGCTTCTGTGTCAAGTCCCACTATCTTTTCAGGCAATATTTCAAATAGATCCTTAGGTGGCTCGATCCCATAGACCAGCGGCACATTCGCCACTTTCCAATCCCGGTAAGCCAAATACACAGAAAGCGGAGTTTTTGAAGTTCTGGAAACCCCGATAAGAACTATTTCTGCTTTTTTGAGATCTTTTAAATTTCTGCCATCGTCATGTTTTACAGCAAAATTTAAAGCCTCAATTTTTGAAAAATATCCATTACTTATTTTCCTGGAAGCGCCCGGTTTTAATTCAGGCGGAGTGCAGGTAACTTCATTTAATACCTCTATCGCGGGACCCAATATATTTAATCTGGGAATCCCCAATTCATCTGCCCTGCTTTCCAAAAAACTGATTAATTTCTGGGAAACCAACGTGTAAAATACAATACTTCGACCATTTTTGGCTTTGTTTAAAACTTCTTCGATTTGACTTTCATCAACAATTTTGGTCCATTTTACTATATCAAAATCCTCAGTAAACTGGCTTGCGGCAGCTTCGGCCACTTGCTCGGCAGTATCACCCAGCGAGTCGGAAAACACATAAATCGTTATCGGCATTGCCATAAATCATCCTTTTGTTAACCTTAAATTTGTTCGACCCAGAAATAATTTTTCCTTCAAATCGGCTCATCCTGCAGCTATGGCTAACTTAGAGAAATCAGCAACCGATTCAAACACTTGAACACATTTATTCAACAACTTGATTCGGTTATTTTTAAGCTCTTTTTCTTTTGCCATCACCAAAACCTCATCGAAAAATTTATCCACAGCAGGTCTAAGTTCAGCCAAAATTTTCATAACTTTTTCGTAGTTATCGACCTCAAAAGCCTTTTTTATATCCCTTTCCGATAGCAAAACAACCGAGAACAAAACTTTTTCCTCTTCTTGCTCAAATAATTTTTCATCAACCAGCATTCCGACTTTGGATACAGCTAGATTTTTACACCTAATGAAGGCCGTAAACAAGTCCTTCATTAAAACTTCATCTCTATACTTGGACATAACCTTAACTTTTTCTCTGAGAACAGACATATTATTAAGACCCGCGGCCAAAACCGCGTCTATTACATCATACCGAAATCCCACATTTAAAAACTGCTGCTTTAAACGGGCAAGAAAGAAATTCTGCAGCTCTTTTAAAACATCTTCTTTACCCTGATTAAATTTTACGCCTTCGACTTTAAACTGTTCGAAAGAGAAATCAAAAAGCTCGGTGAGCAAAAGGTTTAATTTTTTATTGAGTACGATGCTTATTATACCCTGAGCTTGGCGACGAAGAGCATAGGGATCTTCTGAACCTGTTGGTAGAAACCCCACCGAAAAACAACCAACTATCGAATCAATTTTATCCGCAATGCTTACGATGTTCCCAACAGAAGTTTCAGGTAAAATTCCATCTGAGTGCCGAGGCAAGTAATGTTCGAAAATGCCCTTAGCTACCACTTCGTTTTCCCCTGACAACAAAGCATATTCTCTACCCATTGTTCCCTGAAGGTCGGGAAACTCAATAACCATTGCGGTTACCAAATCTGCTTTGCTTAAATAAGCGGCTCTTTTTGCATAATCTTTTGTTAATTTTTCAACCTTCAATCTTTCCGCAATGAACTCGGATAACTTTTCCACCCTCTTAACTTTGCCATAAATCGTCCCAAGTTTTTCCTGAAAAACAACACCTTTAAGGTCTTCAATTCTATCTTTAAGTGGCATCTTGCCATCTTCCTCAAAGAAAAATTTTGCATCTGCAAGCCGAGCGCTTAAAACTCTTTCGTGTCCTCTCCTTATAATATCGTCATAAGAGGGGTCCCCGTTATGAACGACGATAAACTTGGATTTTAATTTACTGTCAACCCCCTCAACAGGAAAATAACGCTGGTGAGATTCCATGGCGGTTGTCAAAACCTCTCTGGGCAAAGCCAGGTAATCATTTAAGAACGTGCCACAAATCGCATGAGGAGATTCCACCAGATTTATAACTTCGGCCAAAGTTTTTGGATTTAGAACAACTCTCTCTGAACCTTCTTTCAGCAAACCTCTTATATCGTCTCTGATAATTCTCTCACGTTCTTCTTTATCCACCACCACTTTAGCTTTTTTTATCGAAGGAAAATAAGTCTCACAACCTTTAATCTCAATAGGGTTATTTACAAAAAAACGATGCCCCCATGTCAAATTGCCCGATACCAAATCTCCGAACGAAAAACGTATAACTTCCTCCCCATATAAAGCCAAAATCCAGCGTACTGGTCTAACGAAGCGAGTGGTATCGCCTTGCCATCTCATTGATTTTAGAAATGATATGGACGAAATTAAGTCGGGCAAAATCTTAGGGAGTATTTTCGCCGTCTCTTTACCTTTTTCTTTCTTGATTACATAAGCGTAAGTTCCTTCTGAAGTCTCTTTAATTTTTAAATTGGAAACTTTTATACCTTGAGACTTTGCAAAACCTTCAGCAGCAGCGGTGGGCATTCCATCATTGGCAAATGCAATCTTTGCGGGTGGACCTTTTATTTCGATTTTCTCTTCTCTTTGCCGTGATTCTAAACCGATCACTTGTAAAATTAATCGCCGGGGTGTTCCATAGGTTCTTATTTCAAAAAAAGAAAGTTTGTTTTCACCAAATAGCTTTGTAGCAATATCCTTTAACTGCTCATTTCCTGCATAAATTGCGGCAGATGGCATCTCTTCTGTTCCTATTTCCAAAATTAAATCCCTTGCTTCCATCAACACTCCCAGTTAGTAATTAGTTAACAGTCTGTCGAATTTTGTCATTGTGAGAATCCCGACATTATCTCATCGTGCCTACCGCCGTACCTTATCTGCAGGCAGGCGATGACATTTTATATATTATTCAATAGTCTCACTCACACCCTAACTCAGAAAATATTTCAGGGTTATCCCTTCAAATTCCTAATTCCTAATTCCTAATTCCTCACTTTACCCTATACCCCTTACCTTTTTTCCACTCCTTGCTTCCCGAGAAGCGGAAAACCCATCTCTTCCCTTTGGGCTAGATAAGATTTTGCGCATTTTCTTGCAAGTTCTCGAATCCTTGCAATAAAACGCGTTCTTTCGGTTACACTTATTGCTCCCCTGGCGTCTAAAAGATTAAAAACATGAGAACACTTAAGAACATGATCATAAGCAGGAAAAACTAGATTTTTGGACAAAACATAATTACATTCCTTTTCAAATCCATTGAAAAGATCGTTTAGCATACCTGTATCTGCTACCTCAAAATTATATCTGGACCACTCCGCTTCCCCGCGGTGATGAACGTCTCCATACATTACTCCATCTACCCACTCTAAATCGAAAACATTGTCTTTTTCCTGAATATACATGGCAATTCTTTCTAAGCCATAGGTTAGTTCAACTGAAATTGGCTTCAAATCCATGCTCCCAATTTGCTGAAAATATGTAAATTGGGTAATTTCCATCCCGTCCAACCAAACTTCCCAACCCAATCCCCAAGCACCCAAGGTGGGGGATTCCCAATCATCTTCAACAAAACGTATGTCGTGTTTTTTGGGGTCTATACCGATTTGTTCAAGACTTTTAAGATAAATATCTTGTACATCTTCAGGCGGAGGCTTGAGCACAACTTGAAATTGATAGTAATGTTGTAATCGATTTGGATTTTCACCGTAACGACCGTCAGTGGGTCTCCGAGATGGCTCAACATATGCAACCTTCCAAGGCTCGGGACCCAGACACCTTAAAAACGTATGAGGGTTAAACGTGCCCGCTCCAACTTCTAAATCATAAGGTTGCCCGATAACACATCCATAATCGGCCCAATAATTCTGCAATTTCATAATTATTTCTTGAAAATTCATAAACATCCCCACACGCTATTAATTTAACAATAAAACCTCTTCCCTAAACTACACAAACACGAGGAGTGAAAGAACTTTTTGTGGATCCTCTTGGCCTGGATTCCATCGATACTTTTTTTCGGATTTAATAACAAGATATTCAAATTCTACTTGTATATCGTCAATCTTTCAATCCATCTATACATTCCCTGCTTCTAAGCCGAGCGTGTACGTGAAAGTCAACATACTTACGGACAATTACGACTACTTCCCTTCTTAAATTTCCCAAAATCTTGATCTTATCAAAATCATCAACATTAGCCTTTAATAGCTTTGAAAGAAAATCAGCACTCTGAGAAGCTATGGGGATAGGAGCTATCTCGATTCCAGACTTTAAACAATTGTGATTCCCGCAACTTTCACAAATAACTCCCCCTCTTTCACAACTAAAAAAAGTTTTCCTAAAGAGATTTGTGGTTTTATCACAGACAACGCACCTGCCAAGAACGGGCATAAACCCGGAAAGCAAAAGAAGTTTTAGGTCGAATGCCACCAAAAAAAGATCTATATTATTATTAATTTCAGATAATGCTTTTAAACTTGATAAAAGAAAATCAAAAACCCTTTTGTCTTTTTCGCAATCAACCGATATTTTGTCAACCAAATCAAGCATAGACAATCCATAAGCAATTTTGTTTAAATCTTCTCTGATTTCTGAAAAAGAGACGACGCTTTCAGCTTGAGTAATTGTATCTAAGCTTTTTCCTTTGTAAAGCAAAAGGTCTACATGCGTAAAGGGCTCAAGTCTACCTCCAAACTTGCTCTTGGTTCGCCTAACCCCTTTCGCAACAGCGCTTACTTTTCCGTGAGATTCGGTAAGAAAAGTTATTATTTTATCGGCCTCTCCAAGTTTAATAGATTTTAAAACTACGCCTTTGGTCTTATATAAAGAGCCCCTGACCT